>Ga0315272_10000862_pt1 | contig 15461 bp, 12 predicted proteins | sample C3_middle_MG_FD_203918 | JGI IMG/M metagenome (GOLD analysis project Ga0315272, IMG submission 203918) | Sediment microbial communities from Yellowstone Lake, YNP, Wyoming, USA - C3_middle | ecosystem: Environmental > Aquatic > Freshwater > Lake > Sediment | place: USA: Wyoming | collected...
CACGGCAGAGTGGAAAAATGGAGGAAAGATGTACTCCGGCAGTAATGCATTACTCGACTTTTATGGAATGTCGAAAATTACCGAAAATCGTGAGACAACTTTTATCTTCGATGGGGTAAAACCTGATAGTACACCTAATGATATTATTAGGGGAGGGCCAAATGATCCTCGTGCATATCAGGATTTACAGCAAAACGTTCTGAATCCTATTGATGAGTATGCTGTACGTGATAATTCATTTGTGAAACTCCGCGAACTTTCATTGAGGTATAAGCCTGCAAGAAAAATATTAGGGAAAGTTGATCTCGGTATTTCTGTTTTCACCCGTAATGTACTTATATGGACTGCTCTGGCAAATTTCGACCCTGAAACAAGCCAGGGAAATACAAACATGGGAGGAGCATTTGAAAACTTTTCATTGCCCCAGACAACCAGCTATGGTTTTAGTTTTGATATAACATTTTAACTTTTAAAATCATGAGAAAAGTAATTTATATATTCTTCACAGGAATACTGACTTTTTTTCTGTGTTCTTGTTCCGAGAAAATCATGGATGATATCAATAAGGATGTGAACGATCCCACAGAAATGGAATCAAGGTTGATTATTACGGATTGTATGACAAGTACTGCCTTCTCTGTACTTGAAAACGATTTTGCTTTTCATTCTTCTGTTTATATAGAACATAATGTCGGTACTTTCGGACAGATGTATAATGCCGAGATCAGAAGCTCTGAACCCACTGCTTCGGCAACCTATAACAATACATGGGTTTCTGCATATGCAACCCTTTATGATCTGAAGGTGATTATTGATAAATGTTCTGAAGGAGGGTCTGAAGCCGGCAATTTTCATACACTCGGTATTGCACAGATATTATCCGCATATGATCTGGCAACTCTGACGGATATGATGGGCGATATACCATGGAGTGAAGCGTTAAAGCCAGGAATAATTTTCACCCCTGTAATCGATAAACAGTCGGCTATCTATGATGCAGTCTTTAAGTTTCTTGATGACGCAATTGTTAATCTTGATAAAGAATCACGATTTCCTTCCTTAGGAACACAGGATTTGGTATATGGCGGAGATATTTCCTTGTGGAAAAAATTTGCATATGGGCTGAAAGCTCGCTATACAATGCGCCTGTCATTCAGGAATCCCGATTATAGCAGCGTAATAGCCTATGCAAATCAATCTTTTACGTCGGCTGTTGAACAGGCTCAGTTTAATTATAATGGAAATACATCTTCAAGTCCGTTTTACAGCTTTTTTAGCCAGGACAATTATTTTGGAGCAAGTCAGAGTCTCCACAATAAATTAGTTGAAAGGAATGATCCCCGAGACAATGTGTTCTTCAGGCCCTTTCCCGGGACAGGCAATGCACTTGTGTTTGCTCCTGATGGAAACCCGGATCAGATACAAGGATTCTACTCAGTCTCAGCAATAAGTACTATCACCGCACCGACCTATCTTTTAAGTTATCATGAAATCGAATTCCTGAAGGCAGAGGCTTACGTACGTCTGAATGATCTGACAAATGCGGAAACTTCATTAAAGAATGGAATAAGAGCCGCTTTTGGGAAAGTAAATATTGGAATGTCGGCTTCATCAGCTGATAATTATTACAATACTAATGTAAAACAAAGGTTTACTGCAAATCCATTGTCAGAAGTAATGAACCAGAAGTACCTGGCTTTCTATGAAGAAGAATCAGTTGAAGCATACAACGATTACAGGCGCCTTAAAGCAATGGGGAACAACGTAATTAACCTGTCAAATCCGTTAAATGTTTCTTATTTCCCTTTACGTTTCACCTACGGATCCTCTGATGTTACAACAAATGCTAATATCAGGAATGTATATGGTGACGGTACTTATGTTTATACTGAAAATGTATGGTGGGCAGGAGGGAACAGATAAGAAACCGTATTTATACATTATACCATAAATCAGATTAAGATGAGAAAGATAAAGATATCAGCAACAATGATCACATTTATAATGTTGCTAGTTGGTTGTGAAAAAGAAAAAGATCCTGCTGGTCTTCGGGGCGTAGGTATAATTCCTATTATCTCAGATGTCAATCCCGGAATTTTTGATTCAAAGGATCTTAAGAATTCATTTGTGGAATTAACAGTTAACCTTGAGAGCGGGAAGGCGGCAGAGAAAGCGGTTATTGAGGGATCATATAATAGTAATTTTGAAAGGATTAAATTAGCTGAAGTAACTTCCTTTCCTGCCAACGTAAGAATAATTTCGGGAGACGTTATTCAAAAACTTGGCATCAAAGAATCCGATATTGTTAATGGCGATGTATTTACCTTTGAAGTAGTTACAACTGCAAACGGGTTGACAACAAGGTCAACCGCTATTCTCAGGGTAGTAGTGTCATGTGCATATGAACATGCGCTGACATTTGCATTTTGACATTAATCTGGAATCATTGGGCAGTCAGGGTATAAATACCTTTACTTTTACCAGGAATGTAAAATAACTTTTAACTGAATCCATTATGAAAAAGCTACCACACAATGGTAGCTTTTTAGTTTAACTCTCAGGCTACACCTTATATTTTATTAATGATTATGCTGTTTTCTGCAAGATTTGATTTCAGATTTTAAGAGAAATTCATAAAAAGTAAAGAATTATTTTGAATTACATTTAAAATTGTTTTAAGTTTGTTATATAACGCCAACCTACGTTATAAACAGTTTAAGGATTCGTTGATTCCAGTTGTTCAATTACTTAACCTAAATTAAAAGTTATGAGAAAACTTCTATTTTTATTTTTTCTGTTCTGTGGTTTTCTGCTGCCTGTTTCTGCTCAGCAAAAAACAGTTACGGGGACAGTGACAGGAGTCGAGGATAATCTCCCTGTTATTGGAGCTACAGTCATTGTTAAAGGCACCTCGAATGGTGTCAATACCGATTTGAATGGTAAATATCAGATAACTGTTCCCCAGGGAGCGACTCTGGAGATCCGTTATGTTGGTATGAAAACCAAAGAGGTTGTCATAGGTGCTTCTGCAGTTTATGACGTAGCTCTTGAGTATGATCTGGTTGGCGTTAATGAAGTTGTGGTCGTAGGGTATGGCACTCAGATCAAGTCGAAGGTAACCGGCAGTATATCGAAAGTTGAAGGTTCTACTCTTCAGAACATCCCTGTACCAACCGTAGAGCAGGCTCTTCAGGGTAAAAGTGCAGGTGTTTTTATTGAGTCGGTGAACGGTAAGTCAACAGGTACCACCAATATGAGGATTCGTGGAGCTTCATCAATTTCAGCAACAAACCAGCCGCTTTTTGTTGTTGACGGAATTCCTCTTACAACTGAAGCCCTGAACTATTCAGGAGCTGTTATAAATCCGCTTACCTCTATTAACTTTAATGATGTTGAATCAATTGACATACTTAAAGACGCAGCTTCCTCGGCAATTTACGGATCCAGGGGAGCTAACGGTGTTGTAATTATTACTACAAAGAAAGGGATTCAGGGGGCAACTAAATTAAACTTCACGATTCAGTCGGGCTTCAATGAAGCATCTCATAAAAGAGATTTCATGAATGCCACTCAGTATATTGATTATTTCAGGGAAGCAGCTGTAAATGGCGACATCCAGGAGGATATATATGCAGGTGATCCTTTGGGAACAAGTACCTACTGGCAGCACCATGTTGAAACACGTCTGAAAAGATATTCCGGATGGGCTGCCAATCTTGATGGTTCAGGAAATTATCTCGGATCACAGGTTAACACTGACTGGCAGAATCAGGCTTTCCAGAAAGGAAAGATCTTCTCAGCTGACTTATCAGCCCAGGGAGGTACCGAGAAATTGAAGTATTTCACGAGCCTTTCTTATAATAACAGTGGAGGTATTCTTGTTTCAAATGGTATCGAGAAGATATCTGCCCGTCTTAATATTGATAATAAAGTAAATAAATTCATTGATCTTGGATTTGCATTAAGCCTTAACCGTACAAAAATTAATCAGGTTTCAGCCGACAATGCTTTTTCAACACCTATGCAGCTGGTTGCACTTTCCCCTGTAACTCCTGTTAGGGATCTGTCAGGTCAATTGTATAATACCCCGACAACAACATATTATAATGGACTTCTCGATGTGGAATATGCTTCAAGGGATATTCTTGAATACAGAACTATCGCAAACGGATATCTTTCCTTCAATATACTTGACGGATTAAAGTGGAGAAATGAATTTGGTTTCGACCTTTATAACCTGAAAGAGAACGGGAGATATGGCGCTTTGACAGAGTCAGGAACCGGTGTCAACGGTTATGGGTTTGCCAACTATGGACAGACACAGAACGTTACCTCAAAGTCTTATTTTGACTACCTGGAAAACCTGGGCGACTTCGGAGTCAGCGCAGTTCTGGGAACAGAATTTCAATATACAACAGTTGATAATGCACGCGCTGAAGGTCAGCAATTCCCGCTTGATGAGCTTAAAACTCTTGCAAGCGCAGGATTAATAACAGCTGCAACATCAACACTCACAAAATACAGCTTCCTCTCTTATTTCTCAAGGGTTAACCTCGATTATAAAGCAAAATACCTTCTTACTATATCAGGACGTATTGACGGCTCATCAAGGTTTGGGAAAAACAACAGGTATGGTGTCTTCCCTGCCGCATCACTCGGATGGGTATTAACTAAGGAAGACTTCCTTGCGAACAACTCATTCCTGAGTTTTCTTAAACTGAGAACAAGTTATGGTCTTACAGGTAACGCCGGTATCGGAAACTTCGGACACCTCGGATTATATGGGGTAGCAAACTATAACAGCCTCTCGGGCCTGACACCTTCACAGATTCCAAACCCGAATCTTGGATGGGAATCAACAAGACAGATTGACCTGGGTCTTGATTACGGATTCTTCAAAAACCGTATCTCCGGTGAAATTGATGTTTATAATAAGAAGACAAGCGATCTCTTGCTTAATGTACCGGTTCCTGCAACATCAGGATATTCGACCCAGCTGAAAAACATCGGCGCAGTACAGAACAAGGGATTTGAATTTGTATTGAATACAAATAATGTCACCGGGACATTCACCTGGAACACAAATCTGAACTTTTCATATAACAAGAACGAAGTTACAAGCCTTGGCGGGCAAACAATTATCGACCAGGGAAGTGCCCGTTATATGAACGTTGTTATGGTTGGACAGCCGATCGGAGTATTTTACGGAGCTCAGTATGCAGGTGTTGATCCTGCAAACGGAGATGCTTTATGGTATATTAATGAAAAAGACTCCAATGGCAAAATCGTAAACCCGAAAGCAACTACCAATTCGTTTACAGATGCTAATTTTGTTGTACTCGGAAGCCCGACTCCTAATCTGATTGGTGCTATAACCAACACATTAGGGTTTAAAGGATTTGAACTTGCCTTCACTTTCCAGGGAGTTACCGGGAATAAAATTCATCTTATCGGTGACCAGTGGATGGGAGCAAATGGTGTTTGGTATGACAACCAGCTTACATCGCAGTTAAAAAGCTGGAAAAACCCGGGAGATGTTACTGATATTCCGGAAGCCAGACTTGGATGGGACAATGGTGATCAGAGCCGTAACAGCAGATATCTGTCGGATGGTTCCTATGTAAAACTACGTAGCTTTATGATCAGCTATGAAATGCCAAAGAAATTGATCAGCAGATCGGGACTCGACAGAATGAGGATCTATATTCAGGCCCAGAACCTTCTCACATTTACAAAATACAAAGGATGGGACCCGGAAGTATCAACTGATTTTCTGAATGATAATATTACGTCTGGATGCGATTTTTATTCCGCTCCACAACCCAGGTCAATTGTCTTCGGAATTAATATCGGGTTATAATAATTTTAAAAATCAGAAACGATGAATAGATTAATATCAATAATATCAATAGTTGTACTCGGCGGATTATTTACCGGATGCGATAAATATCTCGATCTGGAGCCATCCCAGAGTATAAGTGAGAATATAGCTCTTACATCGGATGCTAATGTCAAACACGTTCTTACAGGTGCTTACTCTCAGTTTGCCTTACCAGGAATTTATGGAGGTAATCTTTTAATGAATGCTGAATTACTTGCAGGCAATGGTGAAATCCAATGGGTGGGAACATATATCGACCCACGCCAGGTTTTCAATAAAACCATGATCTCTACAAACTCACAGGCTTCCACACAGTGGATGGAAAGTTATGCTGTCATTAATACTGCAAATAATATCCTTTCGGCTCTTTCAGTCGTAAAAGATGCTGATCAGAACCGGGTGGAGGGAGAAGCCCTATTCCTTCGCGGTCTGATGTATTTTGACCTTGTGAGGTTTTTCGCACTTCAGTATGAAGCCGGAACAACTAATTCACAGATGGGTGTCCCGCTTATTCTGACACCTACAAAGGGCATCACCGCAACAAGTTTTGTTACCAGGAACTCAGTCGAGGAAGTCTATACTCAGGTTATAGCAGATCTGACCCAGGCTGCTCAGAAACTTCCTGAAGATAATGATGTTTATGCCTCAAGCGGAGCTGCCAAAGCTTTACTGGCAAGAGTTTATTTGCAGAAAGGTGATTATGCAAATGCAAGAGACGCTGCAAGCGCTGTTATCGCTTCCGGAGTTTATTCTATCCTTCCGTCATATGCCGATGTATTTAATCAGGATAATAATACTGCTGAGGATATTTTTGTAACCCAGATTACTCCTCAGGACAGGTTCAGTGCAATGACAGAATACTTTTCAATTCCTGAGTACGGCGGAAGAACTGGAGATATCGATATTCTCGACGCTCATCTTAATCTCTATCCTGTTGGTGATCAGAGGAGAGATCTTTTCTATATAGGAGAAGGAGCATGGAGAACAGGCAAGTGGAATAATCAGTATGGCGGCATTAACCTTATCCGTCTGGCTGAGATGTATCTTATAAGGGCAGAATGCAATGTAAGATTGTCAACAAGTGTGGGAGCTGCTCCGGTTGATGATTACAATGTTATCCATACCCGTGCAGGTCTTACACCCGCAGTATCTGTAACACTTGCAGATATACTGTTGGAAAGAAGGCTTGAGCTTGCTTTTGAAGGATTCAAAATACATGATGTAAGAAGATTGCATCAGAATGTATCTGCCTATCCATACAATGATCCTAAGCTTCTCTTCCCGATTCCGGCCAGAGAACTGGAGGCTAACCCTAGTCTTAAGCCACAGCAGAACGTAGGATATTAACGGAATAAATTACAAATATTTAAACGGCAGCTCAATCAGCTGCCGTTTTTTTAATTACAGATACAATCAATTTATTAGTGTCATTCTTTTCTGATAGTATAAATAAATATTATATCTTTGCAGCCACAATTTTTAAAACAGGTTAAATATAAAAGCGTAAGAATTAATGGCAGTTAAAATCAGATTAGCTAGAAAAGGCCGCAAGAAGCTGGCCTTCTACCACATTGTGGTTGCAGATAGCAGATCGCCACGTGATGGCAGATACATTGAAAAAATCGGATCATATAATCCGATTACCAACCCCGCAACAATCGAACTCGATTTCGATAAAGCTCTTGGTTGGCTGCAAAATGGCGCATTACCTACAGATACCTGTAGAGCTATCCTGTCTTATAAAGGTGTTCTAATGAAAAAACATCTTCTTGAAGGTGTAAGAAAAGGTGCTTTTGATGAAGCTGAAGCCAACAAAAGATTTGATGAGTGGGTTAAGCAGAATGAAGCAAAAATCGAAGCCAAAAAATCGAATCTTGAGAAATCTCAGGATGATGAATTAGGAAAGAGACTTTTAGTTGAGAAAAAAGTTAATGAAGCCAGAGCAGCTAAACTTGCCAAGAAAAATGCAGATCTCGCAGCAAAAGCAGCAGCAGGAGATAAGGCATTGGTTGAAACCATTAACGAAGAAGCTGCATCAGCTGAAGAAACAACAGAGGAAATTGCTCCGGAAGAGACTAAATCAGAGCCGGTTGCAGGTGATGCCCCTCAGGAATAGTTTAACAGCATAAGGATCAGCGATCCGATGGCTTACAAAATGAACATCTTACTGGGTCGGATAACTAAGATAAGCGGCTATGAGGGTGCCGTTACAGTTAAGTTAGAAAGAATCTTTACTGAAAATATACCCCGGATGGAATCGGTTTTCCTTGAAATTGAAGGAAGACCGGTTCCATTTTTAATTTCTGAATCTGACTACTCCGGAGCAGATAACTTAAAGCTTAGGTTTGAAGGATATGAATCTCCGGAAAAAATATCTGAATTCGTCGGGTGCAGGATATTCCTTACAGGTGAGTTACCAGCCGATCCAAAAAAGGCTGACAGCCAGACATTGATTGGTTACAGGGTTTATACCCAGGAGGATATCAATGTCGGACCGATAACCGATATTATCTCCAACGGCGGACAATGGCTCCTTAACGTAGACTCTGCCGATAAAAAAAGCATACTCATTCCTTTTCATGAAGATCTCATTATCAAAATTGACCGCAGGAAGAAAATTGTGATAATGGAGATACCCGACGGCCTCCTCGAAATAAACTGAATAATTATTTCAGTTTGTGCAGCTTTTCCCCCAAAACCAAGTCTTTTCTAAGTTCGTATTTAAAATATAATTAAACCACTAAACTATGAAAAGGGTAATTTTCTTGTCAGCATTAATTTTAACAATTGCTACGTCTGTTTCATTTGCAGTCAGTCAGTCAGATGTTAAGGAAACGAGGAATGTGTCGGGGTTCACAAAAGTAAGCTTTGGCGTGGCCGGGAACCTGTACATTACTTTCGGTTCAGAATTTAAGGTAGTTATCGACGGTGAAAAAAGATACGTGGAGGAGATTATTACAGAAGTGTCAGCAGGGAAGCTGGTTATCAAAACTGATAACTGGAAGATCAGTAACTGGCGGATGAACGAGAAAGTTGATGTTTATGTAACCATGCCGGAATTAAGCGGACTTGGTGTTTCCGGGTCAGGAAAGGCACAGGTAAAGGATGCCATCAAAACCGACAACCTGAACCTCAGTGTCAGCGGCAGCGGTAATATTCATATCTCAGGCCTTACTGTGTCTGATCTGGGTTGCAGTATTTCAGGTTCTGGCAACATTGATCTTTCCGGAGAAGGTATTGTAGGAAAGTCAGATATTTCAATAAGCGGATCAGGAAATTTTAGTGGAGAGCCTGTTAAGATCGAAACTGCTGTGATCCATATTTCAGGAAGCGGTAATTGTATATGCAATGTTACCGGGTCATTGAAAGCCAGTGTCTCAGGAAGCGGAAATGTGACATATACGGGTAATCCGAAAATTGACGCTCATGTTTCAGGATCGGGAAAAGTAAGGTCAAGGTAACCTACATCCTGATAATCTTAATAGTACCGTCAGAATTTACTTTGATGACCGGTGAGGCTTTACTGATTCCCCGGTCATCCTGGCGATATTTTACAACATAGTCAGCCTTATCAAGAATGCCCTGTTCAATTTCTGTGAAGTTTCCAGGAGAGGGACTTCCACTGAAATTAGCAGATGTTGAGACAATAGGTTTACGGAACCGGCTTATCAGTTCAAGGCAGAATTCATCGAGGCAAATCCTTATTGCAATCGATCCATCATTGCTGCAAACGCCAGGAGCAAGACTTTTCCCATATGGGTAGATAATGGTAAGAGGAGTCTCCGAAACTTCTGCAAGCTCATAAACTATTTCAGGTATTCCGGTAACGTATCTTTCAACCATCTGAAGGCTGTCAGCGAGAATTATAAGGCTCTTTCCTTCTCCTCTCTCCTTTATTCTGAAAATTTTATTAATTGCTGTTTCATTGGTCGGATCACATCCAAGGCCCCAGATAGTATCTGTGGGATAGAGCAGAACGCCACCCTTGCGGAGCGTATTGACGGACTCTTTTATATCCTCTTCAAATATCATCGGGGGATATTATTTTAAAGTACCGTTTTTGTTGAGTATTCTCAGGCGTCTGTATTTATTGAACGATGACTTTGCATATGTTGAGCAGATCAGATAGCCGTACTTTCCGTCAAGAAAACCCTTATGAACAATATAGGATCTGAAAAATCCCCAGAAGTAATGGATATATGGTGTTACCGGGCCTGCTTTTTTCCCGGCCTTATAAAATTCTTCAGCACCGATATAGGAGTACTTGCTCATTTTATCCAGATGATCCTGTAAGGAGGCGAACGGCCAGTGAAGAAGGTCTCCTTTCAATCGGCCAACAGTTGCCCCGTTTGACATTATAAACTTTTCATGAAGGTTCAGATCGCCCCATTTGCCATGATCGGCATAAAATAGACGTAATTGTTTGTCGGGGTACCACTCAGAATGATTTATCCATTTACCACAATAGTTGCTTCTTCTGTTGAAAAAATATCCATCATAATCCCATTTATCTTTATTTTTAATGGCGAGGATCGATTCTCTGAGCTCATCGCTTAAAGCTTCATCAGCATCAAGTGAAATGATATTTTTATGAGTGGCAAGATTGAGAGCAAAGTTCTTCTGATCGCGAAAGCCTTCAAAGGCATGCTTTATGAACCTGGCATTGTGTTTTTTACATATTTCTTCGGTAGCATCGGTGGAGTATGAGTCGACAACCAAAATCTCATCAGCTATTCCGTCAAGCGATGTAAGACATTTATCAATAAACAACTCCTCATTAAAGGTGATTATTACCGCAGATATTTTAGGCATACATTGAGATTCATTAGGACTGTGCTCAAATTTAGCACAAAATCAATTATTAGCAATTTACTATTTTCTGTAATTTTCAACGTTTCTCTGAACGGTTAGGTTATAGAGAATACTTAAGTTTTTTATAGGCTCAAAGATCATGCCGGAATATCATAATCTCTTAATGCCTCATTCAACGAAGTTTTTTTATCTGTTGATTCTTTTCTAGTACCTATTATAAGTGCACAGGGTACACTGAAATCTCCTGCCGGAAAATGTTTCAGGTACGACCCCGGTATTACTACCGATCTGGGAGGTACATACCCTTTATACTCAATTCTGGATTCAGAAGTTACATCAATTATTTTTGTACTGTTTGTAATTACCACGTTTGCACCGAGAACAGCTTCTTTTCCTACATGCGCTCCTTCTACAATTATGCACCTTGATCCTATGAAACAATTATCCTCAATAATTACGGGTGCTGCCTGAACTGGTTCAAGGACTCCTCCAATGCCAACGCCGCCACTGAGGTGAACATTGCTCCCCACCTGCGCACATGAACCTACAGTAGCCCAGGTATCAACCATTGTCCCTTCATCAACCCGTGCTCCTATATTGACGTATGAAGGCATCATAATGACTCCGGGTGCGAGATATGATCCATATCTTGCAATTGCATGAGGCACTACTCTTACGCCAAGTGATTTATAGTTTCTCTTTAATGGAATTTTATCGTGATACTCAAAAGGGCCTGTTTCAATTGTTTCCATTTTCCTGATAGGGAAATACAGGATGACAGCTTTTTTAATCCACTGGTTTACAATCCATCCGTTTTCTCCGGGTTCAGCAACTCTTATCAGGCCTTTATCGAGAGAATCAATTACTTTGTTAATTTCATACTGAACTTTAGGATCATTTAGCATGGATCTGTCATCCCATGCTTTTTCAATCAGGCTAGTGTTTATCAAATCCATAAAGTCAATTTTTAACAAAAATAGTATGTATTATACAGAACTTGCATAATACAGGCTTCTATTTTAAAAGATAGTACTTAATTTTCACATCAGTATCCTCTAAACTTTAAATCCGGGGATATATTATGCAAAGAATAAAAATCTTTACTAATTATTTACTGATATTAGTTATTTGGATAAATATTTGCACAATAATCCTCATTTTTTATCTCTGGAAGAAGTTGATCAATAATTGTAAATAATATAGTATAACTTATAGAAATATAGTAATACAGTAATATAGAGATTGTCAGAAATAGTGAGCCACGGGATACTATTTTCTTCCTGCTCTTTTTGGCTTAAAAGAAAAAAAAGCTTAAATTTATTATTCTTAACAGAATATTGGGGTTTTGTTCGAGTTTAACATTTTTTAATTATTAAAGTCAGAATGTTTTTTGCAATATTTTTGGCGGAACATAAATCTGTTATATATTTGTACCTTCCGTAGTTTTGTTTTTTTCTTCACATTTTGGACCTGAATTGAAATGATTTGATGTGTACTAATACTTAATCTATGAGCAAATTTATTTATTTAACAGCAACCCCTGAAGCATTAATTGCTTCAATGCTGCCACCCGCAGAGTTCGGTGCATACCTGTCAACCGGCACAAAAAAAAGGAATAAAGGTCAGGCAATATTCTTTGAGGTTGATCTTGGTAAGATCGAAAATCTGATTGATATGGATAATCTTAACAAGCGATGTGTCGCCAAAGCTGACGGGAGACCAAAAAGCTCTGTCTACCTGTCTGTTTACAAAACTCTGGAAATGATCCCATTATCAGCTCTTAAGAATCTCTATCTGACCACTGATAATGGTAATACGCTTGAATTGAAGAAAACAAATTACGATAATTCCAGGGAAGTTTTGGGTAAATTGCACCTATTCCAGGAATTATGTCCGGTTACACCGCTGGTTGCGAGTGAACTTACTCCATCGGCTTTCCTTAAGAAACTTACGGACGGATCTACACCCATTGTTCTTCCGAAGTTGTTTTTTGTTGATCTGAAACTGGGAGAATTAGCCACTAATCCGCTTGCAGGCTCAGTTGAGCATTTACCTTATTCAAACGTAGGTCATCTCAGGGATTGTCTTGAAATCCTAAAGGGCGAATATGAAAAACATATGAAGACGGTTCAGAGAGTTTACTCAGGTTCCTTACTATACAGGACAATTGAATCAGGATTCTATGTTGGTTCAAAAGACGAAGTTCTTTTCTATCCGTATCCAACTTTGTCGGAATTGGAAAACATCAATTATGAATTTTTTAGATCTATATAGTATTAATCATTTAAAATTGAATATTTATTATGGGGAGTTTACCGGGGGCAACCCCTTTTGAAGTAGTCGCAATCTGGATTGTTCTGGTTATTGCATTTTTCGGACTTGCTTATGCACTATTTCTCCGTCGGCAGGTAATGGCTTGCGATAAAGGAACAGAAAAAATGCAGGATGTTTGGGATGGAATACGATTGGGAGCTAACGCTTATCTTAAGAGGCAGTTAAAAACTATCGTTCCGTTGATTTTCGTGTTTACAGTTGTTCTTTTCTTGTCTGTGTACGTAGTTCCTCCAACTGAGGAGTCAAAACTGCGTTTTATTGGTTACTCGGATGAGTCACTGAAGCTGATCATTGGTTTTGGCCGTGCAGTAGCATTCATCATGGGTTCTATATTTTCCCTGCTTGTAGGCCAGTTCGGTATGAGAATGGCTGTTCAGGCAAACGTAAGGGTTGCATCTGCTTCAAGAAGAAGTTTTGGTGAAGCTTTGAAAATTGCTTACCGTGCAGGTACCGTAACAGGTATGTTAACTGATGGTTTAGGACTGCTTGGCGGTACACTTATCTTTATTATTTTCGGTGTTGCATCTCCTGACACACTTCTCGGATTCGGTTTTGGTGGAACTCTTCTTGCTCTTTTCATGAGAGTGGGTGGTGGTATCTATACAAAAGCTGCTGATGTTGGCGCTGACCTGGTTGGTAAAGTTGAGGCCGGTCTTCCTGAAGATGATGAACGTAATGCTGCAGTTATTGCTGACCTCGTTGGAGACAATGTAGGCGACTGCGCAGGTATGGCAGCGGATATTTTCGAGTCATACGAAGTAACTATTGTTTCTACTTTAATTCTCGGGGTTGTTCTCTTTACCCAGACTCACCAGCTTTCATGGATTATATTCCCGCTTCTGGTAAGAGGTATCGGAGTTCTTTCATCTATTATCGGAACTTACCTTGTAAAAGGAAGCAAAGATGATAAAAGCAATAACGCTCTTAAAGCTATCAACAAAGGTTTCTATTCATCAGCCACAATAAGTATTGCTGCATTCGGAATCCTTTCATTCTTTTATCTTCACGACTGGCGTTCATTTTTGTCAGTAGTTGTCGGTATTCTCCTTGCCATCGTACTCGATGAAATTACAAAACACTTCACCGATGGCAGTTATCATCCTGTTAAGGATATTGCCAAGAACTCAAAAACAGGTTCTGCTACACTTATATTAAAAGGTCTGAGCTACGGTTTTGAAGTAGCTGTATGGCAGACTCTCGTAATTGCAGTTACAATATTTGCTTCCGTTATGATATATTACGGACAGCCTATTGTATATGTTCTCTATGGTGTTGCAATGACAGGTATCGGTATGCTTACGCTGACCGGTAACAACGTTGCTATGGATGCTTTCGGACCTATTGCTGATAATGCGAACGGAGTTGGTGAACTTTCACATCTCGACAAAGATGCACGTAAGATCATGGATTCACTCGATGCAACAGGTAATACAACAAAAGCTATCACTAAAGGTGTTGCTATCGGATCTGCAGTTATTGCTGCCGTAGCATTGTTCGGTTCTTTCATTACAGATGTAAGCAAAGTTCAGATCCAGCTCGGATTTGAAAAATCTGCCCAGCTTATTGAAACAGGTATACGTATAAATGTTCCAATTATATTCATAGGTTTCCTTATTGGTGGAACAATTCCATGGTTATTCTCTTCACTTACTATCAATGCAGTTACACGTGCTGCTGCTCAGATTGTTGAGGAGGTTCGCCGCCAGTTCAGAATTCCTGGTATTATTGAACGTACCGTGAAACCTGATTATCAGAGAGCCGTTGACATCTGTACTGTATCAGCTCAGAGAGAACTTGTTCCTCTTGCTCTTATTGCTGTGATTTCCCCAATCGTTATTGGTGCTCTTCTTGGTGTTGAAGCCCTTGGCGGATTCCTCGCAGGTGTAATTCTTTCCGGACAGTTACTGGCTGTTTTCATGGCTGGTGCAGGTGGTGCGTGGGACAATGCCAAGAAGACTATTGAAGATGGTCTTTATGGCGGTAAGGGATCAGATGCTCATCACGCAGCTGTTGTTGGTGACACTGTTGGTGATCCTCTCAAAGATACAGCCGGTCCTGCTTTGAACCCAATGATCAAGGTTATTAACCTTGTTTCCCTTCTTGCAGCTCCTGTGATCATTGCTTATCAGAAACCGGGACATGTATCTGTTGGCATGTTTGCAACTGGTGTATTACTTCTTGGAATCATTGTAGTTGCAATTATGTACTCAAAAAGAGGCGGATTCAAAAAAGTTCCTTTTGAACAGTAGTCCTTATTAATTTATTAATTATAATGAAGCCTGCCGTCTTAAAACGGCAGGCTTTTTTGGTGTTTTATTTTGTCAATAATAAGGTAATTATAATTCCACCTAATGATTTGAAAATCAAAATATATTTTGTAATATCAACCTCTGAACCGAAAAGTGGCGGTTGTTCTTTCATAACATGGTGATCT
>Ga0315272_10000863_pt1 | contig 15460 bp, 12 predicted proteins | sample C3_middle_MG_FD_203918 | JGI IMG/M metagenome (GOLD analysis project Ga0315272, IMG submission 203918) | Sediment microbial communities from Yellowstone Lake, YNP, Wyoming, USA - C3_middle | ecosystem: Environmental > Aquatic > Freshwater > Lake > Sediment | place: USA: Wyoming | collected...
CGCCGACAGCACGGCCGCGAACAAGCCGATGATTCGAACCTTCATGATGAGCCTCGGGAAGTTGTCGGTCAGGTTTGGGCGGACGAGCCTCAGGCCGCGGAGCCCGCCCGGTGGCCGCGATTGTCGCCGCACAAGCGTCTGCATCTGCCCGGTCCCCTGGCCGAGGCGCGCCGGCTGGTGCGCGATTTCGTTGCGTTGCATTGCCAGCGAGTCGGGCCGTGCATCGAATTCAGTTGCAGCGCGTAGCGTTCGGTGGCGGCGAGCCAATCGCGCAAATGCTTCCAGACTCGTTGCGCGCGCGGCGCGGCGAGCGAAGCGAGGTGGGCGTCGATCGCCAGGCACTGGCGCATCGTGTCGCGCTGCACCACGCCGTTCGCCCCCCCCCCCCGCACGCGGCGCTGCGAGGGCGAATGGCATGTCGCTGTTGCTCATCGAAAGGGGCACGTCCGGCTTCACTCAAACGCCGCTGCAAGAGATGGGCTGGCAGGACAGCAGGGGGCCCTCAGGCGCCGCTCGCTTCACAAAGTTCGCCGCTGAAAAGCCGACCCCCAAGTTGAGCGTCCGGCGCGCCGCCTGCTACGACATGCGGCCCCTGGCAGGTTGTTGACGTTCGCAGCGGGCTGTGTGCATGCGTGCAGCAGGGGCAGGTGGCCCGGGGCACGTTCTCCGGCCCACGCTCGCGGGGCACCGTCTTCGGTTCGCAGGCGTCGCGCCATCAACAGCGTCTGTTCGTGCGATGGTCGCGGCCACCGCGAATGGTGCCTGCTCCCGTGCCCCAAGCCACCTGCCCGGGCACCGGGGTGGCATGCGAAGGCGTGGCACGCCACCCCGGATGCATCAGGGCGGTGGTGGTGCCCCCGGGCGCAGGCACCATTCGCGGTCGCCCCCCATGGTTGCAGGGCACGGCGGTGTTGACGCGGCTGCGGATTGCAGTCTGCGACGGCCGCCCGCGAGCGTGGGCCGGAGAACGGGGGCACCGCCGCCGCCCTGCCGCCACGACGTCGGCATGCTGACCGAGCGCGGAGAGACGGCTGAAGGGTCGGTTGCGTGCACTCGAACTGATGCTCGGGTGCCTCGAAAGCAGCGGTAGCGCGCGACGCTGCGCGCGCCGGGTGAAAGCCGGCCTAAAGCGCTGCGATGCGGGCGAGCGCGCTGCGCGCCTGCTGTTCGGTGTTCAGCGACAGCTCGAGCGGTGAGCGGCACAGGCCGGCCTGTTCGTAGCGTTCGTTCTCGTAGAGTTGCGCGGCCGCCGGAAACGATTTCAACACGGCATCGAGCTCGGGGCCGGGTTCGACGTTGGCGAACTCTTCGGCCAGGTGCCGGACGACCGAACGATACTGGTCCGCGCTGAGTGCTGCGCTACTGTTTTCGAGGTGCTCGAGCAACTGCGCGAGCGTCACGACCACGCGAAACCGCTCGGGAAGTTCGATTTGCCTTGGAGCATTCATGATGCGTTCTACTCGGGCAGCTCGGAGGTCCGCCCCTGCAGCCTGACTTGGGTCCGGCCAGCCCGGTTTCAAGGGCAGCCCGGCAGCCTTGCGTGCAAGCCTTCACGCTGCGCCCCTCGGAGCCGTTGCGGCTTTCTGCCGCCCAGGCTCGTGGCGCTGCGCCCGGCGGGCTGCGCCTACACTGAGCGCCTGATCAGCGTCTTCGAAAGCAAGTTCCATGGGCCAGCGCAAGGTTGCGATCGTCACCGGCTCGGCCACCGGCGTCGGCGCCGCCACCGCGCTCGCGCTGGCCGGGCGCGGCTATGACGTGCTGATCAACTATTCGCGCAGCGAGGCCGATGCGAACGCGTCGCTGGCGGCTTGTCAGGCTGCAGGAGCGGACGCCTTGCTGATGCGCGCCGACGTCGCCGAAGACGCCGACTGCAAGGCCATGGTGCGCTGCGTCATCGAACGCTGGGGGCGCCTCGATGCGCTGGTCAACAACGCCGGCATCACGAGTTTTGCCGGCGCGGGCAACTGGGATGCGATCGACGCGGCGACGTTCCAGCGCATCGTCGGCGTCAATGCGCTCGGCACGTTGCAGATGATCCGCGCCTGCGCCGAGCCGCTGAAGGCCGCCGCCGGCTCGATCGTCAACGTCTCGTCGATCGCCGGGGCCTTGGGCATCGGCTCTTCGGTCGCCTACATCGCGTCCAAGGGCGCAGTGAATTCGATGACGCTGTACTTCGCGCGCGCGCTTGCGCCGCAGGTGCGCGTCAACGCCGTGTGCCCGGGCCTGATCACGACGCGCTGGTTCGTCGACGGCATGGGCCAGGAAGCTTATGAACGGATCAGGGCGAACTACGAGAGCAACGCCCCGCTCGCGCGCCCGTGCACGGCGCAGGACGTGGCCGAGGCCGTGCTTTGGCTGACCGAAGGCGCGCGCACCGTCACCGGCGAGTTGCTGCTGCTCGACAGCGGCATGCACCTGGGCCCGGCGCAGACGGCGCGCATCCCGGCCAAGCCTTGACGGTCCGGGCTCGGTGCCGCGCACACGCATCGGGCCTCGTAACATCCGCACGCCGGGCGCGAAGGCGCTCCCTTCGGGTTCGCCACCGCCTTCTTACCGAGGATTGCCATGGAATTCAACAGTCGCTACCGCACCGAACAGGGCACTCCCAAAGTCGGTGTCATGGTGCGTGACCTGACCCTTGGCGCGGTTGCGCTGGCGTTGCTGTTCGGATTTTGGCCGATACGTACGGTGCCCACCGGAACGCGCGGTGTCATCACCGTGGGCGGCGCGATCAAGGGCATCGAGAACGAAGGCTTCCTGATCCTGCTGCCGTGGCAGGCGCTGGCGATCTTCAACACCCGCGCCGAAGAAGCGACTGTCGACAAGTCGGAAGGCAGCACCAGCGACACCCAACCCGTCACCGTGAACATGACGGTGCGCTACTCGATCGCCACGGATCGCGTCGCCGAAGTGTTCGAGAAGTACAGCCACGACGGCAATCTGCAAAGCTATATCCAGACCGCGACGCAGGAGGTGTTCAAGGCGGTGACGGCGCGGTTCACGGCGCCCGACCTGATCGCCAAGCGCGCGCAGGTGTCGTCCGAGATCTACAAGGCCTTGAGCGACAAGGTCGCCATCTACGGCGCACGGATCATCAACATCGACATGCGCAACTTCGCGTTCTCGCCGGATTACATGGGCGCGATCAATCAGAAAGTGACGCAGGAGCAATTGAGGCTCGTCGCCGAAAACAAACTCAAGACGGTCGAGGCCGAGCAGAAGCAGAAGGTGGCGGTGGCCGAAGCCGAAGCCACGGCCCTGAGGGCCAAGGCCGACGGCGAAGCCTACGCCAACCTCAAGGTCGCCACCGCGCAGGCCGAGGCGCTGAAGATCCAAAACGCTGCGCTCGCGCAGAACCGTGACGTCCTTGAGCTGCGCCGCATCGAGGTCGAGCGCGTCAAGGCCGAGCGCTGGAACGGCGCACTGCCGACGTCGATCTACGCCGGCGCGCCGATTCCGTTCTTCACGCCGCCGGGTGTTGCGCCCAAGTGATTGCGATCAAGCAGGGTGAATGTGGCTTGCAACGGCCACATGCTGCGGAGCCTGGCCACGGTGAACCGCGAATCACACAGAGAATCGAGGCATGGCCCGTGCACCCCCACCCCGCAGCGGCGTGCCAATGGGCCCGCCCTCCCGCGAAGCGGCGGTGCAAGTCTGGCTCGCGGCGCTGCGGCGGCATGCCGGGGCCGAAGAGTTGCGCGCGCTGCCCACGCTGCCCGACGCGGACGCTGCACGCGTGATCGCGCTGTTGCGCGCCGAGGCGCAGGCGCCACCGCCGGCGCCAAAGCCGGCGCCAAAGCCAAAGACAAAGCCACGACTAAAGCCAACGCCAACGCCAACGCCAACGCCAACGCCAACGCAATTGCCCCTCGAAGCAGGGCCGGCAAGCGCAATCAATGATCCGCAGGCGCCGCCAGCAGTCGAGCCCGACCCGAGCGCAGCATCTTCCACGACCCCTGCCGCAACGCCCATCACGGGCGGCGCGCAGGCCCTCACGCCGGGCCAGTTCCGCGCCCGCCTGAACCTGCAGACGCTGACGCGCGGCGACGGCTTTCTCGGCCTGCGCGCGCGAGACGGCTTCGGCCCGCGCAGCGCGCAACTCACCGTGGCGCGCATCACCTGGACCTACGCCACGGACAAGGGCCTGCACTGGGAAACCCCGGCGCCGACGCGCTTGCTCAACACAAGACCCAAGCCCACTGTGCTGTTGCGCGGCGCCTGGAACGAACGCGTGCTGATGCAACGCAACCTCGCGGCCGAAGCCGACGCTTCCGATGCACTCTGGGCCAGCGGCCTGCGGCCACTTGCGTCACAGGCGCTGCAATGGCGCACGAAGGAGGCGGCGCAGGGCCATGAGGATCTGTGGTCGCTGCCGAACGAAGTGGACTTCGGCGACTTCTGGGCCGAGCAGGTGCCCAAGCTCCAGGCGCAGGCCTGGGCCATCGTCGTGCAGCCGGGCTTTGCGCACCAGAGCCTGGCAGTGGATCGCTGGCGCATCGTCGTCAATCCCGCCAGCGGCGTTGAAGAAGGCCGGGAACTGGTCGAGCCGCTTGGCCCACGCGTCCAGGCCCTGAGCGCGCTGCGCCAGCCGCCGCGCGAAGGCTCGTTCATGCTGAGCCTGGGCGTCGACGTCGACGGCGAAACGCTCGACCTCGCGCCGCTGCTCGCCGACTTGCTGAAGCGCGACGCGCGCTGGCTGAGCGCGCGTGAGCTTGCACAAATCCCCGACGCCGCCGTCATCGTGCTGCGCGCGCCCGGCGGCCGGCGCATCGAGGCGCCGGCTGCGCCGCTGAAGGCCATCGTCAGCGCGATGCTGGACCTTCTCACCGACCCGCGTCGCAAGCCCGACCAGTGGCTCCGCCTGTCGAACTGGGAAGCGCAGCGGCTCGAGGCGATGCGCCTGGCGCTGCTCGATACGCAGCAGCGCCGCGCCGAGCGCGTCGGCGTCGAAGGCGCCTGGCAATTGCAGGGTGAGGCGGGCCTGAGTGCGCTCGCGCAGCGCCTGCGCCTGGCCGGCGCGCCGATGCCCCTGGCGCCGCAGCGCATGCTCGAGATCGGCCTGAACCTGACGCTGCGCACCTACCAACTGCACGGCGTGGCCTGGCTGCAGTACCTGCGCGAACAGCACCTCGCCGGCATCCTTGCCGACGACATGGGCCTGGGCAAGACGGCCCAGGTGCTGGCGCACCTGCTGCTCGAAAAACACGCAGGCCGGCTCGACGCGCCGGCGCTGATCGTGCTGCCTACCTCGCTCATCGCCAACTGGCAGGCCGAAGCGGCGCGCTGCGCACCGTCACTCCGCGTGCTCACGCTGCAGGGCGCCGGCCGCGCGCGCGACTTTGCACGCATCGCCGCACACGACGTCGTGTTCACCACCTACCCGCTGCTGTGGCGCGACGTCGCAGCGCTGCAGGCGCAGGCCTGGCACCTGCTGATCCTGGACGAAGCGCAGATGGTGAAAAACGCCGCGAGCCGGGCCGCGACCGCGTTGCGCCAGCTCAAGGCGCGGCACCGTCTGTGCGTGACCGGCACGCCACTGGAGAACCACCTCGGCGAGCTGTGGGCGCACTTCGACTTCCTGATGCCCGGTTTCCTGGGCGACGCGCGCAGCTTCGCGCGCGTCTGGCGCAAGCCGATCGAGACCAACGGCGAGACGCTGCGCGCGCAACTGCTCGCGCAGCGCGTGCGGCCGTTCATCCTGCGCCGGCGCAAGCTCGAGGTCGCCGCCGAGTTGCCGCCCAAGACCGAGGTCGTGCGCCGCGTGCAGCTCCAGGGCCAGCAGCGCGCGCTGTACGAGAGCGTGCGCGTGGCGGCCGACGAACAGGTGCGCCGTGTGCTGAAGCGCCAGAGTTTTGCGGGTGCGCAGATCAGCATCCTCGACGCCTTGCTGAAACTGCGCCAGGTGTGTTGCGACCCGCGCCTGGTGAAGGGCAGCAAGGCGCCGGCGACGATGGAGCGCGCCAAGATGGAATGGCTGCGCGACAACCTGCCCGAACTGGTGGACGAAGGCCGGCGCCTGCTGGTGTTTTCGCAGTTCACCGAGATGCTGGGTCTGGTGGAAATCGAGCTCGCCGATCTGCAGCTGCCGTTCCTGGTGCTCACCGGCGAAACCCCGGTGCGCGAGCGCGGCGCGGTGGTGCGGCAGTTCCAGGCCAAGGCGGTGCCAATCCTGCTGCTCAGCCTGAAGGCCGGCGGCGTGGGCCTGAACCTCACTGCCGCCGACACCGTGATCCACCTCGACCCGTGGTGGAACCCTGCGGTTGAACAACAGGCGACGGCGCGCGCCCACCGCATCGGCCAGGACCAGCCGGTGTTCGTCTACAAGTTGGTGGTGGCCGGCAGCATCGAAGAACGCATGCTCGCGTTGCAGCAACGCAAGACCGCGCTGACCGAGGGTGTGCTCGGCACCGATGGCGCCGCGGCGCCGAAATTCAGCGCCGAAGATTTGCAAGGTTTGCTGGCGCCTCTGGTGTGAGGCAGCTTCGACAGCGAAGGGAACCCCGAAGAATTCGCCGCCTACCCGCGGCGTGAGCCGAAAGACGCCTACGCGGCGTCGCGAGCCAGCTCGGAATCGGTGGGCTTGTTGCGCCGGTCCGTCCCCACCACGGGAAGTGGGTTGGTTCGGCGGTCGGCGCTGTCGATCAGCGTGAGGTGGTGCTGCGGCGTGGCCCAGCTCGGTTTGCGCGCGACCAGGATGACGGCGTCGACGACCGACGCGAGCAACAGCAGGCCAACACCACTCAGCATCAGAAGGTACACAACACTTAACAAGATGATCCCCCGTTTGGTTGACGTTGGCCGATTTCAGCCCGCGCGCAGGCCTCACACCGAGATCCGCAGGCCTTCATCGGAAGCGCGGCGCGTGACTTGAGGCAAATAGCGCAACCTCGGGGCCTGCTGGTGTGAGATCGTGCTGCTTGCGTTCGTGCGATGCTCGATCTGCACGCGGTTTTGCGCCGCCGCGCCGATGCGGTTCGATTGCGCGGCGGCGAGCGGGGCGCTGCCGCGCCCTGTCGCGCCCTGTCGCGGCCTGTTGCGGGCTATCGCGGAGGCGGCTTCGGCGCGGGCAGGGGCAGCGTCAAGCTGCGCAGCGCCTGCGCCAACTCGGCGCCGGCCCAGATTGCGATGCGATGTTCGGCGGCGAACGGCCGCGCGTTGTCGGTGAGTTCGCCCAGGCCGATGTGCAGCGCATCGGGCACGCCGGCAGCCTCACGCGCGGTCTGCAGCGCGCGCAGCGCCGCGAGGCCGGTGCGAGCCGACTTCCAGCGCCTTGCGCTGACGAACATGCGCCGGCCCTGGCGCTCGATGTCGAAGTCCACGGCATCGTCCTTGCCGCGCTGCACCGAGTAGCCATCGCGCGCAAAGGCCAGCTCGAGAAGCTTTGCGAAGTCCGGCCAACTCATCGCGCTCACCGCTTGCTGCGTTGCCAGCACCTTCGCCGCGCTCGGCAGCCGCGCCTGGCGCCTGGCCGCGATGGCGGCGATCACGGCGAACGGTAGCGCCGAGAGCGCGCCCACCGCGCGATAGGCCTGCGGCAGCAGGGCTGCCGCCACCAGTGCCAGAGCGCCGGCAATGGCCACGCTGACCCACCACGGTGAGCGCAACAGCACCGCGAACAGCGAATTCTTGGCCATCGGGAATTTCAAAATGCACTGCTCCGCTGCGCGTGGGTTTCGCGACACAGCAGTCTACGGCCGGGCGGCCCTGGGTCGACGGCACGTAGCGGCCACTGCAAAACTCGGAAGTCGAGCGCGCACTCGATGTCATTTCGTGAAATAGTATGGTGCTGGAATCGAAGTGGCCAGAGCGGCTTGATTCATCCGCCGCACCCGGGCGCAGGCCTTACCCAACGATGCGCCTCCAAGACATTGCCGAGTTGCTGCTGCTGAGCCTGCTCTGGGGCACGGCCTACATGTTCGTGCGCGCCGCGGTGCCCGATTTCGGCCCCGCACCATTGGTCGCGGTGCGCCTGGCAATGGCGGCGTTGTTGCTGTTTCCCTTGCTGCTGCTGCGCGGTGGCCTGCCCACGCTGCGCGCGCACCCGTTCCAACTGCTGGTCCTGGGTGTGCCGTTCACCGCGCTGCCCTTCCTGTTGCTTGCCTATGCGTCGCTGCACATCACAGCCGGCCTGGTGGCAGTGCTGAACGCCACGGCGCCGCTGTTCGCCGCGTTGCTCGCGCACTTCTTTCTCAAAGAGCGGCTCGGCGCCTGGCGAGGCGCCGGCCTGGTGATCGGCTTTGCCGGCGTGGCGCTGCTGGTGTCGGGCAGCGTTTCGTTCAAGTCGGGCAGCGGTGCGCTCGCCGTGGTCGCCGTGCTCTGCACCTCGGTGCTGTGGGCAGTGGGTGCGCTCTACACCCGCCGCCACTTGGCCAGTGCCGACGCTTTGGTCATCACCGTCGGCAGTCTGATGGCGGCGAGCCTGTGCCTGGCCCCGTTCGCGTGGGCCGACTGGCCGAGCCGCGACCCCGGGGCACGCGCCTGGATCGAATTGGCCCTGCTCGGCGTGGCCAGTTCAGGGCTGGGCTTCCTGCTCTACTTTCGGCTGTTGCGTCGCATCGGTCCGGTGCGAGCCATGGCGGTGACGTTCCTGAACCCGATCGTGGCCCTGGCCTCGGGCCTGTTCTACCTCGGCGAAGTGGTGACGCTGCAGATGCTCTGCGGAGGCGCGGTGGTGTTGCTGGGCACGGCACTCAGCCTGGGGTTGATCGGTGCCCCGGCAAGTCCCGAGGCGTCGACCGGATGAAGCCGGCAGCCTGTGCGGCATAAGCCGGCGGCGCTGAATCGACCCGGCGCCGGCGAGCACCCCGCGCGCGCATTCCAGGCCTTGCGCCGTCGAACGGCGGCGCAAGGCCTGGGCACCAGACGTCAAGGCAGCAGTTGCCTGGCGAAGGTCTCGGCGTCGATGTTCGCGCCGCACACGACCAGGCCGACGCATTGGCCCTCGAGTTGCCGGCGCAGCGGGTGCATCAATGCCGCGAGTGCGGCCGCGCCGGCAGGCTCGACCGCAAGCTTGGCGCTGCGGAACAAGAGTCGCATCGCTTCGCGGATTTGCGCGTCGCTGACGAGCACGACCTCATCCACGAAGCGCCGGTTCAATTCGAACGAATAGGGCTCGCAGCGCGGTGAGCCGAGTGAATCGGCAATCGTGCGCACGCTGTCGATCGACTGCGGCGAGCCGGCTTTCAGGCTGCGGCTCAACGTATCTGCGCCTTCGGGTTCGACGACATAGACCGCGGTCTGGGTGTGCATCTGTTTCACCGCGCAGGCGACGCCGCCGCTCAAACCGCCGCCGCCCGCGGCGATGATCACCGCGTCGAGCTGCGCGCCCGCGGCTTGCACCTGTTCCATGAATTCCAGGCCGACCGACGCCGTGCCCAGGGCCGTCTTCGGCCCTTCGAAGGGGTGCACGAAGAACCGGCCTTCGTCAGCCTCGATTTCCCTCACGCGCTCGAACGCGCGATGCACATCCGTGACAAGCTCGATCGTCGCGCCGAACTCGCGGCAGAGCTGAATCCGGTACGGATTGGCGTTGCGCGGCATCACCACCTTCGCCGTGGTGCCGAGTTTTTGTGCGCAATAGGCGAGCGAGATCGCGTGGTTGCCGGCCGAGACGCCGGTCACGCCACGTGCGAGTTGCTGCGCATCCAGATCCTGCATCACCGACAGCGCGCCGCGCGGCTTGAAACTGCCGGTGCGCTGGAACAACTCTTCCTTCAACCAGACCCGGGTCGAGCCGCCGACGGCCGCGTCGAGAGCGTCGTCAACCATGCAACGCACGGGTGTGGTCACGATGTGCTGCGCGATGCGTGCCCGGTTCGCGCGGATCGCAGCCAGGCTCGGGGCGTCGATCGCAGTGTTTGTCATGGCGCTGCCGGCGGCTCAGACGACCTTGCCGAGCTGGTGATATCGCGACGCATGAAACAGCAGCGGCGGCAGCGTCGATTCGATCACGCTCGAGACTTTGCCGACGAACAGCAGGTGATCGCCGATGACATGCTGGGCCACGCTGTCGCACTCGAACACCGCCGCACAGTCGGCGAGCACCGGCGCGCCGTTGCGCCCATCGCTCCACGAACCTTCACCGAACTTGTGGCTCACGCGCGAGGCGAAGTGGCGCGACAGCGCGACCTGCGCCTGCGTCAACACATTGACGTTGAAAACCTTCGCGGTGGCGAACACGGTTGTGTTCGGGCTCGCACTGCGCAGCGACCACAGCACCAGCGGCGGTTCGAGCGAAACGCCGCCGAACGAGTTCACGGTCAGGCCGGAGGGGGCGCCGTGCGCGTCGCGGCAGGTGACGATGGTCACGCCTGTCGCAAAGCGCCCCAATGCGTGGCGAAGTTGCTGCGGGGCCGGAGCCGCGTGCTGTTGATCCTGCATGAAGATTCGGATTATCGTGTGCGCCGTGCGGGCGCCGCCCTTGCCCGCCCGCATTGACAAGGTTCCGAGCCGGCCCCAGGATCGCACCGCCATGCCCGAATTCAAGACTCTGCTCGCGCGCAAGGATGCAACCCATCCGCGCATTGCCCGCATCACGCTGAACCGCCCCGAGCGCCTGAACGCGATCGCGCACGACATGCCGCGCGAAATCCGTGAAGCCGTGGCCTGGGCCGAGGCCGACACCGAAGTTCACGTGATCGTGCTCGACGGTGCCGGCCGCGCATTCTGTGCCGGCTACGACCTGGTCGAATTCGGTGCCGGGCGCGCCGAACACCCTTGCCAGCAGGAGGCGCTGCCGTACGACGCCATGACCGACTATGCGGCGATGAAGGGCTACACCGAAGACTTCATGAGCCTGTGGCGCTGCCGCAAGCCCAGCATTGCCCAGGTGCACGGTTATGCAGTGGCCGGAGGCAGCGACATTGCGCTGTGTTGCGACCTGCTCGTGATGGCCCAGGACGCGCGCATCGGCTACATGCCGACTCGCGTCTGGGGCTGCCCGACGACGGCGATGTGGACCTATCGCATCGGCCCGGCGCGCGCCAAGCAGCTGATGTTCACCGGCGATACGCTCGACGGCACCACCGCTGCGCAATGGGGCCTGGCGAATTTGGCGGTTCCGGCGCCGGACCTGGAAGCGGCGACCCTGAAGCTCGCCTTGCGCATCGCCGGCGTCCCGAACTCGCACCTGGCGATGCACAAGATGGTCGTGAACCAGGCCATGCTCAGCATGGGTCTTGAGCAGACCCAGATGTTCGCCACCTTGTTCGACGGCGTGACGCGCCACAACCCGGAAGGCCTGTGGTTCCGCCGCCATGCGCAGGTGCACGGCTTCAAGTCAGCAGTGCAATGGCGCGACAGTGGGCGCGCGATTCCCGAGGGCGACGAGGCACGCGACCTGATCGCCGAACTCGAGGCTGAGCTCGCGCGTCGATCGCCGGAAGGCGATTGACGCGAACTCGCATTCCATTGAATGCGATTCGGCGGATGCATTTGACCCACAGTCGTCCCTGCGCACCCGGTCAGCATGCCGACGTCGTGGCGGAAGGGGGGCCGAGGTTGCCCCCGTTCTCCGGCCCACGCTCGCGGGCGGCCGGCGCAGACTGCAATCCGCAGCCGCGTCAACACCGCTGTGCCCTGCAACCTTGGGGGGCGACCGCGAATGGTGCCTGCGCCCGGTGGCACCACCACCGCCCTGTGCATCCGGGGTGGCGTGCCACGCCTTTGCATGCCACCCGGGTGCCGGGGCAGGTGGCTTGGGGCACGGGCGCAGGCACCATTCGCGGTGGCTGCGACCGTCGCACGAACAGACGCTGTTGATGGCGCGACGCCTGCGAACCGAAAACGGTGCCCCGCGAGCGTGGGCCGGAGAACGTGCCCCGGGCCACCTGCCCCTGCTCCACGTTTGCGCGCGGCCCGCTGCAAACCTCGGCAGTAGGCGACCAGCAACCGGCTTTCCGATGATTGAACGCAAAGTCGTATGACCCACAGGCTCCTGGCGAAGGGCAGGGCCTCAGGCCCGGCGCGGTCTGCAAGACGGGACCCGATACAAGCGGCACGGCTGAGCTCGTGCGTCGATCGCCGCAAGGCGCGATATCACCTGCGCTGAAATGATTCGCCGCGGAAGCGGTCAGTCGGCCCGCTGCACCGCGGGCGGCGTGTGCAAAGTCATCAGCACGTCGGTCTGCGCCAGACCGTGTTCGCTGCACAGCGCCTGCGGCGCGAGCACGAAACCCAGGCGCGACAGCAGGGCAATCGAGCGCTGATTGCGGCAATCGGCGCTGGCAAGCCAATGCGTCACGCCCTCGTTTGCCGTCAACTCGTCGAGCATCGCGCGCGCGGCGCGGTGGGCGACGCCTCGACCCCAGAAATCGCGGCCGATGACGAAGGCGATCCACGCCAGGCCGCCTTCGCACACGGTGGATTGCACGAAGCCGGCCACCTCGCCCGTGTGCAGCCGGATCGCCCAGTTCAGCCACAATTCGCGGCCATCGCTCGACACGCGCGATTCGAGACGCAAGAAGTATTCGCGCAGCGCTGCGGCAGACTGCGGCGGCGCGCTGTCGAGGAAGGTGTAGACGGCGTTGTCGTTGAGCACGCCGAACATCTCATCGGCGTGCGCCGCGCACTGCGGCTCCAGCGTCATGCCTGCGGCGCTGAGCTCGCGCATCGACACTCCACCGCTCGTCAACTCAGCACCGGCTCAACCCAGCACCCGCAACAGCGGCGGTACCTGGCGCCGCTGCAAGGCGTTTTGCGCGGCCCAGCGTTCCTGCGGCGGCAGGTCTTCGACGAAGCGCACCTCGCCGGCGACGAGCAGCGCAATCGCGATACCGTCGCGGTACAGCACGCGGTTGCCGGTGAGCGCGGGCAGGCGCGGGCCCGGGCTCAGCACGCCCACCAGGTTCAGCGGGTCGGTGCCGCTCAGGCTGATCCAGGCGCCATCGGCTGTGCGGCGCCGCACATCGCGCATGAGGCCGATTGCCTCGGGCAGAGCGAACTGTTCGCCCGAGACGCCAGCGACGAAACGCCCGCCGCGGATTTCACCTCGGGCTTCGAGCCGGCGCAGGCACCGCAACAGGTCGCGCCACGGCGGCAGCCAATCGGCTTCGCGCGAAATCAGGCGCCAGAACACGACACCATAGCGCCGCAGCAGGGTGCGCGCCACATGCTCGGCGATCTGGCTCTCGTCCATAGGCGCGCCGGAGCGGGTGTTCGGCTCATCCGCTGCGTGCGCTTCGCGCCGCGCCGGCGGTGCCGACCTGGCGAGGGCCCAGCGGCCCGCATCTTCGATCCCGAACAACGCGGTGCGGCGTGGGCGTTTGCGGCCGTCGGCCACACGCCGTTTCTCGGAAGGGACGAGCAAGGCGCGCAAGCCGGCAAAGCTGTCGCAGTTGACCAGGCCCAATGCCACCAACTCGCCCAGCGCATCTTCCACCTGCGCGCGCAGCAGGCCGCTGGCGTGCGCGATATCGTCGAAGAACGACGCGCCGTGCGTCGCGATGTGCTCGAGAACGCGGCGCCCACCCGAGCTCGGTGCGGCGTTGCCGCAGTCTGGCGCGAGACTGGCCCAAAGCGCGAGATGGCGCCGCGCGACGAGTGTGATCGGCGTCGTGCGCACCGGGCTCGCGGCGCGCGAGTCAGGGAACGTGGCGGAGCCACTTCGGCTCGAGAGCGGCGCGATGCGCGTCCACGCGACGCGCCCGGCGCGGCTCAATGCGTCGAGCCATGCCGGGTCGTATTCGTTCACGCGCGCCGGCAGGATTTCGGTCTCCCACGCCGCCGCCGAGGCCTCGAAGCCTTCGAGCTGCGAGACGATTCCCGCCACCGCATCCGCGCCTTCGACACGCGCCTGCGGCGCGACGCGCTGCCACTCGAACAGGAAGCGCATGAATTCGCGCGGCTCGACGGGTTCGATCTCGCGCCGCAGCCGGTTCACCGTGTAGCGGTGGATGCGCGCCAGCAGGCGCCGCTCACACCATTCGGTCTGCGTGGCGTCGGGGTTGAAATGCCCGCGCATGACGCTGCCTTCGGCCTCCAACATCACGAGCGCTGCGTCGGCGTCGGCCACGCCAAGGCCGAGCGGCGCCACGAGCGCCTGTGCCGTGACGGGCCCGACGCCTTGCAGCCGATCGCGCAGGATTTCGACGATCGCCGCTTCGCGCGACCAGTCTTTTCGGTACTCCGCTGGCGCCTCGAGCATCGGTCTGCGCTGCGCCGCCGGGAACACGGCTTCGAACTCGGGCAGACGTTCGGCGGCGACAAACACGCGCGTGCGGCCCAGGGCCAGGCAGGTCGCGCGCGAGGCGCGCGCGAGCTCTTCGATGAATCCTTGCCACGCGGGCGAAGCGGGCGATGCGGCGACCTCGGGTTCGCTCAGGAAACCAAAACCCAACAATGCAGCGTGCAGCTCGTCGGCGTTGCGCGCGTCGGGCCAGATCTCGTCGCGCACCCTGGAGATCGCCTCCGCGTCGAGCTTGCCCAGGTCGGACGCGGTTTCCGGGTCGACCCAGCGCCGCGCCAGCACCGCTTGCGTGCGCCGCTCCTCCAGCGGCGCGTCGTCGAGGAAGGCATAGGGCCGCGCCGCGAGGATTTCGAGCGCGAGGGGCGACGGCTCGGTCAGGTCGCGCGCGATGACTTCGACCGCGCCGCTGGCCAGAGCGGTGAGCAAGGCCTCGAGCGCGTCGATGTCCATCGCCTCATGCAGGCAGTCGTGAATCGTCTGCCGCACGAGCGGGTGATCGGGAATCTCGCGCTCGCCGACGATGTTTTCGCCACACGCCAGCTGGTCGGGGAAGATCGCGCCGAGCAGGTCTTCGGCCGCCATGCGCTGCAACTGCGGCGCCACCTTGCGCCCGCCACGCATGCGCGGCAGCGCGAGCGCGACGCTGCCGTTCCAGCGCCAGCGCGCGCCGAACATCGGCGCCGCGAGCAACGCCTGCACCAGCAGCGGCCGCACCGTCTGCGCCGACAGGTAAGCCGCCACTTCTTCGAGCGCGAAGCTGTGCGACGCCGAGAGCGAGAGAATGATCGCGTCTTCCGTCGCCGCGGCTTGCAGCTCGAAATCGAACTTGCGGCAAAAACGCTTGCGCAGCGCCAGGCCCCAGGCGCGATTGATACGGCTGCCCAGCGGCGCGTGAATCACGAACTGCATGCCGCCCGATTCGTCGAAGAAGCGTTCGAACACGATCGCGCGCTGCGTCGGCAAGCGGCCGAGCGCGGCCTTCGCCGCGGCGAGGTAGTCGGCGATCTGCTCCGCTGCCGAGCGCGAAAGTGCCAGCGTGCCGCTGCTTGCGGTGAGCCAGGCGACTGCGGCGTCGCGCCCACCGGCATCGAGCCGGGCCGAAATATCTTCGCGCAGGCGCGAGACCGAGGCCGACAGTTCGGTCGTGCGCCCCGGTGCCTCGCCGAGCCAGAAGGGCATGCTCGGCGGCATGCCCTTCGCGTCTTCCACGCGCACCGTGCCGCGTTCGACGCGCAGGATCCGGTAGGAAGTGTTGCCGAGCTGGAACACGTCACC
>Ga0315272_10000865_pt1 | contig 15449 bp, 10 predicted proteins | sample C3_middle_MG_FD_203918 | JGI IMG/M metagenome (GOLD analysis project Ga0315272, IMG submission 203918) | Sediment microbial communities from Yellowstone Lake, YNP, Wyoming, USA - C3_middle | ecosystem: Environmental > Aquatic > Freshwater > Lake > Sediment | place: USA: Wyoming | collected...
GAGGATCCATTGTAGCGATCCCACAAAGTTATCCACAAGCTAGAAAATCGTGGAAAACCTGTGGATAACTTGTGCACAAAACAAAAAAATCCATTTAAATTAACGACTTACTAAATACTTACGCATAAAATAGAGAAAAATACCTATATATTCCTTTATAGCGGTTGACCTTTTGCCGTCCAACAAGGAAAATACTGGGTTTTGCAGGATGAATCATGAAAAGAACGTACCAACCCTCAGTAACACGTCGCAAACGCACTCACGGATTTCGTATTCGTATGAAAACTAAGAGTGGACGCGCAGTATTAAACGCACGTCGCGCTAAAGGCCGTAAACGTCTGGCTGTTTAATTTAGCAGTTGAATAGCGCCAGGATTTCTGAGTTACTAAAAACACGTCCCAAGACAAGCTTGTACTGGGGTCTGTATTTGGCATCTTCAGATCAAGGCGCGAAACCAGATTTAGGCATTGCAGTAGCTAAAAAATTAGCTAAACGTGCGGTTGATCGCAACCAATTAAAGCGCATGATCCGTGAAATGGTCAGGGGCGCCCAAGCCACAAGCCTCAACAGTGATGTTGTAGTTAAGCTAAAAAAACCAATTGGTCGCGAAACCCGCGGCAGACTTAGAAGAAAAGAAAAAGAAGTTCTGCGAACTCAGATTGCAGGGCTAATTTAACGTGCATCTTTTGAACAAAATGGCCATAAAGGTTGTGAGGCTCTATCAAATAGCGCTTAGCCCTTTTGTCGGCATGCATTGTAAGTTTGAGCCCTCCTGCTCTCAATATGCCTGCGACTGTTTTGCAAACTATGGATTTTTTAAAAGCTTTGGGCTGATGGTGTGGCGCATTCTTCGCTGCAACCCATGGTCACAAGGCGGTCACGACCCCGCTGTAAAACCAAGATCTCCTCATTATTAAGTGAACGCAAATGGACTTTAAAAAAACAATTCTTTGGGCAGTCTTCTCCATGTCGGGCTTAATGCTGTACAACAGCTGGCAAGTCCATGAAGGCAGGCCATCGATGTTTGGTGGAAGCCCTGTCAGCAATCTTGTAGCAACCGATAAGGCGCCAACAGGTAAAGCGGACATTCCGGCGCCCATCCAAACCCCAGGGATTCCAGCGCCCCAACAAGCGCCCATAGCGATCCCGAGTGCAATAGAGGCATCAGAAAAATTTGTTTTAAAGAATGATGTATTGGTTTTAGAAATTAGCGCCAACGGTGCCAATGTAATTGATGCAAAGTTGCTTAAAGAGCTCACCGCAGAAAACAAGCCGGTTGAACTTTTCCAGTACACGCCTAATCATAAATACTTTGCACGCTCTGGTTTGATCGCACTGGGAAACGCGGATCTACCAAATCACACAAGCAACTTTAAACTGGTTCAGTCTGGCAAAGATGCGTCCGGCAAACCATTCCTTATTTTGGCGAGCGAGCGCAACGGCGTTAAGCTGGAGAAGACATTCATTTTGAATCCAGGTAGTTATGTTGTTGATGTTGGCCACCGCGTTACACAGAGCGGCGCTAATGCAACACCATTGGTTTTGTATACAGAGATTGTTCGCGATGCATCCCAAGAGAAAAAAATTGGACCCTTTGACGGCGCATTCTCTGCAAGTACTTTTACCGGGCCTGCGGTCTATACAGAAAAAGAAAAATTCAACAAGCTTGAGTTCACGGCAATTGATAAAAACAAAATAACCATTCCTACGCAGGTAGCCGCCGGTGATCCTGCATGGATTGCAATGGTGCAGCATTACTTTGCAAGCGCCTGGATTCCTGGTGATAAAGCTACGCGCGACATCTATGCGGGAAGGATTGACAACAACTTGTATCGCATTGGTATACAAACGCCCTTGGGTGTAGTTGCTCCAGGCACTACTGTTGTTGAAAAAGCAAAACTATTTGTTGGCCCACAAGAAGAAAGTGTTTTGGAGACGATTGCCCCAGGATTTGCTTTATTGAAAGACTATGGCTACCTCACCATTCTGGCTAAACCCATTTTTTGGTTCCTGGAAAATATTCATATCTACGTGGGCAATTGGGGCTGGTCAATCATCCTCCTAACCATTTTGATTAAGTTGGTGTTCTTCCCCCTCTCGGCTGCAAGCTACAAATCTATGGCGCGCATGAAAGAGGTGCAGCCGCGACTGCTTGCAATGAAAGAGCAATATAAGGGTGAGCCACAAAAGCTAAATCAAGCAATGATGGAGATGTATCGCAAGGAAAAAATTAATCCTTTGGGTGGATGTTTACCTGTTGTGATTCAGATCCCCGTGTTTATTTCTTTGTATTGGGTGTTGCTGTCATCGGTTGAACTTCGTGGCGCACCATGGATCTTGTGGGTACATGACTTATCTTTACCCGACACCTCAATTAGCGACTTATTGGGCTTTACACAATTCTTCCCCGTTGGAATTTTGCCAATCGTTATGGCCATCTCCATGTTTGTACAAACCAAACTAAACCCAACGCCGCCAGATCCAATTCAAGCTAAGGTGATGATGTACATGCCGCTCGTGTTCTCCATCATGTTCTTCTTCTTCCCTGCTGGCTTGGTTTTGTATTGGGTTGTGAATAACTTGTTATCCATTGCTCAACAATGGCAAATCAATCAAATGTTTGGAAAAAAACCAGCTAAATAAAGTTTTAGCTGTTTAGAGACGAATAGGGAGTGCCCGCAATGATGACTAGAAAGCTACCCATCATTGCGGTTGCCACCGCACCTGGTAGAGCCGGTATTGGGGTAATTCGCATTAGTGGCCCCAATCTTTTGCAGATTGCCAAAGCCCTATTTCAGAGGGCATTAGAGCCTCGACAAGCTAACCTATTAACTTTGCGCGATGGCGCCGGCGCAGTAATTGACCAAGTTATTGCGATTTACTTTTCTACCCCAGCCTCTTTTACTGGTGAAGATGTATTGGAGTTGCAATGCCATGGCGGACCACAACTCCTTGAGTTGGTAATGAAGCGATGCTTGGAGTTGGGTAAAGATCAAGGCTTAGTCATTGCCGAGCCAGGTGAATTTTCTTTGCGCGCCTATCTCAATAACAAAATTGATCTAGCTCAAGCAGAGGCAATCGCAGATCTAATAGATGCTCAAAGCGAAGCCGCAGTACGCGGGGCGGCACGCTCACTGCAGGGGGCCTTCTCAAACGACATCAATAGCTTGATTGAGGAAATTACACAACTTCGGATTTTGGTGGAGTCCACTTTGGATTTTCCTGAGGAGGAGATTGAGTTTCTGGAGAATGCCCAAGCTCGTGAGCGCCTAGCAACAGTCATGAGTAAGTTGCATGCACTGAGGGAGGGCGCAAAACAGGGAAAGATTTTGCGAGATGGTATTCAATTGGTTTTGGCAGGCGCCCCCAACGTTGGTAAAAGTTCCTTGCTAAATCGCCTTGCTGGGGAAGATGTGGCAATTGTGACCCCGATCGCTGGGACTACACGAGACCGAGTTAAGGAGAGCATCACCATCAACGGTGTTCCCATGCACATCATCGATACTGCTGGATTGCGTGACACCAGCGATCTGGTCGAGGCAAAGGGTATTGAAAGATCCTGGGAAGCGATTCGCACGGCAGACCTAGTGGTGTTTCTTCAAGACCCCAGGTCTCCAGATGAGGTTGAAATTGCCAGCACGCTGGAGCTTAAGGCTCAAATACTAAAAGCGCTACCGCCAAAATGCCCTGTTTTAGAGGTTAGCAATAAATCCGACCTATTGGGCGGCTCAAAGGCCAATCACAGCAATAATCAGGCTTTGCTCATTTCAGCCAAAACAGGTGATGGGATTGATGCGCTAAAGCTAAAAATCCTGGAGTTGGTTGGTTGGGGAGGCTCTCAAGAGGGGGCCATTGTGGCGCGTCGACGACATTTAGACTGTCTGGATAGAGCTGCAACCCATTTGGAAAAATCCCAGAATTTCGCTGCAGATGGCAACATATCCTTAGAGTTATTTGCAGAAGAGCTACGTTTAGCGCAAGATCAGTTAGGGCAAATTACTGGAAAGTTACTTCCTAATGACCTTTTGGGCAAGATATTTAGCCAGTTTTGTATCGGCAAATAGAGGGTTTGTTCTTGGTTGGGCAACACCAAGAATTATGTTAAAAATGTTAAAATCGGGCGATCAAAATTATTACTTTCCACGGGAATCTCATGACCACAACAGCAAATGCGCCTGATTATGTAAAAAATCAGAAGTTAATTCAGTGGGTTGCAGAAGTAGCGGCCTTAACCAAGCCAGACAACATCCACTGGTGCGATGGTTCCCAGTCTGAATATGATCAATTTTGCGAGCTCTTAGTTAGCGCAGGAGTATTTAAGCGCCTAAACCCGGCTAAGCGCCAAAACGCTTTCTTGGCGCTGTCTGACCCAGATGATGTGGCACGTGTCGAAGACCGTACCTTTATTTGTTCTGCAAAAAAAGAAGATGCTGGCCCAACCAATAATTGGGTAGAGCCAAGTGAAATGCGCGCTACGCTCAAACCATTGTTTGATGGTTGTATGCAAGGCAGAACAATGTATGTTGTGCCGTTCTCCATGGGTCCGATTGGATCCCCAATTGCCCACATTGGCGTTGAGCTGTCTGACAGTCCTTACGTAGCTATCAATATGCGCCTTATGACCCGCATGGGCAAAGCGGTGATTGACCAGCTAGGTGCTGCTGGCGAATTCGTGCCCTGTATTCACACTGTTGGCAAGCCGCTTGCGGCTGGCGAAAATGACGTTGCTTGGCCAAATAATAAAAATAAATATATTGTTCATTATCCAGAGACGCGCGAGATTTGGTCTTTCGGCTCCGGTTATGGCGGCAACGCCTTGTTGGGCAAAAAATGCTTTGCTTTGCGCATTGCATCGAATATGGGACGTGATCAAGGTTGGTTGGCTGAACACATGTTGATCCTAGGTGTAACTTCACCTGAGGGCAAGAAATATCATATTGCTGCTGCATTCCCATCTGCGTGCGGAAAAACCAACTTCTCCATGATGATTCCTCCAAAGGGATTTGAGGGTTGGAAAGTAACGACAGTTGGTGATGACATTGCATGGATCAAACCTCGCAAAGACGTCGTTACTGGCAAAACCCGCTTATTTGCGATTAACCCTGAGTCTGGTTACTTCGGCGTTGCACCAGGCACAAACCGTCAAACCAACCCTAACTGTCTCGACTCATTAAACCAAGATGTGATTTTTACCAACGTTGGTTTAACGGATGATGGTGATGTTTGGTGGGAAGGTTTGACTGATACACCCCCAGCACACTTAATTGATTGGCAAGGCAAGGATTGGACTCCTGCTGATGGCGCCGCTGGTCGTAAAGCTGCACATCCAAATTCACGCTTCACTGTGGCCGCTACAAACAACCCTGCTGTTGATCCTAATTGGGATGATCCAGAAGGCGTGCCAATTGATGCGTTCTTGTTCGGGGGTCGCCGCTCAAATACTGTGCCTTTGGTGAGTGAGGCGCGTGATTGGGTAGAAGGCGTTTATATGGCCGCCACGATGGGCTCCGAAACTACCGCTGCGATTACTGGTCAGGTTGGCGTTGTTCGTCGCGACCCATTTGCGATGATTGCATTTGCTGGCTACAACATGAGCGATTACTTCCAACACTGGCTCAACATCGGCAGCAAACTTGCCGATGAGGGCGCAGTATTGCCAAAAATCTATTGTGTGAACTGGTTCCGTAAAGATGAAAACGGCAAGTTTGTATGGCCTGGTTTCGGTGAAAACATGCGTGTTTTGTCTTGGATTTTAGGTCGTGCCGAAGGCAAGGCTAAGGGCATAGAAACGGTGTTTGGTATTTGTCCAGAGCATGCTGATATGCATTGGGATGGCCTTGACTACTCTGTAGAAAAATTCGAGAAAGCCATTACCGTTGCTGTTGATGACTGGAAGAGTGAGCTCAAACTGCACTCCGAACTATTTGAACATTTGGGTGAGCGCTTACCCAAAGAGCTGATTGAAGCCCGCAGCAAAATAGAGAAGCGCTTAAACGCCTAGGCATTCCCTAGAAACTTAAGAAGCCCTTTCAAAACAATCTTTATTCAATGACCGCACCCCAACACCATGACATTGTGGTGATTGGGGCAGGCATTGCAGGTGCAACCATTGCGAATGAGTTGCTAGAGCGTGGTCAAACTGTTTGTGTTGTTGACTCCGCATCCCTCCCTGCCTCTGCATGCTCTAGTCATGCATATGCTATTGCTCACCCACATGTTGGCCGCGGCGCGCCTCGCTTATTGCGATTAACTCGCATCGCTTTTTTGATGGCCGAAGAGCGCTGGGGCAAGACTTGGAATCAGCATGGCATCTTTCAGCCGACAAAAAAAGATAAAGTTTTTAAGCTTGCAGAAGTAGTCGATTATTTAAAGAGTTTGGAGCTCGGTGAGGATATAGCACAAGCACTTGATGCCAATCAAGCGATGCAAGTTTGCGGTATTGACCAAAGTGGTATTTGGCTTTCGCGTGGCGCATCACTAAATTTATCGTCAGCAACAAACGAGGCCTTGAAACTACACCCGCATCTGACTTGTTGCTGGAATACCCCTGTGAGTCGATTAGAAAAATTAGGCGCGGGCTGGCAATTATTTAATCATCAAGATGAGCTCATCATGACTGCTAGCAAAGTCATTATTACAGCAGCGTTAGGGACTAAAAATTTAGTGGCAAGCATGGGTGTTCGCCTGCCACTAAGGCCGGTGCGTGGGCAGCTGAGCATTTTTTCTATACATGAGCACGATGCTTGGGCTGGAAAATTACCAAAGACTGCAATATCGTGCGATGGCTATTGTTTGCCTGCCGAGCAATTGTCAGATGGTAGTTATCGCTGGATAGTGGGCTCGAGTTTTGATGAGGGCGAATCCGATCTTCAAGACTGGGCCTCAAGCGATGACTTTAATCGCGAACAAGCAAAGGGTTTGTTGAACTATCCGGAAGGCGATACAAGCGACCTTCAAAAGGTGGGAAGTTTTGTGGGTATACGTTGCGTGGCGGGTGATCGCCTGCCGATCATCGGCGCACTGACTCAACGCCCAGGAATTTTTCTAGCTACAGCCCTGGGGTCGAGAGGCGTACTTTGGTCGGCCTTAGCAGCCAAACTCATCGCCGCTCAAGTGCTAGAGGACGACTTCGCTTTGCTGGCACGCTTGGGCTTTGCAGCAGACTTAGTCGCTGCGCTTGCCCCCGCACGTTTCTTTGCTGGAGCTTTAACTGCAGCTCCTGCTTTTGGCGCTTTGGCTTCAAATTCAAAACCAATCTTACCGTCAGCACCTAGGGCTAAGTAAGCTTTAAATCCTCTACCAGTTCGGTTAGATTTGAAATTGGTTAACAAATCTGTTTTGCCTTCTGTAAGCAGTTTTTGTACTTGCTCTGTAGAAATTTCTTGCTGCAAAACAACCTTACCGGTTTTGAAATCACAGGTCTTTTCAGGGCCAGTATTTTTTTCGCACAAGTAGCGCATACCATCTTCATATACGGCGCCAGAGCACTTAGGGCAGGCACCTAAAGACTGGCGACCAGTAAAGTCGATTGCCTCTGACTCGTCTTCTTGAGAGTTACCAAAATCAAACTCCAATTTGAAGCCTGCATTTGGATAATCGGCATCATCTTCAGGAATTTCGCTGAGTTTAATGATTGCGGCAAATGGTCTTCCGATTTTGCTGCGGAATCCCTGTAGTGGCCCAATGGTTTTTTCACGAAGTAGCTCTTCTACTTCTGGATATTCAAAGGCACGCCCACCCGGAGTTTTGCTAATCGTAAAGCCACATTTCTCACAAGCAAATCGACGGTAGTTCTCTTTAACCGCACCTTTGCAGTGTGGACACGGCGTGGACATGGTTGCGTAATCACCTGGAATAGTATCGCTGTCATATTCTTTTGCGCGCTTCACGATGCGTTGCGTCATCTGTGCAATTTCTTGCATGAAGGTGTCGCGGTTCATTTCACCGCGCTCAATTAGTGAGAGCTTGTTTTCCCAATTACCTGTGAGATCAGGTCTGGTGAGCTCTTCAACATCTAGTCCACGCAAGAGTGTCATTAGCTGGAATGCTTTAGCTGTTGGAATGAGTTCACGCGCTTCGCGAACCATATACCTTTCTGCTAGCAGGCCTTCAATAATGGCTGCACGAGTTGCAGGTGTCCCCAGGCCTTTTTCAGCCATGGCTTCTCGCATGTCATCGTCATCAACCCTTTTGCCAGCGCTCTCCATGGCCGATAACAATGTTGCTTCGGTATAGCGAGCGGGCGGCTTGGTCTTTAGTGGAACGGCGTCAATGGATTCGGTTTGTACGGTTTCACCTTCTTGTACCGCTACTAATTCATCGTCCGCTTGATTGGATCGGCCGTATACCGTTAACCAACCTGGGGTGACCAATACACGACCTTCAGTTTTAAAGTGATGCCCTGATGCTTCGGTAATACGAGTAGTTACACGGAACTCGGCCGCAGGATAAAACACAGCCAAGAAACGACGCACAACCAAGTCATACAATTTTTGTTCTGGCTCGCTGAGAGTTTTAGGAGACTCTAAGGTGGGGATAATCGCAAAGTGGTCAGATATTTTTGAGTTATCAAAAATACGTTTGTTTGGCTTGACCCAGCCATAGCCTTCTTTGGCTTTTGGATCTTTGGGGTCACCTTGCAAAATTTGTTTAGCGAACTGTCGATATTCTTGTGAGTTCTCCGCCAGATTTTCCATGGTCTGCTTAACAGTATCCAAATAATCTTCTGGCAAAGCTTTGGCATCAGTACGCGGATAAGTAAGCACCTTGTGACGCTCGTACAGCGCCTGTGCTAACCCCAAAGTATTTTTAGCGGAGAAGCCAAAGCGTGCGTTTGCCTCGCGCTGTAGGCTGGTTAAATCAAACAGCTGAGGTGCTAGTTGAGTGGCTGGCTTTGCTTCTTCCTTCACGCTCGCTTTTTTATCGCGACAGGCAGCAACAATGCTTTGTGCAGCAGCTTCGCTCCAAAGGCGATTCTCGCGAGCATCTGGGGCTACGACATCCTTCTTAAACTTGGGGTCAAACCAGCGACCCTCATAAACACCAGCTGCAGCAATAAATTCAGCCTTTACTTCCCAATAGTCTTTGGATATGAATTTACGGATCAGCTCTTCACGCTCAACCACAATCGAGAGGGTTGGAGTTTGCACTCGACCTACAGTCGTCAGAAAGAATCCACCGCTTTTGCTATTGAAGGCTGTCATGGCACGAGTGCCATTGATGCCTACTAGCCAGTCTGCCTCGGATCGGCAGCGTGCAGCATCAGCCAAGGGTTGCATGTCTATATCACTGCGTAGAGAAGCAAAGCCATCGCGAATAGCTGCGGGCGTCATCGATTGCAGCCACAGTCGCTTGATGGCCTGTGGCGCTTTTGCATGCTGCGCAATCAGGCGGAAGATTAGCTCACCCTCGCGACCCGCATCGCATGCGTTAATAAGCTCATGAATATCTTTACGCTTAATGAGTTTTTGCAATACCTTCAGTCGCGATTCAGTTTTGGCAATGGGGCGTAAATCAAAATAAGGCGGCACAACCGGGAGGTTGGCAAAGGACCATTTACCGCGTTTGACTTCAAACTCTTCAGGGGCGGCTATTTCTAATAGATGGCCAACCGCAGAAGAGATAACAAAGTCATCGCTTTCGAAATAGTCTTCATATTTAGTAAAGCCACCTAAAGCCTTGGCAATGTCATTAGCAACGGAAGGTTTCTCTGCAATGATCAGTGCCTTGGGGTGATCCCCAGCTGAAGTCTTTGGGCTGCTTTTTTTGGTAGATGCTTTAGTTGCCACGCGTTTTGCCTAAATTTGAGCTTGAAATGATGTTTTAACAGGGAAAACAGAGGGTCAATTTAAACCTAATCCCAACCTGACGCTTCTTACATCCCTTTTTTATTATCAACCGATAAATTGTCAAAAGTCAAAAAACCCCCTTTTTTGGTTTATTTGAAGTCTATTCAGCAACTCCTTTGTATCAAAAACCAGGGTTTAGGGGTCTTTAAAAGGTGTTTTTGGCCATTTTGGCAACTCTTCAAGAATATCTCGAGGAGATTGAATCAGTTTGGCGCCTTGTTGAAGTAGTTGGTGGCGCCCCCTAGAGAGAGGGTGATGTATCGAGCCAGGAATTGCAAATATTTCACGTCCGAGCTCGCAGCCTAGCCTTGCCGTAATGAGCGAACCAGATCGCTCTGCAGCCTTGATCACCAGGATTCTTGGGGAAGGGGCTGTAATGATGCGGTTTCTACGCGGAAAATGGTCCTAGGCCTGGCGCTAGTTCAGAGATCAATAGCCTGCACCTAGCGATGGCCTTGGCTAATCCGAGGTGCTCTCGTGGGCAGACAATAGCAAGCCCGGTTTCGCATACCGCTAGAGTTGGATGGTGCTGCTTAGGTCCAAGAGCTCCCCAATGAGCCGCCCCGTCGGTGCCTCGGGCCAAGCAGAAATCACTAAATATCCCGCCTCAGACAAGGCTCGCGAAAAGAAGTGGGCATTTTTGATCCCCCCTGGGCTGGCAGCACACTAGCTAACGATGGCGAACATAGGTAAATTTAATAGCTGAATATCGCCATATATATAGAGTGAATTGGGTGGGTCGTACAAATCCAGTGGGCGGGCTAGGTAGCCAGGATCATTTCGCTGTATTAGGGTGATGTTTGAGATTTTTGGGGGGGACATAAAGCAATTTTCAGTATGGGCCCAGCCAGAACTATCAGGACAGCTTGATTGCGTTGTTGGATAATTCCTATATGGCTTTATTAACCGTCCTTTGTTATCCAGATCCACGCCTACACAAGGTTGCTAAACCTGTTGCGCTGGTGGATGCGCGTATCAAAAAAATTGTGGCCGATATGGCCGACACGATGTACGAGGCCCCTGGGGTTGGCTTGGCTGCAACCCAGGTAGATATTCACGAGCGGATTGTGGTGATTGACGTATCAGAAAACCAGAATGAGTTGATGGTATTTATTAATCCAGAGCTGATGTGGGCAAGTGCAGAAAAAAAATCATGGCGCGAGGGTTGTCTCTCTGTGCCGGAGTATTACGATGAGGTGGATCGTCCCGCTGTTGTTCGAGTGAGGGCGCTCGATATCAACGGTAAAGAATTTGAGGTGGAGGCAGATGGCTTGTTATCAGTCTGCCTGCAACACGAGATGGATCATTTGCAAGGCAAAGTGTTTGTTGAATACCTCTCCATGTTGAAGCGCAATCGCATCTCTCTCAGGATGAAGAAGCGCGCTAAAGAATTAGTTGGCGAGCGCTAAGCGCCCAATGAAAATTGTTTTTGCAGGCACCCCGGATTTCGCCGCACAAGCAATGCGCGCAATAGATCAGGCCGGCCATGAAATTGTCTTGGCACTAACGCAACCAGATCGTCGTGCGGGCCGTGGGATGCATCTGCATGCAAGTCCTGTAAAAGTATTTGCACAAGAGCACAACATTCCTGTATTGCAACCAGCAACATTAAAGCAAGACCATGCAGATTTACAAAAAAGAACTGTAGCCCAAGAGGCCTATCAATATTTATCTGGCATTGAATTTGATGCAATGGTGGTGGTTGCCTACGGCCTAATTCTTCCTCAAGACATCTTAGACCTAGCATCTAAAAATGGGCGACATGGCTGTTTTAATATTCACGCCTCTTTGCTGCCGAGGTGGCGAGGTGCCGCACCGATTCAGCGTGCTATCGAAAGCGGTGACGCCAGCACTGGCGTTAGCATTATGCAGATGGATGCCGGCCTAGATACTGGTGATACCGTCTTAGTGGGAGACCTGAAAATTGCTCCACAAGAAACAAGCGCATCTCTACATGACCGTCTAGCAGCGTTAGGCGCTGAGTTAATGGTGAAGACCCTCAACGCTTTGGAGCGGGGCGCGGTGATTACCAGAACTCCACAGCCTAGTGACGGTATTACTTATGCAGAAAAAATTCTAAAAAATGAAGCGGAGATTGATTGGCATTTAAGTGCTGTTGAAATCGATCGACGCATTCGTGCTTTTAATCCGTTCCCTGGGTCCACTAGCAGCCTTAATGGTGATTTACTGAAGTTTTGGGACTCTTGTTTGCCTAACAAGGGGCCGGCAGAGCAATCTCCAAACCCTGGACAAGTTTTGGGGTTCAGCGAAGATGGTGTGTATGTTCAGTGTGGAGTGGGTGTAATTGAAATCTTAGAGATGCAAAAGCCCGGCGGAAAAAAGACCGGTGCAAGTGCTTGCCTGCAGACTTATCGCACGCAAGAAAAAATAATGCAGTTCAAGAAAGATTAATTTGACCGATCAAAAAACGCCGCACAGCCTTCCTCTATCCGAGGCTATTACGATTTCTGCGCAAGCAATTGGCGAGGTGATGGCCGGCAGATCGCTCACGGAGGTGCTAGACCAGCTGGATGCGCATGAGCGCCCCATTGTTCAAAGTCTAACTTTTGATGCTTTGCGTAAGTGGGTAAGGTCTCACGAATTCATTCAGCAATTTATTCCGAAGACACCGCCATTAGAGGTGGAGTATTTACTAAGCGTCGCGATTGCCTTGTTTTTACAAAATGGGGCAGAGGGTAAAGGCTATGCGGCACATACGATTGTCGATCAGGCCGTAAAAGCCTGTAGCGAATATGAGCCAACGATGTATGCCAAGGGCTTGGTGAATGCTGTCTTACGCAAGGTAAGTCTGGCGGTCCAGGCTGAGAATGAAAAGCCTTATCCACCAGACCCCATCCCGATGTTTTTCCCGCCCTGGTGGCGAGCTAGCCTCAAGCGTAACTATTCGAAGGTTTGGCAGGCAATGCTGATTCAGCAGGCGCAACGTGCACCCCTGATTTTGCGAGTGAATGCCAAGCAGCATACGCGACAGGAATATCAAGATTTGCTACAACAGGCTGGTATTGCGTCAGAGCCTATTGATGAGATTTCTGGCATTGCTCTAAATTCAGCCTTACTTTTACGTGAGGCAGTACCAGTCTCGGATTTGCCGGGTTTTTATAGTGGTGCAGTTTCTGTTCAAGATGCTGGTGCACAGATTGCTGCGGTACTGCTTGATCCAAAGCCGGGAGAGCGGATATTAGATGCCTGTGCCGCACCTGGAGGGAAAACTGCCCACTTATTAGAGCTTGCCGAATGTGAAATGATTGCCTTGGAGCTAGATGGAGAGCGGCTTGGAAAAATTGGCGGCAACCTAGATCGCCTGCGTCTGCAGTCGGACGCTGTTCAGGTAGTACGCGGGGATGCCTCGAAGGCGGCTTGGTGGGATGGCAAACCATTTGACAAAATCTTGTTGGATGCGCCTTGCTCAGCTTCAGGCATTGTTGCAAGGCATCCTGATATTCCATTTTTACGTCGCGAGGCGGACATTAGGGCCTTCCAGCTAAGACAGCGCGCGATAGTGGAGCAGGCCTGGAAGATGTTAAAGCCCGGAGGAACACTTTTATACGTGACTTGTTCTGTGTTTCCTGAAGAAGGTGAAGAGCAGGCAATTTGGTTTGCTGCAGAGCATGCCGATGCATTACGATTAAGCGCTCCTGGGCAAATTTTGCCTGCCGAGCTCAATGATGGTTTTTACTATGCTTTGTTTAAGAAAAATGGGCCATGAGCCAAGGCATTAAACAATTCATTCTCTGTGGTTTGTTAGCGCTGAGTCTATTTTCAGTAGCTGCTGGCGCAGAGGGAATTAAGATTAAATCTGCCGAATTGGAACGGGTGGATGGTGACTGGCTATTAAATGCCACATTTAAGATTGAGTTAACTCCTGGCTTAGAAGATGCAGTCCAAAAAGGTGTGGTCTTATATTTTCAGACTGAGTTTGACCTGACTCGTTCGCGTTGGTATTGGTTTGATGAAAAGCCTGCGTTTGCACAACGACAAACGCGCCTATCTTATCAACCGTTGACCCAGCAATATCGAATCGCCTCCGAGGGTCTTACTTTTTCTGCCAAAACTATTTCTGAGGCCTTGCAGGTGGTTGGCAGTATTGGTGGCTGGCTAGTTATTGATAACAACCAAATTGATCCCAGCAAGCCTTACACCGCAGCATTACGAATGACTCTAGATTTGAGCAAGTTGCCCAAACCGTTTCAAGTTAATGCCTTAAATAATCGTGACTGGAATGTCAGTAGTGATTGGTTGCGGTTTCCTTTTTCACCAAATGGGCCCAATCAGATTAAGCGATGAAGATATCTTTCGACTTCATTGGGTCAAATGCGTTTGAAAAAAACGCCTGGAAAAGACGTGCGCTTCCTATAGCAATGTCGGTGATTGGTGCCTTTGCACTCTTGCTGCTGGCGTTACTATCGATTGCCTCTTCCAATACTGAGTTTTTCGAAAACTATTTTATTTGGCTCTACGCGGCGAACGCGGCGATTGGAGTTTGCTTGCTCTTAGTCATTTTGACCTTGGTGATTGTGATTGCAATTCGCTGGCATAAGGGACGTTTTGGTACTCGCCTGATTGCAAAGTTGGCTATGATTTTTGCTTTAGTAGGCGTGGTGCCGGGATTAATTTTGTACGGCGTATCTCTACAATTCGTCTCTCGTAGTATTGAAACTTGGTTTGACGTGCAGGTTGAGTCTGCGCTGAACTCGGGCTTAGAGTTGGGGCGCGTTACCTTGCAGGTTGCTCAAGAAGAAATTTTGGCTGAGGGTAAGTTCATTGCGGAACAGGTTACTCAGGTTCCCTCTGGAACCAATTCTGATCAGGTCGGAGCCCTGGTAATGAAGATTCGCAATCAATTTGGCATTCAAGAGGTAAGCCTTTTCACTATGCAGCGCACTCTGATTTTATCGAGCGAGCTCAAGTCTAAAAAATACCTACCAGCCCCCAGTGCCGATGTAATTTCAGAGGCATTTAAAAAGAAGGGCCTTACCTCTTTAGAGCAAATTGAAATGGAGGATGGGCAGCGCGGTTATCGAGTGAGAGCGATCGTGCCGATTGTGCGAAAAAAACCGATTCAAAGCAAATTAGATACCGGCAAAGAGACCGAAGACAGATATTTTTTGCAGCTGGTGCGTAATATTCCGAGTCCATTGGCTAAGAATATTTTTGCAGTTGAATCTGCTTATAGCGACTATCAAGAGAAGTCATTGGGGCGTACTGGTTTGCGCAAGATGTTTGTGGGCACGCTCACATTAACGCTGTTCTTCGCATTATTTGTTGCGGTTACCTTGGCCTTAATACTTGGGCGACAACTGGCTAGACCCTTGCTAATGCTATTAAAGGGCACGCAGGCCGTGGCACAAGGGGATTTGTCTCCCAAGCCGGAGCTAGATACTGGCGATGAGCTTGGCATGTTGACTCGTCAATTTAATGTGATGACACGTCAACTTGCTGACACAAGAACCTCCCTACAAGAATCCAAATCATTTTTAGAGACTGTTTTAGGTAACTTAACTGCAGGCGTTTGTATCTTTGATAAAAGCTTTAATGTGGTGTCTAGCAATGCTGGGGCGGACCGAATCTTTGGGCAAGATT
>Ga0315272_10000867_pt1 | contig 15416 bp, 12 predicted proteins | sample C3_middle_MG_FD_203918 | JGI IMG/M metagenome (GOLD analysis project Ga0315272, IMG submission 203918) | Sediment microbial communities from Yellowstone Lake, YNP, Wyoming, USA - C3_middle | ecosystem: Environmental > Aquatic > Freshwater > Lake > Sediment | place: USA: Wyoming | collected...
ATCTGGTGGTTGAACTGGTGCTGGCGCTATTTGTGCCGGTGGTTGGCCCGCTCGGATCGGCCCTGCTCGACCCGATCTTTCTCGCCGGCTTCATGGCCGGATGCCGCGCGCAGGAACTGGACGAAGAGCTGGAAATCACTCATCTGCTTGCCGGTTTTAAGGCCAACGTGCGGCAACTGGCAACACTGGGCGGCCTTTATCTGAGCGGTAAAATCCTCATCGTCATCCTTGCCATGGGCGTGACAGGCATGATTTATGGGTCAATGGCACCGCTCGAACTGGACAAGCTGGATGCCGCCGATCCTGCCCTGCTTCCGCTCCTGACGCAGTATATGGTCATGGGGGCGCTGGTGATGGCCATGCTCGTGCCGTTGCTCATGGCTTACTGGTTTGCCCCTGCCCTGGTGCTGTTCGACGGCCTCTCCGCCAGGCAGGCGATGAAACTGAGCTTCGCCGCCTGTTTGCGCAACTTCTTGCCCTTTACGCTGTATGGCGTGGCCGGCATGGCGCTTTTCGCGCTGGGCGCGATACCGCTCGGTCTTGGCCTGCTGGCCGTCGTCCCGGTGCTGTTCGCCACCTCCATCTACGCAGCATACCGCGATATTTTCGTGGCGGCGAACGAAGATTAAACCGCTTCCAGCCTGGCATACTCCAGCGCCAGCCATTTCACTCCGGCGTGGCTGAAGCTTACCTGCACCCGCGCATCCGCGCCGCGTCCCTCGCTGTTGATGATAATGCCCGGACCAAACTTGGGGTGCGATACCGCCTGGCCGATATGCCAGCCCGATGCGCCGGCGGATTCGGCCCTTGCTGCCGGCCGCTGCATGGGTTGTGGCGCGCTGTCGCGGTTGATGCGTTTCAGCAATGACGGCGGTAGTTCTTCCAGAAAGCGCGAGGCGATGCCGTAACGCTGCTGCCCGTGCAGCATGCGGCTGTCGGCATAGCTGAGGTAAAGCCGCCGCCGTGCACGGGTAATGGCCACATACATCAGGCGCCGCTCTTCTTCCACGCCGTCCTTTTCCCTGCTGCTGTTTTCATGCGGGAACAGCCCTTCTTCCAGCCCGCTGAGGAACACGGCATGGAACTCCAGCCCCTTGGCGGCATGTACCGTCATCAATTGCAGCGCTTCCTGCCCGGCGATGGCTTGATGTTCGCCGGCCTCGAGCGATGCGTGGGACAGGAACGCGGTGAGTGGATCGACATCCTCCTCCCCCGCTTCGCGCGAATATTCGAGCTCGAAGGCAGCAGCAGCGTTGATCAGTTCGTTGAGGTTTTCCAGGCGGTCGGCGCCCTCTTTCTCATTCTTGTAATGGGCGAGCAGCCCGCTTTGCTCCAGCATGTGCTCGACCTGCTCCGCCAGGGGCAATGCCGCGCACGCCTCGCGCATGCTTTCGACCAGTGCGCTAAACCCCTGGATGGCAACGCCAGCCTTGCCGCCCAGACGCTTGAGCTGGGCCGCCTGCCACAGGCTGACACCCTCACTGCGGGCGATTTCCTGCAAGGACTCCAGGCTGCGTGCGCCGACGCCGCGGGCCGGGAAATTGAGCACCCGGAGCAGGGCGCCATCGTCGTCCGAATTGCCGATCAGGCGCAGGTAAGCCAGCGCGTGCTTGATTTCCTGGCGCTCGAAGAAGCGCAGTCCGCCATAGACGCGGTAAGGCACCGCGGCATTGAACAAGGCATGTTCCAGTACGCGCGATTGCGCGTTGGAGCGATACAGCAGGGCGATGCCGGAGAGCGGGATGCCTTCGCGCTGCAAGGCTTTCACCTCGTCCACGATGAAGCCGGCTTCCTCGTAGTCGGAGTGGGCCTCGAACACTCGAATCGGTTCGCCCGAGCCCTCCGCCGTCCACAGATTCTTGCCCAGGCGGCTCTGGTTGTGGCGGATCAGGGCGTTGGCGGCGTCGAGAATGTTGCCGTGAGAGCGGTAGTTCTGCTCCAGGCGAATGATTTCTTTGACATGAAAGTCGCGCTCGAAATCGGCCATGTTGCCCACGCGCGCGCCGCGGAAGGCGTAGATCGACTGGTCGTCGTCGCCCACCGCGAACACCGCGGCCTGTTCCCCCGCCAGCAGCTTGAGCCACTGGTATTGCAGGTGGTTGGTATCCTGGAACTCGTCCACCAGGATGTGTTGGAAGCGGCTCTGGTAGTGCCGGCGCAAGGCCGTTTCGTGCAACAGCAGCTCGTGGCAGCGCAGCAGCAGTTCGGCGAAATCCACCACGCCTTCGCGCTGGCACTGCTCGTCGTAAGCCGCGTAGAGCTCCTGTTGCTTGCGCGTATAGGGGTCGAAGGCTTCGACCTTCTGGGCGCGCAATCCCTGTTCCTTGCAACCGTTGATGAAATGCTGCAATTGCTTGGGCGGGTATTTCTCGTCGTCCACGTTGAGCGCTTTGAGCAGGCGCTTGATGGCGCCCAGTTGATCGGCCGAGTCGAGAATCTGGAACAGTGCGGGCAAGCCGGCTTCGCGGTGATGCGCGCGCAGCATGCGGTTGGCCAGTCCGTGGAACGTGCCGATCCACATGCCGCGCGTATTGATCGGCAGCAGTGCCCCGAGGCGCGCGAGCATTTCCTTGGCTGCCTTGTTGGTGAAGGTGACGGCAAAAATGCCGCTGGGGCTGGCCTGGCCGGACTGGATCAGCCAGGCGATGCGGGTGGTGAGCACCCGCGTCTTGCCGCTGCCGGCGCCGGCCAGAATCAATGCGGACTCATGCGGCAGGGTAACGGCAGCGAGTTGTTCCGGGTTGAGGCCGCGCAGCAGGGGTGTGGTCATGGTATTGTCAAATAAAAAGGCCGGGATCCCCGGCCTTTGTCTTCAAGCGCCGGGCGCTCAGGCTTTTTTCTTGTTTTCGATCAGCTCATGGATGAGCGGGGAAAGAATCACCTCCATCGCGAAACCCATCTTGCCGCCAGGCACCACGATGGTGTTGGGGCGCGACATGAACGAATCGTGAATCATGTTGAGATAGTAAGGGAAATCCACGCCCTTGGGGTTGCGGAAGCGGATCACCACGAAGCTCTCGTCCGGCGTCGGAATGTCTCGCGCGATAAAGGGGTTGGAGGTGTCCACCGTCGGCACGCGCTGGAAATTGACATGGGTGCGGGAGAATTGCGGCGTGATGTAGTTCACGTAGTCGGGCATGCGGCGCAGGATGGTATGCACCGTTGCTTCCGCCGAGTAGCCGCGCTCCTTGGCGTCGCGGTGAATTTTCTGGATCCATTCCAGGTTGACGATCGGCACCACGCCCACGCCCAGGTCCACGTGTTTGGCGGCATCGACATTGCCGTTCTGGATCAGGCCGTGCAGGCCTTCGTAAAACAGCAGGTCGGTGCCCTTGGGGAGGTCTTCCCAGGGCGTGAATTCGCCGGCCTTCAGCTGGGTGCCGAGGCGGGCGTTCTGATCCGCGGCCTCGGCATCGGAGTGAATGTAATAGCGTTTTTTGCAGGAGCCGGTTTTGCCATAGGTCTTGAACATTTCCTCGATCTTGTCGAAATGGTTGGCTTCCGGACCGAAATGGCTGAAGTAGGGATTGCCCCCCTCCTCCGCTTTTTTCGAGGCCGCCTTGAACTCAACGCGACCGAGTGAGTGCATGCTATCGCCCTCAACTACGCCAGCCGTGATGTTTTCGCGGTAAAAAATGTGTTCGAAGGCGACTTTGACGGTGGTGGTGCCTGCGCCTGACGATCCGGTGACAGCGACGACTGGGTGTTTCTTGGACATGGTTTGGAATCCCCGAAAATAATTGATCTTGAATATCAAAGTATAATCGTGACATGACCATCTTGTCACTATGCTCAACACCATGCTGGACGGCGATGGGCTGAATATTTCAGCGTATAATCATCAGCTTTTCTGTCGGCCACTTTTCAAGAATCATGGAAAACCATTACAACCCCGCTGAAATCGAGCGGCAGGCGCAACAGCACTGGGATGCGGTCCAGGCCTTCAAGGCCGTTGAAATTCCCGGCAAGCCCAAATATTACTGCCTGTCGATGTTTCCCTACCCTTCCGGCAAGCTGCACATGGGTCATGTGCGCAACTACACCATTGGCGACGTGCTGTCGCGCTATCACCGCTTTCAGGGCTACAACGTGATGCAGCCCATGGGCTGGGATGCCTTCGGCCTGCCCGCCGAGAATGCGGCCATCGCCAACAAGGTGGCGCCTGCCGCCTGGACCTATTCCAACATCGACACCATGCGCGGCCAGCTCAAGAGCCTGGGCCTGGCGGTCGACTGGTCGCGCGAGCTCGCCACCTGCAAGCCGGACTATTACCGCTGGGAGCAGTGGCTGTTCACCAAGCTGTTCGAAAAGGGGCTGATCTACAAGAAGACCGCCGCGGTCAACTGGGATCCGGTGGACTGCACCGTGCTCGCCAACGAACAGGTGATCGACGGGCGCGGCTGGCGCAGCGGCGCGCTGGTGGAAAAGCGCGACATCCCGATGTATTTCATGAAGATTACCGCTTATGCAGACGAGCTGCTGAGCGAACTCGACAACCTGACCGGCTGGCCGGAGCAGGTCAGAACCATGCAGAAGAACTGGATCGGCAAGAGCACTGGCGTGCGTTTCGCCTTTCCTTATGAAATCGATGGCAAGCAGGAAAAACTCTGGGTCTATACCACCCGCGCCGACACCATCATGGGCGTAACTTTCTGTGCCGTGGCGACGGAGCACCCGCTCGCCACCCGTGCCGCGCGGACCAATCCCGAACTGGCGGCCTTCATTGCGGAGTGCAAGCACGGCAGCGTGGCCGAGGCCGATCTTTCCACCATGGAAAAGAAGGGCATGGCGACAGGCATCAGCGTCACCCACCCGCTCACCGGCGCGCCAATCCCGGTGTGGGTTGGCAACTACGTGCTGATGAGCTACGGCGAAGGCGCGGTGATGGCGGTGCCTGCCCACGATGAGCGCGATTTTCACTTCGCGCAAAAATACGGCCTGCCTATCAAGCAGGTCATCCAGGTCGGGGAAGAAAGTTTTTCCATCTCAGGCTGGCAGGAATGGTATGGCGACAAGGAAAAAGGCGTCTGCATCCAGTCCGGCAAGTACGATGGCCTGAATTACGGGCAAGCCGTGGATGCCATCGCCGCCGACCTGAAAGCCAGGGGACTGGGAGACAAGCAGGTGCAGTTCCGCCTGCGCGACTGGGGCATTTCACGCCAGCGCTACTGGGGTTGCCCGATCCCCATCATCCACTGCGCGACTTGCGGCGACGTGCCGGTGCCGGACAAGGATCTGCCGGTGGTGTTGCCGGAAGAGGTGACGCTCGACATCGGCTCGCCGATCAAGAAAATGCCATCCTTCTACGAAACGACCTGTCCCAAATGCGGTGCCGCCGCCGAGCGCGAGACCGACACCATGGACACCTTCGTCGAGTCGTCGTGGTACTACGCCCGCTTCGCCAGCGCCGGGCAGGATCAGGCCATGCTCGACGAGCGCGCCAATTACTGGCTGCCGGTGGATCAGTACATCGGCGGCATCGAGCACGCCATCCTGCATTTGCTGTACGCGCGCTTTTTCAACAAGCTGATGCGCGATGTCGGGTTGGTGAAAAACGGCGAGCCGTTCATTAATCTATTGACCCAGGGCATGGTGCTGAAGGACGGCAGCAAGATGTCGAAGTCCAAGGGCAACACCGTGGATCCGCAGGCGCTGATCGACCAGTACGGCGCCGATACCGCGCGCCTGTTCATGATGTTCGCCGCGCCGCCGGAGCAGAGCCTGGAATGGTCGGACGCCGGCGTGGAGGGGGCGTTCCGTTTCCTCAAGCGGCTGTGGACGGCGGTTCACGAGCATGTCGAGGCCGGTGTGGTCGCGGCCTATCCCTCACCCCAACTCTCTCCTGGGGGGAGAGGAGGCAATGATTTTCCTCCCCCCCCGGGAGAGGGGCGAGGGGCGAGGGAAAACCTTTCGCCCGAGCTCAAATTTCTGCGCTTCCAGTTGCACGCCACTATCCGGAAAGTGAGTGATGACTATGGCCGCCGCCAGCAGTTCAACACCGCCATTGCCGCGGTAATGGAGTTCATGAACGCGCTGGCCAGGTTTAACGACGTCAGCCCGGTCGGTCGCGCTTTGCGGCAGGAGGCGCTGGAAGCCGTAATTCTGCTGCTCGCGCCGATCGTGCCCCATATCTGCCAGAGTCTGTGGGCAAGCTTGAAGCCGGGCGCGGACCTGCTGGATGCCGCCTGGCCCTGCGTGGACGAAGCCGCGCTGGTGCAGGATGAGATCGAACTGATGCTGCAGGTCAACGGCAAGCTGCGCGGCAACATGAAAGTCGCCAAGTCGGCGAGCAAGGACGAAATCGAGAAGTCGGCGCTTGCCAACCCCGCCGTGCTCAAGTTCATCGAGGGGCTGGCGGTGAAAAAAGTAGTGCTTGTCCCCGGTCGCCTGGTCAACGTGGTGGTGTGAAATCTTCATGAAAAAAATCCTTATCCTGGGCTTGCTCCTGATGTTGGGTGCTTGCGGCTTCCAGCTGCGCGGTGCCGCGCAACTGCCGTTCAGGTCGTTGTACGTCGATGGCGGCGGCAGTGCACTGGGCGTGGATTTGCAGCGCGCGCTGCGTTACGGCAGCAACGTGAAGATCGCGGCCACGCCGGGCGAGGCGCAGGCGGTGCTGCAGGTGCTGGGCGAAAGCCGCGAAAAGCGCATCCTTTCGATTGGCTCGAGTGGCCGGGTCAGCGAGTATGTGCTGTTCTACCGTCTTTCATTCCGCCTGCACGATGGCAAGGGCAAGGAACTGATGCCCGCCCAGTTGCTCGAATTGAAACGCGATATTTCCTTCAGTGATGCCCAGGTGCTGGCGAAGGAGCAGGAGGAGGCGATGCTGTACCGGGATATGCAGAACGACGCGGTACAGCAGATCATCCGGCGCCTCAACACGGTCAAGATTTAAGACCGGAATGACGTGATGCGTAATGGGAGATGAGTGATGGCCGGAGGTTTTCATCACCCATTACCCTATGGCTTATTCGACATCAGTGGGTCAGTAAGAGACTAAACCATGCGCCTCAAGCCCGAACAACTTGACCAGCATTTAGCCAAGGGTCTGCAGCCGCTGTATCTGGTGTTCGGCGATGAGCCGCTGCTGGCCCAGGAAGCGGTGGATGCGATACGCGCCCGGGCGCGCCAGGAAGCTTATGCCGAGCGCGAGGTATTCATGGTGGAGCGCGGCTTTGACTGGCAAAATCTGTTGACCAGCGGCAACAGCATGTCGCTGTTCGCCTCGCGCCGTCTGGTGGAGATCCGCATTCCGTCCGGCAAGCCGGGCAACGATGGCAGCCAGGCTTTGCAGGCATATTGTGCCCGTCTGCCCGCCGACACGGTGACACTGGTGATGTGCCCCAAGCTGGACAAGGCGGCGCAGGCGGGAAAATGGTTCAAAGCCATGGAACAGGCCGGCGTGGTGGTGGCGGTGTTCCCGGTCGAACGCGCCCAGTTGCCGGCGTGGATCGGCTCACGGCTGGCGCGGCAGCAGCAGCGCGCCGAGCCGCAAACCTTGCAATTGCTGGCCGACCAGGTGGAAGGCAACCTGCTGGCGGCGTTCCAGGAGGTGCAGAAGCTGGCCTTGCTGTTTCCTGCCGGCACGCTGAGTTTCGATCAGGTCAAGGAATCCGTCGCCGACGTGGCGCGTTTCGATGTTTTCAAGCTCGGGGATGCGCTGTTGGCGGGTGACGCGGCACGGGTAAGCCGGGTGCTCGACGTGCTGCGGGGCGAGGGAGAGGACCCGGTACTGATCCTGTGGGCACTGGCGCGCGAAATCCGCACGCTGGCCAAACTGCGTGGCGGCATGCGGCGCGGCGGCAGCCTGCCCCAGTTGATGCGCGACGCCTGGATCTGGGAGGCGCGGCAGAAGCTGGTGGAACAGGCGGTGAAGCGCACCAGCGAGGCGCGCTTGCTGCAGGGCCTGAAACGGGCGGCCGGCATCGACCGCATGATCAAGGGTCTGGCCAGGGGCGATGTGTGGGACGAGCTGTTGCAGCTCGGCTTGACCATGGCCAAGGCATGAACCCCAATGACGATTAACCACGGGGAACACGGGGCGCACGGGGTTTCAACCCCAAGGCTTCCCCGTGCGCCCCGTGGTTAAAATAAGTTTTTTTGATGAATCAAGGATTAGGAATATGGACGTCAAAGCATACATGCACAATCTCGGCCAGCAGGCACGGACGGCTTCGCGCGCCATGGCCCGCGCCGACACCAGCGCCAAGAACAAGGCGCTGAGCGTGATGGCGCAGGCCATTTTGCGCGACAGCGCCAAACTGGTGGAGGCCAACGCCAGGGATCTGGCTGCCGCAAAAGCCGCAGGGCTGGACGCGGCCATGCTTGACCGGCTCGCCCTGACGGAAAAGGGCGTGGCCGGGATGGCCGAAGGCCTGCTGCAGATCGCTGCCCTCCCCGACCCGGTGGGCGAGATCAGCGGTCTGAATTACCGCCCTTCCGGCATCCAGGTGGGCAAGATGCGCGTGCCGCTGGGAGTGATCGGCATCATTTACGAAGCGCGCCCCAACGTCACGGCGGATGCCGCCGGGCTGTGCCTCAAATCCGGCAACGCCTCGATCCTGCGCGGCGGCTCGGAAGCCATCCACTCCAACCAGGCCATCGCAGCCTGCGTGCGCGAGGGGCTGGCGGCTGCCGGCCTGCCGGAAACGGCGGTGCAGGTGATCGAGACCACCGACCGCGCCGCAGTGGGGGAACTCATTACCATGCGCGAATTTGTCGACGTGATCGTGCCGCGCGGCGGCAAGGGCCTGATCGAACGCCTCATCGCCGAAGCGCGCATCCCGGTGATCAAGCATCTGCACGGTGTTTGCCACGTCTATATCGACGACAAGGCCGACTTGGCAAAGGCGGTAAAAATCGCCGACAACGCCAAGACCAGCCGCTACGGCACCTGCAATACCATGGAGACGCTGCTGGTGGCCGAAGGGGTGGCGAAGGAAGTGCTGCCGCCGCTGTGCAGGATCTACCTGGACAAGGGGGTGGAGCTGCGCGGCTGCCCCGTTGCGCGCGCCATCGTGCCGGCAATGAAAGCGGCCAGCGAGGAAGACTGGCACACCGAGTATCTCGCGCCTATCCTCTCGGTGCGCGTGGTGGCCGGCCTCGACGCGGCGATCGAGCATATCAACACTTACAGCTCCCAGCACACCGAATCCATTGTCACGGAAGATTACACGCGCGCCCGGCGATTCCTGCGCGAGGTGGATTCCAGCTCGGTCATGGTCAATGCCTCCACGCGCTTTGCCGATGGTTTCGAATACGGCCTGGGCGCGGAAATCGGCATATCCACGGACAAGATCCACGCCCGCGGTCCGGTTGGCCTCGAGGGACTGACCTCGCAGAAATTCATCGTGCTGGGTGACGGCCACGTCAGAGGCTAAGGCGGTGAGGCCGGTCGGCATCCTCGGCGGCACCTTCGACCCGATCCACTTCGGCCATCTCAGGCTTGCGGAAGAAATGGCGCAGCAGCTCGACCTGGAGGAGGTGCGCTTCATTCCTTCGGGGCGGCCGTGGCACCGCGATGTGCCCGGCGCGCAGCCGACGCAGCGCCTGGAGATGGTGCGGCTGGCCATCGCCGGCAACCCCCGTTTTCGCCTGGACGGGCGCGAGGTCAGCAGCGACTCTCCAGGCTACACGGTGGAAACGCTTGCCGGCCTGCGCCCGGAGCTGGGCGCAAATCGGCCTTTGTGCCTGCTTCTGGGCGCAGATGCCTTTCTCGGCCTGGCAACCTGGCATCGCTGGCAAGCCCTCTTCGAACTGGCGCATATCGCGGTGGCGCAGCGCCCCGGCTTTCCGCTGCGGGTGGAACAGATGGGCGCTGCGCTGAGGGCCGAGGTCGAGGGGCGCATGAGCAATGACCCGCATCAACTGCAGAATACCCCTTGCGGCAAGGTAATGGCTTGCCCGATGGCCCTGCTCGACATCTCGGCTACCCGCATCCGCGCAGCCATCGCGGCAGGACAAAGCCCGCGCTATTTGCTCCCGGACGCGGTTGTCGACTATATTCAAACCCATCATTTGTACCGCCAAGGAAAACAATGGAACTCGAAGCAATGAAGCAGGCCGTGGTGGCCGCCCTGGAAGACATCAAGGCGAAGGATATCGCGGTGCTGGACGTGAAACACCTCACCAGCATGACCGATTGCATGATCATCGCCACTGGCGACACCAATCGCCAGACCCGGGCCCTGGCCAACAATGTGATCGTCAAGCTCAAGGAGCAGGGTGCCGAGGTGATCGGCGTGGAAGGCGAGGACAGCGGGGAATGGGTGCTGGTGGATTTCGGACAGGTGGTGGTGCATATCATGCAGCCCACGACTCGCGAATATTACAACCTGGAGCAGTTATGGGGTGGTGTCGAGGCGGCGCGGCGCCATCATCAGCCGGCAGTGGAAACAACGCGAAGCGTTTCCTCGTCCTCCTCGCCCGTTGGAAGAGGGCAATGATCGTTAGGGTTCGTTAATGAAGCTGTGGATCCTTGCGGTCGGCAACAAAATGCCGTCCTGGGTGGACGGGGCCTTTGGCGAATACGCCAAGCGCATGCCGCGCGAGGCGCGCATCGAGTTGCTGGAAATCAAGCCGGAAAAACGCGCGGCAGGCAAAACCGTCGAGCAGATGCAGGAGGCCGAGATGGCGCGCCTTTTGGCGGCGCTGCCTGCTGGCGCACATCCTGTCATGCTCGATGAGCGCGGCAGCGAAATGACCACCCTGGAACTGGCCGTCGGCATGAAGTCCTGGCTGCAGGAGGGGCGCGATGTCGCTTTTATCATCGGCGGCGCGGACGGCCTTCACCCCGCCTTGCGTCAGCGCGCCGGCAAGCTCTGGTCCCTGTCGCGCCTGACCCTGCCGCATGGCCTGGTACGGGTGCTGCTGGCAGAGCAGCTTTACCGCGCCATGTCGGTGCTCCAGAATCATCCTTATCATCGCGAATGAATGAGCCCATAAACCATGGCCAATCGACACCACGCCATCTACCTGGCCTCCGCCAGCCCACGGCGCCGCGAGTTGCTGAAGCAGATCGGGGTGCGCTTCGAGGTGTTGCTGCTGCGCGACCACCCCTCGCGCATGGATGTGGACGAAACGCCGCATGGCGGCGAGGATCCGCGCGATTACGTGCTTCGCCTGGCGCGTCTCAAGGCGGAAGCGGGAAGCCGCGCGTCGCGCGCGCGACATTTGCCGGCCTACCCCGTGCTGGCGGCGGATACCAGCGTGATCCTGGATGGACAAATCATCGGCAAGCCCGCCGACCGCGGTGAAGCGGAAAACATGCTGGCGCGTCTCGCGGGGCGCCGGCACGAGGTGCTGACCGCCGTGGCGGTGGCCTTCGAGGAGCGGGTTGAAATCATGCTTTCAGCCTCCACGGTAGAATTTGCTCCGCTGGATGCGCGTCGTATCAAGCGCTATGTTGCCAGCGGTGAATCGCACGACAAGGCGGGAGCCTATGCCATCCAGGGCCGCGCCGCGGCATTTGTTGCGCGCCTCGAAGGCAGCTATTCCGGCGTGATGGGCCTGCCGCTGTTTGAAACGGCTCAGCTACTGCAAAAATTCGGCATGGAAGTGATATGAGCGAAGAGATCCTGATCAACGTGACGCCGCAGGAAATTCGCGTGGCTGTCCTGCAGCAAGCCGTGGTGCAGGAATTGCATATCGAGCGTGCCAGTGCGCGCGGCCTGGTCGGAAATATCTATCAGGGGCGGGTGTGCCGGGTGTTGCCCGGCATGCAGTCGGCATTTGTGGAAATTGGCCTGGATCGGGCCGCCTTTCTCCACGTTGCCGACATCTGGTGCGCCCCCGGCGAGGAGCCGCGTCCCATCGAGCGCCTGCTTTACGAAGGACAGACGCTGATGGTGCAGGTCTTCAAGGATCCCCTGGGCACCAAGGGGGCGCGCCTCTCAACCCAGATCGGCCTGGCCGGGCGTTTCCTCGTTTTTCTGCCGCAGGAAACCCACATCGGCATTTCGCAGCGCATCGAGGACGAGGCGGAGCGCGAGCTGCTGCGCGAAAAGCTGCAGCACCTGCTGCCTGATGCCGAGCACGGCGGCTTCATCATTCGCACCATGGCAGAGACCGCGAGCGACAAGGAGTTGTTGGCTGACATCGAATACCTGCGCAAGGTATGGAGCGATATCCAGGCGGCGGCCAAGGATGCGGCGCCCAAAACCATGCTCTATCACGACCTGGATCTGCCGTTGCGCGTGCTGCGCGATTTTGTCACGGAAGAAACGGATGCCATCGTGGTTGATTCACGTGAAACATTTTTGCGCATGCAGTCCTTCGCCGGGGAATACACCAGCGCGGTGACGAAAAGGCTCTCGCATTACCAGGGCGAGCGGCCTCTTTTCGACCTGCGCGGGGTGGAGGACGAGATTGAAAAAGCCCTCGCGCGGCGCGTGGACCTGAAATCCGGCGGCTATCTCATCCTCGACCAGACCGAGGCCCTCACCACGGTGGATGTGAATACCGGCGGCTTTGTCGGCGGACGGAATTTCGACGACACCATATTCAAGACCAATCTCGAGGCGGCACAGACCATCGCGCGCCAATTAAGGCTGCGCAACCTGGGCGGCATCATCATCGTCGATTTTATCGACATGGACAACGAAGAACACCAGGCGGCAGTGCTGGCGGAATTCAAAAAGGCCCTGAGCAAGGACCGCGTGCGCATCACGATCAATGGATTTTCCGCGCTTGGCCTGGTGGAAATGACGCGCAAGCGCAACCGCGAAAGCCTCGCCCACGTGTTGTGCGAGCCTTGCCCGGTGTGCCAGGGGCGCGGCGAGTTGAAAACGGCGCAAACGGTATGCTATGAAATTCTGCGCGACTTGCTGCGTGAAGCGCGCCAGTTCGATGCGCGAGAATTCCGCATCCTGGCGTCGCAACAGGTGATCGACATGTTTCTCGACGAGGAATCGCAAAGCCTGGCGCAACTGGGCGACTTTATCGCCAAGCCGATCTCACTCCAGGTGGAGAGCCAGTATTCGCAGGAACAGTACGACGTGATCTTGATGTAATAAACCTGGAAAAGGCGGTCGGGTAGACGAAATCTGCTGCAACGCCAGTATCCACGCGGGTTCCCTCACCCAGGCCCCCTTTCCCGGCGGGAGAGGGGTTGCACCCTTCTCCCCCCCGGAGAAGGGCTGTGGGGGTGAGGGTGCACGCGACCATAACCGCTTCCAGCTGCGGTTTTTAGCAAACCCGGACAAATAACATCGTTGGAGCGGTCGACGGAGGTTGCCGGGATTATTCCTGGTTGATCTTGTCGCGGATACTGTCGATAGCCTGGTTTTGCTTCAGCAGCGAGGTCTGGCGCCGCACCAGGTCATTGATGCGGTCTTCCAGGGTGTCGACGTTGTCGTGAATCTGCCTCACGGTGGCGATGCGCCGCTCGATCTGCCGCTTGTAGTCATGAATCTGTGTCATCAATGGCGCAAGCGAAGCGCTTAACCAGGATTTGCTGGCGCTGCGGGCCTGGTCGAACACGATGTCCGCCGATGCTACCAGACCGGTGTAAAACTTGCGGATGAGAAAGTGTTTTTCGGTCATGATGTTGAGCGGATCGTTACAGAACTCGCCTGTTTGCTGTGCCAGGTCGAGCAGCCCCTGGCGGGCGCGCTCCAGGTTCAGCGGCGGCGGCGACAAGCGGGCGAAGCCATGCTGTTCGTGAAAGCGCCTGTAGGCGGCATCCACCAATCCCTTGATTTGTCCGGCATGGTGATGAATCTTGTCGAACTGCAGGGTAGCCTGGTCGAATAAAGATTGCATGCCGCGCAGCAGGCCGTTGGTGGTCCAGCAGTCTTCGATGGCGTTGCGGCTCTTTTTCAGCATGTCGGCCCGTTTTTCGCTGTCCAGGCTGGCCATGAGCGCCCTGCCCTGCCGGGAAATCTCGCCGTGCGCGATGTTGAAGCTTTTTACCGTTTGCTCATAGCGCATCTTGTCCGCCTGCACCTTGTCCAGCAGTTTTTTGATCGCCTCGCGGTTCTTGCCGGTCAACGCGACCAGCTCCTTGATCTCATGGCGCACGGCGGCAAGTTCGCTGCGCGCACTCTGGTGCGAGGCTTCTACCATGGCGCCGATTTCCCTTACCACGGCGAGGCGCAAAATCTGCTGTTTTGCAGGAATGATGCTGTGCGCCAGCAGTGCTTCCACGGCCTGGATGCCGCTTTTTCTCAACAGCAGTTCGTCGCCCCGCACCTTCGCCAGCAGTGCCTTCTGGGCCGAAACGGCGAGCACGTTGGCGCGTGGCAGCTCGAGCAGGCGCGCGGTATCGTCAAGCTGTTTGTTGATGCTGGCCTGGACTTCCTCCCAGGGCTTGAGGTCATCCCACAGGATGTCCACCTTGTTGAGCACGGCAAGGCGATGAGGGACGAACCTGCGGATGTACTTGTGCCAGATTTCCATGTCGGACTTGGTTACGCCGGTGTCCATGGCGAGCAGGAAGAGGACCGCATGGGCGTTGGGAATCATGGAGAGGGTCAGTTCCGGCTCGCTGCCGAGGGCATTCAGGCCGGGCGTATCGAGTATCACCAGGCCGCTCTTCAGCAGCGGATGCGGATAATTGACAAGCGCATGGCGCCAGGCGGGGATTTCCACCGTGCCATCTGGAAACGCCATCTCCTTGAGGTCGGGATCCTTGTCGTCCCACAGGCCCAGTGCCCTGGCATCATGCATCGAAACCCGCTTTTTCTGCGCCACGCTGTGCATGGCCGCCAGCATTTCGTCCGGCGCGTCCGGGCTGAGGCGGATCTTGACCCATTCGACCGGCAGGCGTTTCAGCGCGGCGATGCTTTCCTGGCGGTAGCGCGTCTCGATGGGCAGCAGGCGGATGTAGGGATCTTCGCCGGGGTCGCAAAAAATTTCCGTGGGGCACATGGTGGTGCGGCCAACGTCGGAAGGCAGCAGGCGCTGCTTGAAATCGGAAAAAAACAGGGCATTGATGAGTTCACTCTTGCCGCGCGAAAACTCGGCGACGAAGGCCAGAACCAGCCGGTCTTTCTTCAGGTTTTCGAGCACGTCGAAAATGCGCAGCGATTGCTGGGCATCGACTTCACCCGCGCTATCCAGCCAGGACTGGTAGTCCTCGATCGCGGCGGCGAGTTCGTCGCGCCACCGGCGATAATGTTCGACCTCGAACTGGAGCTGGGCGCTCATGCTTTTCCGGCCGTCAGCAAAATTTGCATGTCGTGGCCGTGCCGGGTTTTCGGGGTGTCAGACAAGCTGCACCGCAAGCTGCTCGAGCCATGCAACTGGCAGCATCAGAATCAACTGGCACAGCAGGATGAGCACCAAAGGCGACAAGTCGACATTGCCGATGGTCGGGATGATGCGTTGCAGCGGCCGGAGAAACGGCCATGCCAGCCCACTGGCAAGGCTGTTGATCCAGTGACGGGGCTGAACCCAGCTCAATACGGCCGAGATAATGA
>Ga0315272_10000869_pt1 | contig 15362 bp, 11 predicted proteins | sample C3_middle_MG_FD_203918 | JGI IMG/M metagenome (GOLD analysis project Ga0315272, IMG submission 203918) | Sediment microbial communities from Yellowstone Lake, YNP, Wyoming, USA - C3_middle | ecosystem: Environmental > Aquatic > Freshwater > Lake > Sediment | place: USA: Wyoming | collected...
TCGTTATTATAATTCTATCATATCATTCTCAAACAAAAAAGAACGTAAAATTACGTTCTTTTATATAGCTGGAATAGTTTAGCTACTCCATAGTAGTTAAGCTATTAAGATACGTTCGTTTTTTTTTCTCTGAGAATATGAGGGGAGCCTGCCTGCTTATATTTATAAAACAGGCAGGAATTCTGGATTCTCTTGGCTCCACCTCGGCAAAAAAATACAATCCACTGGTGAAAGTGGATTGAATTGTTTGGCTGAAGGGGAGCTTATTGTTGGTATTCTTAAATTAAGAAGGATAGGTTTTTAATAATTAATAACCAAGAAACAATAATCAAAAAAAATTCAAAATCTCAATAACCAAAATCTAGTGATTAGTTTGGAATTTGTTATTTGAAATTTTTTTGGTCATTGTTCCTTGGTTATTTTATCTTTTTATAGATCATTCCCTGAGTATGACAAATTAAAGCTCTTGTTAATCGCCGGAAAATCTGGAACGATGTTTTTCAGAACGGCATGACCCATGAGTGGCCAATTGATGAACGAGGGGTCGCGTGGCGCCACGCGTTCGATGTTGCCTTGGCTGTCGGTTTTGATTAAGTACATGATTTCTCCGCGCCAACCTTCGACGGTGCCGATGGCAATGGCGTTTTTCTTTAGAGTAATTGGATTTTCATTTTTGATTGGACCAGCTGGTAGATTTTGTAAGGCTTTTTCAATAAGTTTAATTGAAGCATAAACTTCTTTGATTCTAACTTTAAAACGGGAATTAACATCACCTTTAGTTTCAGTGGCAATTTCATTAAATCCAAGTTCATTGTAAGCGGCATAAGGAAAATTAACGCGAACGTCGTATTTGATGCCAACTGCTTTGGCGCCAATACCAGTGGCTCCGTGATTTTTGGCGATTTCTTTAGTGATTTCTCCAGTTGTAACGATACGATTCAAGAGTGATGCACTGTTGTCAGCAATTTTTATCACTTCCGAAAAATCTTTAACAATATTATTTAAATCAAGCAATAAGCTATCATTTTGTTCTTGGCTAATATCTTTAGTCACTCCGCCAAAGGTATTTACGCCACGTAAAAAACGGCTACCACTTAAACGTTCATTGATTTGCATAATCATTTCACGTAAACGTGGACCATTGGCACCACCAAAGTTGAAGCCAACATCAAGCATAATTGCCCCGATATCACCGAAGTGATTGGCAAGGCGTTCGAGCTCAGCAAAAATTACGCGTAAATATTCAGCGCGTTTGCTTGGAGTAATTCCTGCCAACTGTTCAATGGTTTGACAAAAAGCTAAAGAATGACTAAATGAACTGTCACCAGAAATTTTTTCGGACAATTTAATTAGGTCATTCATTGGTAAATTTTCAAAAAGTTTTTCGGTACCTTTGTGAACATAGCCTAGGCGCGCTTCCAGAGCAACAATTTCTTCGCCCGCTACGCTAAAACGAAAATGTCCCGGTTCAATAATGCCAGCATGAATTGGTCCAACTGGAATTTCGTAAATCCCTTCGCCGTCAATTTTGTTAAATTTGTAGGTTCCCTTAGCTTTGGCTGGTTTGGTATTATAATTAAAATCCTTTCTAAGTGGAAAAACATTGATTGGCCAATCTTCATGAAGAATAATTGGTCGAAGATCAGGGTGACCAGCTGGAGTTAAGCCAAAAAAAGTATTAATCTTTCTTTCATAGTTCCAAGCTTCATGAATTTCCGGAAATAGGGTAGGAAAAGTTTCGCCGTCTTTTAATTTGATAAACGGCACGATAAAAGCGTGTTCTTCCGGTACACCAAAAACATACCAGATTTTAAAATATCCAGTTTCTTTTCTTTCGTCAGTCGCCGTAATAAATTTAAGTGGTAGATTTTTATTAACTTTAAAATCAACTGCTAAGGCTTTTATTTCTGAAACCGAAGTTTCAAAAAACGCTGAATTACTTGAGAATTCAGGAGTTGCCCCGACAGGAAGATATTGTTTTATATTATTTTGATTCATAAGTTTGTTTTAAAACGGAATTGAAATTTTTGATTTATTAATTTTATTATGTCATTAAAAATTTATTCATTATTTTAAAATTAAAAATTAAAAATTCAAAAATTAATAAAACTTAGTATTGTAAAGCCGCATTATTAATTAAGGTTTGTAGAAAAACTGGTTGGTAAAAACTTAATAATAAAACCAGTACCATTAAAGATAGGGAAGGGAGGATGAGCCAGATGTTTTCTTTTTCTCGTTTCATCGTTTCTGGCTTTTTACCAAAAACCATTGCCACTGCATGTTTAAAGAAACCGATAAACAAAATTACGATTAATAATAAGCCGATTAAACTAATGATTGGATAAGTTTTGATTCCAGCTGAGAAAATTAAAATTTTAGTAATTAGAATTCCAAAGGGTGGAGCACCAGTAATTGCCATAAAGCCAGCTAGAAATAAAACGCTAGTAATTGGGATGACATTGATTGAACCTTTAACATTTTCTATTTTAGCAGAATTATATTTGAGTAAATAATTTCCTGACAAAAAGAATAATGAAGCTTTTACCAAGGAATGATAGATGATGTGTAAAATTGAAGCCAGGATGGCAATGCCACCAAAACCAAAGCCAAGCGCAATCACACCCGCATTTTCGATACTAGAATAGGCGAGCATACGCTTGTAGTCCTTTAAAATCAACATCATGAAAGCCGGTACTGCGATTGACATCAGGCCAAAGGCTAGGAACAAATGTTGACTAAAAGCAACGCCAACCACGGAATTAGTAATTATTCTAAATTTTAAAATAATTAGAATTGCTACTGGTAAAAGGGCGGCGGAAAACATCGCACCGATTGGGGCTGGCGCTTTGCCGTAAGCATCGGGCTTCCAAGTGTGCATTGGGACAAAGCCAACTTTGGTGCCGTAACCGATTAATACAAAAATAAAAGCAATTTTGGCGATGATTGGATTCATGTGGGAAGCGTTTGCTAATAAACTTTGCCAAGTCACCAAACCGGCTTCGCTACCGGGTTGAAATGCAGTGAAATAAAGCATAGTACCAAAGAAACCGATTAATAAGCCAACCGCATTAACAGTTAGATATTTCCAAGCTGCTTCCATCGCTGATGGTTTATTATAAAAACTAATCAAAAATGCGGTTGAAAGGGAAGTGGCTTCAATCGAAATCCAAGCTAAAATTGGATTGTTAAAACTGACCGCCATAAACATCGCCATCATAAATAGATTCAGCAAAATAAAATATTGGCGGGGGCGATTAACTCGAATAATATCTTTGGCAGTTTCTTGGCGCAAATATTCAACTGAATAAATCGCGGTGGTCAAACTGACGATGGAGATAATCAATAGGATAATCGCTCCGAGTGCGTCAATTGAAAAAACAGCCGAGACGTTATAAATTTTTTCGGTTGCGACTTTGTTCGCAATAATAAATGATCCCACTAAAGAAATAGCAGAAGCAATGATCGCAGCATATTCAATTACCCTTCTGCGCTTTGTCAAAAGGCCAATGATGGCGGCGATAAAAAAAGTTGAGATAATAAATAGTAATTCCACAGGTTTATTCTTTTAAATTTTTAATTGATGTAACATTAAGCGTTCCAAAATGCTTGTAAAGCATCGAAACGAAAGTTGTTGCAATGGTAATCCAGATCACGATATCAAAAATAATTCCAAACTGTAAGGCAGCGGATTGTTCTAGTCCAGCAAATACGGTAAAGGCGACAATCGCATTTTCAAAAGAAAGGATGCCAATGATTTGTAGGATTGCTCCTTGTCGGTTAACTATTAAAAATAACGCTAGTAACATTACCGAAAGAGACAAGGCAAGGAGGGTTTGGTTCGCTGGGATTATCGTGGTTAAAGGTAAAAGTTTGCTGGAGTGGGCAATGGCAGTCAGGATAACAACCGTGATTAAAGTCAAAGAAATATTAAGATAGGTATTGATAGAAATATTTAAGTCATGTTTTCTGACAAGACGAGTAAAAAAGGTTGGGGCTAAAATTACTTTTACAACTAAAGTTAACAAGACGATAAATAGCATTAAGATATTTCCAGTTTCTTGGAAAGAATTAAATAGAATCAAGACGACACAAAAAGATTGAATACCGTAAGCGATAGCGGCATCGTAGTTCTTTTTTGAGATATGCAAAAAGACAATTGTTAAAAACATTATCTCAAGTAAAATTTTTAGGGTAACTATACTCATATTAAATAAATCAGGCCAATCGCCACGATGTTAAGAATAAAAGACAACATTAGAAATCCAGGTAAACGGAAAAATCGATACTTCGCAATGGTTGATTCGATAAAAGCAATCATAAAACAGAAGAATAATATTTTCAAAAGCAGAGCCACAATGCCAATTGCGAGCGCACCCAGAGTTGCGGTTTGCGCGATGCCAAAAGGAAAAAATAAATTCGCGCCTAGAATTGCAAAAATTACTAATTTGTTTGCTGAAGCCCATTCAAGTAAGGCCAATTTTTTGCCGGAGTATTCCAAAATCATCGCTTCGTGAATCATCGTTAATTCCAAATGAGTAGCCGGATTATCGTACGGAAAGCGACAAGTTTCAGCCAGCATCACCAAAACAAAACCAACAAAAGCCAAAGCTAGTGACAATAAGAATTGTTTGTGGGAAAGAATGTCAGCCGCGGGAATTTTGGTGAGGTTAGAGGTACCGTTAATTAAAGCCACTGTCAAAAGTGAAAAAACAAAACCACCTTCAGCTAATGCCGAAACGGTCATTTCGCGACTAGAACCAAAACCACCAAAGGCACTACCAATATCCATGCCAGCGAGGGCTAAGAAAAAAGTGCCAATAGCGAGGGCGTAGATTGTAAATAACAAATCGCCGGTGTAATTATTGATCAAAAATGAAGTAAATTGGGGAATGCTTGCGCCAATAATTAAAGTAATAGTGAAAATTATATACGGCGCGATTTTGAAAATCCAAGAAGCGTCTTTGCTTATAATTTCGTCTTTGTTGAATAATTTTCGCAAGTCATTGTAAGGCTGAAAAATACTAGCCCCTTGGCGATTCTGAAATTTGGCTTTTAATTTTTTAATAATACCAAGACAGAGCGGGGAGATTGCTGGGACAAAAAGAATTTGAATTAATAAGATAAAAAATTTCATATTTATAAAGCTAAAAATAAAGTCACCACCAAAGCAATAAAGATATAGGCGATGTATGTGTTAACATTTCCGCTTTGGATTTTCTTTACGTATGAAGATGATTTTTTAATTATAGCTTGCAAGGGTTGGTAAATATAAGAATAATGAATATCGTTGATGCCAAGAATCACGGTTTTTGATTTTGGCGTGTAAGGATTATCAGTCGTGACATATTCAATTTCGTGTTCGATACTTGGTTGAAGGATTTTTTTGAAGATCAAAATAATTGAGCGCGAAAAACCTGTCGCCGTAATTTCCATCCTTGGTCCAAGGTCGCAACCGCAATCCCAAGTCGTACCAGTGACAATTTTTTGCTCCTTGTAAATTAAATGCTTGGTCACATAATAAACCAAAGCCATTACGATTAAAAATAAAACAAAAAAGGCAAAACCAGAAACGGAAGAAAAATTATTTTTCAAAACTAAACCTTGACCAGTTGAAGCTTCGGTAATCGCCGGCATATTTTTGAAAACCGCTAAGCTCTTGCCAATATTTTCCATTGCCGTAATCAAGTAGCCAGAAAAAATACCAAAAAGTAACGAGAGAGTAGCAAGGGTACCCATACCGAGACGCATTAAAAATGAAGACTCTTTGGCATGTTCAACTTCTTCGCTTCTTGGTCGCGCTAAGAAAGTTACGCCGAAAGCTTTAACGAAACAAGCCAAGGCCAAACCACCAGTGAAAGCCAGTGAGCCAGCGGCTAACATGAAAATTCCTTTGCCAATTGGACTCAAAACGGCAATGCCTTGAAAAAGGGCTTGGTAAGTTAGCCATTCGCTGAAGAAACCATTAAACGGTGGTAAAGCTGAAATCGCCATTGAGCCGATTAAAAAGAATAAAGCGGTTTGAGGCATGAATTTAATCAAGCCACCAAACTCTTCCATATTTCGGGTGTGAGTTTGATTGATAACTGAACCAGCGCTCAAGAATAAAAGTGATTTGAAAGTGGCATGATTCAAAGTATGGAACAGAGCCGCGACCAAACTGATCAGAGCGAGGCCAGGCATATTTAGAGATGAAAAAGTTAAAGCACTGCCGACGCCTAACAAAATAATGCCAATGTTTTCAATACTGTGATAGGCCAAAAGTCGTTTGATGTCATGCTCGGTGAGAGCATACAAAACGCCAAGCAAAGAGGAAATTGCGCCGATGGTGATAATTGTTAAACCCCACCAAGTTGGCGCTGGTTGAATCAAATCAAGAAAAACTCGAATCATCATGAAAATTCCGCTCTTGATCATCACGCCCGACATTATGGCGGAAACATGAGATGGGGCAGCTGGATGAGCGGCTGGTAGCCAGATGTGCAAAGGGATAATACCGGCTTTAATTCCAAAACCAGTTAAGGCAAAAACAAAAATTAAATTTTTCGCAAGCACAGGAATTAAACCAGCGTTAGCTTGAATGGTGCGAAAATCGAATGAGCCAGTATATTTGTACATTAATAAAAATGCTCCCATAATAAAAACCGTGCCGACTTGAGTCATGATCAAATATAAAAAACCCGCTTTTACATTTTCTTTGTCATGATGATCATAAATTACCAAAAAGTAAGAAGCAAAAGACATTGTTTCCCAAGCAATCAAGAAAAATATCGCGTTTGATGCCGAAACCACCAAAATTATACCGACAATAAAAGCATTAAAGAAAAAACCCAAAGCGCCTAGATCGTATTTGCCGTAATAGTGCTTGATGTAATCAATGCCGTAGATTGAGCACATAAGGGCAATCAAGGAAATTATGAAAATAAAAAAGGCAGATATTGCATCTATATATAAGGAAAGAGAGAGAAGGGGAAAGCCGGGAATGGCAAAAGCAAAAGCCAAAATTTTTCCGCTAATTAATTGGCTGATAGAAAAAAATATTCCAGTTAATGAACCGGTAATAGCAAAAAAACTTTGCCAACGATTTGCCAGTTTGTCATTATTTCTAAAAAATAAAGAACCAATCGCGCCAACAATGAAAAGCGAGATTAATGATGCAAAACCAATTTCTGGAGTCATAAAGTCAAACATATTATTTTTTCAATTTATCTGCTTCAGTTTCAAGTATCTTAAGCAAATGTTTAATAATTGTTATCGGTGATGGCGGATTGCCTGGAATACCATAATGTACGGGAATTACTGCACCAACGCCACCTTCAACCGCATAAGAATTTTTAAAAATTCCACCATCAATCGCATCATCACCAACGGCGACAATGATTTTTGGATCAGGTGTATTGTCATAGGCGCGACGTAAAGCTTCCGCCATATTGTGAGTGATTGGACCAGTGACCATCAACATATCAGCGTGTTTTGGGGATGCGACAAAATGAATACCAAAGCGTTCGACATCATAATAAGCGTTACCTAATGCCACTAATTCTTGTTCGGTTGAATTGTCTGAGCCAGCGGACACTTGTCGGATTGCCAAAGAGGCACCGAACAATTTTTTTATACGGTCCTGAAGTTGTTCACCTAACACCAAAATTTCTGTTTTTGCAGTGTCATCCCCAGAGATAGAAATAACGTTATTTGGCGTTTTGAATATTTTTAATAATAAATTTAACATAGTTTTGATGATAATAACCAGTCAGCAGACTAGCAAAATTAAAATCTATTTTTATTTGTAATATTAGTTATTATTTAAAGAGATTGTCTATTTCCTTGACGAATAAATGCCCTAATTTTGTAGGATATTTGTAAAAAAAATAAACAACATATTCGTTGCTATTCTTATGCTAGCAAAAATGTGGTTTTTTTGCAAGGATTAGGGAATGGGGTAGTTTGTATTATTTGACGGGCTTGGCTTTATAATCCTAATACTACAAATGGTATCCGAACCTGCCTGCCGGCAGGCAGGTACTACAAATTATATTGAAGTTATCCTAATTATTATTACAAATTAATAATTATTATTTTCCCCCTTGACAAAGGGGGTTGGGGGATTATTCTACATTATTAAAAATAAATATAATTTTCATGTTCGTGTTAAAGTAGCCGAGCTACTACGGAGTAGCTCGGCTACTACGTGATGTTTATTTTTAAAATTTGTTTTATGTGTAGTAGAAAATAATTGTAAAATCCCAGTTTTTTATCTACAATATAACTATAACAAAATAACTTTTAAAATATGAAAAAAATCTCTTTAGCATTATTAATAATATTTTTATTTTCCGGAACTCCAGTTTTGGCGGCGACTAAAATAACTTCGTCAGTGAAGAAAGTTGTTTCGACAAAAAAAACAACTGCAAAAGTTGTGCCGGTGAAGAAAGGTTGGACGCCAGTGGCGCCAGAGGGGTTTACGCCGATTAATTGGGCGAAGGCGCCGGGGATTGCGTCTTTTTTTCAGGCACCGGATGAAGGGGGGTCGATTGATTATTTGACGCGGATTTATTTGCCGCAGAACCAAATTGGCTTTGTAGTTTCGACGAGTACGCCGATTGATTTGACTCCAAGTAAATCAGATTTGCCAGTGGTTAGTTCTGACATTGAAGATTTTCATAATTTTTCTTTCAAACGAATGGGCGCGGAAAAAGCGAAAGCGGTGACACCGGGCGTAAAATTTCTTTGGGATGCACCATTCTTTAATATGAAATCTGGTTATAGTGACTTGAGTATGGCACTCAGATATTCAGTGGCGACTTCGACATTGATCAATCGTGGTAGTCGCTCCGTGCCGGATATGCAATTGCCACGACGAATGTTGATTGTAAATAATCAAACTGGTACGGCGATGATTAAAGATTTTGATTCAGCGGCCTTTGTTGATAGCAAAAATGGCGATCAAGCAATTGAAGGATTTTCACCGGATGTGGCAAAGAGCGATAGCGCGAGTGGGGCAGCCGCGCGATTATTTATGGGAGTTTCAAATGACGGTAAAGAATTGATGGTATATTGCAGTCAGCTAGCGTCAGTTGAAGAGGCGAGTGATGTTTTGATTGCGGCTGGAGCCACGATTGACCACCAATTAGAAGCGGATGGCGGTGGTAGTGCGGCTTGTGGCTACAATTTGCCGGGACAATTTTTTGTTGAGCCAAAACGTTCTTTGCCAGTAATGATGGGCGCCGAAACAATTATCGCCCGCGGGACAATTATTTCCAAAGGCACAAACGTTCGCAGTGGGCCAGCGACGAAAAATCCGATTGTTATTAAATTAGACAAAGGCACAGCGGTAAGGGCGTATGAAGAGAAGAGTGGTTGGTATCGGATTGGTGAGGGTCAGTGGATTTTGAAGAGTTTGATGAAGTAGTTTGGGTGGGCTAATTTTTTGTACAGAATAATTTTTAGATAAAATAAAACAGGTTGACCTGTTTTATTTTTTTTCTGAAGTTTAATTTGTTTAAACAGTAAGCCAAACTAGCCTCACTAATAACCAAGAAATAATTAAAAATGTAACCGAAAAAGCAGGAACAAAAAGATATTTCATTTTGTCTTTTGGCTTAAACATAAAAGATGAATAGTTGGCTGATTCTAATTGCCTGAATAAACCTTCATCTTCAAGCCTAATTTCTTCAAGTTTGATGCAAATAAGGATAGCCGTAAGGGGTATTAGATAAAGAATGAGAATAATGATCATAATTACACTATCATGTTCTTTTATCATTCTAGGTATATTTTCGCAAACATAAGGTAAGTATAATATACCAACCATTAGGAAAGGTATTGCCATAACAAATAAAATTGCAGACATTTTTCTTTTTCGAAAATATCCTTTTTGTTTTATTTCGGTTAAAATTTGATCGATAATTTCATTTTTTTCTTTTGTGCTGACAATGATAGTTGTTATTATTAAACCATATATCGACAAACAATTCGATAGTCCGATTAGTCCAAGTTTAACTATTTTTTTTCTTAATTCTTTAAAAATAATCCAACCAACTAGAATCCCGGTTATTATTGAGCTGATAATTAGAAAGAGAAAGTCAAGGAGTATCGGGTGTGTAGCAATAAAATATGTGTAGTAAGTTTTAGCTGGCGCTGTGTTGTTTATCCATAAATCATTAGTGAAAAATTTTGAAGGTGCATTAATTTCAATTTTGGTATATTTAATATTTTTATTTGGTCCGGAGTAAAAATTTTTTAAATCATCAGAAAAATTTATCTGACTGTCATTATAATATTCTGTTTTGGAAAAAATTTTGATATCTTGAAATATTTTTGGCGAAACGTAACCGATTATTCTGATAGTAGCTGGTACGATTTTGTCTCCGTAAACGCTGGTTGGGAGCAAAGGGAAATAAATGTCCTTGGTGGGAAAGCTTACAAGCACGCCTTTCTGGTTAGAATAGTTGGCGTATAGTTTTTTATCTTCGATTATCTCTAGTAATTTTTTATTAACTTCAGCATTTAAGATGGGATCGTTTTGTATAGTTTGCAACATTTCTTGCATGATAGTTTGCCCTTGCTCAGTTTCTGAGTCTTTAAAGCTGGTTGGATGAAAATTTGGATATTTCAGGTGTAAACTATCTATATAGTCATAAGTTTTTGGATAAGAATCTCGAGCCTCCCAACGCTTTATTTGAAATAAAATTTCTGTTATATTTTTCATTGAAATTCCTATCTTTTTCTTATCTAGCCACGATACAATAAAAGAGTAATTTTTACCGATATAATTATCTAAAACAGGAATAGCTCCGTTTTCAATCTTTAGTCCTTTATTTTTTAAATAATTGTAAAGACCGTCGGCGGTTTTAGCAGTAATAATTTCAGAACTTATTCCTTCCTTGTCTAGGTAGCCATAAACTGTAACGTCATGCTCAATATTGTCACCAAAACCCGAAGAACTACTAAGTGCGTACACGCCATTTCCCATACTTTTTTCGGGCTGAAATCCAGATTTTATTGCATAGGGAATGGTGTAAACTTGTGTTGCAAATAATAAATTTTTCGTGGTATCTAAATTTGATTTAATTTTCTTGGAAATTTCTTCGCCGTTTAAAGTTGGTAAATTTTTAGTAATATCAATTGATATTTTACTTGGGTCGGCCGGAATAGGGAAGAGCCAAACAATACCGTCGCTATTTTTTTCATCAGGTCCAACGCTAATAATCATTTTCTGTATCCCGTTTTCATAATTAATATAGGCTTGTTGATTGCTTTCACTGGAATAATCCCAACGGTCAGAATAAGGATCATATTTAACCATCATACCATCAGCGAAAACTGGTTTTGAGAATAAAGAGAAAACTGAGGTAAAGGCGATTAGCGATAAGATGAAAAAAGAGAGTGATTTTTTCATAGTTTTATTATTTTTTATTTAAGTAGTTTGTAATTATTAGCTCTATTGATATTTTAGCAAGAATTATCAATATAAACAAAAAACTCCAGACTGGAGTTTTTTGTTTTTTGCTAAATTAAATTTTATTAATCTAGTTTCGATATTTATTCTGTAAATCTAAAAGTGTTTGCAATAAAATTCTTATCCCCATTTTCTGAACCACTCAAGTAAAATACTGTTTTTCCTTTGGAGAAAACATAGATTGAATCATTGTCGCACCCTTGATTAAATTTTTTGAAGATAATTTTTTTTCCTTTTGTGAAATAACCTTGGAAATTTATAACTTTTTCTATTTCAACTTTTTCGCATAGCCCCAATTCTGTCTTTATATAATTTTCGACGGATTTATTATTATTTTTTAAAATATCAATTTCACTACTTGGTCCTTTTAATCCGTAACGTTTGGATGCTTGTCCTTGGTTTTTTAAATTATCATAATAAGCCGGGAGAGGACTATCAAAATCTTGGTCGGCATTATTGTAGCTACTATAATCGTTTCTTTCGTAAAGGAATGAAACTCCGTGGTCGCTGTATTTTTTATATTTAAGTTGTCGATAATCATCGTTAATTGCTATTTTGTTTAGATCATCGTTTGAAATATCAATGGCTAGTGTTTTTAAGACCGTGTAAATTTTTTCAGGCTTTCCCAAAAAATATCTTATGTTGTCGCTCGGATTGACATACCAAGCTTCACCATTCATCTTTGTTTGGATTAGCAATTTCCCTTTGTATTTATTTATAATTTTCTGGTTGAAAGTTTGATTTTTGTTGGTAGGAATTTTCAAAATCTCGTTGTTGGAAATCGCTACTCCTAACTTTCTGATAAGCAGAAAAGCTTCTTCAGGTGTTCCGATATAGTATCTTTTGAGATCAGTTGGATTCAAATACCACATCCCACCATTTTGATCCTTAATAAAACTACCCTTTAATTTAAGCGCTAATTTGTTGTCTATTTTATCAGGCAACACGTTGATTTTAAGCACCTCTTTCCCAAAATAATCATTACATATTTCCTTGTCGCAAGAAATGTCAATATAATTGTCCCCGACAACTGAACCGACAAAAGAAAAGTTTTTGTTGTATGGTGTTGCTATTTTTTTAGCCGTGTTTTCAAATGTTGATGTACCATACGTAGCCTTTCCTTTCGTGCAATCTTCCAAGCTGCAATCATGCTGATCAGGAAGATATTCAGGCGTAAAAGTTATGCTTTGACCCAGTTTGATTGTTGGCTTATTATTTTCATAATCATCATAACCTAAAACGTTTAAATGACTAGGATCGGCAATCGAGGCATTGGCTATCGCCGGGAGAGAAAACAAGCAAGTTAGAATTAAAAAGTTAAATACGACAATGTATTTTTTCATATTATAATTTGATTTAATTATACTTTAAATTTACCCTAGAATTGGTAAATGGTCAAAATAAAAAAATCCAGGCAAGCTGGAATTTTTTTATTTGCGGAGAGGGAGGGATTCGCCCCGTCATCCGACGGGGCGCCATATCGGATGATGTGGCGAAGGGATAATCCGCCAGCTGGCCGTTGTTTTGGTTATGCTAATTTCGTTTTATAGCAATAATAGTTTTGTGATATAAATTTTCTTGAGCCTTGTTAACTGCTTATCTTTGAACAATGTGGTAATAAGAACTACTTTGTGATAGTCAATGTCAATTTTAACGCCTAGGACAATTTTTCGCTAATATAAAGCAAATGCTGATATAGTTGCCACATAATTTTTAGATAGCTATTGACATTATGTTTCATAAATGATACACTTATGTCATATATATGAAAAGCAAAAATAATTTATTAGAACAACTAAAAACACTACCACACTTCAGTAAAAGCACCGTGCGCCAAATCGGTGAGCAATTGGGGCTCAAAGAATCTACGGTTGATACTTATATCAGTCGGTTTTTGAAGTATAAAGATATTTTACAGCTAAAAAATGGTCTTTATGTATCTGCTGATTTTTTTGAGCAGAATCGTTCCGATGTTTCTTATACTTTCTACTTAGCAAACATAATCCGTACTCCTTCATATGTGAGTTCTTGGGCAGCTTTGCAGTATTACAATCTTGCGACAGAGGCTATCCATTCAGTCACTTCAGTTACTCCAAAAGTCACAAGGGGATACCAGACAAAAGCTGGAAATTTTGCATATCAGTCGATTAAAAAAGATTTGTTTACTGATTTTTATTTAAGTAAAGGGAAATTTGATTTTTTTATTGCCTCTCCTGCCAAGGCATTGTTTGATTTACTTTATTTTAGAACCCGTCAGCTTAAAGGTGCGAGCACTGATGATATTAAAAAAATGATTGAAGAATTGAGAATTGATTTTGATGAAATGGACAAAACCGAGCAGGAGAAATTTTATTCAATGATTATAAAAACTTAAGGCTTTTGCATGGTCCGGAAAATAAATTCCTAGACCATAAAAATATATGAGCGAACAAATAACAACAGTCCTAAAGAGAAACCTTGATAATCTATCAACTTACAGTGGTCTTGATGCAGAAACTCTTCGAAATGCCCTCAAGGAAGATTTGCAGTTTTATGTTTTAAACTTTATTTATCATCATCCTGAATACAACAAATGGATAATGTACGGCGGTTCGGCACTTCGCATAATTCATGGCTTAGATCGCATGTCGGTTGATTTGGATTTTGAAGTATCACAGGCGGTAACAGAAAATTTTTTAGACGAGTTTAAAAAAGAAGTTGAAAACTATTTTGCTAACACTTATGGTGCAGATAATGATTTTTTGACCATAAAAATTGTCAACGGGCGAGGATTACTTTTGAAATTTCATGTCGGAAAAGAACTTAGTCTTGGTCATCCATCCAATCAAGTTCATGTAAAAATTGATTTGAATCATTTCATCGCCCCCAAAACAGTAACTGAGCGTCGCCCAATAAACCGCGATCAGCTTTCTTTTGTAATTTTAACTTATAACATGGGCGCTTTAATGGCGAGCAAATTAGCGGCTATATTTTTGAGAGGTACTCGTGGAGTTGGCACGGCGGTCTATGAGGAAAAGGGAAGAGATATTTATGACTTGCTTTGGTATATGGGCAAAAAAATTGTTCCTGATTTTGATTACATGATCGCGAAAGGTATCGATGTTAATAACCCTAGAGCACTTTTTGATAAACTGACAATACAAATGAATAAGGTTAGTGATGAAAATTTAAAAAATGATTTGACTCCCTTGTTTGTAAATCAGATCTTTATATCTAACTGGCTTCAGAATTGGAGGGAGAGCTATTTAAGATTATTGAGTGATTATAAAATTCATAGCATAAAAGAATTGGAAGACATTAATATCCACCAGGATTTTAATTCCGATATTTTTTCTTTTATTTATTTATTCAAGACTGACGATAATAGCTCAGTTAGAATTGTCTATCGCATCAGTGATTATTGGATGGAATTTAGTGATGGCGATCTGAATATAAATGTAGATAAAAAAATTGAAGATAAAATTAAATTCAACAGTAATGGTTGGAGCAGTCGACCAGCGTCTCAGGATAGAATAAAGCAATATGCGGATTTCTTTTACGAAAAAACTGAAAAATATTTTAAAAAGACAAATAATATAGTTCTTGGTGATGTCATCACCACCAAACTAATCAGAATGACAGCCGATAATTTGAATCAAAAAGAACAGATTGTTCTCAACAAATCTGCCTTATTGTCGTGCGAATTAGACGATTTATTAAAATAGAAAATAAACGTGTTGTCTCCACAGGAAAAAATATTAATTTTCAAAAATCTTTTTCGAGGACGAGAGGATGTTCTTTTACGCTCGAACTCAACAAAACCCCTTTAAATACAAAACAAAACGAGCTTTTAAACTCGCTTTGTTGCAACTTGCGGAGAGGGAGGGATTCGAACCCTCGGTACCCTTTCAGGCACATTGCTTTTCGA
>Ga0315272_10000870_pt1 | contig 15351 bp, 16 predicted proteins | sample C3_middle_MG_FD_203918 | JGI IMG/M metagenome (GOLD analysis project Ga0315272, IMG submission 203918) | Sediment microbial communities from Yellowstone Lake, YNP, Wyoming, USA - C3_middle | ecosystem: Environmental > Aquatic > Freshwater > Lake > Sediment | place: USA: Wyoming | collected...
CGTCACTGTCATTGCGCAGCGCCTTGTGGAGCCACGGGCGTAGAGATCGAAAACGGTCCGCCCCCAATCTCAGCGACTGCCGCCCTCGAAGGTTCCGGGGGGAGGCAGGCGCATCTAGTCCGTCAAAATCCCAGACCCACCGGCCCCGTAGTCGGGGAGTATCGACCTTAAGCCGAGGGTGAGCCGTGGCTCGACCGTCGCAAGAGTGATCTCGGTGCGCCTACTGAAATGAGGTCGGTGTAAGGAAATGCCTGAATCGAAATAATGTAACGTGGCGTGATAGCTCGTCTTTCCATGGGTCGCTGATTGATTCTCCAATGTGGCATGTCAAAAGACGGCCAAGAAATGTCCCATGTGGTATCCGGTTGAAGCTGATCTAGGGGGAACGAACCAGATGGGAGCCTCCTGCTGGTGGGACCGGCGGGCAGGTGGTTGCGGCGGTGGTTGGTGCAGGCGCCGGACGCTGACTGACGGTAGGCCGATAACCGATGTGCCCGAGTGTGTTGCCGTCAGCCCTCTCACTCGGGTCTAACACCCACCTCAATGGAGGACTAATGACAAGTAGGAGCACTTTGGGAGCGCACAGAAGAGGAAAGTTGTTGCTCGCGCTGGTACTCGGAGCGGCCACAGCATGCGGCAGCGGTGATCGCTCCGCGCTCACGCGGCAGCCAGTGGAACCTGCGCCGAATTCCGCGATCCTTCTGCGGCACAGTCAGCGCGAAGCCGCGAACGCACAGATCACGCCGGCACAGTTCCTCGCGCAGAACCCGTTCGGTTGGGTTGGGACCGCCCACAATCGCGGCTTGGCGTTGTTCTTCACGCGAATCGGGCAGCGTCCGTCCGTCTCTCCGTGCGAGCTTCTCAAGCAGATCGTACGCGGCGACAACATGCTCGGCCCGGATCGCAGTCGTGTCACGGCGTCTGAATGGAAGAGAAGTGCCGAACAGGCAATCGCTAGTAACCGCCTTTGCGGCACGGCGAAGTCGGCATCGACCCCGGCGGGCCGGTCAGACGGGCAACGTGCGAGTATCTTCAAGCACGCAGCCTGGGCGACGCCGAAATACGACGCACAATACTTCTTGGACGCCATTGACGCGGCCGTTGATCAGGCGGGGAGCCCGAGTGGGTATTCGTCAGCCGTCTCGGCTATCGTGAGCGCGGCCTCGAGCGAGCTCTCGGGGACCGACATGGACAACGTCAATGCGGTGGCCAGTGTCGCCGTCGGTTCGTACTCGTACTGGGACAGCAATATCAACTCGGACGCGAGTGCGTATTCGTCATCTTACGGCGCTTCGTGCCAGCAAGCAACGGATCCCTCTCAGTGCGTCTACGCGATGTCGTTCCGGGCACCCGCCGGCCGCTCTTCGGCGCTCGCTTTCCGACGGGTTGCCAACAAGGCACCGTTCTGTACGTATGCATTGAATGGCAGGGAGATCATTCACATGGACGTCGGCGGCGGGATCGCCGGTTTCTTCGGGGGTGGGCCGCAAGGTGCGGCAGCTGGAGCATTTGTTTCCTCGGGCGCTGAGTCCGTATGGCAGTTCGGCAACTGGCTCTACTGTGCCTATCATCAGTAGGAGACCTTAATGGTAGCGTCGCTCAAAATGTTTCGCGGCTTCGGCAGGACCGCAGTGTCGGCGGCCGCAGTAGCGGTGGTCATTGTCTTTCCTCTGACGTATCCTCTGATGCCAGACTGGTCGTTTGCACACCGAGCGTTCGTAGCGCTCGGAACTGGCGGTGGCCTGTGGGCGTACTTTCGGTTCTTCTCGTGTCAGTACAAGGCCGACAAAAGGGAATGAAGTTCACATGATTCTTTTTGGATGCGAGTTCTGCGAGCCGCTGGCGGCCGAGGGGCTCGAGGCATAGGGGCCGTGATGCGTCACGTCCGTCTCATGAGTGCCATGACAGCTTGAAAATGGCCTCTGGCGTCTAGCGTCCTTCGCACCTATGCACAACGTCTGAACCAGGCCGATTCACTCTTAATCAGAACTGACGGACCACGCGCTGTGGAATGCAGTGACCTCCTGACGTCCGAGTCGGTCGATGAGGCGGATCGTGCGCCTTGTCCGCCGACAGGTGCGCATAGAGAGCCCCCAAAGTGGGAAGTCAGCGAATGCATGTGAAGCTCCGGCATTTAGGAATCTCACTGTCTGCCCTATTGGTGCTGGGAACGGTTTCGAGTGCGGCCGTCGCGCAGGGGACGTTCGGCGTCGGCGCGGGTATCCTGGTGCTCCCGCGGACGTGTGGTCTCGGTGGGCGACAACTCGGTTTCGGAGTCAAGCTGATTGGCGATCACCGGCGACGTCTGGACTTCACTCTCGACTATTTCACAAGTCAGCAGAGTGATAGCATGTTCGGATGCGGCCCGCCGCCGTGCTCCCCCGTATGGTCAGTTGAGTCTTGGCGGATGCAGAGCATCGGCGGCGGTCCGAAATTTGCCGCACGAATTGGCGATATCGCTTCGAGATTATCTTGGGAGCCACGCTTGTTTACCAGCGAAGCTTCGAGGTAAGTTCATGGCAGGTTGGCGAGTCCGCGGGTTTGAATATGACCCTTTGGGAGCGATCTCAGAAATCGGTAGCGCTGGTGGTGCGCTGACAGAATGATCACTGGCGGGGCATTCGCGCCGTGGATTCTGCCGATTGGGATCAAAGCCAGGTTTTGAACGAGCCCGGAACTTGATTCGCTCTGACGCGCACCTTGGTGGTGGCTACGCAGGAGCTCGCTGCGTATGTTCATCTCCTGCAAGTCCTCATGCGCCATTATTCGGGTTCATTCATTAGGTGATGGCGCGATCAAGATCGAATCGTCGGACTTGGGCGGCCGCGGCGCTTGCGGCGTCGGTCATCGTGTCCGGTAGCTGTCGGCGTGATGTCGCAGGGTCGACGCTCGTCATAGGCACCGGGGCGGACGTTGATGCGCTGGTGCCTGTGATGGTGCGGGGCGCGCAGTCTGCGATCGTGACAGACCTGCTCTGTGATCGCTTGGCCGACCTCGGTCCGACGCGAAGCGCGATTGGAGATGACGGTTTCGTTCCCGAACTCGCGCAGGCATGGAACTGGAACCATGACAGTTCCGCTGTGACCTTTCATCTGAATGAGAAGGCGCGCTGGCATGACGGGCGACCGGTGCTCGCGACGGACGTGGCGTGGAGTTTTCAGGTCTTGAAGGACAGCGACACCGCGAGCCCGAATGCGTCGCGCGTGACGATTGTGGACTCCGTCGTCGCCGTTCGAGGTGATCCACTCGCGGTATTGGTGTTTTTCAACAGCAGGCAGGTGGACCGGTTTTACTGGGTCGTGCGAACGCTGGTGCCGATGCCGCAGCACTATTACGCGCAGGTCAGGGGGGTCGACTGGGCGTCCGACTCCGCAGTGCGGCACCCGGTATGTTCTGGCCCCTATCGCCTAAGAAATTGGCAGCCCAAAGTCACCCTCACGCTGGAAGCGGTGTCTGATCATTACCGCATTGTTCCAGCCATCAAGACGGTGATTTTCGCATATCGTGGCGATCCCCAAAGTGGCGCACAGTCCACGCTCGCCGGGGAATTGGATTTCTGGGAAGGCGTTACGACAGCAACGCTCGCCCAGGTCTCTCGGAATACGGCAACGCGCCTGCTGCCATTGCCGAACTTCGACTACACGTTCGCGGCGTTCAACGTCGCAGATCCGAAGACCGGCCGCCGACACCCGATTCTCGGTGACGCCGTGCTGCGTCGCCTGCTGGCCGCTGCCGCTCACCCGGACCTTGTGCGAAGGAACGTGTGGGGAGACTCGCTCGCGCGAACGTTGCGCGGGCCAGTGGTCGCGACCCAGTTCACCAGCGATTCGTCGCTCACCCTCCCTGCGATGGACAGCGCTGAAATCGCGGGCGCTCTCGATAGGCTCGGCTGGGTGCGAGGGCCGGATGGCGTGCGTGCGATGAAGGGGCGGCGTCTCACGCTCCGGGGTATTGTGCCTTCATCTTCTCGGCCGCGCGTCAGTGCGGCGACCGTGATACAGGGCCAGTGGCGGGCGCAGGGCATCGAGTTTCGGTTTGAGACGCTCGAGTTCCAAACATTTGTGCAGCGCTCGCTTGGCCGGGAGTTTGACGTGACGTTTGCTGGCTGGACTACGCAGCCAACACCATTCTCAATCCTGACGACGTGGGGCACGGCCGGCCTTGCGCGCGGTACGAACCTGGCGGGATGGACCTCTCCAAGCACCCAAGCACATTTTGATAGTGCGGCGGCCTCAGAGGTCACGTCGGAAGTCGTGCGCCATTTCCGTGCCGCGTATCGTGACCTGATCGACGATCCACACGCGGTGTGGCTCTATGAGCCAGCGTCGTATGCGGTCGTGAACCGGCGCGTGGGAGTGCCACTGTTCCAGACCCCCTTCTGGTGGCATACGATCCCCTATTGGACACTCGATGCGAAGTAGGGCTGGCCAAGACTCCGTGATGCCATTCGGAGCCATCGAGCGTCACGAATCGACCGAAACTGCAGCAAGAAATTGCCGCCGAATGACCGCTACGGCACCGCCGCATCGAAGCTGGCTAGGGGAGACGCCGCAGTAGCGGTAGAGCAGGTTCCGAAGCGCCGTACCGCTCGGGAAGTCCAAGTCCAGCGCGATATGGTCCACGCGACGCCCCGCGTCCTCGAGCAGGGTCGCCGCTGCGAGTAGCCGGCACCAGCCCAGCAGTTGCTGCGGCGCAGGGAGGCCCGTTTCAGCGCACCACCAGAAAAGGGTCTTCCGGTTCACGCCAAGTGACTGCGCCGCCTTTGCGACGGTCACTGGCTCGTGCGCATAACGGAGCCCGTACTCTAATAATCGCCTCACCTGCCGTGGCGCCGCGCGCACTATTCCCGTTTGTCCTGCGCTGACGCCACTCTTCACAACTGCTTCGGTGAGGACTCGACGGCAGTCGAGAGCGGTGAGCCGGTCATCCGCAAGCAGCAGTGCGTGCGCACCGGCCTGAACGAGGCGCACCAACGCGCCTCCCTCGATCCGTGATCGCGGTACAATGCCGACGATCCCGACGCTCGAATAGTCCGTCGCGACGGATTCCACAAGCGGCTCGGTACTTTCGCCACGCGCATCCTTCGGTTCGCAGACGAGTAACCGCGGGTGCCCCTTTGCGACGGCGCTGAGGCCCTCCTGCACAGTCGGACATCTCAGCAGGGCAAAGTCCGGAACCGCACGAGTCAAAAGACGACCAACCGGACTTGCGTGGTCGCCGACGAGTATCAGAACGGGTCGTCCTGTACTCATGTAACCTGACGTGAGGGAAGGTAACGTCCCGTGACAGGCGGCCACGCCGAATAGCGACATGTGTTGCGCCCACCCTTTTCAGGGAGCGCATTCATGCCTCGACAACTCGTCGTTCGGCTCGTCCTCGCTGTCTCACTGCTCGGCGCCATCGCGGCGTGCGGTGCGTCTTCTTCCGGGCCGCTGGGGCCCCAAGCCCCGAAGGCATACGACGATCCTTGGCCTTGGAAGTAGAGTCCTTGCTGGTGCATTCAGGGTCCCGCGACCGCTGACATCGCTCGAAGGGCAGGGCGACTGAGACGGATTGGGAGCATTGCGATTGCCGGCTTCTTGAGAATCTCGTCACATTCGCGGACGACAATCGCCAGTCCGAGCGTCACTGCCTGGGCGCGCACGGTGGTCGCTAGCCGGCGTGCCCGCGCAGTATCGCCGACCGTGGCAAATGCTTGCGCAAGCTCACTACGCGCCGACAATTCGTCCCCGGGGAGGTTCACACGCGTGGCCGCCATACGGAACTTCCGGGCCCATGCGGCGACCTCCCCGTGATGGCCGAGCGCCGCAGCCACCTTGGCCATCTTGGCAAAGATATGGAGGCGCAGGCGTGGGTGTCGCGAACAGGACAGCGCTCGGCGTAGCGCCATCCCCGCGGCGCGAAGTTCCCGGGCACGAAGGGCGACCGACGCGATGAGGATCAAGAGGGTCGCCTCATTCGGTCCACTGAGCGGCTTCACACGAAGCGCTCGTGAGCCGGCCGTGACGACACGATTCCAGTCGCCGTGTGCTCGCGCCGCAGTCATTTCGCCGATGTAGGCGCTGGCCACGGCCTCGGGGATCTGACCCGCCACGCGGCGTGCTTCGCCGAATGCGCGATACGCCGAGGCGAAATCACCACGCATCCCGTGCATCACGCCTCGGCCCACGAGGGCGTCGCCGCGCACGTCAGGCAGTCGCCGCCGAACGGCCAGTTTGATCGCTGCGGCATAGTACTGCGACGCCACGTCCGTATCGCCCATCGTCCGACCGATGCGCGCCTGCCGGCAAAGCGCCATACCTGCCGCATGGGCGTCCGTGTCATCCCAGACCCGTCGCGCCGACTCCAGCATATTGAACGCGAGGATCAGCGCGCCGGCCGCTTCGATCCGCTCGGTCAAGGCAAGTAGCCGACCGGGCCTGAGCAGCGGTTCCTTGGCGAGTGTCCGCACCGAGGTCGTGCGAAGGGTTCGCGCGGCAACCAGCCGTTCTAGGCGGAGTGCGTGCCGAATCCAGCGATCGTCAGCTGAACCGAATCGGACGAGGTCAGCCACGCGCTCCATGTCGCGCCGATACGCTGTCAACGGATCGCAGATCAGCGTCAGGTAGTTGGAGCCAGCGGTGTCAGCCGGACGTAGAGGCATGGGACCACGGTGCGCGGTGGCTGAAAAAGGTGTGAAACGACCCGAACGCAGGGCAACGCGGAATCGACGTTCCTGCCAGCAGCTTCGTCTGCGTTCGTGCCCACTGGCTTCACCCGTAGGAGCGTGTGAAGTCACCGGCATGACGTGCGCCAGGAGCTGACGCAACCTCGCGATTCTCGGACAGCACGCGTCCGAAGCGCCTCCCGGGTGCGGTTGCTTCAACGTGCCGATAGAGCACCCTGCCCCGAAGGTGGCTGTGAAGGTAGTGCATGTTTGTGCGAATTGTAACCTGGCGTGATAGTGGAACAGCGCATTTGTCGCTACGGTCTCCCATATGCATGCCCGCCACGCCATCCCGAGCCATGTCCTCCCTACCGTCCTCTTCCTTTCCGAGCGATCTGAGGACGTCTTCGAACTGAAACGCAGGCTCGGCGACACGGCCCGACTTGTTGTGGGACGGGCCTCGGCCAATCCGGGCGCGCTTCTGCGCGGCAGCGCCTTCGGAACGTCCGACTCGGTGGTGATAGACCGTCGAGGGCTCCCCTCGGAACAGCGGCAAGCGATTGCCTTGACGATCGCACAAAGTCGTCTCACCTGCCGTGTCCTCTGTATTGACGGTCCGGCGCAGGAGGCCCGCCCGCTTCAGAACCCTAGCAGCGACGTGTCCCTCGGCGCGGACGAGTCTCCCGCGGCCTATGCCGCTGCCGTGCACCATGGGCTCGGACGGCACGACCTGCTCATCGAGGCGATGCACGCCCTGATGTCGTCACTCACACCGCTTGGCCTCCAATTCGTGTCCGAAGCGCTTTGCAGCCGTTTCCTGTTCGCCCGGGTCGCCACCATCGCGGAGCAACTCGGCGTGCAGCGGACACGCCTCCACCATCGCTTGGTCGATGCCGGTGATCCACCGCCCAAGCGCCTGCTTGATGCATGCTACGCGATGACCACCGCGCTGATCCTGCGCGATCCGATGCTGGGGACGAATGATCTGCTGACGTATCTTCGCGCGAAGGAGTTGCGGACGCCACGCGACGCGGTGTACCGGTGCACTGGAATGGACCTTGCCTCGTTGCGGCGTCTCGCCCAGCGAGACTGGGGGCAGCACGCCTCGTCGCTGATTGCGTGGCGCCTCCTGGGGAACGCGGCCACGTGGAAGACGCGACGTTTACGGGCGGTCCCGCCGCGGACCTCCTCATCAGCGAGCGACGTCTCGGCCGGCGTTGAGCGCATCATCGCCACTAGCGTGAGTGGCGCACAGACCGACCGCAACGATGGCCGACCGGCCGCTGATTCGCCTCGCGTATGAACTCCGTCGTCGTCCTGACTCGAGCGATGGGTCCGATTGCGGTGGGTGCATTCGGCGCTGCGGTAGTGCTCGGCCTCCTCCATGGCACGATCCGCACAACGGGTGTGTTCGCCGCCAAGGGGTGCAGCCAGCGCCGCCGGCGCACAGAGCCGAGCGCCGAACGAGTGCAACTACTCCTGTTCACATGCGCGTGTTCAGCGGCATACCTCATGCGTGTCGCGCACGAGCCGAACATGACCGCGTTGCCGAATGTGGATACTCCGTGGATCGCAGGGGCGGCGGCAAGCCACGGGCTTTACGTCGCCAGTAAAGTCTGGCGGCGTTACACCGACGCTCGCCGGCAAAAGCCATGAACGCCCTGCTAGGTCCCGTTGGTTCCCCGATGCGTGCCGTCTCACGACGGGCACGCCGCGATCCCTCTACCACAAAACGCGGGAGACAACATGACTGATCCGCAGACCACGGCGACGACCTTCATGAGTACCGTCAATATCGCCGTGCTCTTGATCGCGCTTCTGTCCGTCGGGGGGCTCGCGTTCGCCATCCTCTGGGCGGTATTTACACACCGAATCGACCTCAAGTACCTGATCAGCGATGGCGAAGGCAGTGCCAGCATGTCGCGGTTCCAGTTGCTGATCTTCACGTTTGTCGTCGCGTCGTCGATTCTCTACTTTGTCTCGCGACCGGACGCCACGGGGTTTCCGGAGATTCCAGGGAGCGTCCTCACGCTGCTGGGCATCAGTGGCACCTCGTTTCTCGTCGGCAAGTCGTTGGATTCCCCGGGAGCATCTTCCGCCGACCCGAAGCCGAGTGAGGGCGACGGAGACCCCAAGTGAGCCGGGCGGGAGAACGCGGATCGCGTGCTGGCCGAACGCTGATCGGTGCGGTGCCCCTCGTGCTTGGCTTGGCGGCATCCGCCCCTCAGCTCTCCAACGCCGCGCGTCCTGAACCGGCCTCGGCGACGAGCACCAAGGTTGCACACTACGGGGCGGCACGCCGCCGCTCAACGGTGGGCGGTCTCGAGCACTGTCCGCTCGGCAACCCTGTCAGGGATACCATCGCGCGGTCGTTTGGCCCGACGCGCGTCCTCGTGCGCGAGAGCTATTCGCTGGAACACAGCGCCCACGACAAGATCCCGCTCTGGGTCTGCGAGCATCTGTCACGTGCTGACGTCACCGGCTCGCTCGGGCGTCCGAAGCCGGAACCGTTTGCCCCAGACCCGGATCTTGCCGTCGGTGAGCGTGCCGAGTTGAAGGACTATCGCGGGAGTGGGTTCGACCGAGGCCATCAGGCACCGAGCGCCGATCAGACGCGAGTGCCGCGAGCCCAAGTCGAAACGTACTATCTGTCGAACATGGCACCCCAAGCGCCGAAGCTGAACCAGCAGATATGGAAGGCGTTAGAGGACCAAGTGCGAAAGTGGGTGATCGAGCGAGGCGAACTATACGTGGTCACTGGTCCCCTCTTCTACGACCCGAAAGAGGAAAGCCCGACGACGGCGAATGGCCTCGTGCCGCACGCGGTCATCGGTCCTGACGAGGTGGCAGTTCCCACGCACTTCTTCAAGGTTGTCGTGGCACCGCCCAGGGACGGCCATGGATGGGAGGCGCAGGCGTTCGTGATGGAGAACCGCGGCTACGTCCGACCCTTCGACCTCTCCGCGTCGTTGGTGCGGCTCAGTTGGCTGGAAGAACGAACAGGTCTGACTATTCTGCCACAACTGCCTCGGGCCGATGAGGCGATCAAGATGGCAGACCCCGTGCTGTGGAAGTAGACAGAGCGTCGTTCGTTCTTTCTTATGCCTTTCGCAGATTCACGCGAACGAGACGAAATTCGCGGTCATGAGGGGGATCGTCGCTCGACGGTCGTTCGAACCCCACCCTGACGTGCATGCTCGACGGCAATCGAATTATGCGTCCTTCGCTCCTCCACAGCTCCAACCCTCGTCTGGATTGACCATGGCAATCGTGCCGCAGAGCATCCGATGGCCCGGAAAACGCGCCGTTCTGTTCGTGCATGGGATTGGTGACGCGAGTGCGGCGGGCGATCAGGCCTTCCCCGTAGAGGCGTTCAAGAAGACGATGGGCGCGGACGCGGCGGACTTCGCGATCTACAGCCTGAACTTTGACTTCATCAACGACTGGGCTGCCAGCAAGGTCGGTGCGGCCGCGCACATTGATCAGTGGAAGCGTGCCCTCGGTATCAAATGGGGTGGAGATGCACTTGCAACGACCGTCGCCGAGTTCGCTGGTGACGTGCTCTGGCCAGTCTTGATTCCGGACATCCGTCTGGCTGTTCGCGATGCGGTCATCTCCCAACTCCTTCAGATCAGCAATGACCGCTCGGACGCCGCCGATGGTCGCGGCGAGGATCCGCTCGACTACGGTATGTCGGTCATCGCGCATAGCCTGGGCTGCTTTCACACCTATGAGGTGCTGTGGGCCATCGCGCACGATCCGCAGTATGCGTTGCGTCCGGCGAGTGACAACTTCTGCCTGAGCGCGGCGGTGCTAATGGCTTCGCCAGTGCAGCTGATTCGGAGCGTCGGTGATGCGATCATTTCCCTGGTTCCCGACGTGGCGACGCTAGCCACCCTGGATGGCCCACTCGGACTGCCCGCGGAATCCCGGGACGGCCAACTGACGTCTGTTGCCAAGCGCTTCCTCTCGATGACTGGCTCGCAGGATCCTGTGGGAGGCTACCTGTTCGGTGCGAGACAAGACTGGGCGTACATGAATCTCCCTGGTCAGGAGAACCACATCGATTCGCAGAAGCTGATCGAGGGTGATCCGAAGGCCGTGCTCACCGCCGCGCTGACCGGAAGAGCGTACACGAGTGCCAACGGATCCGCAGTGCACGTGGAGAATCCCCATTCGTGGGAAGGATACGTGAGCCGAAATGGCGCCGTCCTGCATCAGGTGCTCGGATGAGCTCACACCTCGAGTACGCCAATCGGAGAAGAAGCGCGACGTGCCACAGACACACATGGCGTCCGATCTCGTCGGCAATACGGTGGGCGCTGGTTGCGGTCGCTGGGTTGCCCTTTGCTGCGCTGCAGGGCCAGGTCCAGAAAGCTGTGCCGGCGCCAATGGACTCAGTTCTCCTCGCGCGCGCAGAGTCCCTCAGCGTGGGAGACTACTGTGCTGCGCTACAGCTCGTGCTTGCTTCTTCGTCAGTGCGTGCGACGCTGGGTGAGGAGTTAGATGCCAGTGAACGGAACGAATCGCTCATCTGTGATCCAAGAATCAGACGCACCACCTTGCGCGAGTTGCTTGGAGACCTGCGGGTCAGTGTAGCCGCGACTGCCCGTCTCTCAACTGCGGGTGCCATGTCGGCCGCTCCATCAGTGATTGCCTCCATGGATGAAGTCTATCGGGTAACAAGGTCTGATCGGCTGCGTCCGGTCATCCGCGCTGCTATCGGAGACACGCTGAACACGAGGTTTGTGCGCGTCACAGAAACGGCTAAGGCTCTCCTCCGCCGGGACGTGCGTTATGCCGCACTCGCGCGACTCGGCAGATACGAACGCAAACTGGGGCTTCAGTCCGCGCGTCTAAATGGAATAGAAGTTCTCATGAACTATGCAGCCCAGCGATGGGTGCCCGGGTTCACACCAACGGCGGCAAACGGCCCAAGTCCATGGGAAATGGTCGCGTCATACGTGCCAACGTACGTGTTTGTCGTCTCGGGTAAGGCGCAGACAGTATCTGCCTCCGAGCTCGGCATCAGGCGTTACATGTTTGGTAGTAGGTTCGCAGCGCCTGGCTGGCGAGGCATGCTGTGGCCCGCCTATTGGTCGGCCGGTGTCTTGGTAGCCGGCCAGGGAAGCGGAACCTTCGACTGGCCCCTGCCGACGGCCTCACAGACCGGCTTCTTCGCAAGCTGGGGTTCTCTAAAGGTCGGGTACATCCTTAGGCGTCACGGGCAGTGGCTCGCGACGCGCCAGTTGCAGTTCATTCCGATGCTGTTCTGAGTGCGTGTCCTCCACGGGACCTTGCTCAAGGCGCTTCGGTGAGAATCAACTTGAGGATTTGCATCCGCGTATGCGGCCATTCGGTCCGATGAACCCGAATCGAACGTCACCGATGACTTCCCATGCGACAGCCAGTTGGGCGCTCAAAACCCGACTGCCGAAGCACTCTTCCTCGGCTCGCATCGGGCCGTGACGAACGATCTGCTTGCGCGCGGTCGAGGACGAGACTCTGTCGTACTCGTCCACGGCATCAAGTCTCGAGGCGCTTGGTACCGCTACTTCGAGCGCGTTCTGGAGCCGCACTTCAGGTGCGAGCGCGCAGACTATGATGAATATCATCAACCCATCTTAGCGGCGCTCCTAGTGTACGTGTCAGAGGCTTCTGCGGTGCGTATGGTGATGCCAGTCCTCTTGCTGGCTGCGCTGGTGGCGATAGTCGCTGGCATTCGCGTTGGAGCGATGTCGTTCGCGGCGCTCATCGCGGCGAGCGCAGTCGCGCGAATCGTCGTGATCCAGCGATGTCGTGAGCGGGCCTTGGAGAAGGTTGGCGACGCGATCAAACGGTCCGGTGCCGTCGAGCCAGGTCCGAGTATGGTGGCGCATTCATTTGGCTCCTTTCTTGTCGGGCAACTAATCCAGCGCGCGAATCAGCGCGTCAATCGACTGGTGCTTACCGGAGCGGTCTTGCCTGAGAACTTCGACTGGCGCGCGATTCAGGAGCGAGGGATAGTGCGCGAGACATGGAACGCGGTATGTCAGGGCGACACCGTTGCTCGAGTGGCCGGTTGGGCCGGAGGCAACTTAGGTGCATCCGGTCGCAGGGGCTTCCGTGCGAATCGAGACACGGTGCATTCCGTGTCTCGCGATCAGGCATCGTGCGCGCAATGCGCAGAAACAGGTCGCGATGCGTCCGCCAGCCGTCCACTTGTACATAACCTCGTCGCCCAGCACTGTGAGCACACGGACTTCGCCCTGTCGTCCGCGTTCGCTCTGGATCATCTGTTGCCTGTGCTCCTTGGGTACTCAAGTGGCGAGTACCGGAAACTTCGTCAGATTGCCGTGGCATTGGTGCGCAACGAGGAGAGGCGTCCGCACTCAGAACTCTTGGTGAGAGCTGCGGCGGTGGCCGCCGATATATCGAGTGACTGGCTGGGGGGTGCCACGCTCCTCACAAAGATCGATGAACTCGATCTCGATGAAGCTCCTGCCCAGACCGCCCTCCGGTTCTTCGAGAAGGTGGATGAGGGTGTCCGCGCATTGGAGGATCACCTACGTGCGGACGCTCCTCTCAGCAGCGACCTTCGCGCGAAAACGCAGTTATTGGACTACCGACACGCGTACGCGCTGCTGGCCACGTGACACGCGATCCGCTTCAGCCGATAGTTGCAGCGCTTGAGGAACTCGGGACGGATCGAGACAGTGAGGCCGCGTGGCGGGTGATCGTGAAGTACACATCCACCGTCGTCCGTGCACTTGGCGCCTTTCGACTCCACGTTGCGCCGCATGACCTCGATGACGTTACGGCGGAAGTGATGTATCGCCTCGTGCGCTGGGCGCCATTCCGTGAGTTCGGTGGAGATGAGGTCAGATTTCGCGCCTACGTAAGCGCAGTCGCCCGCAGTATCGTCACGGCGAACGCTCGCAGACAGAAGCGGTACCAGCAAATGGAGGACGAACTCGCTGACGATCCAACGCTTGTCTCAAAAGCCGTCTTTCAAGATGACGCCGTGCTCAACGAACTACTCACCCGTCTCTTGGACGTCCTAAAGCCTCAGGAGCTTCGATTGGTCCATCGTCTCGCATCGGGCGCATCACGCGAAGAAATTGCCAAGGAGATGAAACTCACGGCGGGCGCGTTCGCCGTACGCCTTTTCCGACTAAGGCATAAGGTACGTAAGTGGTTGATAGATAATGACTTATGATATGTCATCGATTGCCACTGTGGTTCGAACTGTAATATTCGTGGGGATCAGTGCTCTCTAATTGGGCTAGGGGGAAACCCACCATTTGCCGGTTCCGTCTCGACAACGATCGGAACCGGCCATTTCAATCGCAGAGTGATGAAAGAACCAACGAAGTCATCCCAGTTCCCAACAACCGACTGCCTTTCGCCCCTCCAGCGTGAGGCGTTCTTCGCCGGTGACGAGGTAGGACTTGAGCTCGAGCAGCACGTCGTGGGATGTTCCTACTGCCAGGCGCTGCTCGCCCTTGAGGAACCCTCGGATGAGTCTATTGAGCGGCTAATGCAGGGAATCCGTCAGGAACTTTCGCGCTATCGGGTCTCGCAGGGTGAGCGCGCCGCGGTGGCGACGACGCACGGGCGCTGGTTCCAGAGTCGGGGCAAGGTGCGACTCGGTACTCGGGAAGTGGCGTAGTGCCAGAGTCGGGGCCGTTGCTCGCTGAGCTCTACGCATCTGCGGTCGAGGCGGCGCGGGCCGTGGCGACGAGCTTCCTAGAGGATGACGTGGCGAACGAAACGGGCCCGAGATCGTCGCCGGCCACAGACGCGCGACAAGCGAATAGTAGGACGAAAGGGCGGATGCCGCTCTCACGAGAAGCTTGCGAACGGCTTGCACGTCTAGCCTCGCGCGAGCGAGAGGCGGCGAGTGCGCGCGGCGTTGCGCCAGACGTATTGCGCGTCGTGATTCAGTTCCTCGCCGGTCCCGGGGAACCACACACGATAGCCGTGGTGCGTTTTGCTGTTTCTCTGGCGCTTCAGGCCCTGCTTCGAGTTCGTTATTGCTCCGATGCGCTTCGGGACCTGCGCCTGAGCTACAATGACCTCCAGGCGCACATGGAGCGGCACCGTCCCGACACTGCATCATTGCCCGTCACGACGCGAGCGGCGCGTCTGCTCCTCGCAATGGCGTGTGCCGAGGGGTGGGTTGATCGACGACTCACGCCACCGCAGCGTGAGGAATACTTCCGCGCGTTTCTGCATGCGCCGCTCGGCGTTCTGCCTGACTTGCCAACTGGGAACAGCGTGGCGATCGTCGGCGTCCTCGATCGTTTGCCCGAGTTTGGCGAGGTCGCCAATCTGGTCTTTGCGCAACCAACGGCCATCGCAGGGCTCGATCTTGTGCTCGGTGGAGTTCTTCCTCCACCGGCGAACCCTGAGACGCATCCGTCAGGACTTGGCGTTGTCACCTTAGTCTGCGGAGAACCAGGGACAGGCAAGACCACATTGGCCTTGCTCTACGCGCAGCGCGCTGCGGAACTAGGTGCCGAAGTTGTGTTCGTCGCGACAGAGGAGCAAGCGGGCATTCTGCGGACGAAAGCACTCACGCAGGCTCCGTCGCTGTACGAAGATCTAGGCCTCGTGGCAGCGTCGGACGCACGGCCTGCCGAGGTGCATTGGGTAGATGGTGCGCAGTACGAATCGCTGCGCGAACTGGAGCGTCACTGCCAGAGCGAACTTGCAGTGATCGA
>Ga0315272_10000871_pt1 | contig 15338 bp, 17 predicted proteins | sample C3_middle_MG_FD_203918 | JGI IMG/M metagenome (GOLD analysis project Ga0315272, IMG submission 203918) | Sediment microbial communities from Yellowstone Lake, YNP, Wyoming, USA - C3_middle | ecosystem: Environmental > Aquatic > Freshwater > Lake > Sediment | place: USA: Wyoming | collected...
AATTCGACGGGATTAGGATGCAGACAGGACTGAACAGCTTCGTCCTCACGCCCAAGCAGTGGATCGAAAAAACCGGAGCGGTGGGCCTCACGTCGAGCGCTGGCCGATACGGCGGCACCTACGCCCACAAGGATATTGCCTTCGAGTTCGCCTCCTGGGTTTCTGTTGAGTTCAAGCTTTACCTCATCAAGGAATTCCAACGCCTCAAGGAGGATGAAAACCGCCGCCTGTCGCTGGCCTGGAACCTGAACCGCACCCTTTCCAAACTCAACTACCGCATCCACACCGCCGCCATCAGAGCGCACCTGATTCCGGCTGCGGTTACGCCTTCCCAGGCCGCCATCACTTACGCCACAGAGGCGGACCTGCTCAATGTCGCCCTCTTCGGCCAGACAGCCAAACAATGGCGGGACGCCAACCCCGCGCTGGAAGGCAACATGCGCGAATATGCCACCATCGAACAACTGCTGGTGCTGGCCAATATCGAGGGCATGAACGCCGAACTCATTCACATGGGGCTGTCACAGGGGGAACGCCTCAAGCGCCTCAACGAAATTGCCATCCGCCAGATGCAGGTGCTCACCTCTGCCTCGGCGATCAAACACCTCAAGGAATAGCCCATGCTCGGCATCACCCAGGATTTTGGAATGATACGCAGAAGAATTTACGAGACGTTTATTATGCCCAAACTATTCATCTCTCTAATATTACTCGTCGTGCTAACAATTTCTGGCTTGTTGGCGATCACAAACGCGGTGATGTCGCAATACCTCACTGCGTTCATTTCTATGGCGGCCCTCGTCGTATCCGTTGTCTCGGCTTTCAAGGACGATATTTTCCCCTTTAGGCCACGGATTCTGTTTGGCGAAGTGGTACTTACTACACATCCAGGGATACCAGGGAGCACCCCCACCATTCTGCTCCCCCTCGACTTCGTCAATGTAGGACATGGTGCAGGTGTAATCGAAATGCTTACCCTGAAAATCGAGAGCGACGAAACCGTGAAGATATATACCCCGGTCTTAGAAGTTGACTATCAGAAATTTTTTTCCTGCAAAGGGACGCTTGGTGACGAGAACATTCTTGGCGCATTCAATCTTTTCCCCCTTGGCAGCAGAGAAACGTTGAAAAAATCTATTGCCTTCACTCAGGAGGCCAAATCCACACGCTATCCCTTTTCGGAATGGTCTCCAGGGCCGCACGTCTTTCGGCTCTACTTGAAACATAACAACCAAACCTCACCCATAGAAGTAGGTGCCATCACCAAAATGATTTCGCCCGAAATACTAGCCGAATACAAAACCGGTATCAGCACTTCCCTTACACTCACATGTGAACTATGCGTCTAATCAGCCAATCTCATATCAAAGGCGCTCCCGATGTGAGGACAGAATGAGATTAAATATCCCATTGGCACGCTGCCGAGCACCGGAAAAGCTGCCGAAAAGGGAGGTTGCACTGTTTGAGCGAAGCGAGTTTGCAACATCCCGGCAGCTTTGAGGAGCACAGGGCATCCCGCCAACGGCGGGACAAGTGCCCGGGGTGCCCTTTCTTTGGTTCGTTTCTTTGGGCAAGCAAAGAAATGAACAAACCCATTCCCTCTAAATCAACGAACTTACCGTGCCTCTCATCAACTCCCCAACCGAACTAACAACAAGCGCCACCGATGCCCTGCTGGCCATCGAATGCATCGTGATCATCGCACTCCTGCTACGCACCGCGCCAGCTGATCGCTGGCGAACAAACCTTTGGTGCTGGGTATTCGGCCTCCTCGCAACCGCATCCTTCCTCGGCGCCCTGCTACACGCCCTAGAGCTACCAAAGTCCATCCGCATAGCATTATGGACCCCTCTCTACCTGAGCCTGGGGATTCTCGTACTGCTGTTCATCGTGGGTGCTGTTGCTGATTGGCGGGGGAAAGTAGTGGCAAAACGTCTTGTCCCATGGGGCATCGGAGTGAGCGCAGCCTTTCTCGGACTGACCGCACTGCTGGGCGGAAAGTTCATCGTCTTCATCGTGTATGCGGCGACGATTTTGCTGAGCGCCCTGGCCATCTACACCTTTCTAGCCGCCACTCATCGTTTGCAAGGCGCCGTCGTCGTGGCCCTGGCAATTCTCCTCAATCTGGCTGCGGCCGCAGTGCAGGCGAGCAATCTCTCACTCCACCTTCTTTTCCCCTTTGATCACAATGGACTCTTCCACCTTGTCCAAATCCTGAGCACAGCGATACTCGGGTGGGGATTGCACCTCGGCATGAAGTCCGCCCAGAGATAAGTGTTCCGCGAACGCGGCCTACCACAACCTCTCAAAAAATCGCCCCACCTCACTGGGCCGATGCGCATCCGACCCCGCCACCAGCGGAACCCCCAAGGCAACAGCCTCGTCGATCAGTGAGCGCACCGGATACTGCTCCCCGCGGTGGGAAAACCCAGAGGTATTGACCTCCAAAGCCATGCCCTTCTCGCGCATCCCCTGGAAAATCTCCGTAATCTGACGCTGATGCGCCCCGGCAAAATGCACCTCGGGATGGTGGCGGAGCACAGCGTCCAGATGACAGAGCACCGTGCCGGGCAGGGACTCGACCGCTTCCAGCAGAGTGGCGAAATAGTCGGAGATCACCCGCTCTACCCCCTGCTTGCCCAAGGGCTCCAGGTTGATCTTGCGACGGCTCACCACGTTGTAGTGATGCCCGTCGATCTCGTAGTAATGGAAGGAGAGACCGACCCGGTCCCAGGGGTACTGCTGGAGGAAATCAAGAATCGCGGCGACCTGCTTGGGGTTGTAGCCCACCTCCACCCCGAGGCCGATAGAAATCCTGTCCCCATAAACCTGCCGTAGCCGCTGCCCCTCTCTGTGGTAGGCGGCAAAGTCCTCAGCAGTCAGCCAGGTGTCCTCGGGGTAGCGGATGCCGCATTCCAGGTGCTCGAGAAAAATCAGCTCCTCAAGCCCCTTGTCGATGGCGGCAACCACATACTCCTCCATCTCGCCTGTGGCATGATGGCAGAGCCGGGTGTGAACATGGCCGTCGCTCTTGGGATTGATCAGCATAGGTTTGCCGGAAAAACGAAGGGATGGAATTTGACGTCATTCCGGCGAAGGCCGGAGGTAAGCGAGTGGAACGAGACTCCGATCCAGGTTCTTAACGCATTTTCTGGACCCCGGCCTTCGCCGGGGTGACACCGCGGGTTACAAGGGTATTATGCCCTTACAGTGCTTGGCAGCAGGAAAATCTTCGCTAACATAACGAGGTCATCAAACCACTACCGTTCGCGGTGAGCCTGTCGAACCGCTGCCCTTTGCTACCACGGGCCTTCGACAGGCTCAGGCCGAACGGAATTGTGTCTTTCGTTGGACAAAAGAATTTTTAGGCATTCCCGCGCGGGAAGAAATGCAGCACCCCGTCGATATCCGAGGTGTCGCAGACGCGCCCCGGCCCCAGCTCGACAAACTGCTCAATGCCTTCCATGTTGATGGAAAACTGCTGGCCGTCCGGCATGTGGTACACAACCGTCCGGACTCTGGTTATATCAATGGGCGATCCAGCCACTCTCATATTCATTCCTCACCAAATCCTATAAAAAAAACAGAACATCGCTGTCCTGTAATTTAGTCATTGATTAAATTACAGCAAGCCGCCTGCACAAAAATAATCAGTAATTTTTCCGAGCCAAGACCTCGCGGGGCTTGGAGCCATCCGCCGGGCCGACCACCCCTTCCTTTTCCATGAGCTCGATCATCCGGGCCGCCCGATTATACCCCACCCGCAGCCGCCGCTGCACCATGGAGATGGAGGCCTGACCCGATTCGCAAACCAGGGCCACGGCCTCATCATATTTTTCGTCCGACTCCCCGCCCTCATCACCCTCGCCAGCCTCGGCTTCCTCGGCAAGCTTCAGCACGCTTTCATCGTAGCGCACAGCGCCCTGCTCCTTGAGAAAGGTCACGATCCGCTCGGTTTCCTTTTCCGAGATATACGCGCCGTGGATGCGCTGGAGCTTGCTGGTGCCCGGCGGCATGAAGAGCATGTCGCCAGCACCCAGCAGATGCTCGGCCCCGCTCCCGTCCAAAATGGTGCGGGAATCGATCTTGGAGGAAACCTTGAACGACATCCGCGTTGGGAAGTTGGCCTTGATCAGGCCGGTGAGCACATCCACCGAGGGCCGCTGGGTGGCGAGGATCAGATGCATGCCAGCAGCCCGCGCCATCTGGGCCAGCCTGGCCACGGAATCCTCGACCTCGCGGGAGGAAACCATCATCAGGTCTGCCAGCTCATCGATGATGATAACGATCAGGGGCAGCTTGTCCACGGCCTCGGCGTTGTAGCTGGCCAGGCTCTTGACCTTGGCCTCTTCCATCAACTGGTAGCGGCGCTCCATCTCCCGCACCGCCCAGAGCAGGGCCCGACTGGCCAGCTTGGGGTCCACCACCACCGGGTGGAGCAGGTGGGGGATATCCTCGTAGCAGGAAAGCTCGATGCGCTTGGGGTCCACCAGCAACAGGCGGACCTCCTCGGGCGTGGCCCGGAAAAGGATCGAGCAGATGATGGTGTTGACCGCCACGCTCTTGCCCGAGCCGGTTGCCCCGGCGATGAGCAGATGGGGCATGCGCGCCAGATCGGCGATCACCGGATTGCCCACCACATCCATGCCCAACCCGATGGTGAGCCGGGAGGCGGCCTTCTGGAACTTTTCATTGGCAAAGATATCGCGGACATAGACAATATTGCGGGTCGGGTTGGGGATCTCGATGCCCAGCGCGGCCTTGCCCGGGATGGAGCCGACGATGCGCACACTCTCGGCCTTGAGCCCCAGGGCCAAATCGTCGGCCAGGGCGATGATCTTGTTGATCTTGACCCCCGGAGCCGGGGAAAACTCATAGGTGGTGATCACCGGACCTGGAGAAATGCCAACCACCTTGCCCACCACCCCGAAATCCTTGAGTTTTTCTTCCAGTTCGGCGCTGACCGCATAGTAGTACTCGCGGTCCACGACCACCTCGGGGTGTTCCGGCTTGTCCAGCAAGGACAAGGGCGGCAGCCGGTACTCGCCGCTGGCCGCGGGCAGGAGGCGGAAAGAGTCCCCCTCCCCCCCGGTCTCAAGCTTGACCGGCGCATGCACCTTGGGCACGATGGAATCATCTTCGTCCGGGCCTGCCCCGGCGTCAATTACCAGGGGGGCGCCCGACGCCTGTTTCTTGTCCGGCTTGGCAGAGGAGCTGGCCTCGGGCGATTTCCGAGCCGCCCATCGGGAAGCCAGAAACCCGCGCAGACGACTGCCAAGGGAATAAGGAGAAAAGCTGCTGATCAGCATCAGGGAGATAACCAGCACCACGCCAAACAGCAGCAAGGAACCTGGACCGCCGAAAAACAATTGGCCATACTGAGCCAGGAGGGTGCCCAGAAAACCGGCAACCGGATAGGTGTGCTCAAAAACAGTGAAAGAGGCCAGAGAGGTAAAACCGGAGAGCCCTGCGCTGGCCAGGAGAATCCCGGTACAGCCGAAAATGATCAGAGGCAGGGTATCCAGGGTGCAATCCGGGGAAAACAGGCGGATGGAGAAAAAAAGCAGGAGAAAAGGGAGCCAGAGGGAGGTTATCCCCAGCAGATCCATGAGCAGCCCGGCAACAAACTGGCCCACAGTCCCGCCCCAGTTAGCGGTGGCTGCCTGGACCAGCGGCTCCACCGAGGTATAGCTGACCAGGCAGAGGAGCAGAAAAAGGGCGACAAACACCCCGAATACGGAAAGTATCTCTCGCCCAAGCGTAGGTTTTTCCTGCTTATTGTTCCCTGATGCCATTATGCTCGCAGATCGGTTCCGTTGATGGAGCGCAGGCTTGCCTGCATTACAGGCTACTTTTCCTTGCCGATATTTTTCAGGATAGCATCAAGTATCCCGTTAATAAAGCCCGGAGAATCCTCGCCGCAGTATCGCTTGGCCAACTCGATGGCCTCGTCGATGGCCACCCGGGGCGGCACATCCTCCTTAAACATCATTTCATAGGCCGCCAAGCGGATAATGTTGCGATCCAGCACCGACATCCGGCTGACCCGCCAGTTCACCGCACTTTCTTCGATCTTGGCGTCAAGCTCATCCCGCTTGTCGGTGATGCCGTACACCAGCTCTCGGCCATAGGGGATGGCCTTTTTGTTGATCTCAAAATTCTCGCAGAGCAACGGAAAGTTCTCCACTGCGGAGGTTGCGGTCATCTCCCCTTGAAACAGGGCGTTGAGGGCAAGCTCCCTTGCCTTGCGTCGGTTTCCCATGAATAATCAGACGAGCTGCGGCAGCAGGTTGACCATCTCGATGGCAGTGGCTGCACACTCGGAACCCTTGTTCCCAGCCTTGGACCCGGCCCGCTCGATGGCCTGCTCGATGGAATCGGTGGTGAGCACGCCGAAGATAATGGGCACCCCGGATTCCATGCTGGCCTGGGCAATCCCCTTGGTCGCCTCGTTGGCCACGAAATCAAAATGGGGGGTGGAGCCACGGATCACGGCGCCAAGGCAGATCACTGCGTCATACTTTCCGGACTTGACCATCTTCTGGGCAACCAGCGGGATCTCAAAGGCGCCGGGAACCCTGGCCACCTCGATCTCCTTGTCCTTCACCCCAGAACGCATCAGGGTATCCAGGGCTCCTTCCAACAGGCGCTCGGCAATGAACGAATTAAACCGGGCAATGACAATCCCGAATTTCTTCCCTTCGGCCTGTAGTTTTCCTTCAAAAAATTTCGGCATCGTTTCTCCTCCAAAAAGTGAACAAAGACTTAGTTTTTTGTATCCTTGCCGCCGGTGAAAAGATCCAGCATATGGCCAAGCTTGTCCTTCTTGGCCTTCAGGTAATCGATATTTTCCGGTTCCGCCACCATCTCGATGGCCTGCCGTCCAGTGACCTTGAGGCCATAGCCTTCAAGGCCGATAATCTTCTTGGGGTTGTTGGTGATGAGCCGCATCTTGCGGACGCCAAGATCCCGGAGAATTTGGGCGCCGATTCCGTAATCGCGCAGATCGGCCTTGAAGCCCAGATGCACATTGGCCTCCACCGTATCCATCCCCCCCTCTTGAAGGGCGTAGGCCTTGATCTTGTTGATCAGGCCGATACCGCGACCCTCCTGCTGCATGTAGAGGATGATGCCTGCGCCCTCATGCTCGACCATGCGCATGGCGCTGTGCAGTTGCCCCCCACAGTCGCAACGCTTGGAACCGAAGACGTCGCCGGTCAGACAGGAAGAATGGACCCGAACCATGATCTCCTTGGTGGGGTCGATCTCCCCCTTGACCAGGGCAACGTGTTCGAGTTCGTCCACATCGTTGGTGTAGACAATGGCCCGGAAATCGCCATAGCGGGTGGGGATCTTGGCCTCGGCGGCCCGATGGACCAACTTGTCCTCACGGGTCCGGTAGGCGACCAGATCGGCGATGGTGGCGATCTTGAGGTCGTGCTCCTTGGCAAAGATCTCCAGATCGGGCATCCGGGCCATGGTACCGTCTTCCTTCATGATCTCGCAGATCACCCCGGAAGGATGCAAGCCGGCCAAGCGGGAAAGATCAACCGAGCCTTCGGTCTGGCCGGTGCGGACCAAAACCCCGCCCCGCCGAGCACGCAGGGGAAAGATATGGCCTGGGCTGACGATGTCGCTGGGCTTGGCGTTGGGATCGGCGGCCACCAAGATGGTGCGAGCCCGATCCGCTGCGGAGATGCCGGTGGTGACCCCGGTGGTGGCCTCGATGCTGACCGTAAAGGCCGTTTCAAAGGGCGATTTGTTGTTCTGCACCATCATGGGAATCTGCAATTGCTCCAGATGATCCGGGGTCAGGGTCAGACAGATAAGGCCCCTCCCATGGGTAGCCATGAAATTGACCGCCTCGGGTGTGACCTTTTCCGCAGCCATGTACAGATCGCCTTCATTCTCGCGATCTTCGTCATCGACCAGGATGATCATCTTCCCGGCCCGGATTTCATCAATCACCTCTTCAATGGAACTTACTGCCATGGTATCACCTCAAAACTTTCGCCGCTTGCCACCGGACACCCTTATTTCAAGAAGCCGTGCTCAGCCAGAAAAGCGGAATTGATTTTTGATTCCACCCCACCGCCGTCTGCATCCTTGGCGGAGAGCAATTTTTCCACATACTTACCGATCAGATCCACTTCGATATTCACCACGCTCCCCTGTTTCAACCCACCCAGAGTCGTGACACCAAGGGTGTGGGGGATGATGGAAACGGAAAATGCTTTCTCGTCGATACTGTTAACGGTAAGACTGATACCGTCAATGGCGATGGAGCCTTTTTCGATGATATACTTGCCAAAACCTACGGGCACCTGAAAACTGAAGAGCACAAAATCCCCAAGGGGCTGACGGATAAGCATGGGGGTGGTAGCATCCACATGCCCGCTGACCATATGCCCGCCCAGCCGGTCGGTGAGGCGCAGGGCGCGCTCCAGATTGACCACACTCCCGACGGCCAGACGCCCGAGATTGGTGCGGTTCAGGCTTTCCGGCGAAACATCGACGAGAAAGCGGCGGCCGCTTATCTCTTTGGCCGTCAGACAAACCCCGTTGACCGCGATGGACTCGCCTTCCGAAGGCTCGGGCAGATCAAAATCCGCGCCAATGGCAAAGAGCATCCCGCCACCGACCGGTCTTTTTTCCAGTATCCTGCCCTGCCCCAGTATGATCCCGGTAAACATTTCCCAATTCCTGTAACTGTTTCGGCTAACCTGATCGCGCCCGGTGATGGTTGAAGATGCCAGCGCCTCCCGCAGTCAGGCTAAGCCGATTGTTGTGTACTTTTCATTTAGCTTGAACGCCTTATTTGCAAAGGCAGAATATCCAAAGCCCCCGAGAAGGCATTATTCGTCTAACCTCTTTTCGCCTTTATTTGCATTAGTGATGGGAATAACCCGATCCAAGCGAAGAACAGGGAGCGGTCGTTTGTCAATTTCCCAAATATACTCACCACAATCATCGGAGCCAATTTGGCGAAGCCTCTCCGATAGGGCAGCAACTTCTTCTACACCTATATAGAGCTGATTATTTTGCTGGACTTGCTTCTCAATGAAATCACTGACGAAGCTGTTTATTGTGAAATGAAGTTCGAGGTAGCCCGGATATCCAACCCCATCGGAATCGTCTTTCCATGACCAACTATAACCAAGCGTGCCCTCTCCGGTGGCCTCTGGCAATTCAGTGAAACTAACCAGAGCCCGGTTGGAGTACTCGACCTTCTCGCCGAGTTCAATTCGCATTTTGTGGTTTTGCAACTCACCATCAAAGCTGTGGATGCACCGAAGATGGCCATCGCGCGTTTCCAAGGTTGTGCGCGGAAGTTTCAGGAGAAAATTTGCATACATGTTATGAGGCCTCCGCATTTAGATGGGGCACCAGGTGGTAGCATGGGGTACCATGGCGGATTACCGCCAACGCTAACCTGGACAAGGCTCTAACGCCAGCGCTCAACCTAGATACACGAGCGCAGCGTGCGCTACCTTCTCGGGAGAGCTGTTGGGTTTCATTGCTCTAACTCTTTAAGCAAATTCTCTGAAATTTTGGGTGCCTCGGCAAGCCATCGGCGTCCTTTTTCGGTGATAGTCCACAGTCCTCTCTCTCCTGCAACGCTATCGTGAAGCAGCCACCCTTGTTTACGCATGTGCAGGACAGCAAATTGGACACGGTTCGCCCAGTGGCTCACGCTGTTTCTGTACTTGTCATGAAGGTCCCCTTCGGTGAGCTGTGGGAACCTCTGCGCAAGATCTTGGTAAACATCCATGGACTGCATCTTCCCACCTGGCTGAAAAGCAAGGAGTTCAAGGAGTGCATACTGAATATGGTCATCGTGTGGTATCGCCATGTCACACCTTATGGTTTGATTCCGACAACCTCTTTACAAGTCATTATCCGCCTATCCCCTTTGGCCCCACTTTGGAAGCACAACTCTATTATTCTCTCTCAACCAGCCCTTCGATCAGCACGTCATTCCCGAACCGCCGCACCTTGGTGATCGTAAAGCCGGGGGCCTCCGCAATCGTTTGCAGGCCAAGGGAGACCACAAGAGGCACCCCGTCGTTGCCGATAAAGATCGGGGCCACAAAGATCTGCACCTCGTCCACCAGATTGGCCCGCAAAAAAGCGGTGTGCACCCGGCTGCCCCCTTCGACCAGCACGCTGGTGAGCTGCGCCCTGCCAAGCTCGCAGAGTACCGCTTCGAGATCAAGCTGCCCTGACTCCTCGAGCCTGACCTGCTTGATGATTGCGCCAGCCCCAACCAGAGCCTCGGCGCGTTTCACATCCGCATCCGGCCCGCAGAAAATCCAGGTTGGGGCATTTGAGGTCTGCTGCAACATTTTAGCGGTGACCGGCAGCCTGAGCGCGGTGTCCAGAACAACCCGTAATGGGTCCCTGCCTTTGCGGCCCACCAATCTGGTGGTGAGCGCAGGATCATCGCACAGGGCCGTGCCGCTGCCGATGAGAATGGCGTCCACCCGATCCCGCAACCGATGCACCTGACGCCGGGATTGCTCGTTGGTGATCCAGGCGCACTGGCCCGAGCCGAGAGCCAACCGCCCATCCAGGCTCATCCCGGCCTTCATGATCACCCAGGGCAACCCGGTGATGATATGCTTGCCGAAGGGTCGGTTCAGGCTCCGGCATTCCTCAGCCAACACGCCCTGTGTTACTTCGACCCCCTGGTCGGCAAGGGTCTTGCAACCACCTCCCGCAACGAGCGGATTGGGGTCGAGCATGCCGACCACCACCCGCTTGATCCCGCTCGCTAGAATGGCTTGGGTGCAAGGGGGAGTTTTTCCCGTATGGTTACAGGGCTCCAGGGTCACATAAATAGTGGCGCCCTTGGCCTTTATCCCAGCCTTCCGGAGGGCATGCACCTCGGCATGGGGGGTTCCGGCCTTTTCGTGAAACCCCGTGGCAATGAGCCGGTTATTTTTAACCACCACCGCACCGACACAGGGATTTGGCGAGGTGCGTCCCAGCCCTTTTTTCCCTTCCCTGATGGCCAGCTGCATCCAGGCGCAGTCGTCTTTCATTCCGCTGTTTCTTCCGGGCCGCCCAGCATGCCTTTCAACTCGGCCATGAACTCGCTCAAATCCTTGAACTGCCGATAGACCGAGGCGAAACGGACATAGGCCACGCCGTCGAGCTTGCGCAAGCCGTCCATGACCCGCTCCCCAACAAGCCTCACCGGGATCTCGCGTTCGCCCATATCCTGAAGCTCCCGCTCCAGGGAATCGACAAACTCATCGATCTGCTCCATGCTGACCGGCCGTTTCTCGCAGGCCTTTTGAAGACCTTCCACCACCTTGTGCCGATCCCAGGCCTCGCGGCGCCCATCCTTCTTGATCAACATGGGCATGGTCACTTCTAGCCGCTCGTAGGTAGTAAACCTGCGACTACAGGCATCGCACATCCGCCGACGACGGGTGATGGTAAAATCCTTGTTCAGGCGGGAGTCAACAACCCGGTTTTCCAGATGACCGCAATACGGACATTTCATAACTTCGCCTTAACGAGATCTGCGCCGGGGCAGAATTGAGGCTATTGAGCACTACCCCAGCTGGACAACAGGAACTTTGGCTTCGGCCAACAGCAAAGAGGAAAGGTTGTCGGCATATCCCTCTTTATAATAGATTTTTTCAATTCGTGCATTGATCAGCATCTTGCTGCAGATGGAGCAGGGCATATTGGTGCAGTACAAGGTGGCGCCCTCAATACTGAAACCGTGCAGAGCCGCCTGGATAATAGAGTTCTGCTCGGCATGCAGACCGCGGCACAGTTCATGCCGCTCCCCAGAGGGAATCCCCTGCTGCTCCCGCAGGCAGCCAATATCCAGACAATGGCTGACCTTGGTCGGGGCTCCGTTGTAGCCCGTGGCGATGATCCGTTTGTCCCGCACCAAAATGGCGCCCACCTTCCGACGGAGACAGGTTGAGCGCTGGGCCACCATCTCGGTGATCCCCATGAAATATTCGTCCCAGGATGGGCGGGTGTCTGTCATGATCGGTTACTCGCTGTCCCGCGCCATGTCTGGATACAGGGGAAAAGTATCGCACAGGGCACGAACTTCAAGCCGGATGGTGTTCAGAGCGTCCTTGTTCTGGCGATTTTCGATGGCCCGGTTGATCCAATCGGCCACCTTGGCCATTTCCGGCTCCTTGAGACCACGGGTGGTCACAGCCGGCGTACCGATACGCACCCCGCTGGTGACAAAGCGGCTCTGTTGATCAAAGGGGATGGCGTTTTTGTTGACGGTGAGCCCCGCTGCTTCCAAGGCCTCTTCCGACTCCTTGCCGGTTGCCCCCTTGTTGCTCAGATCAACAAGAAGCAAATGGTTGTCGGTACCGCCGGAAACAAGGCGGAACCCGTGACGAACCAGCCCTTCCCCCAAAGCCTGGGCGTTTTTGACCACCTGGGCCTGATCCTGCTTGAATTTCTCCCCCATGGCCTCTTTGAAGGCCACGGCCTTGGCCGCGATGACATGCACCAGTGGCCCGCCTTGAATGCCCGGAAAGATCTTGCTGTCCAGTTTCTTACCGAACTCAGCCTTGGCGAGAATCAGGCCGCCCCGCGGACCGCGCAGGGTCTTGTGCGTGGTGGTCGTGACAAAATCGGCGTACGGCACCGGAGAGGGATGAACCCCGGCTGCAACAAGCCCGGCGATATGGGCCATGTCCACCATGAAAAGGGCGCCGATCTTGTCGGCTATGGCGCGGAACCCGGCAAAATCAATAACCCGAGGGTAGGCGCTCGCCCCGGCCACGATCATCTTCGGCCTCTGCTCAAGGGCAATGCGCTCCACCTCGGCCATATCGATGCGCTCGGTTTCCCGACTCACCCCGTAAGAAACAAACTTGTAGAGCTGCCCGGAAAAATTCACCGCTGCCCCGTGGGTGAGATGGCCGCCGTGGGCCAGATCCATGCCCAGCACCGTATCCCCCGGCTGCAACGAGGAAAAATAGACCGCCATGTTGGCCTGGCTGCCGGAATGGGGCTGGACATTGGCGTATTCGGCACCAAAGATCTTCAGCGCCCGCTCGATGGCCAGAGATTCGATCTGATCGGCGTATTCGCAACCGCCATAGTAGCGCTTTCCAGGATAGCCCTCGGCGTACTTGTTGGTAAAAATGGAGCCCTGGGCCTCAAGCACCGCCTCGCTGACAATGTTCTCGGAAGCAATCAGTTCGAGCTGATTGCTCTGCCGTGCCAACTCATGGCGGATAGAACTGTACACCTCCGGATCACTCTCTTTCAAATACGACACAGCAGTATCCTTCATGTTTATTTATGATGGCGTCGCAAAAGGTCCGATCTACTGCGTTGCAGCGCACTTTTGCTCATTCGGCATACCGTGTGTATGGCCTCATTCGCAAAAGCACACTGCGCCTCGGAGTCTCGCAGGCTCGCTTACCTGCATATCGGACCTTTTACTTAGCCATCTTCAGTGTATGATAGACTTTTTTTGCGCGTCCATCATTTGCCAGATAAAATAATCACGGCCGAAAAATTACTCCAGGTAATTCCGGCCGCGCAATGAAAACCGTGCATGGGGCCCGCAATAGGGCAGGCCCGTTTTCTAGAACATGTCAATCCGCCGCTGGTGCCTGCCCCCGGCAAATTCGGTACTGACCCAGGCCCGGACTATTTCCCCGGCCAGACCAGGGCCGATAACCCTGGCGCCAAGACAGAGCACGTTGGCATCATTATGCTCCCGGCTCATCCGCGCGGTAAAAAGCTCATTGCCCAAGGCCGCTCGAATCCCCTCAAAACGGTTGGCCGCCATGGACATCCCGACCCCGGTACCGCAGATCAGAATCCCGCGCTCACAGCTACCGTTCTGCACCTGGGCACAGACAGCCTTGGCAAAGTCCGGGTAATCGACAGACTCGGTGGAAAAACAGCCCTTGTCATCCACCGTATGCCCCATCTCCTGAAGAAGGGGGACGATCTCAGCCTTCAAGCTGATGCCGCCATGATCGCAACCGATGGCAATCTTCACGGCTTGCCCTCATACTGCTTCATGATCAAAACCGCATTGGTCCCGCCGAAGCCAAAGGAATTGGACATGGCAGCCCGAATCTTCATCTTGCGGGCCTGATTGGGGACATAATCCAAATCGCACTCAGGACTCGGATTTTCCAGATTCATGGTCGGCGGGGCAATCTGATGCTTGATGGACAGGGCGGTAAAGACCGCTTCGATTCCCCCTGCTCCGCCCAGCATATGCCCGGTCATGGACTTGGTCGAACTGATGGCCAGCTTGTAGGCCTGGTCACCGAAAGCCGTTTTAATAGCCCGGGTTTCCACCACATCGTTCAACGGGGTCGAGGTACCATGGGCGTTGATGTAGTCAACATCTTCCGGACGCATGCCCGCATCCTTGAGGGCCATCTGCATGCAGCGGGACGCTCCGTTGCCATCTTCAGGAGGGGCGGCCATATGGTAGCCATCGCTGCTCAGGCCGTACCCGGCAACCTCGGCATAGATTTTGGCGCCGCGGGCCAGGGCATGCTCCAACTCTTCGAGGATGAGCACGCCAGCCCCTTCGGAAATAATAAAGCCGTCCCGGTCCCGATCAAAAGGCCGGGAGGCTTTTTCCGGCTGGTCATTACGGGTAGACAGCGCCTTCATCGCATGAAAGCCGCCAACCGCCAGAGGACAGATCACCGATTCGCTGCCGCCGGTAACGGCCACATCGCATTCATCGTTGACGATGGAGCGAAACGCCTCGCCCACCGCATGGGTGCCTGCGGCACAGGCGGTGGTGAGCGACAAATTCGGTCCCTTGGTGCCGTAAATAATGGATATTTGCCCGGCGCCCATATTGGGAATGACCATAGGAATAAAAAAGGGGGTAATGCGTTTGGTCCCCTTTTCCATGGCCACCTGATGGTACTTTTCGATGGTGGGCAGGCCGCCAAGCCCGCAGCCCATGATGCTGGCTACCCGGGGAGCGTTTTCATCGGTAATCTGCAAAGCAGCATCTTTCAATGCTTCCCCGGCCGCGGCAACAGCGTACTGGACAAAAAGGTCGAGGTGTTTAGCGACTTTCTTGTCGATATGGTCTTCGACCTGAAAATCCTTGACCTCGGCGGCGATGTTAACCCCGACCTCGCTGGCGTCGAACCGGGTAATCGGGCCGATGCCGCTCTTGCCTGCACACAGCGCACTCCAGGTTTTCTCCACGCCTGTTCCCAGGGGAGTAACCAGTCCAACTCCTGTGACCACGACTCTTCTGCCCACGCTGATCCTCGCCATACTGTTTGCAGAGAAAGAACAGCCCTGGCAGGCGCAATCACCTACCAAGGTCAGCCCTCAGTTGTTCC
>Ga0315272_10000872_pt1 | contig 15336 bp, 14 predicted proteins | sample C3_middle_MG_FD_203918 | JGI IMG/M metagenome (GOLD analysis project Ga0315272, IMG submission 203918) | Sediment microbial communities from Yellowstone Lake, YNP, Wyoming, USA - C3_middle | ecosystem: Environmental > Aquatic > Freshwater > Lake > Sediment | place: USA: Wyoming | collected...
TGAATCTTCCACCAGCAGAACGCGCAGATTCTCGGCCATGACTTTAGCCCTTCACCAGAGGAGGCGCCTGATTCAGCAGCAGCCAATACACGCCCAACTGCCGGATCGCCTCGCTGAACTGCTGAAAATCCACGGGCTTGCGAATAAAACTGTTGGCCCCCAGGGTATAGCTTTTGAGCTTGTCCTGTTCCTCGTTGGAGGTGGTAAGGATGACCACGGGCAGCAACCGGGTCCGCTCAGTCGCCCTGATCTTCCCCAGTACCTCCAGCCCATTTATCTTGGGAAGATTGATATCAAGCAGAATAACCTCGGGCATGATCCCCAGATCGCGCCCTGTGTAACTGCCCGTGCCAAAGAGAAAATCAAGGGCCTCCGCCCCGTCCCTGGCCACCACCACCTCGTTAAGGATGTTGTTTTTTTGCAGGGCACGCAGGGTCAACGCCTCGTCATCCGGGTTGTCTTCGACCAACAGAATCATATTCGTCCTCATGAATAGTTGTTCCCTGGCAAGCCAGGTTTTACACAGAGAAATAAAAAGTTGCTCCTTGACCCACCGCGCCCTCGGCCCGGATACTGCCGCCATGCCGGTGGAGGATTCTTTGCACCGTAGCCAGACCGATGCCGGTTCCTTCAAATTCCTGGGGGGAATGCAGCCGCTGGAAAGCGGCGAACAGCTTGCCGGCATAGGCCATATCAAAACCTGCGCCGTTGTCTCTTACAAACAGAACCTCCTTGCCGCCTTCTTCCTGCCTGCCGAAGGTAATCCGAGCGCCTTCGGTTTTCGCGGTGAACTTCCAGGCGTTACCCAGCAGATTGTCCAGCACCGCCCGCAGCAAAATGGCATCTCCGGCAACCGTTATCCCTGTGGTAATCTCAAAGACCACCCGCCGCTCGGGCGCCGTACGCTTAAGTTCTTCGGCAATCTCGTCGGCCATGGCGCTGAGATCGACCTCTTGCCGATGGATCTCCCCCCTGGACAAACGGGAAAGCTGCAACATGTCATCGATCAGGTCGCCCATCCGGAGGCAGCCTGCCCGCACCCGACTGATATAATCTTTTGCCGTATCGTCAAGCCGTTCACCATAATCCTCCAGCAGGGCCATACTGAAGCCATCGATGCCGCGCAGGGGCGCCCGCAGATCGTGGGAAACCGAATAGGCGAAAGAGTCCAGCTCCTTGTTGGCTGCGGTGATCTGGGCAGTACGTTCTTCCACCTTGTCTTCAAGTTCTTCGTTGGCCCGACGCACTTCCTCCTCTGCTCTGCGGCGCTCGACAACCTCCTGTTCAAGATCATGGGTCCGCTCCCGCACCATATTCCTGAGCCGGGTGTTGAGAAACAGCAACCCGGCCAGCACCAGCAATCCGGCAAAGGAAGAAACAAAGATGATATAGATGAGGAAATACTGCTGTTCCATGGGAGCGCGGATCGATTCAATCGCCCGGATGTCGCCGATCTTCTCGTTAAAACCACCTTGACCCGGATAAAGCTGCTGGAGCCCGATGGGCGCATCCTCCCGATCTCCGTGGCATTTCAGGCATTTCTCCTGGTTCACCAGAAAGGGCAGGGCGACATAAAGATAGTCCTTGCCATTGATCTGGATAACCTCCCGGTGGTCCTTGATTTCCTTGTGTTCGTTGAACATCCGGATCAGCTTTTCTTCTAGGGCATCCGCCTTGTTCACCGGATTGCGCGGATTGAGGGCGGCCATCTTGTAGTAGACCTCTTCCAGGCCGGCGGCCTTCCGCTCTTCATTGTATGCTTTATGCTGGTTTCTGACGACAAACGACGAGGAGAGAATTTCCGGGGCGTAGAATTTTTCGGCGACAAGGCCTTCCGCCTTGAGTTTGTAAAAGGCAGGATGCATGACTTCCTGGATATAGCGATGCATGCCCCTATGAACAAGAAGCAGGGCCTGGATGTTTCTTTCCGCCTCGTTGAGCACATAGAGACGGGCAAGATAGTACAACCCGGCGGCGACGGCGCAGGTCACACCCAACGCCACCAAAGTTATTTTCCAATAATGATGCCTTGTTTGCGAAGCGGAACCCCGTAATTCTGACCCCATAGCTCCCCCATGAAAAGTGAATCCATTATAGGGCCTGGATCTTTGCGAAGTCAAACAAAGAAATGGTGCAACAAGAAGGAGTTAGACCAAAGAGTCCATCAAAGAGACACCCGGTTGCGCCCGCCTTCCTTGGCCCGGTACAGGGCCTGGTCCGCCGCCTTGATCACGGCCTGGGGAGTTTTCCTGGTTGTGCCGCGCTGGGCCATGCCGATGCTGATGGTGAGCGAGACCTTTTTTGCGGAGCCACCGCCCTTCTGTCTGTTGTCCGAACTCTTGCCGACCCGCCCCGCGCTGCGAATCTTGAATCCGGCCTCGGCCACAGTCTCGCGCAATTTCTCCAGATGGGGCTGGACCTCTTGCAGATCCTTGCCCGGAAAGAGGATGGTGAACTCCTCGCCGCCATAGCGAAAAGGGCGGCCGCCCCCACCAACCCTGCCCAACAGGGTGGCCACCATGGCCAGCACCTGATCTCCGACATCATGGCCATAGCGATCATTGAACTTCTTAAAAAAATCAATGTCCACCATGGCCACGGTGTAGGTATTGCCCAGCTTGAGCAGGGCCTCGTTCAAGGCACGGCGGGCAGGCAGAGTGGTCAACTCATCCCGAAAGGCCATCCGATGGGCCGCCTCAATGGCGGAGACGATGAGGATCAGGACAGCCAGGCTGAAAAGAAAGGCCTGGCGCTCGGGATTTGCGGCAAACAGGGCAAGAAGCGAACAGAGCATGGCCCAAAAGAAGCCGTGCTCCAGCAGATCGCGGTTACGCCAATAGCGAAAAAGCAGAACCAATCCGGCCAACGCCCAGATCACAAGAGCCGGAGATGGCAGACTGCCAACCAGGGGCAGATAAACAGTCATGGCCTCCATCTGTCGCACGATGAGTGGACCGCGCACCCCAAAGAGCGCCGCCAGCAGGAGCGGCTGAAAAAAAATGAAGGCAAACCGGCGCAGACCTTGGCCGGTGACAATGCCCCGTTCCCGCCAAAAAGAAAAAATGAGCAGATTAAGCGGCAGCGCCAGCAAGGCCATATGGAACACATACCTGGCCAGGAGCTGATCGATCTGGGCAATCCCGCCATACCGCTGCAGCAGCAAATCGGCCAGAAGCACCACCAGCACCCCGAAAAGAAGACGACTGCGGTTGAAACGCCAGCCCAGAAAAACCGCGACAAGCCCCAGACTCGGGGGCAAAAACCAGGTGATCCCGAACAGCCATTGGGCCAGGCCGTCGTGCTGCAAGGAGACCAACGCCGCAGCCAGCAGCAGGCCGCCCGGCGCCAGATGCAGGAAAAGCCCTTGCCAGAAGTACATGTTTCCTCCGTGATGTTGTTTCTGTTGTTCAACGCCAACTTGTGCTGAAACTATGCGTCCCCGCTCTTTTCGTCAAGTTTTATGCGACCCCTTTTCTTTTTTTGCAAAGCAGGGCATGATGGACAATCATGACAGACCAGCACCCCCGGCCGCAAGGCCCGACCATCGACCAGGAAAAATGCACCGGCTGCGGCTTCTGCCTTGCGGTGTGCCCGGGCCAAACCCTGTCGCTGCTCCACGGCAAAGCGATAGTCAGCGGGGATCGCTGCATGGCCTGTGCCCATTGCCGCGCCGTCTGCCCAGCCGAGGCCATCACCGTGCCTGGCCTTGCACACGACCCCGTGTTCCAGACCTTCAGCGCGGACAACCGCTACCTGCCCCCCGGACAGGGAGACACACCCCAGCTGGTCCGTCTCATGCTCTCGCGGCGCTCCTGCCGCAGCTACACAAACCGCGCCCCAAGCCCGGAACTACTAGAAGACCTGGTCCGCATCGGCACCTGCGCCCCATCCGGCACCAACAGCCAGGGCTGGACCTTCACCATCCTGCCGCAACGGGCCGCAGTCGAGACCCTGGGCAATTTGGTTGGGGCCTACTTTGCCAGACTTAACCGGCAGGCGGCCAACCCCTTGTTGCGTAATTTCCTTAACCTGATTGGCAGGCCTGCCCTGGCTAATTATTATCACCGTTACCACCAAAGCATTGCCCAGGGGCTGCGAGAATGGAAAGAGATGGGGTGCGACCGCCTTTTCCACGGCGCACCCGCCGCCATCATCGTCGGCTCACACCCCGGCGCGAGCTGCCCAAAAGAAGACGGGCTGCTGGCTACCCAGAATATTCTGCTCGCTGCCCACACCCTGGGGTTGGGCTCCTGCCTGATCGGCTTTGCCGTGGCCGCCATGGCCAAGGAGCCGAAGATCCAACGGGCTCTCGGTATTCCCGCTGACGAGGGTATCCATGCCGTCATTGCCTTGGGCTATCCGGCCGAGGTGTACCAACGGTTCACCGGCAGAAAACCGATAACGCCGAGATATTTCTCTGGCTAAACGATCTAAGGACACCCCATGGAACACCGAATCATCGAACTGGAAACCCGCCTGGCCTTCCAGGAAATCGCCTTGGAAGAGCTGAACTCCGCCCTGATCTCCCAGCAGGCCCAGCTCGACGCGGTGGAAAAAGAATGCACCCGCCTGGCCCATCTGCTGGCCGAAACCCTCCCCCCCCGTGACGCAGACCGCCCATGACCCAGCCCTTTACCCTCACCGTCGGCTCGCAAGCCTGCCTGCGCGGCGCCTCAGCCACCCTGACCGAGGCCCTCAAGCAGCAACTGACCATCGACAACCCCGAGTACCTCGAGGCCAAGAAATACAGCCGCTGGATGGGCAAAAAGCTCAAGCCCCTTCTCTATTTTTTTGCGGAACACCACGACACCCTCACCTTTCCCCGAGGCTACGCCAATCACGCCATCCTCCTGGCCCGGAAATTCATGCGCCAGGACCCAAAGATCATCGACCAGCGGCAGAGCGTTGCTCCTGTCGATTTCAACTTCCTCGGCGAGTTGCGGCCCTATCAGGAAGAGGCCATTGATGCCATCATGCGCCACGATTTCGGGGTGCTCGAAGCTGGCACCGGCTCGGGCAAGACGGTGATCGCCCTGGCGGTGATCGCCAAACGACGCCAGCCCACTCTGGTGCTGGTCCACACCAAGGAGCTGCTCTATCAATGGGCGGAACGGGCCAGAACCTTTCTCGGTGTGGAAGCAGGGCTCATCGGCGACGGCCACTTCTCCCTGGCCCCCATCACCATCGCCATTGTCAACTCGGCCCGCAACCGGCTAGAGGAGCTGCCCGCCCATTTCGGCCAGCTCTGCGTGGACGAGTGTCACCGGGTTCCGGCCTCACTGTTCACCGAGGTAGTGAGCGGTTTTGACTGCCGATATCTGCTGGGCCTCTCCGCCACGGCCTTCCGCCGGGATGGGCTCACCAAGCTGATCTACATGTCCCTGGGCGACCGGGCCTTCAAGGTGGAAACCTTCGACCTGCACGAAAGCGGCGCCGTGCTCAAGCCGGAATATCTCCAGCGGACCACGGAATTCCGCTATGTGTACCGGGGCAACTACCAGGCCCTGATGAAGGCGCTCTGTAGTAATGCGGCGAGAAACCAGCTCATTGTCGCCGACATCCTCAAGGAACGGGCCACCTCGCCGGGCACCATCCTGGTGGTCAGCGACCGGGTCAAGCACTGCGAGACGCTTGCCGTAATGCTCGGAAAGCACGACTGCCCAAGCGCGGTGCTCACCGGCAAACTCCCGGCCGAGCAACGCAACGCCTTGGTAGACTCCATCCGCCAAGGCGAGGTCAAGGTGCTGATCTCCACGGTACAACTCATCGGCGAGGGCTTCGATTGCCCGGACCTTACCACCCTCTTTCTCACCACGCCGATCAAGTTTACCGGCCGCCTCCTCCAGGTGGTGGGCCGGATCTTGCGCCCAGCCCACGGCAAACAGCCCCGGGTCTACGACTATGTCGACCCGGTGGGCGTTCTCTCCTCCTCGGCCCAGAGCCGCTGGCTCACCTTTCAGCAGGGGTAAATTTTTTTTTACTTTTACCCTTTGCAAATTCTTTTTCTCCGTGTTAGAAAAATTTGTTTTTTACGCAATGAATAATGATTCATTTTTTTGTTAATTGTTCAATTTTCTGGAAGAAAACGGAGGAGAAAATGATCAAGAAGATTTCAACCGTGGCCCTGGCTACCCTGATCTGCCTGCCCACCCTGGCCTCTGCCGGAGCAGGCACCAGCTCCGACCGAGTGGCTGATCTGGAAAAACAAATGGCCGACATGAACAAAGCGTTCAGCGCCCAAATGCAGGCGATGAAGGATGAAATCGCCGCGCTCAAAACCAAAAACACCGAGATGAGCAAGGAAGTCGCCAGCACCAGTGACGCCGTGAAAAAGGGCGTTGACATGGCCGAGTGGACCAAGAAGGTTACCCTGGGCGGCCAGGTCACCTTCCGCGGTTACAACCTCCAGAACGTCTGGGATTTCAACAACAACGTCGACAGCGACAACGCCGACCTGTTCCGGACCAAGGGCAGCCTTTGGGCCGACTTCAAGGCCACGGACGATGTCACCGCCCGTATCAAACTCACCGACCAGACCTGGGGCGAGGGTGTTTCTGATTCCGTCGACAACAAGAGCAACAAGGTCTTTCTGGACAACGCCAATATTAATGTAAAAAGCATGTTTGGTCTCCCCGTGGAGGGCACCTTTGGCCGCCAAGACGTCATCTATGGTTCCGGCTTTGTCATTCTGGACGGTCAGTCCCAATATGCCTCCACCTCCATCTACTTTGACGGGGTCAAGCTGCGCTGGAACCTCACCGACCAGATCATGCTGGACGGGCTGTATCTGAAAAGCAAAGAAAAGACCATGTACAACAATGCAAACGGGAACTCCGGCGACGACCAGACCCTGTCCGGCTTCTACCTGACCAACAAGAAATGCCCGATCACCGGCATGCAGCAAGAAGTCTATGCCCTGAACAGGAACGACGAAGCGATCAAGAAAAACATCTGGATGTACGGGCTGCGTCTCTCCGACAAGCTGGCCAACGGCATTGACTACTCCTTGGAAGGTGCAATCCAGAGAGGTGACGCGGGCATGGCAAATGGCACCGGTGCAGTTCTGAAACAGGATGCCTGGGGCACCAAGCTCAACGCTGGTTATACCTTCAAAACTGTGGAATGGCAGCCCCGCCCCTACCTTGGCTATGCCTTCATGAGCGGCGACAAGAACGGCACCACCGACAAAAGCGAGCAGTGGGATGTGTTCTACGGCGGCTGGCCGCAGTGGGGTGACCTGCTGGCATGGAAATACCTGAATCTTGGAACAGCCAACAAGCTGAGCAACGTTTACAGCTACAACGCTTTCGGTACGGATACCGCCGAGGCGGCTTACTCGAACATCCAGATCGCAACCATTGGTATTGGCGCCAAACCCCTTGACAAGCTTTCGATCGATCTTTCCTATTCTAAACTCACTTTTGACCAGACCAACCCTGGGGTGAGCGATGATTTTGGCGATTATTACCAGACCAACATCAAATATCAGTACACCAAGAACCTGAGCTTCTCGATCTATGGCGCTCTGCTCGCGCCTGGCGATGCATTCAACAGCACCCCGAAAAACAACGCCACCGAGGCATACTGGGAGGCTGAGTACAAGTTCTAGTTGCAAAAACTGGACAGGTCATACAGGGGGCAGCGTTTTTTGCTGCCCCTTTTTTTTTCAGACAAACAGCCGCAAGCCATTGGCCCGAAACGATTGCTCAACACCGTTGAAGGATGAGGGAATCCGTGGTAAAAAGCCCCTGTTATCCAAAAAATAAGCCTTGAACTACCAGCTGATCTTTGAACCACCCCTTTTAGGATTGAGGAATAGAGTGTGACCCCAAAAAAATCTGATGCAGAAAAACTCTGGTTTTCCGGCAACGAAGCTTTGGCCCTCGGTGCTTTCGAGGCTTCGGTCGCGGTGGCCTCGGGCTACCCCGGCACTCCGTCCACCGAAATTTTGGAGAATCTCTCCGCCTACAAGTCCGTTTACAGCGAATGGGCCCCCAATGAAAAGGTGGCCCTTGAGGTTGCCATCGGCGCCTCCTTTGCCGGGGTTCGGGCCTTATCCACCATGAAACACGTGGGCCTCAACGTGGCCGCAGACCCGCTATTCACCGCCTCCTACACCGGGGTACGCGGCGGTCTGGTCATCGTGGTAGCGGACGACCCCTCCATGTACAGCTCCCAGAACGAGCAGGACAGCCGCAATTACGCCTACGCCGCCAAGCTGCCCATGCTGGAACCTGCTGATCCGGGCGAGGCCAAAGAGTTTTTGAAACTCGCCTACCAGATCAGCGAACAGTTCGACACCCCGGTTCTGCTCCGTAGTTGCACCAGGGTTGCCCACGTCAAGGGCGTGGTGAGCAAAGGAGAAATCCAGAAATCCAGCGTCACGCCGGGCCTTGTCCGCAACCCGGCCCAGATGGTCATGCTGCCGGCCCACGCAAGAGGGCGGAGGATCGCCATTGCCGAACGCCAGCAAAAGCTGGCCGAATTTGCCGAGACCTGGGCGGAAAATCGAGTCGAAACGGGGGACCGCGCCATGGGCATCATCGCGGCCGGAACCAGTTACCTCTATGCCAAAGAAGCTTTCCCCAATGCCTCTTTCCTCAAGCTGGGCATGGTCAACCCGCTGCCGGAAAAAATGATCCGCGACTTCGCCAGTAAGGTGGAGGCCCTCTATATCGTTGAAGACCTCGACCCCTTCATCGAAATGCGGGTCAAGGCCATGGGCATCGCCTGCATCGGCAAGGAAAAGATTCCGGCCATCGGCGAGCTTTCTCCCTCGGTGGTCCGCAAGGCAATCACCGGCGAGACCGGGGGTGCGATCTTCGCCCCGGTTGATCTCCCGCCCCGGCCGCCCAACATGTGCGCCGGCTGCCCGCACCGCGGCCTGTTCTACAATCTCAATCGCCTCAAGGTCTTTGTTTCCGGGGACATCGGCTGCTACACTCTGGGCGCCTTGCCGCCGCTTTCGGCCATGGACGCCTGCGTCTGCATGGGCGCCAGCATCGGCATGGCCCACGGCATGGCAAAAGCCCTGGGCGAAGATGGTTTGGGCAAGGTTGTTGCCGTGATCGGCGACTCGACCTTTATCCACTCCGGCCTCAACTCCCTGATCAACACGGTCTACAACAAGAGCTATTCCACGGTGATCATCCTCGACAACCGGATCACCGCCATGACCGGCCAGCAACCCAACCCGGCTTCGGGTTCCACCATCATGGGCGAACCTGCCAATTCCATCGACTTCCCGGAGCTCTGCCGCGCCATCGGGGTCAAGCATGTGCGCACGGTCAATCCCCACGACATCGAGAGCACCTACGCGGTGCTCAAGGAAGAGATTGAACGGCCCGAACCTTCGGTGGTCATCACCCGGTTCCCCTGCGTGCTGACGCCTGCGGAAAAGAAACGACCCAAGACCTCCTTCACCAGCATTACCGAGAAGTGCACCGGCTGCGGGATGTGCCTGCGCCTGGGCTGCCCGGCCATCAACTGGGTCCCGCTCTCGCCGGAAGAGACCAAAGCCATGGGCAAGAAGGAAAAGCAAAAAGGCTATGCCCTGATCAACGAGACCACCTGCATCGGTTGCGGCCAGTGTCTGGCGCTGTGCAAATTCGAGGCGATCAGCACCGGGGAGGGGAAATAATGAAACAAGGAAACATCCATTTCTGCGGGGTTGGCGGCCAGGGCATTCTGCTGGCCAGCGAACTCACCGCCCATGCCCTGCTGGCTGCGGGCTTCGACGTCAAAAAAAGCGAGGTCCACGGCATGGCCCAGCGCGGCGGCTCGGTGGAGGCGCATCTGCGCTTTAGCACCAGCAAGGTCTATTCCCCGCTCATCGAACCGGGCACAGTGGACATCATGCTGGCCTTCGAAATGATGGAGGCGGTGCGCTACCTGCCTTTGCTCAACGCCAAGAGCACGGTGATCGTCAACACCCAAAAGATCGCTCCGCCGGCGGTGGCCACCGGCAAGATGGTCTATCCGGACCAATGCCTCGATGCGCTGACCAGCCAGGGGATCACCGTGGTGCCGGTGGACGCATTCGCCATCGCCCGGAAGGTCGGGAAACTCAAGGCAGTGAACGTGGCGCTGGTGGGGGTGCTCTCCCGCTATCTGCCCATGGACGAGGCCACCTGGATCGAGGTGATCAAAAAACGGCTACCGGCCAAAATTCTTGACGTCAACCTGCAGGCTTTTCACGAGGGCCGCAAGGCTGGGAAGTAAGCTTACAAGCAACGAGGAAAAATCATGATCTGGAACGAGGAATACGAAACCCTGCCGCGCGAAGCCCTGGAGGCCCTGCAACTGAAACGGCTCAAGGCCCAGGTGGCGCGGGTCCACGCCACTGTTCCTTATTACCGCAAAAAAATGGAAGACGCCGGAGTCACGCCGGGCGATATCCAGACCCTGGCCGATATCCGGCTGCTGCCCTTCACCACCAAGGAAGACCTGCGCAAGAACTATCCCTTCGGGCTGTTCACCGTGCCCATGGAAGAGGTGGTCCGCATCCATGCCTCCTCCGGCACCACGGGCAAACCCACGGTGGTGGGCTACACCAAGCGCGACATCGAGATGTGGGCCGAACTGATGACCCGCACCCTGTCCGCCGCCGGAGTGCACAGAGGCGATATCGTCCATAACGCTTACGGTTACGGGTTGTTCACTGGGGGGTTGGGCGCACATTACGGCGCGGAAAACCTGGGCGCCGCAGTCATCCCCATTTCCGGCGGCAACACCAAGCGCCAGATCCAGATCATGCAGGACTTCGGCTCCACCGTCTTGCTCTCCACCCCCTCCTATGCCCTGAACATCGCCGACGCCATGGCCGACCAGGGCATCGATCCGGCCACCCTCAAACTGCGGGTGGGAGTCTTCGGGGCCGAGCCCTGGAGCGAAGCGATGCGCGAGGAAATCGAGAGCCGCCTCAAGATCAAAGCCATCGATATCTACGGCCTCTCCGAGGTCATGGGCCCGGGAGTGGCGGCCGAATGCATCGAGGAACAAAAAGGGCTGCACATCATGGAGGATCATTTCCTGCCCGAGATCGTCGATCCGGACAGCTTCGAACCGCTTCCCATAGGCGATAGAGGCGAACTGGTTTTCACCACTCTCACCAAAGAGGCCTTCCCGGTCATCCGCTACCGGACCAAGGACATCTCCCGTTTGATCCCCGACGCCTGCACCTGCGGCCGCACCTTTTACCGGATACCCAAAATCACCGGGCGCACCGACGACATGCTGATCATCCGCGGGGTCAACGTCTTCCCCTCCCAGATCGAAGAGGTGATCATGGGCGTGGAAGGAGTAGAGCCGCATTATCAGATCGTGGTCGAACGCGAAGGCTCCCTGGACAAGATCGAGGTTCAGGTGGAAGTAAGCGAGGAAATTTTCTCCGACGAGGTCAAATCCCTGGAGAAGCTCAGCAAGAAGCTGCAAATTGAAATCAAGGATCTGCTCGGCATCTCCTGCACCATCAAGCTGGTTGAACCAAAAACCATCCAGCGCAGCGAGGGCAAGGCCAAACGCGTTATCGACAACCGTAACCTGTTTTAACAAATATCCTTGCAGTCAAAATGGTAAAAACAGCATGAGGAGCCGTAACGGAACAGACCACCAAATTTTTTGTTCCCTAACGGCTTCTAAAATCTAAGAGGAGAACGGCATGAAGGTAAAACAGATTGCAGTCTTTCTGGAAAACAAGTCGGGCCGGTTGGCCGATATCAGCCACATCCTGGCGGAAAACGCCATCAACATCCGGGCGCTGTCGCTTGCAGACACTGCTGATTTTGGCATCCTTCGCCTGGTGGTCAACGATACCAACAAGGCCCAGCTGGTGCTGAAGGAAAACGGCTTCACCGTGGGGATCACCGATATTCTGGCCGTGGAGGTTCCGGACAAACCCGGGGCACTTGACTCCATCCTCCAGGTGGTGCACAAGGCCGGGCTCAACGTGGAGTACATGTACGCCTTTACCAAAAAGAGCGGCCAATCCGGCATGCTGTTGTTCCGCTTCGATGATCAGGACGCGGCGGCGGCTGTCTTCCAGAAAGCAGGCTTCCGGTTGCTAAGCGACGACGAGGTCCACGCCCTGTAAAAAGGTCAGGCGTCAAAAACGTCTGTTTGAAAAAACCACAACACATTTGATGAGGAGAAAAGAGTGAAACGATCATTTACCGCAACCATCATCATGCTCGCCGCCTCACTGGCACTGTCAGTTTCCATGGCAGCAGCCGAAACCATCAAGGTCGGCGCCATTCTCGCCATGAGCGGACCTGCCTCGTTTCTGGGCGCGCCCGAAGCCCGCACTCTCGAAATGCTGGCCGAGGAACTCAACGCCAAGGGCGGCGTGGGCGGCAACAAGATCGAACTGGTCATCAAGGATTCCGGCGGCAACCCGGAAAAGGCCATCTCCTTTGCCAAACAGCTCATTGAGGAAGAGAAGGTTTTCGCCATCATCGGTCCCTCCACCAGCGGCGAGACCATGAAGATCAAGCAGATCTGCGAGGACGGCAAGACTCTTCTGCTTTCCTGCGCAGCCGCGGAGCAGATCGTCAATCCCGTGGCCAAGTATGTGTTCAAGACCCCCCAAAAGGACAGCCAGGTGGTCCATGCGATTTTTGAAACCATGAAGGCCAACAAGATCAGCAAAATTGCGGTACTGGCCAGCAACACCGGTTTCGGACAGGCAGGCAAGGGGCAGATCGAGAAACAGGCCCCCGAGGCCGGCATCCAGGTTCTTGCCACCGAGGTATACGACAGCAAGGCCACCGATCTTTCCGCCATCGTGGCCAAGTTGGCCGCCAACAAGGAAATTCAGGCGGTCATCAACTGGTCCATCGAACCGGCCCAGGCCATCGTCTTGAAGAATGCCCGCCAGGCCGGCTGGAACGTGCCCATCTACCAGAGCCATGGTTTCGGCAACATCAAATACGCTGAGGCGGCAGGCGCCGCAGCCGAGGGAGTCATCTTCCCGGCAGGCCGGTTGCTCATCGCCGACAAGCTGGCGGACAAAAATCCGCAAAAAGCAGTGCTGGTCAAATACACGAAAGACTACGAGACAAAATTCAAGGAAGAGGCCAGCACCTTTGGCGGCCATGCCTACGATGCCTTCAAGATTCTCTGCCGCGGCATCGAACAGGCCGGAGCCAACCGGGAGAAAGTCCGCGACGCCATTGAGAACATGAAGGGCTTTGTGGGCACTGCCGGAATATTCAACTTTTCGCCCACCGACCACAACGGCCTGGGCTTCGATTCGGTGACCATGCTCACCGTCAAGGGCGGCAACTTCGTCGAGTACAAAAAGTAACCCGCGCCCCAACACTCTTTCGTCAACGCCGTCGGCCACCAAGGCCTGACGGCGTTGACATGTATAGACACTCAATGACCCTGGAACTCTTCAGCCAATATCTGCTTGCCGGCGTCACCTACGGCATCATCTACGCCATCGTGGGTATCGGCTTCAATATCATCTATAACACCACCGGCATCATCAATTTCGCCCAGGGCGAATTCGTGATGCTGGGCGGGATGACCGCCATCTCCCTCAGCCAGTGGCTGCCGCTGCCCGTGGCCATCGGGGCGGCCGTAATCCTGGTGATGCTCATCGGCGCACTGGTGGAGATTCTTTTCATCCGCTGGCTGGACCGGCCCTCGGTGCTGCGGATGATCATTATCACCATCGGCATTTCCATTCTCATCCGCGAGGCAGCCCTGCACGTTTGGGGGGAAGGAGTACGCTCCCTGCCCTATTTTGTCGGTAACGAGATCACCACCGTCCCGGTGATGGGAGCACGGATTTCGCCCCAGGTTCTCTGGGTGATCGGGGTCTGCACCGTCATGGTTCTCGGCTTAAGCCTGTTTTTCAAATACACCCTCCAGGGCAAAAAAATGCAGGCCTGCGCCTCAAACCGGGTGGCCGCCACCCTGTGCGGCATCAGCACCAAAAACATGGTCACCCTTTCCTTCATGCTTTCCGCCGGAATTGGCGCCCTGGCCGGTTGCGTGATGAGTCCCATCACCTACACCCAATACGACATCGGCACGGGGTTGGCGATCAAGGGTTTTACCGTGGCCATCCTCGGAGGGCTGGGCAGCAGCATGGCTGCGGTTGCCGCCGGTCTCCTGCTCGGGATCATCGAATCCTTCAGCGTCAGTGTGGTGCCGCTGGCCTTCCAGGATGCCATCTCCATCAGTCTCCTGCTGGCCATCCTGTTTTTCCGGCCCCATGGCCTGTTTGGCAACAAAGATGCCGCAGGCCTGAAGGAATTCTAGCCATGAAACGCCATCTGCCCCTAAGTCTGCTTATCCTGGCTGTCATTGCTGTCCAACTCCTTACCCGCTGGACAGAGACGACCTATTACCTGACCCCGCTCACCATGACCGGTTATTACTCGCTGGTGATTGTCGGCCTCTGTCTGCTCATGGGCTATGCCGGGCAAATCTCCCTGGGTCATGCCGGGTTCTTCGCCATCGGCGGCTATCTCTCCGCCATGCTCACCACGAAAGACCTCATGCCCCTCAAGGAAAACGGCCTGATCGCCCTCTGCGACAAACTGGGGTTGCTGGTGCATGGCGAGGATGTGTTCGGGGGAGCCTTTCTCCATGTGCAGCCTTGGGCTGCCTGCCTCTGCGCCATCCTGACCACCATTGTCGTGGCCTACGGTATCGGCATTCCGGTGCTCAAGCTCAAGGGCCATTATCTGGCCATGGCCACCCTTGGTTTCGGCATCATCGTCTATCGACTGGCGCTTGCCTTCCCCCTCTTCGGAGAGGCGGACGGCATCTCCGGGGTGCCCGGATTTCCCCTTCTGCCGGGCCTTGCAGTGAGCGGCGACTTCAGCTCCAGGGTCAGCAACTACTATCTTGCCTGGTCCATGGTGGCTCTTGTCATGTGGCTGCTTGCCAACCTGATCCACTCCAGGGTGGGGAGAGCCTTGCGCGCCATCCACGGGGCCGAGGGCGCCACCAACGCCATGGGCGTCGATACCGGTCGCTACAAGCTGAACACCTTTGTGATCAGCGCGGTGCTGGCCTCAATCGCCGGAATATTTCTCACCCACTACAATGGCGGTATCGGTCCTTCCGAGGCAGGAATCATGAAGTCGGTGCGCTATGTGGCCATTGTCGCCATCGGCGGCATGGCAAACCTCTGGGGCGCCCTGGTCATGGGAGCGCTGTTGAACATCATGTCCCTGCGCGGCATGTTCGGCACCTACGACGATGCAGTGTTCGGAGCCATTCTCATTGTGATCATGCTCTTTGCCCCGCAAGGCCTACTCGGCATTTCCTTGTCAGCGATCTTCAAACGCATACTCAGGCGGGGTGAGTGATGCTCCTTGA
>Ga0315272_10000874_pt1 | contig 15334 bp, 12 predicted proteins | sample C3_middle_MG_FD_203918 | JGI IMG/M metagenome (GOLD analysis project Ga0315272, IMG submission 203918) | Sediment microbial communities from Yellowstone Lake, YNP, Wyoming, USA - C3_middle | ecosystem: Environmental > Aquatic > Freshwater > Lake > Sediment | place: USA: Wyoming | collected...
ATGTATTACAGGGAAAAGCTGAAAGCAGGCGGAATCCCTGAAGAACAGATAGGACTGTTTTATGCTACGCCTTGTGCGGCGAAAATTGCTGCTGTCAAAAGTCCGGTCGGAGAAACTGAATCAGCCATCAACGGAGTAATAAACATAAACTTTCTTTATAACAGGATTTTAAAATTTCTTCAGAGAAAATATACTGAATCGGAACCGCCGGAGACAGATGATCTTTTAAGTTCCAGAGGTATTCTCTGGAGCCTCACCCGTGGTGAGGTAATACATTCTAACGGACGAGCCCTGGCTATTGATGGTATAAAAAATGTCAATGAGTTTCTTGAAAATATTGAAAATGAGAAGCTTGACCAGATCGATTTTTTAGAACTAAGAGCCTGCGATGAAAGCTGTGCCGGAGGCATTCTGATAAGCGGAAACCGGTTTCTGACTGTTGAACGGCTCAAAAACAGGGCTGAGGAGTATAAAGCCAGGGAAGATGACAAGGAGAGAAAACTCACTGATGCCTTTCTCAACATCAATGAGCATGGATTTCTCGGAGACATTTGTCCAAGGCCAATGGGTACACTTGATGAAGATTTCTCGGCAGCGCTCAAAAAAATGGAGCGGCAGCGCCGTATTATGTGTTTCCTTCCCGGGTTCGACTGTGCAGGGTGCGGAGCTCCTGATTGCCAGACATTATCAGAGGATATTGTCCAGGGAAATGCTCAGATCTCGCATTGCATATTCATGCAGCACCAGATGATCAGACAAAATGTTCTGAACCGTGATCATGCGGTAAAAATAACTGAAGAGATCTGGGGAGAAGGAAGACTTGAAAAAAACTGTAACAAATTAGGAGCTGAAGATGAAAATAACTGATATTATAAAAGGGCTTAATCTTAAAGTAATATCCGGACAGAATGGTCTGTCGAATGAGATCACCGGCGGTTATGTATCTGATCTTCTCAGCGATGTCATGGGCAACGCTAAAGAAGGACAAATATGGATAACACTACAGACCCATCAGAATATCATTGCTGTAGGATCACTTAAGGACATAGCAGCAATTATCATTGTCAAAGGCTTTGTTCCTGAGGCTGATACAATTGAAAAAAGCAATGTTGAAAATATTCCTGTTCTGAGCACTGACCTGGATACTTTCACGATTGCCGGAAGACTATATGATTTATTGAGATAGAGATGAACTTTTTCAGGGCTGACCTTCATATTCATACAGTCCTGTCGCCATGTGGTGACCTGGAAATGAGTCCTGGAAATATCGTATCTCAGTCTGCCTTTAAAGGGCTTGACATAATAGGGGTTACCGATCATAACACGACCCGGCACTGCGGACTGATAGCTCAGCTTGCTGAAGAAAAAGGGATTTATGTTATGCTGGGAGCCGAAGTAACAACAAAAGAAGAGGTTCATTGCCTTGCGTTCTTTGAAAACACTGATGCACTTAACAGATTCCAGGATTACCTTGACAGTAATCTGCCTGATATACAGAATGATCCTTCAATATTCGGAGAACAGGTTCAGGTCGATGAAAATGAAAACATAATTTATGAGGAGAAGAAACTGCTGATAAATGCCATTTCCAGGTCAATAGAGGAAACAGAGGCATTCATACACTGGCTGGGGGGCTTATTTATCCCTGCACATGTTGATAAAATGAAGAACAGCATTTACAGTCAGTTAGGATTTCTTCCTCCGGATCTGAACGCAGATGCTCTCGAGATTTCAAAAACAGCGGATATCGGAGATTTTGTTAAGCAACATTCCGAAACATCCCGCTTCTCCCTGATACAAAATTCAGACGCCCATTACCCGGAGGACATTGGTTCAGCCTTCACGGCATTTTATATAAATGAACCCTCCTTCGCCGAAATCAGGATGGCATTAAAAGGAGAAAACGAACGCAAAATAGTATTATCATGAAAGAACTGTCACTGAACATACTCGATATAGCTCAGAATTCAATAAGGGCAAAAGCTGATGAAATCTCTATTACAATCAACGAATCACCGGCAAATGACATCTACCAGATAACTATTAAGGATAATGGATCAGGTATTCCCGAAGAAATGCTGCAGAATATAACTGATCCGTTCGTTACTACCAGAACAAAAAGAAGAATGGGCCTTGGGTTATCACTCCTGGAATACCATGCGCAGCTTACTGGCGGCGGACTTGAAATAAATTCAAAAGTCGGTAAGGGAACAGAGGTAACAGCAAGCTTTTCTTTCGGGCATTTCGACAGGCAGCCGCTGGGTGACATAGTAAGTATTTTGATAGTACTTATGGCTTCAAACCCTGGTATTAATTTCATATATATACACTCCACTGATAAAGGCGAATACAGATTTTCTTCAAAAGAAACAAAAGAATATCTTGAAGTTGAAACGTTGTATGACAGAACATTACTTGAAGAGATAGGCTGGATGATAGGAGAAAATCTTAAAGGAATAGAAGCATCAGGTTTTGAGTTAAAAGAACGGAATAAAGTTGTTTTTTAACACTATAAATTATAAATTGAATAAATTTAGGATAGCAAATCTCAAATGGGAATTGCAGACAATAAAACTTAAACTAAATAAATAAAAGAATGTCAAAAATCACGTCACTCGCAGATCTGAAGAAGAGACGCGAAGAATTAAAGAACGGGTTGGACATCCGGATTAAAGCGATTGATCCTGAGAACGTAGTTCAGGTGAAAGTTGCAATGGCAACCTGCGGTATTGCATCTGGTGCAAAAACCGTTATGGAGTTTTTTCTGGAACAACTTGAGAGGAGAAATGTTGCGGCAGTTGTAACGCAGACAGGCTGTATGGGGTACTGCTATGCAGAACCAACTATTGAAGTCAAACTTCCCGGACAGGATCCGGTGGTATTTGGTTTTGTTGACCTTAAGAGGGCTGACCAGATAATTGAAAAATATATTAAAACAGGAGAACTTGTTGACGGTATCATTCCTGTTAATTATCAAACTATTGACTTAAAAGAATAAGGAGGAAAAAGTATGTCAAAATACAGTATGCATCTTCTTGTATGTGGTGGCACAGGTTGCCATGCTTCGGAAAGCGATGCTATTGTCTGCAATTTAAGAGATGAGCTTGAGGCTAAGGGTCTGATGGATTCTGTCCAGGTAATTATGACAGGATGTTTCGGATTCTGCGAAAAAGGTCCCATCGTGAAAGTAATGCCCGACAATACTTTCTATGTTCAGGTAAAACCTGAAGACGCGCAGACAATTGTTGAAGAACACGTTATCAAGGGTAGAAAAGTCACAAGGCTTCTTTATAAGGATCCTATCAGCAAAGAGTCGGTTTCCGATTCAAAACATATGGGTTTCTTTAAAAAGCAGATGAGGATAGTTCTTCGCAACTGCGGATTTATCAATCCTGAAAATATCGATGAGTATATAGCCCGTGACGGATATCAGGCTCTCGGAAAAGTTCTGACCGAGATGACACCTGAATCAGTCATAAAAGAGGTCAAGGATTCAGGTCAGAGAGGCCGCGGAGGCGCTGGCTTTTCGACAGGTCTCAAATGGGAACTCGCCCGTAAAAACAATGCTGACGAAAAATATGTTGTTTGTAATGCTGATGAAGGTGACCCGGGTGCATTCATGGACAGGTCAGTACTCGAAGGTGATCCGCATTCAGTTCTTGAGGCAATGGCAATTTGCGGATACAGTATAGGTGCATCAAACGGTTTGATTTATATCCGTGCCGAATATCCACTAGCTATCGAAAGACTTAAAATCGCTATAAATCAGGCAAGAGAATACGGATTGCTGGGAGAGAATATTCTTGGAACAGGTTTCAATTTCGACATTAAATTACGTTACGGTGCAGGTGCATTTGTATGCGGTGAGGAAACTGCTCTTATCCATTCAATGGAAGGTCTTCGCGGTGAACCCACAGTAAAACCTCCGTTCCCTGCAGAAGCAGGATATCTGGGGAAACCTACCAACGTAAACAACGTTGAGACATTCGCTGCAATACCTGCAATAATTCTTAAAGGCGCAAAATGGTTCAGCGCAATCGGAACAGAGAAATCAAAAGGAACAAAAGTATTTGCACTGGCTGGCAAGATCAATAACGTTGGACTCATCGAAGTACCAATGGGAACAACACTGAGGGAAGTAATATTCGAGATCGGTGGCGGCATCAGAGGCGGAAAAAAATTCAAAGGTATCCAGACAGGTGGTCCTTCAGGAGGATGTCTCTCTGAAAAACATCTTGATACACCGATTGATTTCGATAATCTTATTGCAGCAGGCTCAATTATGGGTTCAGGTGCAATGATTGTTCTCGACGAAGATGATTGTATGGTTTCAATGGCAAAATTCTTTCTCGATTTTACAGTGGAAGAATCATGCGGAAAATGTGCTCCCTGCCGTATCGGAAACAAAAGGCTGCATGAACTCCTTGGACAAATCTGTGAAGGCAAAGGTTCTATGGAAGATCTTGACAGACTGAAGAACATGAGCGTGGTTATCAAAGACACAGCTCTTTGCGGTCTGGGTCAGACTTCTCCGAACCCTGTTCTTTCAATGATGGATAACTACTATGATGAGTATGTTGCACACGTAAGGGACAAGAAATGTCCGGCAGGACAGTGTAAGAGCCTTATGGAATACATTGTGAATGCTGAAAACTGCGTTGGCTGTACTGCGTGCGCAAGGGTTTGTCCTGTAAATGCTATCTCCGGACAGAGAAAAGAGGTTCATCATATTGATCCTTCAATCTGCATTAAATGTGGTGCCTGTATGGATAAATGTAAGTTTGATGCAATTTATATCAATTAATGAATAGAATAATGGAAACGATAAAGCTTACTATTGATAATAAAGAGATTGATGTACCAAAGGGTACTACAATATATAAAGCGGCCAAGGAGCTTGGAATAGATATTCCGACCTTGTGTTACATGGAGCTTCACGACATGAATATTGAGAATAAACCGGCAGGATGCCGTATATGTGTCGCAGAAGTATCGGGAAGAAGAAACCTCGCTCCTACCTGTTCAACAAAATGTGAGCAGGGCATGGTTGTTAAAACTCATACTCCAAGGGTTTTAAATGCCCGCAGGACTGTTATGGAATTCATACTTTCAGATCATCCGAAAGACTGTCTCGTATGTTCAAAATCAGGAAGCTGCGAGCTTCAGGACATGGCTAACAGACTTGGTATAAGGGACATCCCCGGTTCCGAGTATGCAGCAGTATCGACTTACAGGTTGGATACATCACCTTCTATTATAAGGAATCTGGATAAATGTATCATGTGCCGTCGTTGTGAAATGATGTGTAATGAAGTCCAGACCGTTGGCGCTCTTTCAGCTGTCAACAGAGGATTCATGGCAACAGTTGCACCGGCATTTGAACAGAATCTTGAACACTCTACATGTACCTACTGCGGCCAGTGTGTGGCAGTATGTCCTACCGGTGCACTTACCGAAGTTAACCATGTACCACAGGTGTTAAGAGCTCTCGTTGATCCTACAAAAACTGTAATAGTTCAGACTGCTCCTGCAGTAAGAGCTGCTCTGGGTGAAGAATTCGGAATGGCGCCGGGAACACTTGTTACCGGAAAAATGACAGCTGCTCTCAGGGCACTTGGATTTGATTATGTATTTGATACCGACTTTGCAGCTGACCTAACCATTATGGAAGAGGGTACAGAACTTCTTGACAGGCTTTCCAGACATCTGAAAGGCGATAAAACTGCAAAAATTCCTATACTTACATCATGCTGCCCGGGCTGGGTTAACTTCTTTGAAGAATATTTCCCTGACCTGAAAGATGTTCCATCAACAGCAAAATCTCCACAGCAGATGTTCGGCGCTATCGCCAAGACATATTTCGCTGATAAGATCGGAGTTAACAGGAAAGACCTGGTTGTTGTATCAATAATGCCATGTCTGGCCAAAAAATACGAATGTCAGAGAGATGAGTTCTCTGTAGATGGTAATCCGGATGTTGATTTTTCTATCTCAACCAGAGAACTGGCTTCATTCATCAAGCAGGCTAACATTGATATCAAAACACTTCATGATGAAGATTTTGATTCCCCTCTTGGAGAATCAACCGGTGCAGGTGTAATATTTGGAGCCACAGGAGGAGTTATTGAAGCAGCTTGCCGTACCGCATACGAACTTTATACAGGTAAAAAACTCGACAGACTTGACTTCACTGAACTCAGGGGAATGGAAGGTGTGCGTTCCGCTACAATAGATTTTGATGGACTTCCGGTAAATATAGGTATTGCCCACGGACTGGGAAATGCAAGGAAGCTGCTTAACGACGTCAGATCAGGAAAATCACAATTCCATGCTATCGAAGTTATGGCCTGCCCAGGCGGATGCATTGGTGGAGGCGGTCAACCATTACACCATGGCAATTCGGAAATTATCAAAGCACGTGCAACGGCGATATATTCAGAGGATAAGAAGAAGCCTCTGAGAAAATCGCACGAGAATCCTTTCATAATTAAACTGTATGATGAGTTTCTCGGCAAACCAGGCAGTGAAAAAGCTCATCATTTGCTTCACACTCATTACTTTGATAAGCAGAAAAAGGTCGTAATTAAAAAATAGTAAAAACATTCGACAATAATAAAATTCACGATTATGTCTCATATAAAAATAGAATTAAGAAAAGATGATGTGGACTTTATAAAAGGAGTATGTACTACTTTTAATAATGATCCGCAAGAGCTTATAAATGTCCTTCATTCATGTCAGGAACACTTCGGGTATCTTCCGGCAGAAGTTCAGGAAGTGGTCTCAGAGGGACTCAATATGCCTGTAGCCAAGATATACGGCGTGGTAACTTTTTATTCATTCTTCACCATGACTCCAAAAGGGAAGCACCCTATCAGCATCTGTCTGGGTACAGCATGCTATGTAAGGGGAGCTGAGAAGGTACTTGATGAGTTTAAGAAAGAACTGGGTATCCAGGTGGGTGAATCGACAAAGGATAATAAATTTTCATTGTCGAGCCTCAGGTGCGTTGGCGCCTGCGGTCTGGCTCCGGTTGTATTAGTGGGTGACAAAACCTATGGAAGGGTTGCACCCGATGACGTTAAGAATATTCTGAAAGAGTACGAATAGACCAATCTATGTTTTTTGTTTTTAGGTAATGAAACCGGGAAGAATTTTGGTCCTGGTTTCGTTTTTTTATATATTTAAACATTATCAAATCAGATTGGAAGCCGATGATCGGAAAATACAAAGTCATAACTCTGTGCGGAAGCACAAAATTCAGGGAGGAGTTCATGGCTGAACAAAAGAGGCTGACTCTCGAAGGCAATATAGTAATAAGTGTAGGTCTATTCGGGCATTCGGGCGACACTGAAGTATGGCTTGAAGAAACAAAAACGATGCTCGATGATATGCATAAACGAAAAATCGATATGGCCGATGAGATATTTGTTATAAATGTCGGAGGCTATATAGGAGAATCGACTAAAAGCGAGATTGAGTATGCAATAAAGACAGGCAAACTGGTAAAGTATCTGGTTAATTAGGTTTGCTGACTGTGACCGGGAGATTGCTTCGTCGCTGTGCTCCTCGCAATGACCCATCCGTATATTATGATACGTGTTGTGAGCCAAAAGGAACTAAATAGAATTTGCTGTCATTGCGAGCCCGACGAAGGAGGGCGCGGCAATCTCCCCTTCTCCCTTTCGCCCCTTCTCCACTTCTCCCTGCTCCAGGTCCCCTTCTGTTCCCGATCCTTCTTATACCAGAAAAAATACTCCTTCTGTTTTCGTTTATCCTCAATTTTCCTGGCAACAAACAGTTTCTTACCTGAATACGGATCAAAGCCGGTATAATACATCAATGTCGAAAGCGTCATTGGGGTGGGCGTAAAATCCTGAACCTGTTCGGGTTTAACTCCAAGGCTTTTAACCTCAGCAACGAGCTCTTTCATATCATTCTCGGTGCATCCCGGATGACCTGAGATAAAATATGGAATTATCTCATACTTGAGATCGTGCCGTGTTTTTATATTATCGAACCTTTTTTTCAATTTTCTGAAAAGTTCAAAAGGTACCTTTCTCATATGAGACAAGATCTGCGGAGAGGTGTGTTCAGGGGCAACTTTCAACCTTCCTGAAACATGTTTTGTAATAAGCTCCTCCAGGTATTCAACCTCATCCCTCCCGGCATTCTTATTCCATTCGGGAAACAGGAGGTCGTATCTTACACCACTGCCAATGAAGGATTTTTTAATGCCAGCCATACTATCGACTTTCCGGTAGAGAGCAGTCAGCTCTTTATGACTGGTATTCAGATTTTTACACACTGCCGGCCAGATGCATGAAGGACGTGAGCATGACCTGCATAGTTTCAAATCCTTTCCTTTCATTCTGTACATGTTGGCAGATGGACCGCCTAGATCGGACAGATTACCCTTGAAATCAGGAAGGCTGCTTATTTTTTCGATCTCATTCAGTATAGATTTTTCAGATCTGCTTATAATCTGCTTCCCCTGATGAGCGGCAATAGCGCAAAAACTGCAACCGCCAAAGCATCCCCGGTGAATGTTCACCGAATACTTTATCATCTCATAAGCCGGGATATCATCTTTCTTATTATATCGAGGGTGCGGCAGATACATGTACGGCAGATCAAATGTCCTGTCAGCATCTGCCTCCTCCATGGGCGGAAAAGGCGGATTTATTACCATCTTAAATTTATCGACAGGTTCAATTAACCTTGCCGCTTCAATCCTGTTGGATTCCTTTTCAAACTTCACAAAATTCTCAGCAAAGAGCTTTTTATCGCCAATACATTCCTCGAAAGAATGAAGGTAAAGGTCTTTCCATGAATTCTGAACCGGTAATGTTTCATCAGACTTTAACAGAATAGCTGTCTGTGGTACTGTTTTCAATGATGAGAACGGAACCCCTTTTTTCAGCAGTCTCAGGATTTCCCTGATTGGCTGTTCTCCCATTCCATAGATAAGCAGGTCAGCACCGCTGCTTTTGAGTATTGAAGGTTCAAGCCTGTCATTCCAATAGTCATAATGTGTAAGTCTTCTCATTGAAGCCTCTATGCCTCCAATTACAACAGAAACATCAGGAAAGATCTCTTTAAGTATTTTCGAATATACAATTGTAGGATAATCAGGTCTGAAACCGGCCTTGCCACCGGGGGTATAAGCATCGTCTGACCTCAGTCTGCGCGTTGCAGTGTAATGGTTCACCATCGAGTCCATGTTTCCTGCAGCAACGCCGAAAAAGTACTTTGGTTTGCCCAATTTACGAAAGTCTCTTAAATCATCCTTCCAGTTGGGTTGCGGAACAATAGCAACACGGAAACCTTCATCCTCAATGATACGGCCAATCACTGCGGTTCCAAATGATGGATGATCAACATAGGCATCTCCGCTGAAGATGATAACATCAAGTTCATCCCATCCGAGTATCTCAACTTCCTTGTTAGTAGTCGGAAGCCATCTTCTGTCGAAAAGTTGTTGATTTTTCACAGCGCTAATTTACTTAAAATAACTATCTTGCAAAGACAAGTGCTATTAATCAGTAGCATTCTAAGGTGTTAATTATGAACACACATCATATTTCATTTTCTCCAAAACTTAATTATTCTTTATTAGTTTTCTGGTTCGTATTGCTTCTTTTAATTTCTCATCCTGCTGCGATCACTGGCCAGACTGTCGCTAAAAGACCCACAATAGGTCTTGCTTTGAGCGGAGGAGGTGCTCATGGGATAGCACATATTGGCGTCATAAAAGTGATGGAAGAAGCCGGACTAAGGCCTGACTATATTACCGGGGTAAGCATGGGAAGCATTATCGGAGGGCTTTATGCAATAGGATACTCATCTGACAGCCTCCGGAAAATTCTTAAAAGCCTTAACTGGAAGCTTCTTCTGTCAAATAAACTGCCTGAGAACAAGGTAATATTCCTTGAAAAGAATCATTTTTCAAACAGTATTGTCTCCCTCACTCTTTCATTAAGGAAAGTTGTACTACCCTCAGGTCTGATTAACGGGCAGCAGGTGGAAAATATCCTGAGTTATTATGTTTGGCCTGCTGCTGATATTTCTGACTTTTCTAAACTCCCTATTCCATTTCTAAGTGTAGCATCAGATATAGTTACATATAAGAAAGTAATTTTAAGATCCGGGTATCTGCCTGACGCTATCAGAGCAAGTTTTTCCGTCCCCTCTATTTTTACGCCTCTCAGAATTGACACTCTCCTGCTTCTTGACGGAGGACTGATAAGAAACTTCGAAGTCACGGAGGCAAAAAATATGGGCGCTGACATTATAATTGGCTCATATGTAGGTTTCAACGGATATAAAGCCGACAAACTCCAGACTGTGTCCGGAATTCTGGAACAAATCGCAATGTTCAGGAGTCTCGATGATTTTGAAAAAGAGAAAAAACTGGTAGATGTGCTTATAAAACCAGAGACTAAAGGACTTTCGATTTTTGATTTTACGAATGTTGATTCGCTGATCAAACGGGGGTATGATGCTGCTCTTCCATATAAAACTTACTTTAAGAAACTTGCCGATTCACTTAATAATATCGCAGCGCAGAAACCTCTGGTTAATATACTTGACAAAAAGTATTATGCCTTTCAAAAAATAGATGTTAAAGGAAATAAGTACTACTCAAAAGACCAGATCCTGGGAGTTCTCGATATATATCCCGGTGAGGAAGTTGACCGGTCGATGATCACCGACAGAATTGAACTTCTGTATGGAAAAGCATGGTTCGACAAGGTAAAATACAGAGTTGTTCCAAGGAATGATTCCCTAATACTGGAAATAGATTGCATAGAAAAACCGCAGTCAATGCTGTATGGATCGGTACATTATGATAATGCACTGCTTTCAGGAATCATATTTGAGATCTCCATGAAGGATCAGCTGACAAAGAGATCAATAGTAAATTTACGTTCGTGTATCGGACAGTATTACAAGGTAGATCTCAGCTATTTTCAGTTCATCGACCGGAATGAGGTTTTCGGCCTTTCTGCCAACCTGCTTTCAGATAACATACTTCTGCCAGTCTACAATATTCATGGAGAACGGGGAGATGTGGTAAGCAGAAATTTCTCCCCTGTTTTTTCCATCAACCGAAGAATAGGATTAAATAATATGATGAGTATCTCAGAAAGCTTTGAAAAAAGGAATCTTATTCCGCATTATATTTCCGATGTAGGACTTCAGAATTTATCATATAATTATTTAACAACAACTTACAAATATCAGATCAATTCACTTGACAGTAAATACTTCCCCGACAGGGGTACCAGATTAAGTTTTTCTGCAGGGACCTCGAAACTGAGATCAGCGATAATCCGAACAGACTCTTCACGGATCGTTTATAAATACCGGCAATCTTATAGTTTCGATCCAAAAAGGTTCTATACTATTTACGGGAATATCGATCATTACTATTCACCATCAGGTAAAATTACTTTCTCATTCGGTGGTGATATTCTCTTCGTATCTGGCGCAGATTCTATTTCAGCTCAGAATAACTTTTATCTATTGGGGGGAGAAAACCGGATAAATGACAGATCAATGAGTATGGTCGGCTTTCAACCCGGAGAAATACCTGTTCAAAAAGCTGCAGGATTCAGAACCGGGCTGGATTATGAACTGACAGATGATTTTCACCTTAATATAATGGGCAATATTTTTGCAATTCAGGAAGTAAACCGAAGCAAAGGATTATCATTATTGGCAGGCGTCGGGATTGGTGCCGGCTATATGTCAATAATCGGCCCCATCAAGATCGGGGTAATGTACGGTGAATACCATAAAGAACAGTATTTCAACAGAATCAAGGGATATATAAGTATCGGGTATAATTTCTGAACTTCGGAGTCGTAAAAACTAATCACCATACCTAGTTCATTCTTATTATCTTCCTCATATATGCGAATTGAAATATTTAAGCAAAATAGCAAATTATATACTAACTACCTGTTAATTTGACCAATACACCTCTTATTAGGATATTTGATAATCGATGAGATCCCTCACTACGTTCGGGATCTCCCAATCGATTATGATTATTTTATTATGAAACCAGAAAAATAGAAAGTCTGATAAACAAGATTTTTAAACGGTCTGATTCTTGCAGATACTGTTCTGGAGAGATGATATGATTTTTTGTCATACTCATAATTCAGGTTTCATAAGGAAGGACAGAATCGCCGGACTTACCGTTCGAAAGAGGAAGTAAAAAAAATAAAAAATGGATACAGCAAAAGTGATACAGCAACATAAGAGACTCTGCCGTCTGGTATCGGAAAAGAAGATTAAACAAAGTCTTGATATACTGGCTGATATGATCTCTTTTTCAGTGTCGGGCGATATGCGTGACGAGTATAATGATATTGAGATGACATATAAAAACATGCTCACCTACACTATTGATGGGATTAAAGACCCGGAGCGAAATAAGATCTACCTTAAGCTCATTCAATCGATTCTCAAGCTTTCCGACAAGGCACGACAGGACATATTGTCACGTAATTCCGGATGGCATACATACTGGGTAAAGCAGCAGGCTGAGAAAGAGTTCAGACTGACCGGCAAGACCATTGTTGAAACAGTTGATGATCTCATGTTCAAGCAGGAACTCGATGAGTGGCTGAAGTTGAGCAATGAGATCAATCCCAACCCCGATTCAGAGATTTCTATAAAGCATAAAAGGCTCATCAAAAACATCTTCAACCATCTATGGCTCACCGATTATTACGGAGAGGCAGAGAACAGCCTGATTAATATTATCATTAAATCGGGCAAATTCAGATGGTATGAAGCCAGCATTTTTACCTCTGCAATAACTTTAAGCTCTTTCAGGACCTGGCAGCCCGAAAAGTTATATCACCTCATGGATCTGTATGAAGCGGGTCAGGACCAGGTAATGGAAAGGGCGCTCTCGGGACTTATCCTTAATCTTCATTATTTCAATGAACGCATACTTCTTTATCCTGAACTTGAAGAGAGAATAGTAAGAATGAGCAGTGATACAAGGTTCCGCGAGCATTGCAGGATAATTGTTCTTCAGATAATCAGGTCGAGGGAAACAGAGGACCTCGGCAGAAAGCTGCAGGACGAAATATTACCGCAGGTTGCAAAGCTTAAGCCAATGATCGATGAAAAACTTGACCTTGATAATATCCTTCCGAAAGAAAAAAATGAAGAAAAAAATCCCGACTGGTCCGAGATGTTCAGTGGTTCTGAAGAGATTTTCAAGACTATGGAAGAGCTCACAAAACTACAGATGGAAGGCGCAGATGTCTACATGTCGGCTTTCGCCAATATGAAGCACTTTGACTTCTTTAAGGATTTCCAGAATTGGTTTGTTCCCTTCTATCCCGACCATGAAACAGTTGATGAAATCTACAGGGATGAAATTCTTGGTCCGGGCACAAATGAACTGGCCGAGGCGCTTTACAAAACGCCATTTATCTGTAATTCAGACAAATACTCTCTACTGCTGAATTTAAAACACCTTCCTTCCGCGCAGAAGACGATGATGTTGAAGGTTTTCCGCATGGAACTTGAAGGTTTGCAGCAACTTAATGATGAAGAATCAGGTACAGATCCTTACAGGGCATACAGGACGAACATTACACAGTACCTGCAGGATATATACAGGTTTTTTAAGCTATCTCCATACAAAAAAGAATTTGAGGACCTGTTTTCCGGGAAACTTGACATTTACAACTCTGAGTTTTTCAGAATGACAAGTAATTCCAGTGAAGCAGAAGCAGGGCTTGCTGATTATTTTTTCAGCAAGAATTTCTTTTCTGATGCACTTCAGCTCTATATTAAGCAAATTAACGAAAAACCATCTGATGCTCAGTTATATGAGAAGATAGCCTACTGCTACCAGGAGAGTGGGGATTATGAAGATGCTTTAAAATACTACAACAGAGCTGAACTCATTGACAGAAAAGTATGGACAATCAAGAAAATCGGGTTATGTCAGAGAAGGCTCGGGAAGAATGAGGAAGCACTGGAGTATTATTTACAGGCACTTGATCTGGAGCCCGATAATATTCATACTGTCATAATGGTAGCACATTGCTATCTCGATCTGAAGGATTATGAACTGGCATTAAAATACTACTTCAGGGTTGAGTATAAGGAGCCCGGAAACCTTAAGATCTTAAGGCCTATTGCGTTTTGTTATTTTGCACTCGGAAGGTTTGACGAATCGGAGAAATATTACGACCGTTTGTCGGCTGGCAAATTAAATGGGCATGATCTGATTAACAGGGGCCACCTTGCTCTCTGCAAGGGTAAAAAACGTGAAGCAGTTGAGCTTTACAGGCAAAGTATAATGAGCGGGGAACTAAACAGGGAACAGTTCATTTCAATCTTCTCTGATGACAAGGAATTACTAACGTCGCTTGGAGTGAATCCCGATGATCTGCCAATTCTTGTTGACTGGCTTTTATTTATGATCGGGTAATCTGGTGGTATCCCGGTCGTGGTCAGGGGTAATTCGTTGCCTATCCATGGGTCCGTCCTGGAAGCGTCTTCTCTCCCTTCTGAAATCAAGAGAGTCGTTTGAATGGTTCCTGCGGTTCTTACCTATCATTTGCTGGCGACGGTCATCCATGTCTTTAAGCCTTGCAATCTGATCTTTTGACAGGTTAGCATCAATTTCTTTCCTGAAATCTTTCATGCTCGACTCAAGGTCACGTCTGAAATTACTCTGAAGCTCACTGTTTATTTTGGCATATTTATCAAGTACCATGTCGATTTTTTCTTTTTGCTTGTCGTCAGGCTGGATTGCCTTATAGAACCCGTCCCTGAATCTCTCCTCGGAAAAGAATACTGTCACAGGCTTCAGCCGGTGATATCTTATCTGCGCGGAGGTAAGCATTCCAATGATAAAACCTATAATGAGTGTCAAAACAATAACAATAACCGATTTTGTTTTCATCCTGTTCTAATTACCAGTTAATAAACAAACTATGCTTTCATCATAATTATCTCTCAGCCCTAAAAATGAATTTAATGAAAGAGATCCTTCCATAAAGAATATAGAGATAAGAAGAATCACTATTGCAGCAACGCCGGTAAGAGCTACCCGATAGAAAGTCACATTCATATATCTGAAAAATTCCACTTCCCTGTTAATCTTCAGACCTGTTGAAGTAAGTTTACCCAGCACTTTATCGGTAAATCCGGGACGGAAGTCATATAATACGCCTTCTTCCTCAAGTCTCCTGGAAACCTCAATGTTATCAGCATTTTCATTCAGTGAGCTGATCATAATGTTTTTAATTTCCGAGGTATTCATATTTCTAAATATGTTATTACAATC
>Ga0315272_10000875_pt1 | contig 15311 bp, 12 predicted proteins | sample C3_middle_MG_FD_203918 | JGI IMG/M metagenome (GOLD analysis project Ga0315272, IMG submission 203918) | Sediment microbial communities from Yellowstone Lake, YNP, Wyoming, USA - C3_middle | ecosystem: Environmental > Aquatic > Freshwater > Lake > Sediment | place: USA: Wyoming | collected...
AATACCGAAGCGGATACGGTTATCGATGGCGGGATTGCGCGGATTACGGGCATGAAGCCGGGGACCGGTTCCACCATAACAATGGAGTGCGAGGGGGGTAGCCGGGCAGTGATTGTCCTGCTTGAGGCGGATCAGGCCCGGCACTGTTACCGGGCCAATGTTGGCGGGGTGGAAAGGGTTTTTGTGACCAAGGCCGACCCGCTTTTCGAGGACAGCCGGATCAGGCTGCGCACCCGCGACCAGAAAGAAATGAAGGTGGCGGTGTTCCCGGCATTCAGTCCCGAGGAAGCCAAAATTATGGATAAGTATGCCCAATATCAGGACGGGATATTTACCGGATACAGCACCGTGATTGAGCCGGTGGAAATCGGGGTCAGTGCCAGGAAAATCCAGGATGCCGGTCCCGCAGTAAAGCCGCCCATCGGTTCCAAGAAACAAATAGAGCCGCCGGCGGAGGAGGCCTGGACGCATGCCGCCAAATGGCGGGTGGATTTCACCGGTGAGGTTCCCGCGCATGTTAGTGAATTATTTATGGCAGTCGATTATGTGGGGGATGTCGCCAGGATTAATTGCGAGGGCCGGCTGGTGGCGGATGATTTTTACTACGGCAGGCTTTGGGAGCCGGGGCTCAAGCGGATGGCCGGAGATTACCTGCCTAAGGGGCTGGAATTAGCGGTGATGCCATTGCGGAAAGACAGCCAGATTTACATTGATAAAACCGCCCGCCCAGAATTCAACACCCGGGGTGAAGCCGTGGAATTGCGGCGTATCCTGATTACGCCGGAATATGAGGCAACGCTTAACCTGAAATAACGGTGGGTAGTGGAAATTCCGGTCAGGGCTTTTTGGCGATAACCTGCTGATTGGATGTAGTCAGCCCGATTGCCAGGGCAACGATATCAACGATGGTGAATATTCCCAGCAGGAGGGGGTTACGGTCAACCATGTACCGGCCCAGCCACCTTAATATCCCCGCAGGGCTGCTGGTAAGCCGGGCGTGAAAACTGAATATCCAGACAATTGGTGCCACCAGCGACTTATGCTTTTCAAAGGCCAGTCCGGATTTCTCGAGCGTTGCCCGAAGGGTTTTTCCGTTGAATAGATGCAGGTGCCGGGGAATGTAATAGCCGCCCCAGAAATGATCGTAGAAAAACTTCCGGTCATATCCGTCCAAATCGACGGTGGATATCGTGATCTGGCCTCCGCTTTTCAGGGCTCGGGCTATTTTCTTCAGGACCTCCACCGGATGCCAGGTGTGTTCGATTAACTGGTTCATTATGACCAGGTCAAAGCGGTTTTCGCCCAAATCGGCTTCTTCAATCGGCGAAGCAACCAGTTTGATGCCATGTTTATCGCAGGTCTCCTGCTGGGCGGGGGTGAAACGCAGGTCGAGTCCGGTGCAATCTGCAAGGGGGTATTTCTTTTTGAGCTCCACCAGCAGGGAACAGTCACCACAGCCGACCTCAAGTATCCCAAATGGCTTATCGCGAAGGCCGGCAGGTATCGGGGGGATTCGTGATTGGATTACGATTTGCTTGAAGAAGGAGACAATAGAAGACGAGGATTTTTCGTGCCGCCCCTGAAAGGTGTAGTAGTCGCTGGGGTAAATAATTCCGGCCGATTCGATGGTAGGACGGGGGTTCAGGAAAACATGGGAACATTCCCGGCATTCGACAAAGAAAAACTGGTCATTCGTGGTCCGGTATTCATAGTCATATCCCGAGGTAATGGGGCTGGATTTATCGCTTCCGCAATACGAGCAGGATATCGCTTCCAGTGAAATTCCCGGGCCGCTATTTGCCATAAACCTCTTTATGGTCAACCGGCCCCTTTTTCTGGAGATTGCCGATTTTCTCCATGATGGTGTCCTGGAAAACCGTGTCCTCCGCGGCAATACAGATCTTTTGATACTGGCCAAAATACTGGTTCTCCTGCATCCTCTTTACAATGCCCGTCAGGGGCTCTTCTGTTACATTCCCGAATGAGACATGGATAAAGGGGCACGGTATGACATCACCAAAGGGGGTTATGTAGCACTTTTCGATGCCGGACGGGCAGCCAATGGCGTTCCTGCCGACCTCATGGTCGGTGGAGGTCTTGGGATATTTCTCGAGTATTTTATCCAGGTACGCCCGGTCGTCACCCCGCAGCAGGTTGTCCTTCTTGCCTTTCCAGTTCCCGCAGGGGATGGCCAGGTTGAACAGGAATATCGCGCCAACCTTGTTGGCTTTTTCGATGAGGTCGGTAAGCTGTTTCGAACGCAGGTTGTCATGGGTAACGGTTCCGGCTATCAGGACCTGCATGCCGGCCTGGCGGGCATTTTTAACGCCCTCGAATGCGCGTTGATAGGAATCCTGGTGTCCCCGGAAGGAGTTATGCTCATTGGGCTCAATGGAATCAATGCTGGTGGTAATGCAGTTGACTCCCAGCTTGGCGAGGCGGACCGCTGTTTTCAAGTCCAAAATCATGCAGTTGGTTTGGACACTGATGTAATGAATTTTAGGCTCGAGAATGGGGATTAAGTCATAAAGCCAGGGGACCATGAGGGGTTCGCCACCGGTGATGTTCCAGGACAGGACATCGAGCTTTTTAGCTTCCTTCACGATTTCGCGGTAGTCGTCCAGGGTCAGCGTCCGGGCGCCCTCCTTGTTCAGGACTTTGGCGGAGCAGTGCTGGCAAAAAAGATTGCACTCATAGGTAAGGGCCAAATCGATGATGCGATACCCCTTCTTGCCGGCAAACAGGGAGGCCAGGCGCGCGAGAGTGTGCCGCCAAAGCATGGTGGGCCGGAACGGGGAAATGTTGTATTTAAGGAAGCTGTATTTGCGGACGAGGTTCGAATAGAAGCTCATAGGAATAATTATACGCCCTTCATTGCGGGGTATGGCACAAGGCCGCACCGGATGGAGCGCCGTCAGGGCGGTTTGTGCCGGTCTTTAGCGGTTGGAACCAATCAGGAGGGCAATCAGGTCGGATACATGCCGGTGCCGTTCGATGGGGTGGCGCAGGTTCATTCCCGCCCGCACTTTGTAGGAATTCTGCCGCCCCCGGCGGAGCTTCTGGATGTATCCCGCCTTTTCCAGGTCGGCGACGATGCGCTGGACGGCCCGTTCGGTTATTCCGACGCTATTTGCCACGGTACGCATAACCGCTTCAGGTTCATGGGCAATAACCAGCAGGACATGCGCGTGGTTGGTTAAAAAAGTCCATCCTAGCGATGCTTCTGGAATATTCCGTTTCATAATGCTAACATACGACATATGTGTCGTGAATACAATAGCGTATATGCCCGGAGTATAGGATAAATGGATGACCTGCTGATTCCCGTATTGAAAGAGGGGGATATCCTCCCGGGCCTGCGGGATACCCCCGTTGGCGACCTGTTGCGATACCAGAACCTGGGGATGCCTTACCGGGAACATTCCAGCGCCGACCTCCTGGTGGGGATGTGCATGGATAACCGCAAAAAGCTGCATATTCCTGAAAACTTCGCCTTTATATTCAGGACGGCGGGGGCCAACCTGAGGAGGCAGGAGTTTAATGTTTCATTTGCTGTCGCGGTGGGTGGGGTGAAGGCGATAGCCCTCATCGGGCACAGCGACTGCGGGATGGTCAACCTGGAATCAAAAAGGGCAAAGTTCATCGAGGGGCTGACAAAAAACGGGGGATGGAATTCTGAGGAGGCTGAAACCCATTTTGACCGGTATATCACCGATTATGAGATAGGAAATGCAATCGGTTTTGTCCTTATTGAGGCGGAAAGGCTGAGAAAGCGCTATCCGAACATCCTGATCGTTCCGCTTTATTACACAATCAACGACGGATTAATACACCAAGTCCGGGAAGAATAAAGGAGAAACCTTTCGAATGAATAAATTTGATATGAAAAAAATAAACTTGCCAAAGGAATTGGGCGAAATTCTGCAGGGCGCCAAGTCGGTTTGGTGGGCCCGCTCAATCAGCGAACTCCAGGAGGCGTCTTGCGGAGGAGCGCAAAGCGACTCATTTGAGGTTTCATACGGGCTATCCAGTGGAAAGAGGGTGGTTGAGGCCACGGTGGCGCGGGTGCGCAATGGAATAGTGGTCAATTATCCCGAGCCGTACATGAGGAGGCGCGAGCCGGACTGCATGTTTATTTCCGACGATCTTCCATCCGAGAAGCCCCGTTTCAGGGATAAATTCGGCTATGAATTCGAGAACCTGCGGAGTGATACAGCCCAGTGGCTGAAAACCCGGGACCTGGTGGTGTTCTGTTTCAAGGCGGGCCAAATGGCGGCAGGAGTAGATTCAATTGTTGTAGCGCCAGCCAATGCCGGTTTTTTTGCCCTGAGTCTGGCCCTGCTTCAGGGGATTATTCCCCCAGAGGAGCTTGAGCCCGGGTATTCCCCCCAGTCGATTATTTATGTCGCCCCCCCCTTCCGGCACACGCATTTCTCCGGTAAGCAGGTGGTGGTTCATCACCGACAAGAGCAGGGACGCGGCCTGCACGAGATCTTTGCCTACAACTTATATCCGGGACCCAGCGCAAAAAAGGGCGTCTATGGAGCATTGATTAACTGGGCAGAGCGGGAGGGTTGGGTTGTCCCCCATTGTTCCGCGGTCCAGGTGATAACCCCTTACGACAATGTTGTAACCATAATGCATGAGGGAGCCAGTGGAGGGGGAAAGAGTGAGATGTTGGAGCAGGTTCACCGTGAGGCGGATGGCCGGCTGTTATTGGGCCAGAACCTGGTTACAGGAGAGAGGCGGTATGTGGAAATTCCCCGTGCCTGCGCCCTGCGCCCTGTTACCGACGATATGGCGTTGTGTCACCCGTCCCTGCAGAAGGGCGACGGGTTTTTGCATCTCGCTGACGCGGAAAATTCCTGGTTCGTCCGGGTCAACCACATTAGGGAATATGGGACAGATCCGTTCATGGAAAAACTGACCGCCCAGCCGTCGGAGGGCCTCGTTTTCATAAATCTTGATGCAGTTCCGGGAAGTCGGGCCCTGATTTGGGAGCATACCGAGGATTCACCGGGCCGGCCTTGTCCCAATCCCCGCGTGATACTTCCGCGCAGGATGGTCCCCGGGATTGTAAATGAACCGGTGTCAGTGGATATCCGGGGATATGGGGTAAGGACCCCGCCATGCACAAAAAAGGAGCCGACCTACGGAATCCTGGGGTTGTTCCACCTCCTTCCTCCTGCCCTGGCCTGGCTGTGGCGCCTGGCTGCCCCGCGGGGATATTCCAATCCGAGCATTATTGAGACTGAAGGAATGGAAAGCGAGGGAGTTGGCGCATATTGGCCATTTGCGACCGGCCGGCGGGTTACCCAGGCTAACCTCCTTCTGGAACAGATAAGGAAGACGCCTAATGTCCGGTATGTCCTGTATCCCAACCAGCATATCGGGGCATGGGCAACCGGATTCATGCCGCAATGGATAGCCAGGGAATACCTGGCCCGGCATGGCCATGCCCGGTTCAAGCCTGACCAGATCCAGGCGTCGCGGTGCCCCCTGCTGGGATACACCCTCAACCAGTTATCGGTGGAGGGGCGCATTATTCCCATGCGTTTCCTGCAGGTAAACCAGCAGCCGGAAGTGGGAGATGAGGCTTATGACCAGGGAGCCAGATTGCTTTATGATTTTTTCAACGAACAGTTGGCTGCATTCCTCGACCCGGAATTGGACCCGCTGGGGCGCCGGATTATCGAATGCTGCTTGAATAAGGGGACCGTGGAGGAATACGAAAAACTCATGTAGGAGCGGGGTAGCCGGAGAGCCGCCGCAAAGCGGCTAAATTCCCCGGTGCTGGAGAGGATTAATAAAGACCCGTATCGTGGGGGCAATTAGCGGGGTGTGGGAGAATAATCCACATGAAACCGCCATCCCAGGGGAATATAGTCCGCACTTCAGCCAAGGCAGTGATTACCAGTAAAGGTTCGATCCTCCTGATTAAGCGCCATAGCGAGGGGGAGGACTGGTATACACTTCCCGGGGGCGGGCAAAACAAGTTTGAAACATTGGAGTCCGCCCTGATACGGGAATGCGCGGAAGAGACTGGATATGTAATCAAGATAAACGAAATGATGTTTGTGGGCGAATACATCGGGAAGAACCATGAATTTTCCGGGAAGGATTCAGATATTCACCAGATTGACCTGCATTTTCTCTGTGAAATAGGCGGAACAAACGAGCCGGGAGTCGTAACCGTTCCTGATGATACCCAGGTGGCGGTGGAGTGGGTGGACACAGGGAAGCTGGGTGAGACACCGCTCTATCCGAAATACCTGCGAAAGAGGATACCGGAGTATCTGGCGGGTGAACGCGGCAAAATCTATATTGGGGATTTGAATTGAGGAATGTCCCTTGACTCGCAGTAATGCTTCCCGGTTGAGCAAATAAAATCATATGCCTCTATACTAATTGCATGAGTAAGCCGGGTTTGGTAGCGGGACAGATTGCCAGGATTGTCCGGAGAATATCCGGAAGATTCCAGCCTGACCGGATAGTCCTGTTTGGTTCGCAGGCACGGGGGGATTCTGGTCCGGGAAGTGATGTGGACCTGCTGGTCATCATGCCTGTTCGTGGCTCCATCAGGAATAAAAGGATCGAATTGCAGATATCTGTGCATGACATCAGGGTTCCCAAGGATATCCTGGTAGTTCGCCCTGAGGATGTTGCAGCCCAGAAGGATATACCCGGAACTATTGTGCATTTTGCATTGAGGGAGGGCAGAACACTCTATGCCCGCGCATGATCCGGCGATCATTCGCGCGGCGCAAGGCTGGGTCAGAAAGGCGGAGAACGATTTTAGTAATGCAACCAACGAAATAAAGAGAGGAAAAAAGTCGCCACTAGATACTGTGTGTTTTCATGCCCAACAGACAGTTGAAAAATACCTTAAAGCGATTTTGGTTCTGAAAGGGATTGATTTCGGGCGTACTCATGACATATCAATCCTATTGGCGATGGTGCCAAGAAATATCCGGCCGGAAATGAGCAAGCTTGAGCAGGTTACTCTTGTAGATTATGCGGTAACTTCAAGGTATCCGGGCGACTATGAGCCAATCAGTATGGCTGATGCAAGAAAAGCCGTTGCCATGTCAAGGAAAGTGCGCGGATTTGTCCGCAGGTATGTTCCGTTGGTAATCCCGGAAGGATAATTCCGCTATCTATATGTCAATGAATATGAAATGCCCGATATGCGACCGGATTGCCCGGTATAAGAAGGGTGGTGATCCCGATGTGGTTAAGGAATTCAAGCAATCCATATTAATTATCGGGGCTAACCAGCATTTCCGCGGGTATGCCATCCTGCTTTTAAAGCGGCATGTCCGGGAGCCCCACCAGCTTGCTTCCGCGGCGCAAAGGCAGTTGTTCGACGAATTAATGACGGCGGGTGACGCGATCTGGAGGTGTTTCAAGCCGTGGAAATTGAACTATGCCTGTCTGGGGAATGAGGTTCCGCATACGCATTGGCACATAATTCCCCGTTATAAAAAAGGACCCGCTCCCTGGCTGGTGGGAAAGTTCACATCGGGAAATAAGGCTTTTGAGAAGAATCGGCAGGAGCTGGTGAAAAAACTTCGGGGTTTCCTGAAATAGCCCGGCTCTGCGCCTTGCTCCCATGGTCCGTAAGAGAGCAAGGCGGTAGAAACCGGATTAATTCACCGATACATCATCAAGATAGAAAGTCCCTGAATCCTTGCGCTCGTATCCCCACAGCATGAAGGTTAAACCGGTGAATGGCTCAATGCGGGTTGTTTCCAGGGCAACTCCTTCCTTGGTTTCCTTGCCGTGTGACCAGCTCCAGGTACGGTCGGAAAACTTAAAATTAACCTGGTTCCAGCCAGGCATTAACTTTATGCGGGGGGCACTATATGACCCCTTAAGCCCGCGTATTCCAACAACAAGTTCCGGGTAAGCAGTGGTGGCGCCGGGGGCGATATATGTCCGGAACGATATGCCGGTTGCTCCGGCCCAGATTTCCGGCCTTTCCGTACCAAGAGTCAGCATAGGCCACTCGTACCTGGAGAAATCATAGCCGATACGCAGGGAATTTCCGCTTCCTCCTTCGGGGGCCCGGACCAGTTCACCCAGGACGCTTTGATCCCACATAGTCCAGGAAAGCGGGCTGTCAATCGTCTTGAAATCCTCCAGGGTGAACGGGGCTTTACGGCTGGCCACCGGGTCGATCCAGTCGGTATCGCTGATGCGGACGGCCTCTACATCTACTTTTCTGCCGTCCACATGAACCAATAGGTAGTGGTGGAAACCCCGGGCGGGGTCGTCTTCGACTTCGCCACCACCACCTCCGCTGATGTATTGCAGAATGCCGTGCCGATAGTCCATGTCGTACTGGTGGTAGTGGCCCGCGAAAACCATCCGGATATTGGCTGCGGTCAGTGCGTCAATCAGGCGGGAATATTCAACCTGATGGGAGTCCAGCGAGGCGGAATCCTCATAGAGGGTTCCGTTTGCCAGCGGCCGGAATACCGGCTTGTGCATGGCCACAAAGATGTTGTCCCAGCCCCGATATTTGGTGAGGCGGGACTTGAGCCATTTAAATTGCACACCGGAAATCCGGTTTACGTCTGTTTCAGCGTCCAGAAAAATGAAGGCGCTGCGGCCGTATTCAACAGCATGGTAACGCTTCCGGAAGTGCCTGTCCCAGACCTGGCCGGAGGCTTTGTCGTAGAGGTCATGATTTCCGGGGGAATGATAAACCGGAATCGGCTTGAAGGATTCAGCCGTCAGGAAGTATTCCTTCCACATTCTTTCGAGTAATCCGGGGTTTCCCTGATAGCCCCAGACATGGTCGCCCTGCTGGATTACGAAGGCCGGGTTATGGGTCTTGATGTCAGCGATGATCCGGCGGAACACCTCGTTTTGGCGCATGGTGTTGTAGCCGCTCGGCTGGTTGTCGCCAACGACGGCGAATGTAAATGGTTTGGCACGGGCGGCCGTGCCAAGGCATAGTAGAAGGCCAATCACGGCGGTTAAGGCGGTTTTTCTCATGGAGTTATCATCCCCGAAATGCCAGCTCACTGACAAAGACGCTTCGACAGAGGACCGGGGAGAGGCGTTAGCAGAGGGTCAATAGGTAATTTTAGTAGAATAAAAGCGAAATGCACGGCTATTTACTGGCGATTATTCCAGCACTTCTTCTGGCGTCCCCAATGGCAATGGGGTCGGCGACGCTTATATCCGACTCGCAATACATTTATCGGCAGGTGGATTCCCGGCTGGGAAATCTGGGTGATGGCGTAGGGGATATTGTCACCGTTCCACATGAAATTGAAATGGACCGGCAAGGGAGGACCCTTGTCCTCCTTAAGGTAAGGGTCCTGCCAACCCGGGAGGAGGAGCTATCGGCAAGAGGATATTCCAATGAATCCGGAAGGATGCCCGGGCCATACCGTTATGAGTTAATGGCGGTATCAGCGGAAGGGGAGGTAAAAACCATTATCGAAGGTGAGTCGGGGAGTTTCGGTGATGCCAATCCGTTAAATGGCGTGGCGAGCGGGGAAGACGGGATTTATTTATTCAGCAGGGGTGCTGACATGGGGCCGGATGGGATATTCAAGGTCAGGTATTATTCAGGAAAGAATCGGAAATTGTCCTTCACTTCGGACAGCGGAAAAAGCGCGAATGTTTCCAGAGAATTCGGGAAACATGCCCGGGCAATATTGAAAATAATTGAAAAAAAAGGAAGTACGCCATTCCCGGTAAAAATTATCACCTCGCCTCTTGTTGCAGTCATGGGTAAAGGCGTCCCCGGTTGGCGGGAAGACACCATGATTTTAGAGAGGCCGATTAACGGATATACGGGCACTTATTCAGGGGGTGTTTGCGTGGGTATAGATGACCAGTCCCGCTTATACCTGCTAATGACCCGGCAGGGCCCGGAGGATGATTTTGCGGTGCGCCAACCCCAGGATTTAATTGTTATGACAAAAGAGGGGCATGGCGCGGCGGTTATTGAGCTTCCCCCCTGGCGAGAAGACTTATGGTCGAGTAACGGAGAAAACATCAGGATATTGGGGGATGGATCGATTGTGCAATTGTGGGGCCAGGGAAGACAGGTTTCATTAAGGCGGTGGGTCAGACAGGGTGAGTGAAGGGGCCGGTATCATGGGGGAAAATCCTTTAGGCTATGTGATTTTGCGTATATCGGTGTTGATTTCCTGTTGATATCATTCATGTGACATGAGTGAAAGAACTGCCCCGTTTTGGGTGTCCCTGGTATTGGCCGGTGCCCTGAGTGCCGGCTCGATGGGGCATGCCATGGTTGTGCCTTCCACGGTATATTCTCCCGCGTCGACTGCCGGACCGTCCACTGCATATGGAAGCCAGCGTAAAGTTTTCGTACTGGGAAACATGCCCGGATCAATCGTGGCGGTATATGCCACCAGCACCAACGAGCTGCATTGGGGGTATTCAAACGACAGCGGGGTGACCTGGACGGATGGGTTGATTACCGCGGGTCCGGCCCACACTTTCAGCGCGGTCCTGGACCCGGCGACAAATAACCTGCATGTATTTTTCAGTACCGGCGCTTTGGGGGCGGCCAGTGATATCGGGTATGCCATCGGGGTATACGGAGCCCTGCCTACGGACCCGTCTTATGCATGGACGGTCGATTCTTTGGCAATTGGCGCGGGCACCGGCAGTCTACTCCAGTTTCCTTCGGCGGTAATTTCCTCAGCCGGGGGGATTACCTGCCTGCACCTGGTTTATGGGGTCAAGGAGGACACCGGCGCGGCGTTCAGTGATGTCCGGTGGAATTATAAGGTCCTGAACACTTCCACGGCTGGGTGGCATTTCCCCGACCCGGGCCACAGCCTGACCATGTGGAGCCTGGCTTCCACGTGCCAGGGGGCCTGTGGGCCCTGTCCAAATACTTATGACCGCAATCCCGGCGCGATACCTTCGATAATATCCGCCGCCAATGGCGCGCTTTACATGACTACCTGGGTTGGTGATAAGGCGGCCGCACATTTTTACATGCGGCGGATGGCGGCAACCGGGACTTCCTGGGATGCCGGCCCGCCGGTTCCCTATGCCATATTTAATGATGGGTCGTTTACCGCTCCCTGCCTCTCCTTGAATGTGTCGGCGGGAGCGGTTCATTCCGCGATGGTTAACGTCTCCGGTGACGGGATTGCCCTGGTCATCCCGGTGGGGAATGCCCAGAACCCCCTGTCCTACCAGTTACTGTTCAATAACACTTCTGCCACATCATGGAGCGGGCCCGGCTCGTCACCGGCGGTGGTTGGCGGATTGGCAGTGGCCAATGCCGGCGATGGATATCCTTCGATTACCGCAACTCCCCTGGGGACATATTTCATAATGATGGCGGATTCCGGGACGCGGTCAAACGGGAATATTGATTACTACATGTATAACGGGGTTCTTTCCGCGAAAACAACATTGTGGGATGATGCCGCGGACAGCGGGAATATGTTCCCTTCCACGGGAATTGATGCATCGCAGGACCTGATGGTGGCCTGGTCGGCCGGAAGTGGGGCAACCGCCTCGGTCAAATATTATTCGATTGTCGTCAATCCATTGAAGGGATTTGTCCAGGTATCCTCCACCGGAGTGTGTGAGCATGAAACATTCTCGGTATCTTTTACCGTTTCCAACACCGGAACGCTGCCGGTAACCGGGCCCTCGGCAGATATCTGGGTAAACCTGTCCGGGGGAGATGCCACAACCTGGCAAGTAGTCAGTTCGCCCGCCATGCCCGCCCAAATCGATCCCGGTGATTCCAAGGTTTTTGTATGGACAGTGTCGGCAACCGGCTTATCACCCCTGATTACCGGCATGAGTTGGGCCTCATTTACAGCGACAGTCACCGGGACTTACCTGGGAGGGCCGGTGGCGACAATAAAGAATTCACCGGTTGTAACGGAATATGGACCGCCGAAAATGGGCGCGGTGGTCGACCTTTCAGCGACTACTTTGAGCACAGGGCAAATGGTAACTATTTACCTCACCGTTACGGATGAGGGTGGGTCGGCGGTAAACGGGGTTGCCCCCATCCTGGGATGGAATCAGGATGCCGGCGGAGCGTCGGGTTTGCTGGCAATTTCCGGCCCCTCCCCGGCAACGGCTGACCTGATTCCAGGCAGTGCCGCAACATTTTCCTGGGTTTATCAGGTGGTGTCGGCAGGAACTCCATCAGGAGACCGCATATCATTTTCCGCAACCGCAACAGGGGTTGATGGGGGATGCGGGCTTACTACGGCAGTATCAGCCCTGTCGGGTTCTGCCAGGATTGAACGGGCGGCGGTATTGGACGGTTCCGTGGTTACCGCAGATCCGGTAACGATTTGCAGTGGCGACACCATAACCGTTACCCAGACAGTTACGAATACCGGGGTGGCTGGGGCGAAGAATGTGACTCCTTCACTGGCGCTGACGGTAGAAGGGCCTGGCTCCGTGATTCCCGGCTCAGCTCCGGCCGGTTTGGCCTGGCTGGCTGGCGGGGCATCAAGCACTTTTACCTGGACTTATAACGCCAGTGGGCCGGGCCTGGTGAGGTTTACGGCAACTACAACAGCAAATGATTCCAACAGCCTGTCTGATATTTCCACCGGGCCAGCCACATCAAGCACCGTGAATATCCTGGGCGTCGGTACAATTTCCATCACGGTTACCTCTCCGGCGTATGTGTCAGTAGGGCAGTGGATTAAGGTCGTTATGCAGGCCAGTAATCCGGGGAGCATGGCACTCCTGTCATTCATGCCGGAGCTGGCAATAGGTCCGGGAAGTGCCCTGTTAACCCCGGAGGGATTGCCCCCCGTGGGAGGAGGCAGTATTCCGGCAGGCGGGTCGGTCCAGGTTTCATGGACATATTCCTCGAATGGTTCCGGTTTGGTTTCGTTTACTGCCACCGGGACGGCCGTGTCATGTGGAGGCGCCTTAGTAGAGGCATCCAAGACGGTTTCCACGACTATCCAGATTCCCGCCAGCCTGATGGATTCGGTTGTAGCCAGTCCGGGCACAATCTGCCGGGGTGTTCCATTTCCCGTCACCGTTACAGTTGTTAATACCGGCCAGGCGACCTGTTCCGGGTTGATGGTCTCGCCTCCACTGGTTACCGGAACCGGTTCAGCCGGAATTGTTGCTGCCCCTTCCCAGGCTATTCCCGCCGTTCTCGGTGGGGGAAAAGTAAAAACCTATGTATGGACTTATGTTTCATTCCAGGGTGGATCGCTCCAGTTCACCGTTACGGCGACAGGTTTTGACGCAAATTCCGGGCGCGCGGTCGCCAAAGCCGTGGCCATCTCGGCTCCGGTACAGGCCTGGAATGGGGCGATGCTGTCGGGAATATCAACCGGGCCAATTGTAGTTTCAGAAGGCCGGGACTTCGAGGTGGTGCTCAAGGCGATTAATAACGGCGACATGAGCCTGCCGGCCTTAACCGTAACCGCTTTTCCACGCAGTGACTCCAGTCCTGCCATCCTTGTTTCCGGACCGTCACCCGCGGGGCCGGTTGTTCTTCCTGCCGGGGCGTCCGGTTTTTTTACCTGGGTATGGAAGGGTCTGGCAGAAGGGAACGTGATTTTAACCTTGACTGCCTCAGGTTTTGACGGGGCGTGCGCCAGCCCTTATGTCAGGGTGCCCTTGACCGTAGCGGTGGTTGGTCCGCATCTGGTTCTGGAAAAATCTGCGCCAGCCCAGTCGTCATCGGCCAGCCCGGTGGCATTTGTCCTGACCCTGCGGAATACCGGACTGGATACGGCCTACAACATCGTGCTGGCGGATACCCTCCCGGCTCCGCTGGTTTTTGTCGCAGCATCCGGGACTTATACCCGCAATGGTTCGGTGGTCGGATGGGATGTGGGGCAACTGCCACCGGGCGGGGTGAAAACATTCAGTATTTCCGGGCAGGTAAAAAACAAGGAAACGGACCTTACTGTGGTTAATACGGCCTGGGCTACCTACAGGAACTGGGGCGGCACAGCCAAGCCGGCAGTCAGTGGAAGTGCGCCGGTAATCCTGGTCCCATTACTGGTCAAGCGGGTATTTCCCAATCCTTTCAATCCTAAAAAGGCGGTCAGGGGAACATTGAAGTTCTCGGGAATTCCCACCGGATCTTTTGTGCGGATATACACAACGCGCGGCTTGCTGGTTTGGGACGGGAGCGCCTCAGGCGGGCGGCATACCGTTGAATGGGACGGGAAAAATCAGGCTGGAAATCAGGTAGTTCCGGGGGTTTATCTGGGAGTGCTGGAAGGCGGTGAAGGAAATTCCGTATTCCGGCTGATAATCGAATGAAAATAACGGGCATTTTCCTGTTGGCGGCGGGTATGGCAGTGGGGCCGGCCTGGGGTGCTTCCAATGCGGGCACGGGATTCGGCGAAAGGTTGTGGACGATGACCTCGGCGCGGGAGGCGGGCTCCGGCGGGATTGCCTTGGAGGATCCGTGGAGGCAGGGAGTATCCATTGATACAAGCAATATCAGCCTGGGTTCGGGACTCAACTGGTATGGAGTGGGATTTGAGGGAGGTTCCGGGGAGCTCGTCCGGGTGGGCATGGATGGATTCCTTTTTTCCGCTCCCGGAATAACCAGGACCCGGGAAACGGCCGAGGGCACCTGGGCGGGGGATGGCGAGAAGGTAAGCGAATCGGAATGGGGCGGCCGGATGATTGGCCAGTTAATGGTGGCAGAAGGATACGGATGGAAACTGGCCGGACTGGCGAGAGTCAGTGGCTTGGTCCAAAACCTGCCGAGTGGAAGCATTTCCGGGGTGGCAATAGAAGCTGGAGGCCAGGCGCAGCAGCCGCTTGGCGGAGGGAGAGCCTTAACTGCCTGGGTGCTGTCGGGCCCACTGGGATATGGCGGAAATGTTTTGTTCACCCGCCAGCTTCAGGTCGGGGGGGAAATTATGGGAACGATTTCCGAGGGGCTTACAGGGAAAGCCGAGGGATATGCCGTCGGTGTTGACGGAAGATTGCTTGGAGAAGGACTCTATGTTGGTGGGCTCGGTTTTGTTTACTGGTTTGGAAATCATGCCCGGGAGGGGCTGACATATTCCGTGCGGGGAGGCGGTGAATATGGAAAGGGGAGTGTGGAGTCACTCCGGCCGCGTTGTGGATTGGGGGTGCTGTGGCGGGCTACCGGAGGCTGGGGAGTCCAGTTTGATTACGCCTATGCCCCGATGGGCGAACTGGGGGCGTTTAATTACCTGACGCTTTCGATGCGCCTGCCGGAGCGGGAGATGCCCGACTTGCGGGCAGTGGAACCGGTTGAACCGGCGCCGGATGACCAGACAATATATTTTTACCCCCAAAAAGGGGAGAAGGCGCGCATT
>Ga0315272_10000877_pt1 | contig 15292 bp, 7 predicted proteins | sample C3_middle_MG_FD_203918 | JGI IMG/M metagenome (GOLD analysis project Ga0315272, IMG submission 203918) | Sediment microbial communities from Yellowstone Lake, YNP, Wyoming, USA - C3_middle | ecosystem: Environmental > Aquatic > Freshwater > Lake > Sediment | place: USA: Wyoming | collected...
GGGAATCCAGGGGAATGGATGCCCGACGAAAGCATTCGGGCATGACGCGTTTAATCGCCGGGTCAAAGGTTGATGTTCGTCGGTTTTAAAGCTGCGCTTTCTTAACGTCCCTTTTGCCGCCGGAAGAGGCTTTGATCTTGGTCGAAACGAAGAGGACATCCCTCCGCCATCTTTTACGGGCGCTCCGTTCCCGCAACTACCGCCTTTTCGTCGCGGGACAAGGCGTGTCCCTGGTCGGGACCTGGATGCAGCACGTTGCCATGAGCTGGCTTGTGTACCGCCTGACCGGTTCTGTCTTGCTCTTGGGGGTTGTCGGTTTCACCAGCCAAATCCCGACCATCTTCATCTCCCCTGTGGCCGGGGTGCTCGCCGATCGCTGGGACCGGCGGCGTCTTCTCCTTGCCACCCAGTCCCTGGCCCTGTTACAAGCGGCCTTTCTTGCCCTTGTCGTGCTAACCGGAATCGTGCAGGTCTGGCAGATCATCCTGCTGAGCCTGATCCTGGGCGTGGTCAATGCCTTTGACATCCCGATCCGCCAATCCTTTGTCGTCGAGATGGTCGAACACCGTGAGGACCTGGGAAACGCGATCGCCCTCAACTCCTCTCTGGTGAACGGGGCGCGGCTCATCGGCCCGGCCATCGCCGGATTGCTCGTAGCCTCGGTGGGAGAAGGGATCTGTTTTATCCTCAATGCCCTTAGCTACCTGGCCGTCATCGTGGCCCTTGCGGCCATGCGCCTCCCGCCCGCTGCCCATGCCCCGCGCGCCAAGCGGAATCTACGCCAGGAACTCTACGAAGGCTTTATCTACGCGTATAATTTTGGCCCGATCAGAAGCATCCTGCTCCTCCTTGCCGTGGTCAGCCTCATGGGGATGCCCTATTCCGTGCTGGTGCCTGTTTTTGCCAAGGATATACTGCATGGCGGGGCGCACACCTTCGGCTTCTTGATGACTGCCGCAGGCAGCGGTGCCCTGGTCGGCACCCTGTATCTCGCCTCCCGCCAGAGTGTGCGCGGACTCGGCCTGGTGATTGTGCGGGCGACGATTTTTTTCGCGGTCGGGATCGCCGCCTTTGCCCTGTCCAGCAATTTCGTGCTCTCGCTGGCCGCCCTGGCCTTGACCGGATTTGGGGGCATGACCCTGGTCGCTTCCTGCAACACGGTGCTGCAAACGATTTTGGATGAAGATAAACGCGGTCGGGTGATGAGCTTTTTCACCATGTCGTTCATAGGGATGGCGCCATTGGGAAGCCTCGGGGCCGGATCAATGGCGGGCATTTTCGGCCCGCGCGACACCTTGCTGCTTGGCTGCCTCGGCTGCCTTGTCGGGGCGGCAGTTTTTGCCCGGCACCTCCCGCAGATCAGGGAAAAAGTACGGCCCATCTATCTGCGCATGGGAATCATTCAAGAAATGGCGACTGGGATGGCGACGGCGGCGGAACAACCGCCATTGCCGGAAAACCGTTGTGTTGAAAACTAATAGCTGCCTGGAAAGGCTCGCAGGGGTAATAATGTTGTTTATACGATAAAAACTATTTTCAAACTCCGTCACTTTATAGTTATCGGCGTATCCGGTGCTCCGACATAGAAAACTATAATTTCTGCCGGTTCCTTGCCTTCATTCTTGCCGTAATGCCAGGTATTCACAACCTCGATGATCGATTCTCCAGCTTTTAGATGCAGAGTCTTCTTGTCTTCCGTGACCACAGTCAGTTCTCCGGTCAATAATACTCCTGCATTTATTACCGGATGTTTATGCAACGGTAATTCCACGCCTGGCGGGATTGTAATTCTGAGAACTGTTATCTCCGGGATACTTTTTGGGTAATCCGGAAGGCGGCTCCCATCCCAGCTTAAACCTGTCTTTGCCAATACATCAACGTCGATAGCCTTGAGGTCTTCGGCCAAAACATTGCTTGATACCAGCAAGACACAACATATCCCGCAGATCAATTTTTTCATGCTCCAATCCTCTCGTTTACACAAGTATCTAGGGGGGGGAAAACCGCAAGAAACCGGTAGTCCACGCCCATTCGACTGATGTGCCAGACCCAGGTTCAGCATCCGCCAACGCATCCCGGCAAATCGGCATCCGTGTGCAGGGAGTAAACAACCACCGGCTTCAAGTCGGTGGTTGTTTAGCTGATTTCCCCTTCAAAGCCCGAACCTCGAACTCAACCACATCGATTTCCTTTCCTTTTTCATCTACTAACGCAAGGCGGTGATGGCCTGGTTGGGGCAGCCAGAGAATCTTGCGGTCTACCCTTCCAAGAGGCTGGTTGTCCATGCGCCATTGCCAGCCAGGCCCGGCCGGGGCTGAAAGATGCAGGGGCAGGCGCTGGCGATGCGGCGGAATATCCGGGTCCAGGGCCAGGATGGCGCCATTGGCCGGATATTTGATGCGGGCCAGGGATTGATTATTGGCGGCTATGATCACCTTCCTCTCCGTGCCTGTCAAAAAATACTCCTGACGTGACGGTTCCTTGGGAGGCTCGAAACGGATGGTAGTTTTCACTACCCCCGGCGGTGCATCCGGTCGCTGGCTGGCGCGTTTGGGGCGAGCAATGGTCGGGTCGCCTCGGTGCAGCCAGTCCATCACCTCCCGCCATACCGGCGCTGCGCCGGAAACACCGGAAACGTTGTGCATGGGCTCCCCGGCGGCATTGCCAATCCACACCACAATCGTGTAATGCCGTGAAAAGCCGGCGCACCAATTATCCCGCATATCCTTACTGGTGCCGGTCTTGGCTGCAGCCCAATAAGGCGTGGCAAGCCAGGATTCAAGGCCGAAGGTGCCAGCCCTGGCATTGGGGTCGGACAAAATATCAGCCACCAGAAAGGCGGCCTGAGGGGTGAAGACTGAATGTGCCGCCCCTGTAAAGACATCGGCGCAACCGTCCTGCGTGCAAGGCGCAGGCGAGGTTGTCTTGCCCGGCGTTACTCGCAGGGGCGACCAGCGTCCGCCATTTGCCAAGGTCCGGTAAGCGTTGGCCAGCATCAGCACGGAGACATCGGCAGAACCAAGAGCCAGGCTATAGCCGTACCAGTCGCCATCTTCCTTGAGGCTGGCAAAACCAAGCAAATGCAAGCGCCGCAAAAAGGAGTCCGGCCCCAGGCGAACCAGGGTTTTTACCGCCGGTACGTTGAGAGATCCGGCCAGAGCCATGCGGGCGCTAACCCAACCCTGATACTGGGGTTCGTAATTCTGTGGAGTATACAGGCCGTTGCCTGTTTCCAGGCTCAAGGGCGCGTCTTCAATCAGGGAGGCTGGGGTCAGACTGCGATTTTCAAAGGCCAGAGCGTAGAGGAATGGCTTTAAGGTCGACCCGGCCTGCCGCAAGGCGGTAATGCCATCCACCTCGGCGGCTGCCGAAAGATCACCGCTTGAGCCTACCCAGGCCAGCACCTCGCCGCTGGCGTTGTCGATCACCAGCACGGCACCATCCTGAGCGTTTTGTCTTGTGAGGTCGGCTAGATGGCGACGCAGGGATTCAGCGGCAAAAATTTGCAGGTCGGCATTCAGACTTGATTTGAACTGCTGGCCTGGCTGCGTCAGCAACTTACGGGCCAGATGTGGCGCCCTGGAAGGTGTTTTATCTCCCTGCTTCAAGCCACCGGTAAAGGCCACCGTTGCCAGACCAGAAAGACTCGTGCATTCGCTTGCGCGGCCCATTTCCGTAAGCAGGGCGCAGGCCCGTTTCGTCACTACCTGTGGCGAAGCGTTTGGAGAGCGGATCAGGGCGGCGGCTAAGGCGGATTCTTGTTCATCAAGGCCATCCGGCCATTTGCCAAACAAGTTCTGGCTCATGGCGGCGATGCCCTGATGCTCGCCACGGAAGTTCACCAGGTTGAGATAGGCCTCAAGTATCTGTTTCTTGGTCCAGGTTTTTTCAAGTCGCAGCGCCGTGGCGGTCTGGGATATTTTTTCAAACAGGCTGCGGCGGCCTCGGCGTTTGTTTTCTTCTTCCAGCAATCCAGCCAATTGCATGGTCAGGGTACTGGCGCCGCGGGTGCGGGTGTTCCAGAAGTTGTTCCAGGCGGCGTTGCCCGCAGCCTTCCAGTCCACCCCGCCGTGTTCATAAAACCGCTTGTCTTCGGAGAGTATCACCGCCCGGCAAAGTGACGTGGACACCTCCGGCAGTCTGGTCCAGGCAAACCGCCTGACCTGCCGATCTACCCGTAGGCTCTGGAGTTGCTGGCCGTCTCTGGCCAGCAACCAGGCCTCCGATGGGGTGTAGGCAGTCTTGACCTCAACAAAGCTGGGCAGGGCTAGGGCTGGCAAGGGAACCTGCGGCAGGATCAGCAGGGCCAGCGCAAGCAAAACTCGCTTCGCCATCAATCGCCCACCACCACCTTGGCGTTGGGCGCTTCGCCGAAGACATCCGGGGCGTACATGGCCTCGACCCTGGTGGGCGGCAGGCTGAACTCGCCGACATTGTTGATCCGCACCGTATAGTCGATCTGGAAATGGCCCTTTGGCACCACCTCATAATAGGCGCGAAAAAACCCGAAGGTGCGCTCGACAAAGGTCGGCCACAAGCGGCGGGCGCGGGTGTCCTCGTCCATGGTTGCAATGTGGGAGTCACGGCCATCGCCATCGCCAAGGATTTTCGCCCCGGCCGGAATGGGGTCGGAAAGCGCCACCCAGGTCATATCCTGATCGGCATCCACACTGATCTTGACCCGCCAGAGATCGCCCCGGCTTACCTTGCCCGGAGTTTTTTCCTGAATCGGAGTGACCTCGCGGGTGACCTTATAGCCAAAGGCGGCGGGCTTTTCGACCGGCACTGCCGCCAGCACTTGCACCGTTGCCCAGGGCTTGCCCGTGCCTTCGTGGTTGATGGCGAGTTTGCCATCGCTGCCGGATGCGGGCCACGCCAGATTGAGCGGGGCGTTTACCGTGTCCTCTGTTTTCCATTGCAATTGAGCGGCAGCCTTGCCAAAGGTGGCGCTGGTGATCCCGCTGACTGGTGTGCGTTCAAACTTTCGGCCAAACTTGTCCATCACCACACTGGCCCAGGTATTGGCGGTGGTGGTGTACCAGTGCCCGCGCACCTGACGTTCCATGGCGCCGTGCATCAGACGCGGCAGATCGTCACGCCAGGCCGGTTCGTCCAGCATGGCCTCGATCAGGCGGAAGGCGTTGGAGTCGCCGCTGATCATCATCCACCACCAGTAGTCGGAACGTTCAGTGGTGAAGCTAAGTCTCCCTCCGGCGTAGGAAAGGCGGTTTCGCAGCTCCTGTTCCGCTGCCGCCAGCCTGGCCTTGCGTTGCGGCATCTCCGGCAAGCGCTTTATCACCAGATACCAGTCGATCAAAGCGGCGGTGGATAAACGCAAGGGTTCCACCTCAAGGGCGGCGGCAACGCGGGTCGGGGTCTGGCCCTGACGGGTCAGGGCTTCCAAAACCATGAGTTTGCGCGCCAGCAGATCATCAAAGGGAGACCAGTATTTCGGCTTGATCCGCCCCTCCGCAAAGGCGATAAGTCCCTGGAGCATGCGATCCTTGGTTTCTTTCGGCAGAGCAAAGCCGGAGAGAGCAGCCATGTCCAGCACGTAGGCGGTCAGGGTAACGCAGCCTGCTCCTTGTCCTGGGAAATAACGCGCCAAACCGTCACTGTCCAGATAAGTCGGCAGATCGGCAACTATGGCCTGCCAGCGTTTTTCATCGTGCAGGCCGACAGCGATGGAGATCTTTTGCTCCAGACAGGAGAAGGGGTATTCTTCAAAAAACCGCTTCAGCCCCGGTGGCGGGGTCGAGAGCTTGGCGGCCAGACCAATCTCCAGACCACCTTTGCCGGGCAGCGCACCGGCGGGCAGTACAACCGGCACCTCGTACTTGCCTTCGATGCGGGTGAAGGTAGCCTGCCGCACCGTAACCGGCACAGCCGGCGCCACCTGTTGGGTAATCTTGAGCTGATCGTGCGCTGCCTTGCCGCCTTCCTCCTTGGCCTCGAACTCCCAGGTTATTTGCTTTGCACCCTCCGGAGCCATGACAGTCCAGGTGACTTCAGCCGCGCCTTCCGGCTCCAGCTTGACCTGGCGGGGTTCAAGCGGTTTGCCTCCCGCTTTGGCCGACACGGCCACAGTCATGGCCTTGGCCGTGCTGTTGCGCAGGGTGAGCAGGCCTTGGAAGCTGTCTTTTTCCCGAACCATGGGCGGCAAGCCCGAGATCATCTGCAAATCCTGGGTGGTGCGCACCGAGGTCGAGCCGGTGCCGAACAGGGCCGCGCCCGAGGTGGCGACCCCCACCAGCTTGAACTCGGTGAGGGAGTCATTTATTGGCACCTTGAGGGTGGCTATGCCGTTGGCATCGATTTTGACGCTTGGGTTCCAGGTCAACAGGGTGTCAAAAAGCTCCCTGGCCGGGGCGCGTCCGCCGCCTCCTCCGGCTGGCAGGGCTTTCTTGCCGAAGTGGCGTTTGCCGATCACCTGGGATTGAGCCGTGGCGGTTTCCACCTCATAGCCGCGCTTTTGCAACATGGCTTCAAGCAAGTCCCAGCTTTCATTGGGCTTTAGCTCAAGCAAAGCCTGATCCACCGCAGCAAAGGCTACTTCGCTTCCGGCCGGGGCCGGCTTGCCGTCGGGGGTAGTCACCTTGAGCCGCACCGTGGCCTGCTCCCGTGGCCGATAATTAGTCTTGTCGGCGCTTACCTCTACCTGGAGCTTGAAACCTTCGGTGCCCACGCCGATTTCCGCCAGCCCGAGCCGATAGGCCGGCTTGGCAAGATCAACCATGGCTGTAGGCTGCTGCGGGTTCCACCAATTTTTGAACCAGGTAACAGGCTCCCGCCAGCCCCACTGGAAAAAGGACTGCCATTTGAGAGGCTGCATCCGGCCACGCACCACCAGCACCGAGACAAAAACGTTTGGCCCCCACTTGGCCTGGACCGGCAGCTTGACTGTCGGGTTGGAGCGCGAAAGCGGCTGGACAAAGGTATCGATGATGCCGCTCGCCTCGACCGAGATCAGGGCCGTGGCCTCGCTAAACGGAGTGCGCACCTGAAAGCTGGCTGTCTCGCCCGGCTTATAGCTGCGTTTTTCCGGGATCACGTCGATGCGGTCCTGGTTGCCGGCGGTAAACCAGGAGTCGCCGTTGCCGCTGACCCAGTAGCTGTTGCTGGCCCTGGCCTTGTTGCCGTTATCATCCTTGGTTTCCGCAAGCAGATGGATGCTGCCTGGTTCGGTTGATTCCGGCTCGCAGGAAAAAAGCCCCCTGGTGTCGGTGCGGCCGCTGCATACCTCGCCCATATCCACGAATTCCGAATGATTCTCGTAGGCATAAAAGCCGCCCACAATCCGGCGGCGATGGCTGTAATCGATCTGACGTTTGGCCAGGATGCTCACCTTTTGGCCAACCACCGGCTTGCCGGTGGTGTCAAGCGCCACAACCTTCACCTTGTTGCTGCCTCCATAGTCGCTATCCTCGTCATCAATCTTGATGCCCAGCACCACCGAGGCGGGCCAGAGCTCCACCGTGCCACGGATGGTCTGGGTCTCACCGTTAGGATCGATAAAACTCATCTCGGAATACAGTTCGCTCGGACCTTTAGGTTTCTCCGGCAGAGCCACTTCCAGCTTGCCGGCCCCCGCCTTGTCCAGGGTGAGCGGCTGTTTGTCCAGCACAAGGTGTTCTTGTTCCCGGTTGCCCTTGACATCAAAAGCAGAGCGCGTTTCGTCGTTGAAATTTATATGGAAGGTGTAATCGTCGTAATGGGGATAACTGGGCCAACGCGGCCGCAGGGTGGCAGAGACATTCACCGCTGCTCCCTTTGCCGCGCCGCCATTAAGAAAAGAAAGCCCCAGGGCCAAAGGCACCTTGTCCGACGCCACCTGCTTTGCCGGTACGCCTTGCACGCTGCCGGTGAACACAGGCAGGCGGAAATCCCCCACCCGGAACTCGCCGCTTGTACGCGTGCCTTGCTTGCCGCCGGAGAGGCTTACCTCGTAGGTGCCGCGTTTGGCCGAATCTGGAATCCGCCAGGTGCTGACCGCGCTGCCCTGTTTGTCCCAGAGCAGCGGCTGGGAAAATTCAGCGCCGTCTGAATGCCGGATGATAAGCTTGCCGGGCAGGTCTTCGGCTTTCGGGAAAACAAAGCCCTTGCTGCCACGGCTGCGGGCAAGGTGCTTCATCGAAACGGTCTGACCAGCCCGGAACAGGGTGCGGTCGAAGACGGTGTGGATCGTGAAGTCGCTAGTCTCGCCCCAAGTTTCGACCCCGAAACGCCATGGCTCGATGCCCTCATTCCAGTCGGAGCGCACGAAGCTGTAGTCCTCGCCAAGCCGAGCGCTGGCGAAGATGAAGCTGTTGTTCTGGTATGATGGGTTTGCCAGAGACTTGTCGATGAATGCCCGGCCCAGATTGTCGGTTTTGCCGCGCCACTGCTCTTTGCCATCGCAACTGGAGACCCGTACCTCGGCATTGGCCACGGGCTTGCCCGTATTCAATGCGGTGACCCAGACCAGGGCGTTGTCTTTTCCACGTTTCAGGTGGACAGCCAGGTTGGTGACCAGCACGGCAGCCCGCACATACATGGGCTTGGGGGTTGCAAGAAGCGCCGCGCCCAGCAGACAACTTTCTATCTCAACGATGTGGTAGCCGGGTTTGGTCAGCGGAATGCCCACCACTTCAAACTCTTTACCGCCGCCGGGCTTGGGCAAATCCTGCCGGTTGACACCGGGGCGCTTGGCAAGAAAGGAAAGCTCCCGAGCGTACCAGGGGTCTTCGTATTCCTCCGTTTCGCCATCGCGTTTAAGCGTCACCTTTTTGGTCTGGCTTTCGAACTTAGCCAGGGCCAGCATGGCAGCGATCACCTCGCTGTCTTCGTTCAGGCGCTGGTCGGCAAGGCTGTGGCTACCCGGCAGACGCAGGTTGGCGGTGGTCAGCTTTGGCTCCACGTTGCGCAGGGTTACCGGCAGCAGGCCACCTTCTTTCAGTTCGACAATGCCGAAATTGCCAGGGAATTTTGCCAGCGGCGGCAGCGTTCCGGTGCGGAACTTGAGGGGGAACTTATCGGCGTTTACCAGGGGACGGCCTGCATCATCTTTGAGACCGGCAGGCAGCTCCAGGGTCAGTTCAGCGTTCGGCGGCAGGGGGCCGTTGAAGATGAGGTTGGTGTCCAGGTCTTGCCGCTGGCTGCGCTTTTTATTCGGATCTTCAGGAGTGCGCACCCCTGTCGGTGTGCGGAGTTTCGCTTTTTGCAGCAATTTGACATCTGTGGGGGCCGTAAATTCGACCCTCACATTGGACAAGGGCGAACAGGGCGCGCCAGCCTTTTCCCTTTCGCAGGTCAGGCTGGCGCGGAAGGGTTCGCGCACGGTGTAGACGAAACTTTCTTCCTTTTGCGTTTTGACGCCGGTTGAGGTTTCCACTCCCTTGCCCCAAACCAGCTTCATCTTCGCCCCTGGCGGCAGACGTTCGGCGCAGCTCACCACCAGCATTTCAGTGCCGAGGTTTTCATGAATGTGTCTGAGGATTTCCCGACGCTGGGCCTCCGAGACCAGGCGCACCGGAATGCGATTGCCAACCCCATCCGCTTCGCACCAGATTGATTTTTCCACCGAGGCGGTAGTGGGGAGAAGACCCCCGCCGACACTGATGATGAAGGCCTGATCCTCATCCACCGTATTTTTCGGCCTGGGCAGGATGGAGGTGGGCCAAGGGCCGGGCGCGAAGAATTCGAAACGGTTATTGCCGCTGACTGCTTCGCCGTTTAGGGCGACAAGGTCTGGACGCAGCACGAATTCGCAGTGTTCTCCGCTTTGCAACGGACGCTTCATTTGCCAGGCCCAATTGCTGGCATCCACCCAGCGGCCCGTGCCATCAACATTGCCGCAATTCACCACAAAAGGCGCCGGGGCAGTGGCATTTCCCAGCTTGACCATGTCGGTGCTGAACTGAACCGAGACCCTGGTCTGCTGGTCGATGATTCCTTGTGGCGAGAAATGCTTTACATTGGCGCCAAGAGCCAAACACGGTTGCAGCAGCAGAAAAACGAGAAAACAAATGGGGACGGAGACCGATATCTTAATTTCTTTCATCAACTCGCTCCATGAACAAAATTCCTTTCATCGGACGTATCTGCATCAATGCCTCTCCTCTTCCTTGGTCGGCCAGGTTTCCCCGCACGAAACTAACAGGGCAGATCTTGAAAAATCACCGACATCCTCGCTTACGTACCCATCCCACAACTGCGACAATGATGTATATTCTCACCATCCTGACACACACACTCCTTTCATGCCAATCGAAATATGATACAGACACAAAAAAACCCGCAACCATTTCTGGCGCGGGTTTTTTTGTTGTAACGCAAACGGATTGCTCCGCAAATAAACGGGCGGAGAGCGAGGGATTCGAACCATCGGTATAACCGATTGCCAATTGGCGCCGCGCTGCACAAGGCAAATATCACCTCGCTCCCATGCATCCTTACCGTATAGTGCCAGACTTTTCCTGCCACGGCGCAACCTTCAGCAACAGCACCATTCCCGGCAACGCCAGTAATGCGCAGAGCAAAAAGAACCCCATCCAGCCCATCATCTCCACCAGCCAGCCGGTGGCGGCGTTGGCAAAGGTGCGCGGCATGGCGGCGAGGCTGGTGAACAGGGCGAACTGGGTCGCGGTGTAGGCAGGGTGGGTAGTGCGAGCGATGTAGGCGACGAAGGCGGCGGTGCCCAGGCCTACGCCCAAGGCTTCGAGGCCGATGACAATGGCCAGTTGCGCAAGTTCCACGCTGGTGATTTCGGCATGGTGTCCCACCGAGGCCAGCCAGGCAAAGCCGAAGATGGAAACCACCTGCACCACCCCGAACAGCCACAGCGCACGGTTGATGCCGATCCTCACCATCCACAGCCCGCCGAGCAAACCGCCGATGACGGCGGGCCACAGCCCGGCATTCTTGGCGACCAGCCCAATCTGGGTCTTGGTAAAACCCATGTCCATATAAAACGGCGTGGCCAGGGCGGTGCACATGCTGTCGCCGAGTTTATACAAAAACAAAAAGGCAAGAATCAGCAACGCGCTGTTCCAGCCCCGACGGGTAATGAATTCGTGAAACGGCTCGACTACCGCTTCCCGCAAGGTCTTGGGCGGTGCAGCGCGGTGCGGCTCTTGGACGGCAAGGGTCATCGCCACCCCTGGCAGCATGAACAGGGCGGTGATGATGAACACCATGTTCCAAGGCAGAAAATCGGCAAGAATCAGCGACAGCGAACCCGGCACCAGACCGGCGATGCGGTAGGCATTCACATGCACCGCATTCCCGAGCCCCATCTCGCTATCCGCCAACAATTCGCGACGGTAGGCATCCAGGACAATGTCTTGGGTGGCGCCAAGGAAGGCGAGCAGCGTGGCAATCCAAGCGATGGTATGCAAATCACTTTGCGGCGAGAACGCACCCATCATGGCAATCACCAGCAACAAACCGATCTGGGTCAGCAGCATCCAGCCGCGCCGGCGGCCGAGCAGGGGCAGAGCGTAGCGGTCGAGTAACGGCGACCACAGGAACTTCCAGGTGTAGGGAAACTGGATCAGCGCGAACAGGCCGATGGTTTTCAGGTCAACATGTTCGCTTCGCAGCCAGGCGGGAAGGAGATTGAACAGCAGGTACAGCGGCAGACCGGAAGAAAATCCGGTGAAGACGCAGATCATCATGCGGCGGGTGAAGAGCTGCTGCCAGACGGTCAATTGCTTGTGCGCTGTGCGCTCGCCCTCTTCCACTTGCGTCCCCCACCTGTTATTGGACGGATTCCCTAAAGAACAAGAAACCCGCTCTCCTTTGGGGAAGCGGGTTTCAGAACATCTCCGGACGTTGCCGGATAAAAATGGCGGAGAGCGAGGGATTCGAACCCTCGGTAGAACTTTTGATCCTACACTCGCTTAGCAGGCGAGCACCTTCGGCCTACTCGGTCAGCTCTCCACAATCCGTATTTTCTTGTTGTTGGCGGAGGAAGTAGGATTCGAACCCACGGTACTTTCGCACAACGGTTTTCAAGACCGCCGCCTTAAACCACTCGGCCATTCCTCCCTCAAGTCCGTCAGTTATGTACCATTTCAAAAAAGGGCTGTCAATGCTTGAAGGGGTCCAAGCTCGGAAGAAAAGTGGTCGGGCAGGGCTTCGACAGGCTCAGCCCGAACGGAATTGATACTTTAGTTACATGCCCCCCTCCCTAAAACGTAAACGTTCAGCAGTGCCGCAGATGCGCGAAAGAGGCCTGCGAAGTGTGCTATTGCACATGAGCAGGCCGATGACAAAGCAGATGTGGTGCTGCTGGACGTTTAGCGGACTGCCTCGATAGCCTCGGCCAACTTCTTCACCCCGATAATCTCCATGCCCTTGATCCCGCCCTTGGGCACGTTGGCCAGGGGGACAATCGCCTTTTTAAAGCCGTGCTTGGCCGCCTCCCGCAGGCGCTCCTGTCCGCTGGGCACGGGCCGGATTTCGCCGGACAACCCCACCTCGCCAAAGGCCACCAGCTCCACGGGCAGGGGCTTGTTTTTCAGGCTGGAAAAGACCGCCAACAGCAGGGGCAGGTCGGCGCTGGTTTCGCTGACCCGCACCCCGCCCGCCACGTTGATGAACACATCCTGGCCATAGGTGGCGATGGAGCCGTGCCGGTGCAGCACGGCCAGGAGCATGGCCAGCCGGTTCTGCTCCAGCCCCACCGTGACCCGGCGCGGGTTCTCGCTGTGGCTGTCGTCCACCAGGGCCTGCATCTCCACCAATAAAGGGCGGCTGCCTTCCCAGATCGCCATGACCACGCTGCCGGGCATGGCCTCGGCGTTGCGGGAGAGGAAGATGGCCGAGGGGTTGGAGATCTCGCGCAGACCCTTGTCGGTCATGGCAAAGACCCCCAGCTCGTTCACCGCGCCGTAGCGGTTTTTCACCGCCCGCATCACCCGGAAACGGGAATCGCCGCCGCCTTCGATATAGCAGACCACGTCGATGATGTGCTCCAGCACCCTGGGTCCGGCCAGATCGCCGCTCTTGGTGACATGGCCCACCAGAAAGATGGCCACCCCGGTCTGCTTGGCAAACTGGGTGAGCAGGGCGGCGGACTCCCGCACCTGACTGACACTGCCCGGCGCAGACTGGCTGTCCGCCACCTGCATGGTCTGGATGGAATCGATCACCATGACCTCGGGCCGTTCCTTCAGCGCCGTGGCGCAGATGTCCTCCACCCTGGTCTCCGCCAGCAGGAGCAGGGCCTGATCGGGCAACCCAAGCCGCCTGGCCCGCATGGCAATTTGCTGGAGCGACTCCTCGCCGGTCACATAGAGGCATTTGCGGGTGAGACTCAGGTTGCAGCAGACCTGGAGCAGGCCGGTGGACTTGCCCACCCCCGGATCGCCGCCGATGAGCACCACCGAGCCCGGCACCAAGCCGCCGCCCAGCACCCGGTCCAACTCGCCCATGCCGGTGGAGAAACGGACCAGCTCATCACGGCCCACCTCGGCCATGGTCTGCACCTGGGCCAGGGAACCGGAATAGCCCTGAAACCGGCCCGCCGCCACGGACGCAGGCTGCTGCTCGGCCAGGGTATCCCAAGCGCCGCAGCCATCGCACTGCCCGGCCCATTTACTGAACACCCCGTTGCAGGCGCTACAGACATACAATATCTTCTCTTTCGCCATTCTTTCCCACCGCCTTTCCTTTTACTTTCTACCTTCTAACGCTTTGCGCACCGTTTCGGCCAACACCCGCATGGTCAGGGGCTTCATGATAAAATGTCGGACACCCATGCCCAGGGCCGATTCTTCGCCGATTGCCGTGCTGTATCCGGTGCAGAGGATCACCGGCAGCTCGGGCCGGATCTTCCGCATCTCTTGGACAAGCTGCAGCCCGGACATCTTGGGCATGGTCTGGTCGGTGATCAGCAGATCAAAATCCCCAGGCTGACGGCGGAACTCTTCTAAAGCATCAAGGGAGTTGGTCCGAGCCGTCACCTGGTAGCCAAGCCCGGAAAGCATGGCCTTGCCCACCTCGGCAATGCTTATTTCGTCATCAACAAAAAGAATCCGCTCCTGACCGGAAGGCAGCGACCATTCCTGCACGCTTTCCGCTGCAGCCGCCCCCTTGCCGATCTGCGGCAGATAAATGCGGAAAACCGTGCCGCTCCCTGGACTGCTTTCCACCTGCACCATCCCGCCATAATTTTTGATAATGCCATGCACCACCGCCAGTCCCATGCCAGAGCCCTTACCCACCCCCTTGGTGGTAAAATACGGGTCAAAGATGCGGGAGAGGACCTCCGGCGTCATCCCTGGCCCGGTGTCGCGGACACTGAGCAGCACATACTGCCCCGGCAATAGATCGGCTTCCCCGGCAAGTTCGCCTGCCTCCAACTCCACATTTTTCAGGACCACGGTCAGGACGCCTCCCGCCTCCTCCATGGCATGGAAGGCGTTGGTGCAGAGATTCACCACGATCTGATGAATATTCGTGGGGTTAGCCAGGATGGAGCCGCAATCCGGATCAATATCCTCGCGGATTTCAATACTCACCGGGATCGAGGCCCGGAGAAACTTGAGCGCCTCCTTGACAATGGGCCTGGGCGAAATCAGGCTCCGCTCCTCCCCGCCTTTCCGGCTGAAGGCCAGAATCTGTTTCACCAGATCCTTAGCCCGCAGCCCGGCCAGCAGAACCTGCTGGATATCGGCCCCGGCACCGCCAGCCTCTTGGGGCAGGCTTCTTTTCACCATCTCGGCATACCCGATGATGGCGGCAAGAATGTTGTTGAAATCGTGGGCAATCCCTCCGGCCAGGATGCCGAGGGCCTCCATCTTCTGGGCCTGGCGCAACTGCTCTTCCAACTGCTTTCTTCCGCTGATGTCATGGCAGATGGCGATAATCTCCGGCCGCCCCTCGCTGTACACCCGTGTGCCGTTGATTTCCACGGCGGCGAACTCTCCCTGGGCATCGACATACTCGATTTGCAGATGGCGGAGAAAACCCCGGTTGACGCATTCCTCAACCGCCTCCCGGTTCCTGGTCAGATCATGGGCCGCAGTCCACTCGAACACCAGATGCCCCAAAATCTCGGCCAGGTCTTGATGCCCGGTTAAGCGCACATATTCCTGGTTGGCATCCAGCACCCGGCCCTCACCATCTGTCTTCACAAAGCCGGTGCCGGTGGTTTCGATCAGAACCCGGTATTTTTCCTCGCTTTTGCGCAGGCCGTCTTCCATGGCCCGTTGTTCGGCCAACATCTGGTTTGCCGCCTTGGCCAAAGAGCGAAACTCCGCAAAATGAAGGCCTGAGGTCTCCATTTCCATTTTTTCCCGCGCCGCCT
>Ga0315272_10000879_pt1 | contig 15277 bp, 12 predicted proteins | sample C3_middle_MG_FD_203918 | JGI IMG/M metagenome (GOLD analysis project Ga0315272, IMG submission 203918) | Sediment microbial communities from Yellowstone Lake, YNP, Wyoming, USA - C3_middle | ecosystem: Environmental > Aquatic > Freshwater > Lake > Sediment | place: USA: Wyoming | collected...
TCGGGGACAGCATGGATCTTCCACTCAAGTTGGCTCAAACTCTCTACTCTTGGGTCTGGCTTGAGGCTAGAGGCCAAGGCTTTTGCATGTCCGGTCCGTAAAACGGTGCTTGTCTGGGATGTCATCTCATTTAACATGGCAATTAATTCCGGAGATTGATCAGCATGAAAGCGATCAAAGTTCTCTTTCGTCAGAGTGAATGCCATCTGTCTCAGAATAGGTTTTGGCACATTGATCCGAGCAAAAAAGTCGGCATGTTCGGATAGTATTTTTTCTAGTTGTTCTTGAAACACTGGGGGTGGCTCATCGGCATCCATTCCCAATGACATGCGCAGGGATTCTTTGTCTGAGACCAAATCTGTAACCCCGACAATCAAGTGCTTCATCCCAAGGCTGAATAGGTCTCGCAGGTATGCACCTCGTATTGTCAGGTGTGTAATAACTTCAGCCGCGATAGTTGCATCAACGGGACTATCTAAGGGTGCTTCGTGAAGCAGATTGAGTAACTTGCCTAGCTCATTTTCATATTGTGTAATCCGGTCATCCAATGTTAGAGCCCCGTCCTTGGATAACTCGGAATAAAAGTGACGTTCGGTTGCCACGTCTTGTGTTGGCGAAATGAATGGTTGCTGGCCTTTTTTAAATATCCAGACCTTTTGGGTTTTGCCCCGGCTTGGAGTCTCAAAGCCTTTTAAAAGACATTGCGGGATGTAATGTTGCTTTCGGCCAGACATTTTTGTTCTCCTGATGTGCGATATGCTATATCAGCCCAAGATCAAATTACGTATATAGATATAACATGGCTGGAGTGTAAAAACACTTTGAGCGCGGGGGTAAGGAAATTGTGTCACTGTTGCCAGAGACGCGCTTTGGGGTAAGGTCAGGCCTGCTGTGCTGCGAAAATAAATATAACAAAGAAACGCATTAAAACGCGTGGGATTTTCTTGGGGCACATTTGGGCCATTTGGAGAGAAAAAGAGGGGATTTTTGGCATAAAAAAGGGTTTAGCAATTTCTTGCTAAACCCTTGGTATTACTGGTGCGCCCGGCACGATTCGAACGTGCGACCTGCGGATTCGTAGTCCGACACTCTATCCAGCTGAGCTACGGGCGCATAAATGAGATGGGATTTATAACGCACATTGTTCTGTTCGGCAACAAGTTTATATGGCGCACCTTGTTGAAATTTTCCGCAGTGGCTCAGGTGGTCTTGAGGGTGTATGGGGTGAGAAAGGCTAGGCCGGTGCGATTGAGCACCTCACCGAACCGTTCTCCCTCTCTGTTCTGCGCCTTGAAATGAGTAAGGCAAGTGTCGATGATGGCCAGGGTGGTTTCTGCGGAGAATATTCCTGAAAGTTCTTGGCCAAGCTGCGGGTGGCGGCCCAGTTTGCCGCCCAACAGGATGCGGTAGCCGGAGAGGTCTTGGCCAATGGTCCCGGTTGGGCAGGCCCGGGCGCATTGGCCGCAGGCCAGGCAGCGCTGCCAGTCGAACTGCGGCCCAGCTTCCGGCCCGGCAAGGGTGATTGCCTCCTCTCTACAGGCGGCAAGGCAGGCTCCGCATCCCGAACAGGGGGCATCGCTCAGCCTGGGGAGGGAGGCGCTGATCAGGCCGATATCGACTATTTGGGGGCGGGAGCAGGCATTGGGGCAGTCGGCCAGGGTTAGCCGGAACTCGTGGTGCAGTTTGAGCGGGCCGGACACTCGGCTTTGCATGAATTCCTTGAGGTTGTGTACGCGCAGCAGGGCCTCAAGCCGTGGGCTTAGGGCCTCCCCGGTGTCGATGCGATTGGGGCAGCCGCTCTGCCCGAAACAGGACTCCACGGTAAAGCCTTGCACCTCGTCCTCCTGGTGGTGCAGGTACCGTTGCTGGCAGGCCGCAACATGGGCCATTGTTATCCTGGCGGCTCCGGCCTGCTGCGCCTCGGTCTCCACCCTTTTTTTTACGCGCTTGCGGACGAAAAAAGGCACCTTTGCCACTGCCTGTTCCGCATCCTTGTCCCACTCCATGGTTCACCTCAAAGTATGATTGTCTGTCAACAATAGCGCGGAAGGGCGTTGGGTGCCTTGATCTAAGTCAAAGGCGGCGGGATGTGTGCAATCAGTCCGGCGGTTGCTGTAAAAAATTGAGAAAGGTGCTGCAGATGGGGGAAGGCTGCCGATTTTTCCGGGTGATCAGATAAAAAGGGCGCGAGAGGCGGATATTGGCCAAAGGGACCGCCACCAGGGAGCCGCGTTCAATATCTTCGGCCACGGCCCTGCAGGAGAGGATGGCGATGCCGACCTCTGACTTGACGCCCTGGCGGACCGCCTCCGTGCTGCCCATCTCGGCAACGATCTGTAGCCGGCTGAGATCCAGGTGTTTCTCAAGCAGCTGGGTCACGACCCGGCGGGTGCCGGAGTCCCGTTCCCGGATGATCATCGGCTCGTTGAGCAGTTGGGCGGGTTCCACCGCCTTTTCCTTGGCAAACGGATGGGAGGGATACACAGCCAGGACCAGTTCATCGTCAAGTATCTCGATCCATTCCAGGGCCGGGTCACTCCAGCGGGCGCCGACCACGCCGAATTCGGTGTCGCCGGCCAGGACGCCGTCTGCCACCGTACGCGAGTTGCCGATGGAGAGGGTGATTTGGATGGCGGGATGGAGTTTTTTGAAGGTGCCGATCCGCTGCGGCAGGACATAGGCGCCGGGGATGGTGCTGGCCCCGAGGGCGAGATGACCGGCCAGAGTGCCGCGGTAACTGGCCATGGCCTGCATGGTTTCCTGGCGGAGGCGGATGATCTTTTTGGCGTATTTGTAAAGAATCTGTCCTGCCTGGGTGGGCAGGGCTTCGCGGCCCAGACGGTCCACTAGCCGTTCCCCCAGGATTTCTTCCAGGCTGCGGATGTGTTCGCTCACTGTGGGCTGGGAAAGAAAACGGGCCTCGGCGGCCTTGGTAAAACTCTTCAGCTCAACGACCTTGCAAAAGACCTCAAGACGATGAATATCCATGGGAAAATTGGCCCTCTCGACTATTGATTAGGATAGGTATAGCCGATATAAACCATTCATGGCGTTAATGCAAGGGCGGCGGGGTCTTTGTCTCGCAATTCTCTGTTTTTGTGGATTTATCATCGCAGCCGCTACAGCTGCATCCGCAGCCGGTTTTGCTCCCGCCAAGTTGGATGCGGATGCGACGGCCGATGAAAAACATGCAGGCCACGATGATAAAAATGATGATGATGTTCTGCCACATGGCGGACCTTCTTGGTTTCGTTTGAATTGGTTATCCGGCAAGGCCCATCAGCCGTCCGCCTTGATAGACCAGGGTGGCCAGCAAAAAGGCGAAGGCGGTGTTGAAACAGATGGAGAAAAGCCCCCATTTCCAGGAGCCGGATTCCTTGGAGATGCACACCACCGTGACAAAGCAGGGTGCATAAAACATGACAAAAACGATGAGGGCCAGGGCCACCACCGGGTTCCAATGCGGGTCTTTTGCCAGTGTTTCGGAAAGGGAGGCGTTGCCCTTCGGGTCGGTCTGGCCCAGAGAATAGGCTGTGCCCAGGGTGGTGACGATGACCTCCTTGGCCGCAAAGCCCCCGACCAGGGCGATGTTGGTCCGCCAGTCAAAGCCGGGCAGCCAGCTGACCGATTCCATGGTGATACCGATTCTGCCAGCGAGGGAGTGGCGCAGGGTGCTGCCGGCCTGGTCGGTGTCGATGGCGGCAAGTTGTTCTTTAAGTTGTTGATCATCCGCAGTCTGGGCGGCAGAGGCGGCTACCTTTTGGCGTTGTTGGGCAAAGTTCTGTTCTTCCGATTGCGGCAGGCCGGGAAAGGTCATCATGGCCCAGATCAGGATGGAGATGGCCAGGATGGTGGTGCCGGCCTTTTTGATATACTGCCAGGTTCTTTCCCAGGTGTGGATGAGCAGACCTTGGAAGGTGGGAAAGCGGTAGGGTGGCAGCTCCATGACAAAGGGGGTAGATTCGCCGCGCAATACGGTGAGCCGCAGAATTTTGGCGGCGGTGAGCGCTACGAGCCAGGCCAGCAGGGTCAGGAGGAACATGAGCTGGGCCTGACTGCGGGAAAAGAAGGTGGCGGTGAGCAGGGCGAGCACCGGCAGCTTGGCCCCGCAGTTCATAAAGGAGACGGTGAGCAAGGTGGCCAGCCGTTCGCGGGGGGAGCGCAGCGTGCGTGCGGCCATGACGCCGGGCACGGCGCAGCCTCCGGCAATGCCGCCGGAAACGATGTAGGCCATGACCGAACTCCCATGCAGCCCGAAGATGCGGAAGACCCGGTCCATCATGAAAGCGACCCTGGCCAGGTAGCCGGAGTCCTCCAAGATGGCGATGCCGAAAAACATGAACATGATCAGCGGCACAAAGCCAAGCACCCCGCCCATCCCGTGGATAACCCCGGAGATGAGCATGGATTTGAGGTGCCCATCCGGCAGCAGGGTGTTCAGGTTGGTGCTCAGCCAGTCGAAAAATACCGCAAACCAGGCGACGGGTAACTGGCTGTAGGTGAAGGTGAATTTGTAGAGGCCCAGAAGCACGGCCAGCATGATGATTGGTCCCATAAATCGGTTGGTCAGAACCTTGTCGATCCGGTCCGAGGCATGGAGCCGGTCGATGTCGAATTTGTGGGTGATCACCTCCTGGCGGAGCACGGATTTGATATAGCCGTATCGGTGGTCGGCAATGATGGCCTCGGGATAGGTTTCCATGGTCTTGAGCAGATGCTCGCTGACCTTGGTCACGGTCTCCTGGAGTTCCGTGTCAACTGCTGGGTCGGCTCTGCGGCCCTTGTCCCGGATCTGGCTGTCGCCCTCCAGGTATTTGAGCGCCAACCAGCGCGGGGCATAGCTGTCTGTCATGAACCCGGCTGTGGTGATACGTTGCGCCATGGTTTGCAAGGCGAGGTCAACGTCTTCCCCGTAAGAGATGTACAGGGGATCCCAGGGGGCGTTTTTCTGGGCCAGATCCAGGGCTGCGGTCATCAGCTCGGCCGTGCCTTTGCCGGATCGGGCGATGATGGGGATAACCGGCACCTTGAGCAGGGCGGAGAGTTTTTGGGCATCGAGGCTGATGCCACGGTCCTGGGCCACATCGATCATGTTGAGGGCGATGATCATGGGCACGCCAAGCTCGAGAAATTGGGTGGAAAGATAGAGATTGCGTTCCAGGTTGGAGGCATCGGTGATATTGATGACCACATCGGGCTTTTCCTGCACCAGATAGTCGCGGGCCACAACCTCTTCCACAGAATAGGCGGTGAGGGAGTAGGTGCCGGGCAGATCGATGATCGTGGCCTCGTCGCCGCGGGGAAAGGTGTAGGCCCCGGCCTTTTTCTCCACCGTGACGCCGGGATAGTTGCCCACATGCTGGCGGGCGCCGGTCAGGGTGTTGAACAGGGTGGTCTTGCCCGCGTTGGGGTTGCCGGCCAGGGCGATGGTAAGGGGTGTTGACATGCTCATGCCTCGTTACGGGAAATCAGGCGATTTCCACTTCGATATAGTCTGCTTCGCTGTTGCGCAGGGTTAGGGTGCCGCCCATGATTCTGATTGCCACCGGATCGAAGAGGGGAGCCCGACCCATGATGGTGATGCGGGTGCCGGGGACAATGCCCATGTCGCGGATACGTCGGCCAAGCTCACCGCCCACCTTGACCGCGGTAATGGTGCCTGACTGGTCTTTCTCCATTTGGCGGAGTGGAATTGTTGGCATGCGTGTTCTCCAGGGTGCGGTGGGCGATTGTTGATGATGAGGTGCAATAATAAAAAGCCACGATTAAGAAGTCAATATCTTTTTTAGGTTACAGAATAAAATTAAACAACCCAAACTTTTTAGTTGGGGTTGTACTTTGTGCGGGACAAAAATGGGTTGGGCTTTTGGTTTTGGTGAGGGGCGGTGATGCGGAGCGAATGCGACCAGAATGGTGGCACCCCACTCCTTTGTAATTGGAGTGGGGTGCCGGGAAAATAGGAAAAACGGTTCTTGCTATTCCCGGGTGTTGCGCATCGTGCCCAGGGAGTTGGGGTGGTGTATGTCCGTATTCATAGTAATGGTATGGCAGACCTTGCAGTTGCGGTTGGCGCCTAGAGGGTAGGGATTGCCCTGATACTGCCGGGGGCCAAAGTTGTCCCGCTCCTTTTCGTAGGGGTTGCTGGCGGGATACTCGGCATGGGGGCTGCCGTGGCAGGCAGCACAATGGATGCTGCCCGAATCATCGTGCCGATTGCGGTACAGGGCGTCGGCCCCGGTGGTCCAAGTGTTAAAGGCGCTGTCGGCCTCGGGTGGGGCAAAATTTACGTGGCAGGTAAGGCAATCCGGTTGCTGCACCCAGGGGGTGCGGGGTTGGATCCCGGCAAGGCCTGCCGCCAGCCGTGGTTTGAGGTGCTGCATCAGCCGGGCCGCCCCGGGTTTGCCGGCATTTTTTTCGGCCAAAAGCAAAGCCAGGGCGTGGTCTTCCAAAGCGCCGTGGCAGTTGGAGCAGTCAAGCCCGGCCTCGTGGTGGACGCCGCGAAAGAAACGGGTGGCGCCCTGCGGGCTGCTTGGGTGGCAAAGAGCGCAGGCCTCGGCGCCTCGTCCACCCAGGAAGTTGGCATGGAAGCCGTGGATGGAGGCAGAGAGGTTGAGCAGTCCAGCCTTGCCGGGGGCGTTCAGCATCGGGTCCGGGTGGCAGCGTTGGCAGAGGACGGGCTTGCCCGCCTTGGCCAGGGCCAGCAGATTGGTCTTGTTGAACCGGTCGTGCATGCTCAGGATGTCTTGCGCCGTGGCGGCAGAGATTCCAGCCGTCCCTTTGCGCCAGCCCCCGCCATGACATGTCTTGCAGCCCATCTCGGTTGCAACCGGGGCCACCATGCGGGTGGTGGCGAGAAGGGTGTTGCTGGCTTTGTCCCGTGCCTCAATGGTAAAGCTCGGGTAGGGATGGTAGCCCCCCTGGGCGGGATAGGGGACCACCGGAACGTTTTTCGCAATAAAGGCCTTGCCTTCTTTTTTAAGCAGCATGGTGCCGGAAAGCCCCTGGCCGGAAAGGCCTATATTGTCGGGCAGGCTGATGCCGAACAGGGAAGGCGATTTCCAGAAATCCACTTGCCGGGCGGGTTTTTCAAAGCCCGGCCCTACCCGGAAAGAAAGAACCACGCCCTCGGTGACGACCTCCGGGGTTGGCCCGCGCCTGATGAGCTGGGCAAAGAGATCGTTTGCCGGGGGCATGAGGCTGAACGAGCCGTCCGCGTCGCTGATGCTGTGCATGCCGAGATTGTTCCAGGCAAGGAGGACGTAGCCGCTCTGTTCCGGGTCAAAGGGCAGGGGGGCAAGCGGGGGTGCGTTGAGCGTCGGAGCAGCCGCAGCCGCTTCCTTCCTGCCGCGCAGCCCCTCAACAATAAAGGAAGCCAGGGCGTGGCGTTCCAGGTTGTTGCCGGGGAAGGGCGGCATGGAGCGGTTCAGCTTGCCCTGGCCGCTTATTTCGGCCTCCATAGCATAGACTGATTCGTATTTGGCACTCATCTTTTTGATATCCCGCATGGGGCCACCTACGGAATGGCAGGGGGAGCACATTATATTGAAGAGTTGTCGGCCAACCACCAGCCGATTTTTTTCGGTGATCTCCTTGTTGACCCATTTGGCCGAGGCCAGGATGCCTTGGGCCTTGATCGTATCGAGATCCTTCGCCAGGATGGAATTGGCGTAGATGTGACCGTACAGGGTAAAGGGCCGACGGCTGCCTTCCCGAATGTATTCAAAGGAGCCCATGTAGGTGATGCCCAGAAGCAGGAGAACCACGGCCAGGGAGCGCGTGGCTGTTTGTGGTAGCCGGATCACCATGATGAGGCCGCCGAGGAAAAGAAGCGGCGAGGCCCAGAAAAAGACGGTGAGAAAAGGGGCCAGCTCCGGGCTGAAGTTTGCAATCCAGGCTCTTTGCGGCTCGGGCAGGGCCTGGACATACCACCAGGCCGAGGCCAGGAATAGCAGGAAGGGGGCAAGGAGCCAGGTGGCGCAGTAGCGGACCATGCGCAGGCGAAAGGCTTCTTCCTTGATGGCGGTGGAGGTCAGGAAGCCATACAGCCCTGCCAGCATCAGGCAGAGGAAGGTCCGGAAAGAAAGGGCTGGCCAGAAGGCGGGGTTGAAGATGCCGTCCCAAAAGTTGCCGGTGCGCAGCCAGTCGCCAGGGGTGAGCATGAAGCCGATGATCCCGTTGATGGCAAAGAGGGAAAGCCAGGCAAAGATGAAATAGAGCCAGCCGATGATCAGATGGCTGCGCCGCTCCATGCGGCCAAAGGTCTGGTAGTAAATGAGGATGGAAACGATTTCCGCGAGAAAAAAGACCCATTCGATGGCCCAGGCGAAGACAAAGTTGTGGATGAGGATGGAGGTGGCGGCCGGGGCGATGAGGGCGATGGTAAACCAGATGCCCACCCCGGTGATGGCGCCCAGCACCAGGGTGAGGAGCAGGAAGAACTTGGTGTGTTTCTTGGTGTAGTCGAGGATGGGTTGCGAGCCTTCCCGGTAGCCCTTCATCTCGGTGAGCACGAGAAAAAGGCCGCCGCCGATGGCGAAATGGGAGATGTACACATGCAGAACGGCGATGCAGGCGATGAGCAGGCCGCCGCCGGAAAAATCCAACTGCCAGACCGGGTAGTTCATCAGCGCACCTCCTCAGGTACCCGGGCCGCGAGTCTGAGCATGTAAATGACCACCGCAATGCCGAGCACCAGGATTGCCACAAAAATAAACATCGGCGACCACTGCGGCACAACCTGTAGATCGGCGGGATGGAAGTATTTGGCCAGATAGGCCTGTCGGGCCAAATCCCGCACCAGCACCATGAAAAGGATGGTTGTGGCCATGGAAACGGTGGTTGGCCAGACCCGCTCTTTGGTGCCATAGTAGAGACTGCAAGAGGCCGCGATCAGAGCGGCTGCAAAAAGGCTGGTGTGTGGAGCCGCGCCGCCGATAAACAGCTGGTGTACGTTTTTGGGCAGGGAAAAAAGGAAGGGGATGCCGGTGCCGATTTCAACCATCGTGGCGTAGGTAAACCATTTCATCCCTATGCTCAGGCGTTTTGCGGCTCCTGGTGCGCTCTTTTTTTGTTGAAAAAAGGCGAGGATCGCCAGAAAAAGACCGCCGACCGCCACGGAGGCTACGACAAAATGGAGATAGCGGGGGAGAAGGGTCGGGTCGGCAAGGTTTAAGAAGGTGCCGTCCGGTCGGTGAAAATAAACGCTCCAGATCTGCGGGTTCTGCATCAGGGTTATATTGTTGACAAAGAAAAAGGCGATTGCTAGCAGGAGTAGGAGGCTTGTGGTCAGTGCCCGCTTCCGCGTGGCCCCTGGCAGGTCGCCAGCCATCTTATAGAGGTAGGCGCTGTAATAGGCGAGAATGAGCAGGCCGACGATGGAAAGCCAGTACACCCCCATGAGGATGGAGCTGGTATAGATGAAATGCCCGTAGAGCACCTGGAGAAAAAGAAGGGGCGCCACCCCGAAGTTCACGGCAAAGGCGATGGTGTATGGCAGTTTGCTGGCAATATCCAGACAGGGGGGCGGGTCGGCGGGCGGGGTCCGCATTTCCCTGACCAGGGCGATTACGGCGCTGCCCAACATGGCGTTCATGAAAACAAGGTGGGTGAAAAAGGTCAGGATAAGGAGAAGCTCGAAAAAGCCCCAGGGTGCCGGAATGGTGTCGGGCGAGGGGATAAGTTGGGCTGGGTCCATGACAGGGTCTCCTTAGGGATAAAAGTTTCTTCACTATAGCATAAAAAGGATTTGTAGGAGAAAAATCCGCCAGAACAGGGGCATGCCGGAAAGAAAAAAAATGGCCGGAGTTGCAAAGAAGATAAAATGAGATAATAGGAGTATCGTGGAGCTATGACGAGAAAAGTCTAATGTTTAGTGGTTAATGAAATGATATTTTGTTCTCGCCATTCGGGTGTAACCGTATGGAATTTTGCGCTTTTTGGGGCGGGTTGCAAAAGTGGCGAAATATCCAGTTTTTAGAGGATTCTTAGGGTATTTTCGCCCGTTTTCCTGGGGTTGTGGGCTGTTGAAAACTCGGGCGGCAGCAGGGGGGAAATTCGTCGAGACCGGTTTTGACAGGGTTATGCTTTTCCTTTAAAAAAACGGGCAGAAATTATCTTATCGGTCTCAATTCGCTTTAATCGGTTGTTTTTTCGTGACTGAACCAGGGGAAAAAGATGCTTTGGCAGCGAGTTAAGAGTGTTTTGTCGCAGAAATTTTCTGACAGTGATTTCAAGCTGTGGATCGAACCCTTGCAATGTGTGCATGACGATGCGCAGCGCGTTGAGCTGTCTGGGCCTGACCCGTATTTCTGTTCCTGGGTTAGGAATAACTATCTGACCCATATTCAGGACGCTTTGCAGGATGTTGGCTTTACCGGCGAGGCGGTGCGGCTTTCGGTGAGCGAGACCAGGAAGGCGCAGCCGCTTTTGCCGGAACCGGAAAAGAAACAGAGCCAGCTTCGTCTGCCCAGCATGCCTGTGGCGCGTTCCACGGTGCGGACCCTGCACCCGCGCTATACCTTTCCCGAGTTCATGGTTGGCGAGTCCAATGCCCTGGCCTATTCGGCCTGTGAGGCCATGGCCAACGGCGATTCCACCCTCAGCCCCTGTCTGTTTATTGAAGCGGGCACGGGCCTGGGCAAGAGCCACCTGACCCATGCGGTGGCCCATCATATCACCAGCCATTCCCCCGGAACCAGGCTGCATTATGTGACCTCCCAGCAGCTCACCTCCGAAATGGTGCGCAGCATCAAGAACAACACCATGGACCAGTTTAAGGAAAAATATCATCATCAGTGCGATGTGCTGCTGATGGAGGATGTGCAGTCCCTGGCCGGCCGGACCAAGACCCAGGCCGAGTTGGCCGAGGCCCTTGATGTCCTGATGGATTGCGGAAAAAGGGTTATCTTCACCGGGGCGGTTTCCCCGCGCAATATCCCTGATATGGACGACGGCGTGCGCTCCCGGCTTTCCTCCGGGTTGGTCACCACCATCAATCCTCCGGACCGCCGGACCCGTTGCCTGATCATCGAGCGCAAGGCCCGCAACAACAAGCTGGCGCTCTCCGGGGAGATCGTGGAGTTTCTGGCCGACCGCATCCAGGGCGATATCCGGCGGGTAGAAAGCGCCATCATTGGCCTCAAGGCCAAGGCCTCCCTGCATAAGACCGCGCCGGATATGGATATGGTCAAGGAAATTGTCGCTACGATCATCGGGCAGCGGCAGGAGTTGTCCGCCGTGCTGATCCGTAACTTTGTGGCCGGTCAGTTCAATGTCTCCATCGAAGATCTACAGTCAAAGGGCAGGAAAAAAACCATCGCCTTTCCCAGGCAGGTTTCCATGTATCTGGCCAGGAAACTCACCGAGGAAGCCCTGTCTGAGATCGGCAAGGCGTTTAACCGGGATCATTCAACCGTGGTGCATTCCATCCGGGTCATTACCGAAGCCATTGTCCGCAGCGGCAGTATTCGGGGGCAGGTGGAGCATCTGGTGGAACGTTTGGAAAATCAGGGTTGAGGATGGCTGTCAGATTCCGCGGGGGCGGTTTCTGGGATATGCACAGGGGGGAAATATGCGTACGATCTGTTGCGTGTGTCGCAGGGTAAAGAGCAAAGGGGACTGGCTCGAGGAGATGATCGAGTCCGAGGTTCGGGTGTCCCATGGCTTTTGTCCGGAATGCTTCGACAAAACCATGGCCCAGTTTTCCCTTACCTGGTCAACCGCGCGAGCAGCACAACCCGCGTTTAAGCCGTCGTCGCTATCGCTGTTGGAGCAAAGTGATGACGTTGTCTGTATGGTCAAAACGGCATAAGACGCCGTAAGAGGGCAAAGTTTATTTCTTCGCCGTTGACACTGCTGCGGCGCCTAAGCCGTTGTGCTGAATAAATTCGTTATCCTGATTGGCAAAAACGGCATAAAGAGCTGTAACGAAACAGCAAGGGGCTATTTCATAACGGCTCCTAAAAATAGACCGGCTTGACCTCGGGCGTTTGCCTCGTTCCGCCTACCCGGTGCAGTATCCGGTCGGCCACTGTCTTGGCCGTCTTCATCATGTCGTTCATGCCGATGCCTTCCCAGCCAAAGCCGCAGATATGTAAGCCGTCCAGTCCCTGCTCTAGGGAATCCTTCCAGGTCAGCAGCGCTGGGTAACCCATTTCCAGTTGGGGGATGCCGCCGTCGCCGCGCAGCACCCTGCTGAAACTTGGGGGTTCGGGCAGGTGGATCAATTTCTTAAGATCATCATAGATGCGGTTGATCAGCTCCTCGTCGGATAGCTCCAGCCGTTCCGGGTGGCGGCGGCCTCCGACCAGGGCTTCCATCAGCACTGTGCCTTTGGGGGCGCGGCCAGGAAACATATGGGTGGAAAAAAGCGCGCCCATGGCGAAGCGGTTTTCCCGCTCCGGGGCCAGATAGCCGAAGCCAAAGGGCACCTGGGCCTTGTCCGTGAAGCCCAGGGCCACGGTGGCGATGCGCGCAGTGGGGATGGCGGGCATGGGCGGGGCATGGGCGGCCAGTAGTTCCAGGGTGCGGTTGATGGGCAGGGCGACAATGACGGTGGCGGCCCGGTAGGTTGTGGTCTCGGTGTGTATCTCCCAGGTCTCGTTATCGCGGCTGATTGCCCGCACCGGGCTCTGGTAGAGAATATTCGCTCCGGTGACCAGGGTGGTGATGAGCTGTTCCATGCCTTGGGGAAAGCTGGTCATGGCCGGCAGCATCCCCGCGCCCGCCCCCTTTTTTTTCTTGAGCAGCCCTTTGAGCACCGAGCCTGCTTCCTTTTCCAGGGCGCGTACCCCCGGCATCACTGCATCGATACTGAGGCGTTCATAATCCCCGGCAAAGGTGCCGGTGATCGCGGCATCCACCAGGGGCAGGATTTCATGGCCGAAGCGGTATGCGGCCCACTGCCCGACGCTTTGCTCCTCGGCCCGTGGCTTTTTGAAAAGATCCCCCAGCAGCCGGAGTTTTCCCATCGGGGATAAGAGCGGCGTCGCGAGCAGGGCGGGTGGGCTCTGCGGTAGCTGCACCAGCCGCCCTTCATGGCAGACATAGCGGACAAAATTTCCCAGTGGGGCTTTCTGGGCGATACGGTCCAGGCCGGTTTCGCTGAGCAGGGCACGGCTGGCCTCGTTGTTGTCCAGAAAGCCGTGGGGCCCCCATTCGGCCAGAAACCCTTGTTCTTGAAAGGAACGCACTGCGCCGCCAGGGCGACTATCCTGCTCAAGAATAAGGATGTCCAGGTCCGGCGTGCTGGTGTGCAGGAAATGGGCAGCGCTCAGGCCGGAAAGCCCAGCGCCGACAATGATTATTTCGTGTGTTTCAGGCATGGATCGCACATCCGGGGGTTGAGGGAATCGGCAGGGATCGCGGTGGAGATCAGGTTTCCCTCTTCAGGGTTGCTGTGATCTATGGTATAAGGGATTTTACTCGATATTGTCCGGGGCAGGAATGAAAAAAATGCAAGAGCAAGGCCGGGTCGGCGGAAGAGATCCCGGTTTTTCCATCAATGGTGCCGTGAAAAAGAATGCAGCCCGCAGACTCCCAAGCGAAGAAGGTTCTCATCCTCTATTACTCGCTTAGCGCCCAGACCAGTGGCCTTGTGCATCGGCTCGGCGCAGGTCTTGAGGAGCAAGGGGTGCATCTGGCCTGTGAACGGCTTCAGCCCCTTGTGCCCTGTCATTTTCCCATCGGCACCGTGCCGGCCACCCTGTTCATGATGCTCATCACCTTTTTGCGCACGAGGATGCCCATCCAGCCGCTGTCGCCCATTTGCGGGGAACACTATGATCTCATTGTGCTGGCCGGACCAACCTGGTCTTATAACCCCAGCGGTCCGGTTCTCTCCCTGCTTGATCGGGATGGGGTAAGGCTTTTTGCCGGGCAGCAGGTTCTTCCCCTGATTTCCTGCCGGGGCTATTGGCGGATGCACTGGCTGAGCCTGCGCTGGCAGCTTGCGCGGTGCGGAGCCACGGTGGTGGGCAGGATGATTTTTGCCCACCCAAGCAAGGAGCCCTGGCGGACCATCGGGGTATTTTTGAAGCTTGCCGGCCGGGTGCCGGAACGGGGCAGATGGCTTGGTCGGCATTATCCGCGCTATGGACATAGCCGGGAGCAGCAGGATCAGGCCTTCGCCTTTGGTGCTGCCATCGGCCAGGCCTTGAAGCGCGGGAGTTCCCTGGCGGAGCTTTCGTTTGTCTCCGGGCCTGGGCAGGGCAGGGCATAGCCAGCCCGTTTCTCAGAATTCAATGCCCTTTTGCGCCTTTATCCCTTTTTGGTAGGGATGTTTTATGGCGCGCATCTCGGTGACCAAATCCGCATATTCGATGAGCCCCGGGCTGGCATCGCGGCCGGTGATTACAAGGTGTAGGCGTTTGGGCCGCTTTTGAAACAGGTCGAGAACCTTTTCTTCCGAGACAATTCCTAGGCCGATCAGGTAGGTGAGTTCGTCGAGCACGATCAGGTCGTAGACGTCGCTTAAGATTTTTTCCCCGGCGAGTTGCCAGCCAGCCAGGGCTGCTGCCTTCACGGTCTCCATGTCCTGTTGCCAGGTAAAGCCGGTCCCGGCAAGATGCAGTTCAACCTGGCCGGAAAAGGCAGCGGCAAAAGCGAGCGCCTCGCCGGTTTTGCCCTGGCCCTTGATGAATTGAATGATGCAGACCTTCAAGCCCTGGCCTGCCGCCCGCAACGCTTGCCCGAACGCCGCCGTGGTTTTTCCCTTGCCGTGCCCCGTGTTGATGATAACCAAGCCCTGTGTTGCCATTTCTGATCCTTTAAGGAATATCGGCGCTCTGCCCTGCTTCCGGGAAGCGGCTGGAGGCGGAATACTGGGTGGTGCGGAATTTTTCCATTTGGCCGCGGTAAAAGTCCTGGTGCGTTCCTGCCTTGGCCAGGGCTTCCTCTTCTACGGCCAAGGCCTCGTTTTGGTTACCGTTTGCCCAGTACGCCGTGGCCAGGGTGTCGAGGACATGCGGGATTTTTTTCTCCGCCGCTGCTTTTTGCGCGAGGAGCAGGGCCCTTTCCGGATTGCGCAACCGCGTTTCCTGGGCGGTGAGGAGGAGCCAGGCCAGATTGTTCAGGGCCTCCGTGTTGGCGGGGGCCAGGAGCAGTGCCTGTTCATAGGCGTTCATGGCGTCCTGCTCCTGGTTGCGGCTGTATTGCAGATCGCCCAAAAGTTGGAACCAGAGGCCATTGTCCGGCTGTTCCCGAATCTTTTGCCGGATGATCGCCTCGGCGAATCGGGCTTTTGGCGCTTCGCCGAGAAGGTCTGGGGGCATACGCCAGG
>Ga0315272_10000880_pt1 | contig 15277 bp, 6 predicted proteins | sample C3_middle_MG_FD_203918 | JGI IMG/M metagenome (GOLD analysis project Ga0315272, IMG submission 203918) | Sediment microbial communities from Yellowstone Lake, YNP, Wyoming, USA - C3_middle | ecosystem: Environmental > Aquatic > Freshwater > Lake > Sediment | place: USA: Wyoming | collected...
CCTTCAAACACTCGTCCGGGCGACGTCGCATCGAGTTGGATGCGTTTCGGAGTTTCTGCCGCCTGCAAGTCAAAGGCCAGGACGGCCATCAAGCCGGCGATGACTACCGCTGAGAGCCGACAAAGCCCGCGTTTTGTGTCGGGCGCAGAGATGCGTTTAAACCATGGTCCTGGTTTGGTCATCATATCAGGTGCATGGGTATCGTTTCGTTCAAGCGCCCAGCTCTGGAATTACCGACCGGATCAGGGCAAGATCGTCTTTCGGCAAGGCAGCCAGGGGACAGGGTTGGTCTTGCGGACGGGTTTGCTTTTGGTTGATGCGCCCCAGGAGGCTCCAGTTGCGCCCCAGATCCTGCGGTTCGTGCGCGGGCAGATCATAGCGGGTGAAGTCAATCACGGTTTCCGGCGATGACTTCTCCCAATCACGGAGCAGCGCGAGACGGAAGTGGCGATTCATGAACCAGCGGATTTCGAGGTTGGCATCGCTGCAACCGAAGCCGGTGCCCCGCTGAACGAAGCGGTAGTCGAGGCGAGCGTTATCGGGATACTGCCGACGCCAGAGTCCCCCGAATTCGCCCTGGGTGAGGCATTCCGCATTGGGCCAGCGGCTGCGGATGCCCTCGAGCCAGCGGGTGAGCACCGGCAGGTTCTTGACCTGCGGCACGAGCGAGACTTCCCAGCAATTGGTCACCCATGCCCACTGGTTGAGCTTATGGCCGGCGTCGAAGTGCGCCGCCGTGCAGGCCAGCATCTGCTGCAAACCTTTATCCGGCCCGTACCAACCGATGGTCTCAATGGGCCCGACGCCGAACCGGCTGTTGTAACCTTTCTCTTTGTCCCCCGCTTTGTATTTGCCCAGGCCGAGCCGGCGCGCGGAGATGAAGTCCACGGTCCAGCCGTCCAAATTCACGCAATCGATGAAATCCTTGCGGCCTTGGGCGGGTTTGCAGAAGTGTTCGGTGGACGGGTAATAGGGATAACTGATGGAGCCGTCCCCGTCGCCATTATCAATGCCAAACTGGCTCCAGATGCTGCCCTGGCAGACGTGAATATTTTCCTGTCCGGCCAGGTATTTCTGGTTGGCTGCGGAGAGGAAACCGGCCACCAGACTTTTCGGGCGAAAACCGCCGCCCATAAGCTTGCCGACCTTGGCCAGCGCCTCATGGATGTCTCGGTTCACTTGTTCGCGCGAATTATACATGTTGGCGAAAAAAGCGCCGGGGATAAAAGTCACATCGTCGCCATACTGGTCGTGGAACTCGCGCACCAGCCGGCGGGCCGCCTGGTAGTTGGGCCGCGGGTCTTCCAAGGCCCGCCAGCTCAATGCCCAGGTCATCGGCGCCCCCGGCCAGCCCGCCGCAAACGCCGCCCGCAGCGCCTTGATATTCTCCGGCGTGTGGCGGTCATACTCGTCAAAACCTTCGTTGCGGTCGCGGGTGACCTCGATCTGGTTCACCCGAATGACCGAGTTGAAGGTTAGAATCCGCCGGCCCGAGAGCGGTCCGGTGGCTGGGAGACGGGGTTCCGCAGCCTGGGCGGAAACAAGTTGGCCGATTGGCTCCGGAAAACAGGCGCTGAGAGCAGTCAGCCCCGCAGTCTTAATGAAACTCCGTCGCTTCATGGTAAATGGCTTGTCATTGATTGATTTGATTGTGTCTCCTTTGGGGGGAGGTCTGCAAATCCGCCATCGCCTCGGCGAAGGCTTTGCCGATCTGGGCCAAGATCTTGGCGCTGCCCATATAGTGGTAATCGCCATTGGAGGCGCCTTTGAGAATCTCCCTGTCCTTGAGCGGCAGAACCTCCTCCAAGGCACGGTCGAGCTTCTCCTGGCCGGCTTGGGTAATGCCCTCGAGCCAGAGATCCATCGCGGCATAGTGCTCTGTTGAGTCCTTGCCGTACTGGTCATTGGCATAGGCCGCCAACACGTTGCCCCCCTTTTTCAGATATTGGGTCTCTTCATTTCCGAGGGCAATCGCCCGGTAGTACGGCTCGTTGTTCCACCAGATGTAGGTGTGAATCTTGTGTCCGTTCAGGTAAACGTCGAATCCTTGTCTGGCCAGGATGGCAATGCGATAGGCCGCGTAGTTTAGTTCGTTAACTTCGAACTTTGTCCGCATTAACAGAAATTCACTCTCACCCCATGCGGAAGGGTATTTTTCCAGGGTGACCCCGCCCTGTTTCCAGACGCCCTTCCCGATGGGGGCTTTGCCTTCCATCCACTGGCTGTCATCGAACTGGGGCATGTACCACTGTTCCAGCCCGGCGGGCAGCCTAATGTCGCGGAATCGCCTGTCGGTATAATCGGGCAGCTTGTCCTTCTCGTCCCGGGGATTTAGCGAAATAAAGCGCCAAATCCGGTCTTCCGGCAGCGGCTCGCCAATGGGCTTCCAAAACGGCTCCCATTTTGACTCCTTGTCGATCGCGCCATCCCTTTTCAACGAGTGCGCCGTGTCGAGGATCCGGTTGTACTCGTCCTGCTTCGGCTGTGCGGCCGCCATCGCATCATCCCAGAAGGGGGCGGTTTCAACGGCGACCACATTGCCCTTGAACTCCGGCAGGGCGGCGGGCGCGGCCATGGCCTTGCGGAAAATCAGTTGTTCCTTGACGCCTCCGACGCCCAGCACACCGATCACGAACGGCATCTTCGGCGCGTTCAGGTCCTTGCGGACGTCGCGAATGAACCTGGCCAGCAGATCGGAATAACCATCGTACCCGCCCGGCTTTCTCGAGTCGGGATAGGTATCTCCGTCGCACATATCGTTCCAGCCTTGGAACCAGACGAAACCGGCCAGTTCATAGCCTTCTTTCTCGTCATAGACCGGGCAGACACGCTTGACGTCCTTGAGCACCTTGTGGACATGCTCGATCATCATCCGGTAATAGCGGCCGGTTGCTTTCTCCTTGTCCGCCGTCATCTTGCCGATGTCCGAACCATTCTTTTTGAATTCAGCAAGCAGCTTCTCATTGAATTGATACGGACCCGCGCTCGGCGGCCGGAAATCGGTGTTGAGTGACTTGCCGCCCCAAGCGGTTTTGATAATCAGAATGGGCTGGCTCAACTGTTTCTCCGCATAAATTCCGAAGGTAAACTCGGGACCGATGTTGCCACCATCCTTGGTAGGATCATTGGGGCGGGCACCGTAGCCTGCGGTCAGCTTTCCGACCCCTTCACCGAAGGTGTCCCAGCCCGTCAGGTACGATATCCATACCCTGTCACACACCCGTGGAGTGCCATCAGGATTGCGCATCTCTTTTAGGATAGGCGCCGTCAGGGGATCTTTGCCGATATAGTCGAATGTACTGACCGTGGCATGTCCTTCCATGTTCGACTGCCCGGCCAGGATGAAAACCTTCAGCGGCCCGGCCACCGCCTGGCTGCTGATCCCCGCCATCAGGCCCAAAACCACCGCGATCATCATATAGTTCACACTCTGCGATTTGTTTTTCATGTTGCCTCTTTCCTCATGGTTGTTGAATCGTCCCCGTCCCTGAACCTTGGAGGTAATTGCCCCCGTCCAGCTTCAGCGTCTCACCGAAACTGGGGCTGACGAGAAATGGGACTGAAAACACGCACATGCACTTTCTCATTTTGATCCTCGGGCTTGATAGATCCTGTGGATGGCGTCTGAGCCCAGAGCGTAGCCGAACCATTGGATCTCGTCGAGGTCGCCGACAAAGCCGGATTGTCTCGTCGGGAAGTTGTCGTTGCAGAAACCGATTCGCACTGGCAGCCCGGCCTCGTTGTGTTGCGCGATGTTCAAATGGCCGCCGCCCGCCTCGCGACTGTCCACGAAACAGCGGATGTTGTCGGCGTTCATCTGATCCGATACCACGACGGCGACGTGATGCCACCGGCCGTCGGCGACGGGCGTTTCTGCGCCGGTGAAGCCCACCCAGCCCACGTCGAACCGCAGCCGGCCATCTTCAACAAACATCACTTTGCCGCCCGGTTGCCATTCCCGGCCTGCGCCCGACCGCGCCAGAATTGTTCCGCCTTGTGTGGTCCGAATCCACGCCATCCATGTAAAGCTGCCGTTCGAGCGCAAGTCGTCAGTCCGGCTCAGTTCCACGCAGCTCTTGCCATCGAGGCGCAAGGCTTTCCCCACGACACCCGGCACCCAATCCGCGCCGCCTTGGATCGCGCCTTCGTGCCGGCCAGTGCTGTCTTTGATTTTCTTTCCGCCGTTCTCGTCGAGACTCCAGATTACCGGCGTTGGCGCAGCGGCGGTCTTAACCTTGGCGACCGGCGACCATTCCGTTTCGGCGAAGTAAGCGTCGCGGGCCTTGACGCGGTAGGCAACCTCGGTGCCTGGCGGCAGACCGAAATCGGTGAAGACGGCTGCGCTCTGCCACCCGGCGCTCTGGCCTCCACTCCCAACACGCTCGAATTGATACTGATTGCCGACGCCGGGAAGAGCAGTCACAGCCATCGTTACATCGAAGGTGCTCGGAACAATTTGTGGAGGTGTCGTCCACATCATCGACAACGGTGTGCGGGCCGGGTGATCCGGTTTGGCCCCATGCAGCGTGAGGGTGACCGGCTCCGCTCCTTGCCGCTGCAACCAGACCACGAGGGCAGGCCGCCCGTTCGGGTCTCGGACAATCCCCTGGCGAAAAGCCGGGCCGGCCGGCTCGGTCTTCGAGTCGATTTGCAGCCGCGCTGTATCCTCGCAATTCCAGTTCTTCACCACAAAGCAGAGATTGACAATGGGATGTTGAGCGGAGGCCACGATGCGGAAGCCCGGTGACGCGCCTGTGGCACAGAGCATGTAGGCGCGCTGCGATGCATCGTAGCCCAGCGTGCGGCAATCTGAAATCGTTTCGAGCGCCGGCGCCGCCAGCCAGGATTTGGCCAGGCTGACCAGTGAGACGGCGCTCTGGTCGGTCATCCCCTCCATGAGTGTCTTCTCGAGGTAGGGCGCGTCGCCCTGCTGCCGCCCGCTCAAGGGCCAGTACAGGTGCGTGAGCGAACTGTGCGCGGCCCGGTCAGGAAAGCTCGCGTTTCGTCCCGACGAGTTGGCCTGCGCGGTCGGCCAGTGGTTCCAGGAAGGGAAAACGGAATACCAGGTGCGTTCGCCCGAGTACACATCGCCGCCACTGAACCGTTGAATGGTGAACGGATCGTAGCGGCCTGTAAAATGAACCATCTGAATGAGCTTGTCCCGGAAATCCGGTCTGGGCGGCTCGGGATTCCAATTGTAGTCGAACGCCTTGCCGGCTTCGTCCACCAGCGTCAGGACCGGCGATTTTTCGATCACGCTTTCAGGATGTTGGCCCTCGCCCAGGACGGCGATGGTTTCCTGCCATTCATGCCACTGATCCGGTTGAACAGTGTAACACCGCATCCGTTTCGCGGCGACGCCATCCGGGTAGATGTAGTAGTACCAGTCCGAAATATCACCCCAACCGGTGGCCGGGTCCTGATTGGCCCAATGATGATCCGGGTTCGACAACCAGCAGCGCCATTGGACGACCACGCGCGCCGGAGTGTTCTCAAGGACGCGGACATGGGAATTCCAGCAGCCTTTGTCGGACATGGGTTCATTGTCGCCCGGCGCATTCAATCCGCCTGTTTCATTGAATTCGTTGTTGTACCACTGGTTCTTCTCGTTCACGATCATGGGCACGTAACTGACCCCGCGCCAGAAAACGTATTTGATCGGAAGCTGATCGAACTCCACCACCACGTCGGGATACCGGCCAAACCGCCACATGTTCTCCCACGTTTCGTAGTAGGGCAGATGCGTGTAAACAGCCTTGAACTGGCCGCCGGCGCCAGGATTCGGCAGCATCCGCGGTTGCATGTCTGGATGATGGACCGCGCGCGAGCCTGGATTAAAGTTTCTATACGACTCGGCCAGTTGGCTTGCGTTTAAGGCGACATTGTGGATTTTGACTTCGTCAATCAGACCATCCAACCCAAAATCACTGGGAAGCGTGTCATGGAGGGCTTCGGTCGGCAGCCGCAGAATGCCGGCCTTGCCGATCCGGACGTCGGCGTTAACGGTTTGCACTCCGCCGGGACCCGCCGGGTTGCTGGCGACTTCCTGTCCGTTGACGTAGAGACGCATCATGCCATCCGTCCTGGAGTAAGTGCCCGCAACATGGTAATACCGGAACAGCGCCAGATGATTGGCATCGGTGTAGGGCGGTTGATTGGGAACGGTCAATGTGTGCCATTTCCCGCCGACTTTGACCATGAACCCCGGGTAACCATGGGCGTCCACTCCGAGGAAGTAACCGTCATCATCGCCTTGTTGCACAATCGGCGCCCAATTCCACGGATACGCGCCCAGAGCAAACCAACCTTCGAGTGTCAAGTCACCACCCTGAATCTTCGGCGCCTGCGCGGCGGGTAATGCGACGACTGTTTGATAACCATCAAACTCCAGTGCGGTGCCGGAAACGCCTTGTTTCCACAGCGTCTTGTGGCCGGGAACCGTGAGGCGGAGTTGGGAAACGTCTTCCCTGGTCGAATCACCCTGTCCCTCATCGAACTTGAACCACGCGCAAGGCGCCACTACTGCCGGTCCTTTTGCCGGATTGCCACCGACCAGCGGCGGCGGCTCCGAATGCGTGGCGTTTTCCCGGCGGATTTGCGTGACGCCCTCTTTGCCCAACTCCAGGATCTGTGTGATCTGGTTGAGCGGATCGTTCCACTCGTCGATCGACTTTGTACCCTGCTTGACGACACGCGTGATCCGGCCGTTGGGTGTGATGGTGAATAATTCCTCCACGAAATTGTTCGGGTCCAAACCGCCTCGGGGATTTCCCGCTGTGAAGCTCGACAAATACCGCCAGTGAACAATCGCCTTTGACTGCGTGCTTTCAATGATTTCGACATGGGAGAAGAGGTTCACCCGGTCGGGCATGGCGGCCGTGCCATCGCCGTGCCTGAGGACCATCTCTTCCAGAGACCATTTGCCCTTGGCCGTTTCCCAGTACGGCAGGTAACTCGACCCGCGCCAGAACACCAGTCGCCCCTCCGGCGCGTCCAGTTTCACGATGATGTCGGAGTAGTCGCCCGTCCGGGAGAATCTCTCGAACGGGGCGCCAGAATCAACGCGCGTGTAGTAAGCATAAAACTCCCCGGCCGAAATCCGGGTTCCGTCCAAGGCCGCGACAAACAGAACCCAGCAGCAAAGCATACTGATTGTTTTCATGCTTTGATTGTGTGCTTTTGGTATTTGCAGGTCTGTCGTTCTCATGCTGTGCGTTGGTTTCATTTGTTCGGTCCAAGCCGGCAAGAGGCCGACCCTCTGCGGTCGGTTCCGGCTCCGCCGGTCTGCGCCTTTGGGCTGATGTTCGCATACCCATCACCATCACAATGGTCTTGCCGCTTCCAACCGATAAAAACGTTGCGGCTCGCCCATGGCGCTCGTATCGGTGAGCATCATCTGCGCGTCATCGCCGCTCGTGTTGGTGCTCCAGGGGCCGTAGCCCCAGGCGGCGTCTGTGAGCAGGTTCTTGTAATTGAGACGGTACATGCAATCCGCGGCCGCGGTGAAGCTGAAGGATGGCACATCATTGATCACTGCCACCCCTTTAAGGGGCAGCACTGGCTGCGGGGGGGCCGCCGGAAGGGTGACAAAGCTCCGCACGTTGGTCGCCCAGACACTGCTTCCCGCGTTCGTGCCACGGAAGGTGAAGTAATAGGTCGTATTTGGAGCCAGGCGGGTCGCCGGGTAGCTTATGTTGGTCGAGGTCACATTGCTCCAGGAACCGATATAAGCCGAGTTGGTCCATAGCGCCGCGTTGGTCCCGCCGTTGACCATGTTCCAATAGGCACATACGGCGGCATCGGTGCCGCTGCAGGCCAGCGTGGCGTTAAGCGAGGCGCCGCTGCGGGTGATGGCAGTCGCGGGCGTGCCACTGACAACGATCTTCGAAGGCACCGTAATCGTGCCGGTGCCGCTGAAATGCGAGTCCTGGCAGGTGGCTGGAGAAGCCGTGGAACCATACACGCCGGGGTTCATATTAGTGCCGCCGACCTTCAAGGCGGAGATTACAGCCGTGCCCCTGTAGTTGAGGTTGACTGTCGCGCCGTTGCTGATGCCCAGGGTGCCGGAACCCAGCGAAGCCGCCCGCGAACACGAGAGCGTGCCGGCTTGCACCACATTGGGTCCGGTGCAGGTGTTGGTACCGGAGAAGGTCACGGTACCGCCGCCCGTCTTGGTGAAGCCCCCGGCGCCGCCGATGTTGCCGCTGAACTCCATGCGGTAGTCCGCCCGCAAGGTGGTGTTCGAATTAACGGTGACAGGCCCCTCCCAGGTAACACCCCAGCCGTTCTGCGATTGGAAGGCGCCGCCATTCAGGATCAAGGTGTTCGTCGGATTGGCGCGCTCAAATTTGAGCGTGGCGCCGCTGTTGAGCGTGACCGGCCCGGTGCCCAAGGCATAATCGCACTCCGGACTTGCCCCATTGACCATGGCGCCCCAGATCAGCGTGCCGCGGTTGATGATCGTGCCACCGCTGTAGGTGTTGGGGCTCAGGCCGTAGAGGTGCAAAGAGCCGGGGCTGTTCATCGTCACCCCGCCCGTGCCGCCGATGACGTAGCCGAGCACCACGGATCCCGCCGAATTGGCGACGGTCAGATTGCTCACCACCATCAGGCTGCCACCCGCCAGCGTGTAGGTGCCGCTGAAGTTGGTGAAGGTGACCCGGTTGGCGGAGACTGTGTCCAGGGTGATGGTTCCACCCGCGCCGCCCGAGCCGATCCAGGCATTGAAGTTGTCAGCCCAGTTCAGGTTCGTGGTCCCGTTCCACCAGGTGTGGGTGGAGTTGATCCATACACCCCCGCCATCGAGCACTCCGGCGCCTGTGCCATTGGCGTCCCAAGTCAAATCTGGCGGCATGAACGAAATGGGCGGGCTGACGGCAGCCGTCAGGCTCAACCCGGAGACCGCCGTGGCCGTCAAGGTCATCATGTCCGCCGCCGAATAAACCAGCCCCGAGATCACCACGCTGCTGCTCCCGTTGACCATCGTTCCACTGACCGTCCCGCTGAGCGTCCCGGAGCCGGAGTTCTTGATCAATTGGACCGCTGTAGCGCTCGTCACCATCTGCGGTTTGCCGCTGGCATCCTGCGCCTGCACGGTCACGCTGAACGGATAACGCGCCGGGGGATGGACCGGCAACGACGTGAAAGCCAGCTTCGTCGGCTGGGTGAAGTTCAACACGTTGGTCGCCCAGACGGTGTAAACCGCGTTGGTGGCCAGAAAAGCGAAGTAATAGGTCGTGTTCGTGTTCATCGCCAGTCCCGTGGCGGTGAAGGAAATATTCGTCGAAAGAGTGTTGGTCCACTTACCCACGATGGCCGAGTTGGCCCACGCTGCGGGATTGGTCCCGCCGTTGACCGTGCCCCAGTAGGCCAGCACCGTGGCGTTGGTCCCGCCGTAAGCCAGGTTCAAACCCAGGTTGGCATTGAGCGTGGCTTGATGGGGCGCAATCCCCGTGGCCGGCAGATTGGTGATGCTCATGGGCACCGGCACGGTCACCGTGCCCGGGCCGCTGAAGCGCGCGTTTTGGTAGGTCGCCGGGGAATTGCTCGAACCATAGACACCGGCCAGTTTGTTCACGCCACCCAGGGTCAGCGACAAGATGTTCCGGGTGCCGGAGTAATTCAGGTTGACCACCGCGCCGTTGCTGATGCTCAGAGCGCTACCTGCGAGCGAAGTCGGTGCCGGGCAGGTCACGATGCCGGTCTGCACCAGCGTGGCTCCGGTGTAACTATTGACACCGGACAAGGTCAGGGTGTTGGCGCCCGTCTTGGTCAAGCCGCCGGCGCCGCTGATGTTGCCGCTGATCTCCATTCCATAATCCGTGCGCACCGTGGTATTCGAGTTCACGGTGACCGGCCCCATCCACAATGCACCCGCGCTGTTGGCGGCGTGGAGCGTGCCCCCATTCAGGGTCAACGTATTGGTGGGACTGGCGTGTTCAAATTGCAGCGTGGCCCCGCTGTAGAGCGTCACCGGCCCGCTGCCCAAGGCATAACTGCAGTCGGGACTGGTTCCGTTGGGCGAGGCACCCCAGATCAGCGTGCCGCGCTTGATGATCGTGCCGCCGCTGTAGGTGTTGGGGGTCAGACCGCCGATACGCCAGGTGGCGGGGCTGTTGAGCGTCAGCGAATGCCACGGGCCGGAGATCAGATTCGAGATCACCACCAACCCGCTGCCCGTACCCCCCAGCGTCGTGGACACGTCCAGGTTCAAGGGCGTGTTGATCGTGACCCCGTTGCCGCTGTTTTGGTTGATCTGGGGATAAGAACCAACGTCGGCTGTGAGGGTGATCGGGTTGCCGGTGAGCGTCACCGCGCCCGAGAAATTCAACTGGTTGGCCGCAAAGCCGCCGTAACCATACCCGTTGCTCAGGTCGTTGGTCGCCACGCAACTCCCCGGCGGGGAGAAAGTGAGCCGGTAATACGAGTGCCCGCCGGCCTCCGGGGCGTTGGTGGAGCCCCAATTGGCCGCCACACTCCAGTTACCCGAGGTGGCCTGGTTCCAAGTGGGCGTCACCCACCCGCCCCAGAACTGATTGCTCGCAACCGGCACATAGCCGACTTCCAGACCGGGAGGCGGGGTGACCAACAAGGCCGGGTCAACGTCGGCCAGCGTTCCCATCGTCGGCGGGGCCAGGTAAGTGCCGCCATTGGTCCAGGCGCTGTGAATCTTCACCATGTTGGCCTGGAGTTGTTCGCGCTCGGCCGGGGTCAGGCCGGCCTTCATGATCGCCGGCTGGTCGGCGAAGCGAAACCAGTAATACGTCACCACGTCGCCATCCTCGATCCGCGCCTGGAACGGGCCCGCCGCCGGCCCCGGATTCGTCCAGACGGGGTCACTGGGCACCGTATAGGTCCCGGGTGTGGCCGGTGGACTGCCGCTGTCAAAGGTCACGCTCGCGAGTTGCGAAGGCACTGCCGCTGCTGAAACCGGTGTCCATGTGCCTGCTTGGAGCTGATAAAACTCCGGCATCACCGCGGCTGGAGTTCCGTCGGGGAACTGGGTGTAGGTTACTTGATTGGTCCCCCATTGGTAAACCAAGGTCGCCGCGTCGGGGGTGTAAAATCCCAGCGTTGTCCCCATGGTCATCGGCAAGCCCCCCAGCGGAGAGTTATGAAGACCCCATCCAAAATTGCCGCCCGAGAGCGTCTGCAGCGCGGCACCCCGGGCATTAAACGGGCCGACCGGGGCCGCGCCGTTGTTGGTGAACCATTGCTGCGCCGCGTTCCAGAGCGCGCTTTGGTTGTAAACCGTGGGGCTGGCCAACGCGATACTGCCATTGGTCCCGTGATTGATGGCGGAAAACACGGGCTCCACGCGCAAGAAAGACCCCTCGGGACCGTCGTACTCCTTCGCTGGCACAGAATGTGACTCATTCGCGATTGACTTGTTCGGACCGGCCCAGCACGAGTCCAGCATCAACCCGGCGGCATTCGTATTATCCTTCGTCACTTGCGAGTAGAAGTGCGGCGTGAGCACCGCGACGGGGCCCTGGAAGTTCCGGGTGTTAAAGAACAAGGTCCACCAATGATCGCCGGTGGGGACATTAACCCCGTCCGTGGTGGTCTTGCCCGGCAGCAGCGGCAGCGCCAGGTAGCCGTAGCCCACCAACTGGCCTTTCGAGCCATTGCGAAACATTTCCAACCGCGGTGGATAAAGCAGCCTCGGGCTGATTTGGGCCGCGCCATAGACACCGACACCATTGCCGCCCGAGACGCCGTTGGCAAAATTCGTGAAGCCATTCCCGGCAACGGCGCCAATGCCAAATCCATGGTTGCACCAGTGATTCCCATACCCGCCGCCGACACCTGGCCCGCCCTCGATATCGCAATAAATGCCGGGGCTGCACTGCGGGCCCATCCAGGTGCCGATTTCCAGGCTGGCTTCGAAGTTGGGCGAGTAGTACGCATACTGCGGCCGCCCCAACAGCGCCACATACATGGAATACCCGGCATTGTACGTATCGGCTGCCCCCTTATAGTTCACGCCCAGATAGCCGCCGAGATTCGGGCTGGACCACGTTTGTGCCTGCACGGGTAAAACGCCCGCCAGACACACCCAGAGGGCCATACCCACTGCGCGGCGGAGAATGCCAATATTCTGCCTTATGATTGTGTTTTTTGCCTTCATTATTCTTACGGACGCCCGTTGTTTTGGAGACCCGGCATCACCGCGCCAGAGTGCCGGGACCAGTGAAGCATCCCAGGCTCATGAACTAATCCGCACGTTCCAGTTTTATGTTTATCGTCGATGTTTCATTCAAGAAGAGAAACACGGCGAGATCCTCCCCTTCCAGCATGTGATTGATTCCCACGCGACAATGAGGAAATGGCTTTCCGTTCACGAGGACTTTAGCCCCTCTGGCATTCCAGTTTTTGACATGGAACGCGGGATTGATGACGGGTGAATCTTTGCTCCCCCGCAGCTTCAGGTCACAGTTCACAGCACTCGGCACCGATTTTGCAATCTGATAGCACCTCTGACTCCGGTCGTATCCTCCGGATTTGAACCCCTCGCCATCGAGGGACAACTCGGGGGCATATGCCCAAGAGCGGCCGAAACTCACCAGTTCGCTCATGTTCATCCTGTTCATGCCATACAAACCGATCCAGTACAGGCGATTGCCATCTTCATGAACAACTACTTCCGAACATGGAGAGCTGGATATGGAGGTTGGCCGGTCCAGCACTTTTGTCCATCGTCCGTCACAACGGGCTTGGTTTACGGGGAAATGATTATACCCGGCGCCAATCCATCGAATCCACATCTGGTTTCCAGGTTCGAAGCAAATGTACGGCTTGTTCTCCGACCTGAAATTGAACCGCTGAATGGTGTAGTGGTTGTTCCAGTCCGCCGGCTGTTCGCGAAGGTCAACGGAGACGGCCCTGGTGTGGTTGTCGTAATCGGCAACATGCACATAGTCGTTTTCCAGGAGTTCATCGTTGCCCTGGCCCGGTTGTGTCAAGGGGATGGACTCCTGAAGTTGCAGCGATGTCCCTGTGGTGCCCTTGTTCCAAAACACTTTTCTTATGCCGGACGCGTCCGGATAAATGTAATAGTACTCATCCACCCAGCATTCCCAGCCGGTCTTGGGATCAGGCATCCAGGTATTATTGTGCGAGCTCACTGGCGCATAGCGCCAATGGACCACGACCCGCGCGTCGTTGTTCTCGATGATCCGGACATGGGAAAAGCGACAGTGCCGGTCCTGCATATGTTCGAAGCAACCCTCGAGGTCATCGGCTCCGTTACCCCACGTTTCAAGGCTCTGATCTGCCATCCAGTTCTCGTTCTCTGTGACCCAACACGGTCCATATCGGGTCCCCCGCCAAAAGACGAATTTGACTGGATTCTTTTCAAAACAGACAACGACGTCGGGATCCGACCCGACCGGCCAAAGATTGTCCCAGCCGGGATAGTACTTCAGTTTGGTATAGAACCCTCCGAAGCGGCCGGGATTCCTGTCGAGTTTAGGAAGCGGGCGGAGTGGAATATCGGGTGCCGCTGGCGTGTGTTTCGAGAAATGCACGTGGATGTCATCGGCAGTCAAAGCTTTGTCAAAGACCAGGAGTTCATCAAGGATGGCATCCAGACCATGATAGGCCGGAACGGTCCCCCAGGTTCTTATCGTATCGCTGGGTCTTCCGGGTTCGGTCACCATTCCAATGGTGCACTTTGGCTTTGCCGGAAAGGTCAAGGCTCCGTGGATGGCGACTGAAGCGAGGCTCTTGCCATTCACATAAAGAGTGATTTGCTTCCCGGCAGTATAAACTCCGGCCAAGTGTATCCATTTGCGCAGGGGCAGCGTCTCCTGCGCGCTGCAGCAGGCGATCCATTTTTCGCCGATGGCCACCTCGAAGGAGGCCTGCCCGTAAGGCCCGATTGACAGACGGTAACCCTTGACCTCGTCAGATTCGGTGGTGAGCACCGGGCACCAGTTCAACGGATATTCGCCGAGTGCAACCCAGGCTTCGACCGTGAATTCAGCGCCCGGCTTTTTCAGATATTTTCCCTCACGGATAATCCGGGTGGTGGACCCGTCGAATCGCAATCCCTGTCCGCGAATCCCAGGGGCACCCTCGAAATTGCCTTCGATGGGGTCACTGATTCCGGTCGACGGTTCAACAGTTTTGCCATCTTTGATATTCTCAAAGTTCCACTGCATCACCGGTTCCTGAGCCCACCCCACTGAGGCAAGCAGGGACACCATCATTAAAATAATGTGCTTGTTCATAATGTGCTTGTTCATTGAGCATCCATAAAACGTTTGGTTGTCCACGCTGCAAATTCTCGTGTTTGCCTCTCAGATTTAGGGCGCCCTTCCCACCGGGCGGTCCGGAGTCTTGCTTTGTTTGGCAGGTCGGATAGTTGCCTCGAACGGCCGATGCCAATCTGCTCCGCCATCATCTTGAGGCTCGTCCTGCATTCCCGCCACAGACCCGTCTCCATGGCGCCTGGGAGCCGCGCTTGAAGCAAGTAACTCCGACTGTGACGGGACCAACGGCAACTCCACCGACGTAATTCCCCACCCTCCGCCTGGCCCGTTACTCCGCCCAGGGTCACGACAGCGGGACTCAGTGTCACTGCGAGCATTGGCTTGATAGGCGGGCTACCAGCCACCCGGGCGCGCCGGAACCAGGCTGTGGTCGCAAGTATCAGAACCGAGACCGAAACGCTCTGTTGCCTGTTTGGAAAACACTTCATCGTCCGCGCCAGCGTACCACGACCATGCAGCCTGGGTGAACTACCATTTTGCGCGGCGTTTTGTCCCATTTTGCGATGCTTATGCCCAGGCGAGCCCGGCAGACCAGCAAGGGTTCCTTCGAGAAACCGCATACCGTTGACGAGGCGGCGAAAAAGTTCGGCAAATCTCCCGATGCGCCCGGGCGCATTTTGACTGACTCCCGGCAAAAAATGCCCGCCGGCCGCGAAAAATAGCCGCCTCCACATCGGGACGACAAGACCATCGCAGCCTGGAACGGGCTAATGATGTCTGCCTTTGCCCCCACTTAAGGCGTCGTAAAAGAATAAAGGTATTAACTGAGTTAGTTCGCTGAAGGGTGAATACTGTAGTTCCAATCCCCATGAAACGAGTTTCGTTTCAGGTTTACCCGCTTGAATTCCTCGTCAGTCACCTTGCGACCGGTGGCGTATTTGCGCCGGTCCAGCCGGCAGATCACCTGGAGCCCTTTGGCGGTGGTCGTGCTGACAATCAGGTTGACGATCGTCTCATAATTCAAGAGCGGCTCACCGCGCCAATTCGAGGCGATAAACGAG
>Ga0315272_10000881_pt1 | contig 15273 bp, 12 predicted proteins | sample C3_middle_MG_FD_203918 | JGI IMG/M metagenome (GOLD analysis project Ga0315272, IMG submission 203918) | Sediment microbial communities from Yellowstone Lake, YNP, Wyoming, USA - C3_middle | ecosystem: Environmental > Aquatic > Freshwater > Lake > Sediment | place: USA: Wyoming | collected...
TCTATTTGATGAAACTATGGCTCCCTCCTAGGACTGTGCCTAGTAGTACAAACTGTTACTGGAATTTTTTTAACAATACATTACGCCCCCAATATTGAAATAGCCTTCTCTTCTGTTATACATATTTCTCGAGATGTTGAATATGGATGATTAATTCGATATATTCATGCTAATAGAGCATCAATATTTTTCCTTTTTATTTACTTACATGCAGGACGTGGAATTTATTATGGTTCATATACCTACGCAGAAACATGAAATATTGGTGTAGTACTTATAGTTTTAGTAATAGCAACAGCATTTATAGGTTACGTCCTACCTTGAGGACAAATAAGGTTCTGAGGAGCAACAGTCATTACTAATTTATTCTCAGCAATTCCCTATATCGGAAAAACTCTAGTTGAGTGAATTTGAGGTGGCTTTGCAGTTGACAGTGCCACATTAAATCGATTCTTTGCATTCCATTTTGTACTACCCTTTGCTACTATAGCTGTAACAGTTCTTCACATTATATTCCTTCATCAAACAGGCTCTAATAACCCTATTGGAATTAATTGTGATTCAGACCGAATTCCATTTCACTCTTACTATTCAATTAAAGATTTTTTAGGTTATGTAATCGCAATATTAGCACTGCTTATAATTGTTATATTCACGCCTAATCTATTTACCGACCCAGAAAACTTTCTATTAGCAAACCCTTTAGTGACACCTGTTCACATTAAACCTGAATGATACTTTCTATGAGTGTATGCTATTCTACGATCAATTCCTAATAAGTTAGGAGGGGTAATTGCCTTATTCGCTTCTATTTTAATTCTCTTTATTCTTCCTCTAACTCATACAAGAAATAAACGAAGTATATCTTTCTACCCATTAAACCAAGTTCTTTTCTGATCTTTTGTTTCTTCATTTATGGTGTTAACATGAATTGGTGGACGCCCAGTAGAAGATCCTTATGTAACTATCGGTCAAGTTTTTACAGCCTCATATTTTTTATATTATCTAATTAATCCCCTTCTATGTATTCTGTGAGATAAATTAATAAAAACCTCTAATACTTAAGACTTTAAGTTATATAAACTAAAAACCTTCAAAGTTTTAAATGAATCATATTCAAGTCTTGAATGATATCAGATATTTTCTCATCTTTTGACTCAACAGAATTTAATACTTTAGTTCCAATAAATTTTATATTTCTTAGCACTGCTTTAATCATTGTGCTTTATATTCAATCTCTATTCTGATTTGCTCCTTCTTGATCAATTACAAGAAGCATTTCAGCGCTTATAACTATTTTTTCTCAACTAGTTCGAACTAGTAGAAAATCAATCAAAGGATTTAGAATTATTATTACTGTGTTATTTATCATATTAATCTTAGTAAACTTAATAGGGATAATTCCTTATACTTTCAGAATCTCTACCCATTTAATTTTTACTTTAGTAATTGGCTTTCCTTTATGGTTATCCTTAATTATATCAAGAATAGCAAATAACCCTAAAGCATTTGTTGCTCACTTTCTTCCAGATGGGGCACCATTATGATTAAATCCATTTCTTGTTCTAATTGAAACAACAAGAATTGCTGTACGACCTATAACTTTATCATTTCGTTTAGCTGCTAATATAAGAGCAGGTCATATTGTTCTTAGATTAATTGGAATTTATCTTACAGGGGCCTTATTTAGAAGAATTTCATCTACCCTAATACTTACTCTTCTATCTTCAGGCTACATTTTATTTGAGCTTGCTATTTGCTTAATTCAAGCATATATCTTTTGCCTTCTTCTATCTCTTTATTCTGATGACCACTCCCACTCAGACTCTCACTAAACAATTAGCATTACTGCACGATGATTTCGGCTCATCGAGTGGCCAATTGGCCGTTGTTTTTTTTTTTTTCTTTATAGAAGAAAATCATATATAATGAAGTATGTAATACATATTTTATCCCGATATACTATACACTGACTACTGTCATGTATAGTATATATATATACATATATCAAATAAATATTATGTTAAAAATATTAGTATATTTTAGTTAGTTTTTATAGTAATATAATATAAATTATATGATATATAATTTATATTACTTTATACTATAAGTATTAAGATATATATAAATAATATAATATAGGCAGTAGTAGCTCAAATTGGGGGTATGGGTAGATATTACCCCCTATTTTAGGCACTTTGTTTGAGTTTCTGCCCTAAACGGCCAAAAAACCCCCTCAGACACACCCTTTTGCACGTAATTTTCAAAAAAACACAAGCAAAAAATCCTAACAAAAATCGCAAAATCGATAGTTATCGATCAACATTAAACTCAAAGTTTTGGTGAGTAAAAAAAAAAAAAAAAAAAGGCGTTTCACGCCTCTTTTTTTTACGGTTAACCAAAATTTTAACCTTTTCACTGTCAATGGATTTTCAAGTCGACAAATAAAATTTATGCAGGCCTATTTCTAAAGAGAAATCAAGAAAATTAACTGCAATGCCTATCGATCAACATTAAACTCAAATTATTTAACTAGTGAGTACAACAAGGTAGGTTATAAAACTCCTGAGTTGTGGTCTCAGACATATTAGTATTAATTCTTGTTCATGAACAAATATCAGATTTCCTCTATTGCAAGGCAAATAATATGAGCACTTGTACTGTGCCTTACAGGCCCAGCCGTATATTTTATATACTATAACTTAACAGTAATCATGGAATGATGTCTTTTATCAAGCTCTATTACCCCCATTATAGTAACTATTATCTTTGATCCTAAGGGATTGGTTTTTTCATGTGTAGTACTTCTTATTTCTGCAAATGTGTTAAGATTCTCTACATTGTACATAGCTGAAGATAAATTTATCAATCGATTTACAGTTCTTGTGCTTCTTTTTGTACTTTCAATAAATTTATTAATTTACTTACCTCATTTTATAGTACTTCTATTAGGCTGAGACGGTTTAGGGATTGTATCATTTATTCTAGTTGTTTACTATCAAAATCCTAAATCACTAGCAGCTGGTATAATTACTGCCATAACCAATCGAATTGGCGACGTAATACTTCTTTTATCTATTGCTTTAACCCTAAACCAGGGACACTGAAATATTATTCATATATGAACTGGCTCATCCTTCAATAACCTGCAAATTTTTATAATTATAGTAGCTGCTATAACTAAAAGAGCGCAGATACCATTCTCTAGTTGGTTGCCCGCTGCAATAGCAGCTCCTACTCCTGTATCAGCCTTAGTCCACTCTTCAACTCTTGTAACAGCCGGGGTTTTCCTTTTAATTCGATTTTACCCTTTCTTACATTCAGTAAAATGATTTAATGCTATTTTATTATTCATTGCTGTAGTAACTATACTAATAGCTGGCATTAGAGCTACAACAGAATGCGATATAAAAAAAATTATTGCATTGTCAACTCTAAGGCAACTAGGAATAATAATAACTAGTCTTGGTTTAAACCTTCCTCATTTAGCATATTTTCATATGATAACACATGCACTATTCAAGGCCCTATTATTTGTTTGTGCTGGGACATTTATTAATAGACATAGGCATAGTCAAGATCTACGATGAATGGGTAATTTATCCTCCCAGATGCCAACAGCATCTTCATGCATTCTGGTTGCAAACCTAGCTCTTTGTGGGTTCCCATTTATAGCTGGATTCTATTCAAAAGACTTAATCTTAGAGGCCTCTTTATTTTATACTAATAATATTTTTATATTAATTATAATCTTTCTAGCTGTAGGCCTAACTTCATTCTATAGGATACGTTTCATATTTGCAGTAATATGAAGACCATTAAATAGTTCTTCTTATATCCAACTCGATGAGCCAAAATCAGCCACATCTCCTATAATTTATCTATCTATTTTTTCAGTACTAATAGGGGCTCTTATAGTATGATTCTACCCAATATATAATGAATTCAGTGTTTTATCTAAAATAGAAAAATTATCTCCTTTATGTATTACAGCCTTAGGAGCCCTAATAGGGTGAGTAATATCTTCTACTAAAGAAGCTCAGTTCTATCCTAAACTTCAATACATATCTTGCATAATGTGGTTTCTTGTCCCAATTTCCTCGCAATTTGTTCTTAAGCAGCCATTCCTAATTGCTAACAACTCTTTAACTTTAATTGACCAGTCATGATTAGAGTTGGCTGGGGGTTATGGAATAAATAAGTCTATTATATATATAAGAAACTCGGTAATGTCTACGTCTAAGGGAACTCCGTCTGGATACCTTTTAATGTCCTCACTAACAATAGGCCTAGTAATAGTGATGATGCTTTTTTAAGAAAAAAATTTAGGTAGATTAAATTATAAATCATATCATTGAAGCTGATAACACAGGTCTTCCTCCTAAATAGTGTATGTGGTGTATATAACACGTTAGCTTTTCATGCTAAAATAATACTAGTATCATACATTCAGTTAGTAATTTATTTAAAATACTGGCCTTGGGTGCCAGCAATCATGTTACCATGCTTTCTGATTGAACTGAAAGCTAATATCAAGCAATGATCTTGTAAGTCATAGATAGGGCCCTACACCCTCAGTTCTATGAACTTAATAAGGACTCTTATCTATATAATACCTCTTACAGGCATATTTATCCTAATCCTACAGCAGTCACACTTCTTAATAGTACTTCTTTCCCTAGAAAGGATTACTCTTAGTATAGTAATATTCTCATCTTTATCTATACTCCTAATAAATTCTAATTTCCCTGTTATAAGAGTAGTAATTTTAACGTTCGGGGCATGTGAAGCAAGATTCGGTCTAAGCCTAATAGTAATCATATCTCGAACCCAGGGCTCTGATTTATTAAAGTCAGTATCAATAAACAAATGCTAAGTCTTCAATTAACAATATTATCTTTGCTCCTACTATTAAAAGTATCAAATTTATTCTGATCTATGTCAATTTCAACACTCTTTTTAATAACCTTAATATTTATAATTACTTCTCCTACATCATTTTTTTCTTACATTAGAGAATGATCAAGAATAGACACTATAAGGTCTTCTTTAATTGCCCTATCCTTATGAATTACAGCTATAATAATTCTTGCTAGAACAAAAATTTATAATACCGCCCAACAACCTAAACAATTTGTAGCTGTATGTCTTATCCTTCTTATTGTTTTAATTAACTGTTTTTCAGCTTCTAACCTTATCAGGTTTTATATTTGATTTGAGGCTTCGCTTATTCCTACTATGACTTTAATTATAGTTTGAGGGTACCAACCTGAGCGGTCACAGGCAAGCATATATTTTATATTATATACTGTAATAGCTTCTCTTCCAATATTAGGAGCTATTTGTAAAATCTACTTCTCTTCAAAGACTCTATCCATACCTTTATTTTCAGCTTTAATATTTCCGTCTGATTACTCAAACTTATATTTAGCATGATTATTTTGTATCGCGGGGTTCTTAGTAAAACTTCCTTTATACTCAGTTCACTTGTGACTACCTAAGGCCCATGTAGAGGCTCCTGTAGCAGGATCTATAATCTTAGCAGCAGTTCTATTAAAATTAGGTGGATACGGCCTTCTTCGAATAACTTTCTTATTCCCATTCATAGGAAAGACTTTAACCTCTTTTATTTCAAGTCTGGCATTAGTAGGTGCTGTAATTACCAGCTTAATTTGTTTACGACAGTCAGACTTAAAATCATTAATTGCTTATTCCTCTGTAGGGCATATAGGGCTAATAATTGCAGGTGCTATAACCGCTACAAAATGAGGTGTAATGGGGGCCTTAGCTATAATAATTGCACATGGATTAAGATCCTCTGCTCTTTTTGTAATAGCAAATCTAAACTATGAGTCGGCTGCTACACGAAGAATCTTTTTATCTAAGGGTGTAATAATGTTTACTCCTATTATAAGGTTATGATGATTTCTATTTACAGTTACTAATATGGCAGCCCCGCCATCAATCAATTTAATAAGTGAAATTATACTAATTACTTCTATAATATCCGTCTCCTTATGATCTATAATTCTTCTTGGGTTAGTAAGATTTTTTACAGCTGGTTATTCTCTATTTATATTCTCAGCTGTTAATCATGGGCATCCCTCTATTTATACAAACCCATACCCTAACGTAAAGTCAAAAGAAATACTTCTTCTATTCTCACACTTATACCCAGTTATTGTTCTAATTTTAAAGCCAGAAATAATTACCATTTGAGCCTAAAATGATATAGTTGAATAACAACATTAAACTGCAGATTTAAAAGTGTACGATTACTATCATTTAGTAAGATAAGCTATTCAAGCTAGTGGGTTCATACCCCAAAAAAGAGGCATTACTCTCTTACTATTAGTTTGATTCTAACTAATATATTAAGTGTTATAATAATCTACATGTAAGAGCTTACTAACCCAATAAGAATCTAAAGTCAATTAATTCTTTATACTATTATATGTTATTATAGTACTCTGCCTACAGTAGAAAATTCTACTCAATATGCGAAAGCATGAAGTGGTAAATATAAATATAGGCCGGCTAAATTCGTGCCAGCTGCCGCGGTTAGACGATAGGCTTTACTTAATAAATAAAGATTTAAGAATAGGTATACTAAAAAATATTATAGGTCTAATTATTACAATCTTAGAACCACATATACCTTATCAGCAAACTATAAATTAAAACAAGGATTAGATACCCTTCTATTTATAGCTTACCAAATAAATTGGATACTACGAACTACAGTTTAAACCCCAAAGAAATTGGCGGTGTCTTATCAAATTAGGGGAACCTGTCTCATAACTCGATAATCCACGAATATCCTACCTTTATTAGAAATTCAGCCTGTGTACTGCCGTCGCCAGTACACCTCGAAAGAAAGTGTACTACTATACATTCATATTAACGTCAGGTCAAAGTGCAGCTAATATAAAGGAGATGATGGGTTACAATCTTCACATAGATACGGATTGCACCTTAAAATAGTGCATGAAGGTGGACTTAATTGTAATCACAGTAACTAAACTGGGATGAAAAAGAATCTAAGACATGTACACATCGCCCGTCACTCCTACCGAAAGGTTGGATAAGTCGTAACAAAGTAGATGTAACGGAAGTTGTATCTGTCGAAATATAGCATAATTAAATGCCACTTACTTACACTAAGTTTATAACATAGGTTTATTTCGCTTACTACTAATATACCTTCATAAATCTCTCATAATAAAAATAAATTTAAGTTACTTTTTCTATCATCAACTCATACAGTACAGCAATGGAAATACTAATAAAGTATAGTAGATATTATCGTACCTTGTGCATAATGGACTTGCAAGAAAATATTTTATAAAATATGCCCGAAGTCTAAACGAGCTGTGTTTGATTTGTTTAGAACCTACCACTAGATGTTTCATTATCTTTGGGAAAACCAAACACAGAGGCTACATACCTACCGCGTTAGAAAATAGCTGGTTTCTACCAAATATTATATATTAAAGCTTCTAAATAGAAAGTTAAAAAATAGAGGATAAGCCCTATTTTTCTCCCAATATAATAACAATATATAAAAACTCAGTAGGCTTAAAAACAGTCACCTTGAATTACTTTACCGTAAATATAATTATAAAAATTCTTACAAATAAATGGGAAAGCATAGGTAGAATAATTTTTTAACTAGTATTAAAAATAATTATTCTGCAAGTATTAGTATTTTGTGTAACAAATATAAATTTAATTAAGGAACTCGGCAATTACTCATTTCGACTGTTTAACAAAAACATTTCTTCTTGAAACTACTATTAGAAGTACGCCCTGCCCAATGAATATTCAATGGCCGCGGTATCCTAACCGTGCAAAGGTAGCATAATCATTTGCCCGTTAATTGCGGGCTAGTATGAACGGGTAAACGAAATAGAACCTGTCTCAATTAAACTAACAAAAATTAGCCTCTAGATGAAGAGATCTAAATACAATTGAAGGACAAGAAGACCCTATAGAGCTTTACTTTATTAAGCTATTAAAATAACTTATACAGTTCGGTTGGGGCGACCTAGGAAACACATATCATCCTATAACACGAAGATTTACATATCTTTATATATGACCCTATAATAGATCAAAGGAATAAGCTACCTTAGGGATAACAGGCTAATCCTCCCACAGAGACCTTATCAACAGGAGGGATTGGCACCTCGATGTTGGCTTAGGAAATCTTTATGATGCAGAAGTCATAAGAAGAAGGTTTGTTCAACCTATAATATCCTACATGAGCTGAGTTCAGACCGGCGTAAGCCAGGTTAGATTCTATCCTCAATAATAAAATTCTTCCTATAGTACGAAAGGACCTAGGCAGATTATTTAATAAACTAATTATCAATATTTAATTACTATAGTAAGTTGGCAGAATAGTGCAATCGACTTAGGATCGATATATGGTTACACACCACTTTCTATGCAATTTAGTTTAAGTAGAACAGTTAATTTGCACTTAACAAGTGAGTATCTCAATAGCAACCCCCTGTTTCGGAGACAGAGGACCTTGAATGTCCTAAGTAGATGTTCAACTCATCTGGAGGTTTAACAAGATGGCAGAATAATGCGTTAGGTTTAAACCCTAAAAATGAGGTTCACCTCTCTTGTTCATGACCATCGCTGCAATTTTATCAATTATTATTAGATATATAATAGCAATATTAGCTATAGCATTTTATACACTTATAGAGCGAAAATTTCTAGGGTATTTTCACTTACGAAAAGGTCCAAATAAAGTTGGATTAATAGGAATTCCTCAGCCATTTGCTGACGCAATTAAACTATTTGTAAAAGAACAGGCATTTCCTGTACCTGCTAATCGTGGCCCTTTTATTGCTGCTCCTATTCTAGGCTTAATTTTAGCTTTAATAATGTGGGCCATTTTTCCACACTCAAGTACATCCTTCTGAATCCAGTTTGGTGTATTATATTTTTTATGTGTTTCTAGAATAAATGTATATTCTACTTTTCTAGCTGGATGATGTTCAAATTCTAAGTATGCTCTTTTAGGGGCACTACGTGGAGTTGCCCAAACTATTTCTTATGAAGTAAGCATAGCACTAATTCTTATAAGCGCACTACTTATTAACTTAACTCTTGATTTTTCAATAATATCAAATTACTTTTACTCCTGAGTAATACTAATATGCCTTCCTATTATAGTAATATGATTTATTACTAACTTAGCTGAAACAAATCGCACGCCATTTGATTTTGCAGAGGGCGAATCAGAACTCGTCTCAGGGTTTAATGTAGAATACAGAAGAGGGATGTTTGCCTTAATCTTTATAGCAGAATATGCTAATATTTTAGTTATAAGCCTATTTACAGCAATCCTATTTATAGGAGCCCTTTTTAATTTTCTAAGAGTTCTTCTTCTTATCAAGACCTTATTCATTTCAATCATATTCGTATGGGTACGGGCAACTCTTCCACGAATACGTTATGACTTTCTTATAATACTAACATGAAAATCTTTCTTACCATTTGCTCTAGCAGCCCTAATTATAATCCTCCCAATAGTTGTTATACTAAACTGACCCCGCGCCGGATGAACGGATAACTCTGATGACGTTAAATATGGGTACTACCCCGGTGTCTAATTAGAGAGCTTGTATAAGCACTTGACTTTTAATCAAGGGAAAATAATATATTTCTAATTAATGAATCTTATAACTACCTCCTCCTTAATTGCTGTAGCAATCCCAGTACTAGTATATTTTCTTGCCTGATGTCTATCTTACCGCTCAATTGCAGACCGAGAAAAATCATCCCCCTTTGAATGTGGATTTGACCCAAGTAATACAGCACGAATTCCATTCTCTATACGGTTTTTTCTATTAGCTATTATTTTTATTGTATTCGACATTGAGATTGTTCTTTTAACTCCAATTCCATTAATACTATTTATAGTAAGTTCAACCTCCTTCATTATAGTTAGTCTTTTCTTTCTAGTAGTCTTACTAGTCGGACTAATTCATGAGTGAAAAGAGGGATCACTAGACTGATCTTCTTAGAGTAAAGTCGGACTAGCCAAAAGCTTCTAACTTTTGTTTGGGGGTTCAACTCCTCCTAACTCTTATGATCCTTAGACCAAGAATTTTTATTGCGTCCTCTACCTTAATTTTAAGAACTCTAATAGCTCTATCTAGTTCTAACTGACTATTAATTTGAGCTGCCATAGAACTAAACCTTCTAAGATTTATTCCAATCCTTCTAGGCTCAAAGCAAAATCAAGAAAGGGAAGCAGCCATAAAATATTTTTTAGCTCAGGCCCTAGGTTCCTCACTTCTACTCTTCTCAAGATTTAGTCCATGATTTCAATATCCTTTAATAAGGAATATTATCTACATATTATTTATCAGATCTATCCTTTTAAAACTAGGAAGATTCCCATGCCACTTCTGATTTCCTTCTGTTATAACATCCACAAGGTGGCTGTCCTGCTTAATCTTAGCAACATGACAAAAACTTGCACCCCTATCTATTTTAGCTATAATTCTTGTTCAAAAATCAAGAGCATTAATAATTATTGTTGCCTCTATAAATGCTATTATTGGAGGTGTACTAGGAATAAACCAGTCCCATCTTCGAACAATACTTGCTTATTCATCTATTAGTCATATAGGATGAATAATAAGAATATTAACAATTAATGCTTCTGTATATTGTATAGTGTACTACTCTATCTATGTGATATTAATTACACCAATCTTCTTCATTTTACATAAACTATCTATAACATCTCTCTCTTCTGCTAATAAGTTAACTGATTACCCTCCATTAATTCAATTAAGTGTCATCCTACTTCTACTATCACTTGCTGGACTTCCTCCAATAACAGGGTTCCTACCAAAATTTATAGTGCTAACCATGTTATTTAGATACAATATAGTGCTAGCTCTTGTTCTAATCTTAGGATCCTTAATAACCTTATATTTTTATTTAAATATCGCCATATCAATAATAATTAATAGGGGGGTGCAAAATAAAATTAAAGTAGGCTACACTCCTTCTAGAATTCTTTTACTTTCTGGTACAATGTCCTTAATGCTAGTTCCTATTATTCTTATATTATATGCGCTGACTCTTCTCAACAAATCACAAAGATATTGGAACACTTTATTTTATTTTAGGCGTATGAGCAGGAATAGTTGGGGCTGGAATAAGTCTCCTTATTCGAATCGAATTAACTCAACCAGGCGCATTCTTAGGTAGAGATCAATTATATAATACTATAGTTACAGCTCATGCTTTTATTATAATCTTTTTTATAGTAATACCTATATTTATTGGTGGATTTGGAAATTGAATACTTCCTCTTATATTAGGAGCTCCAGATATAGCATTCCCTCGACTTAATAATTTAAGGTTCTGACTTCTGCCGCCATCTCTTATTCTATTAGTCTCATCTGCAGCTGTAGAAAAAGGTGCCGGAACAGGATGAACAGTATATCCTCCACTAGCTAGAAATCTTGCTCATGCAGGTCCTTCCGTTGACTTGGCAATTTTCTCTCTTCATTTAGCAGGTGCATCCTCAATTCTAGGTGCATTAAATTTTATTACTACTGTTATTAACATACGATGAAATGGGCTTCGATTAGAACGAATCCCATTATTTGTCTGAGCAGTGACAATTACAGTAGTTCTTCTCCTGCTTTCTCTTCCCGTTCTAGCAGGAGCCATTACTATACTTTTAACAGATCGTAATCTCAATACCTCATTCTTTGACCCTGCTGGAGGAGGTGACCCGGTTCTCTATCAACACTTATTCTGATTTTTTGGGCACCCAGAAGTATACATTTTAATTCTCCCTGGATTTGGAGCTATTTCTCATATTGTAGCTCATTATTCAGCAAAACTAGAACCTTTCGGGACACTAGGAATAATTTATGCTATAATTGGAATTGCTGTACTGGGATTTATTGTATGAGGACACCATATATTTACAGTAGGCTTAGATGTAGATACTCGAGCTTATTTTACAGCAGCTACTATAGTAATTGCAGTTCCTACAGGAATTAAAGTATTTAGATGATTAGCTACACTACACGGAGCTAAAATTAAATTTGATACACCTATACTTTGAGCTCTAGGCTTTATTTTCTTATTTACATTAGGGGGTCTAACTGGAGTTATTTTATCAAATTCTTCTCTTGATGTAATATTACACGACACTTATTATGTGGTAGCCCACTTTCATTACGTTCTAAGAATGGGGGCTGTATTTGCCTTATTCGCAGCATTTACTCATTGATTCCCTTTAATATCTGGGCTAATGCTTCATAGACGATGAACTAAAGCTCAATTCTTCTTAATGTTCGTCGGAGTAAACCTAACCTTCTTCCCTCAACACTTCTTAGGTCTAAGGGGAATACCTCGACGATACTCAGACTACCCCGATGCATTAATAAAATGAAATGTTGTATCTTCAATAGGATCTCTCATCTCTTTTGTAGCTCTACTTCTATTTATTTTCATTTTATGAGAAGCATTTGCTGCTCAACGAGCAGTAGTATCAAGATCTCATATACCCTCATCTTTAGAATGATCTGACCCTGTTCTTCCATTAGATTTCCATAACTTAAGTGAGACTGGAATTATTACATACCCATCATTAAGCGAATGCTAAAAGCACCTATCTGTTAATTAGGCCTGTGTAGAACCTCTACTCGCTTAGATGCCATTTTGAGGCCAACTTTCATTACAAGACGCAGCATCACCAGTAATAATTCAACTAATTCAATTTCATGATCACGCCTTACTAGTTTTAACTTTAGTAGTAACAGTAATTGCCTATGCACTTACTACTATTATAACAAATAAATATACAAATCGACAAATTTTAGAAGCACAAGAAATTGAAACAGTATGAACTATTCTCCCAGCCACAGTTCTTCTTTTTTTAGCAATCCCCTCCCTACGTCTTTTATATATTATAGATGAGATTACATCTCCCTCAATCACATTAAAAGCAATTGGACATCAGTGATACTGAAGATATGAATATTCAGATTTTATATCAGTAGATATAGATTCATACATAACAGCTACAGAAGATCTTAATCCAGGCGAATATCGCCTACTAGAAACAGATAACCGAATTGTATTACCAGTTGGATTAGAAATTCGAATATTAATTACAGCTGCAGATGTAATCCATTCATGAGCCGTCCCATCTTTAGGTGTAAAAGTAGACGCTATCCCCGGACGATTAAACCAAATTGGATTTACCATCCTAACACCTGGACTATTCTATGGACAATGTTCAGAAATTTGTGGGGCAAATCATACTTTCATACCAATTAGTATTGAAGCTATTGAACCAAGAGCCTTTACTAATTGAATTACTAAAGCAGCATCAAATCAATAAGTTTCTAGTTAATGTAATTATAACAATGGCTTGTCAAGCCATAATAATCAAAAGATGAATCTTAATGCCACACTTATCCCCAATAAGATGATTAATAGCAATTCTAATTTTCTGAGGAGTAATATTTACACTAGCTCCTATTCTTTGATGATCCTCGCCATCTAAACTAGATATAACTTTAAAACTTTCATCAAACTCGACACTCAGTAACTGACCATGAAACTTACAAGATGGTTGAGCTATAAACAGTAAACTGTAAATTTACTAACGGAATTTTCCTCTTGTATGATATTAGTATAAAAAGTACCGTTACCTTCCAAGTAAAAAGTTTAATTTTAAATATCATATATGATCCGCCAACCCTTCCACTTAGTAGAATTCAGACCTTGACCATTAACATCCGCTATAGGGGCATTATGCTTAACTATGGGAATAGTTAGCTGATTCCATGGTTATGGGATAACCTTATTATTCATCGGTGTATTACTAATTAGACTATCTATAATTCAGTGATGACGAGACGTAATTCGTGAAGCAACATTTATAGGACACCACACTTCCTATGTAACTAAAGGTCTCCGATGAGGCATGATCCTTTTTATTACTTCTGAAGTATGCTTTTTCTTTGCCTTTTTCTGAGCATTTTTTCATAGAAGACTATCACCTACTCCTGAAATTGGGTGCTGTTGACCTCCAGAAGGAATTACCCCCCTAAATCCATTTAGAGTTCCTTTACTAAATACAGCAGTTCTTTTAGCATCTGGAGTTACAGTAACATGAGCCCATCACAGACTAATAGAAGGGAACCGATCTAGCTCTATTCAAGCACTAACAGTTACAGTAATTCTAGGAATATATTTTACATTTCTTCAAGCCGGTGAATATATTGCAGCACCTTTTACAATCGCTGATAGAGTATACGGAACTACTTTCTTTGTAGCTACAGGATTCCACGGTCTTCATGTATTAATTGGATCAAGATTCCTACTAGTATGTTTACTCCGTACAATTGTTTTTCATTTTTCATCAGGACACCATTTTGGGTTTGAAGCTGCAGCTTGATACTGACATTTTGTAGATGTAGTATGAATTTGCTTATATATTTGTGTATATTGATGAGGTTCTTAATATTTATTGGTGTACGGTGCACACAAGCCTTTGAAGCTTTAAGAATAAGTTCAATTCTTATGTTAATAAATGATAACTCTTATAATTTTACTAATAATTTCAGCCTCATTTACTACATTTTTAGCTCAAACACCGCTAATGATAGGCTTAAATATTCTTCTCATTGCTCTACTAATAGCCTGATCATTTGCTAGTTTATATAGCTCATGGTATGCATTTCTAATCTTTCTAATCTATGTCGGTGGTATATTAGTTATATTTGCCTACTTTGTTGCTATTGTCCCAAATCAACAAATAAATTTTTTATTAAATACAAAAATATTCCTAACATCTATACTAATTATTTCAACATTGTGTATTATAACAAAATCTTCCTTACCAATAAATATTAATTCAAGTCTTCAAGTATCTGCCCTATATACCTCTAACAACACGCCTATCTTAGCCATAATAGTTGTAGTCCTATTAGTTACTATAGTAATCGTGGTAAAAATTACCACTCGAGTAAAGGGCCCTCTTCGACCATTCTTCTATGTTTAAACCTATCCGAACAACACACCCCCTTCTAAAAGTCATTAACAGATCGTTAATTGATCTTCCAGCTCCTAATAATATTTCTATTTGATGAAACTATGGCTCCCTCCTAGGACTGTGCCTAGTAGTACAAACTGTTACTGGAATTTTTTTAACAATACATTACGCCCCCAATATTGAAATAGCCTTCTCTTCTGTTATACATATTT
>Ga0315272_10000882_pt1 | contig 15272 bp, 15 predicted proteins | sample C3_middle_MG_FD_203918 | JGI IMG/M metagenome (GOLD analysis project Ga0315272, IMG submission 203918) | Sediment microbial communities from Yellowstone Lake, YNP, Wyoming, USA - C3_middle | ecosystem: Environmental > Aquatic > Freshwater > Lake > Sediment | place: USA: Wyoming | collected...
AAGCCGAGGAATCGATGTGGCGCTGGACGGTATCGCCGGAAAAGGCACCGGATGCAGCCGAGTACCTTGACCTCGAATTCAAGAGCGGTGACATCGTGGCGCTGAATGGCGCAAAGATGACTCCGGCACAGGTGCTGACCAAGCTGAACGAACTGGGCGGCAAGCACGGTATCGGTCGTCTCGATCTGGTGGAGAACCGCTATGTCGGCATGAAATCGCGCGGCTGTTATGAAACACCGGGCGGCACCATCATGCTCAAGGCGCACCGCGCGATCGAATCGATCACGCTGGATCGCGAAGTGGCGCACCTGAAAGACGACCTGATGCCGCGCTACGCCAGCATGATCTACAACGGCTACTGGTGGAGTCCGGAGCGCAAAGCCTTGCAGGTGCTGATCGACCACACCCAACAGACCGTCAACGGTTGGGTGCGCGTCAAGCTGTACAAGGGCAACGTGATCGTCGTCGGCCGCGACTCCAAGACCGACTCGCTGTTCGACCCGACCATCGCCACCTTCGAGGACGACAAGGGCGCATATGACCAGAAGGACGCGGCAGGTTTCATCAAGCTGAATGCATTGCGCCTGCGCATCGCGGCGAATCTGCACAAACGCAAATAAGCGTAATAGAAGCCGCTATAAATCCAGAATTTTGGGATGAAGCGCAAGGAGCCGCACAGCGAATGACGCAGGCATATCAGACTGATAGACCAGGAATGAGCGAGCACGCGACACAGCGATTCGCCCAAAAAATGGATTTTTAGGGGCTTCTATGATTCACGAACTGAACGGCGACATTCTATTCAGCAGTGCAAAAGCCATCGCGCAGGGTGTCGCACCCAACGATGATTTCCATCATGGCCTGGCCTTGCAACTGCGCGAACGCATGCCCGCGATGTACAAGGATTTCCGCCATTTCTGCCAGACCAAGCATCCCAAGTCCGGCGGGGTGTGGTCATGGATGAGTGCCGATGGCCGCTACATCGTCAATCTGTTCACCCAGGATGCCGCGTACGATCACGGCAGCAAGCCCGGTAGTGCGAAGATCAGCCACATAAATCACTCCTTGCATGCGTTGCGTGCTTTCGTGCAAAAGGAAAAAGTGGGCAGCCTTGCCCTGCCCCGCCTGGCTTGCGGCATGACCGGCCTGGAGTGGGATGAAGTAAAGCCGCTGATCGAGAAACATCTCGGCGATCTCGGCATCCCCGTTTACATTTATGTCAATTATCAAAAAGGCGTCAAAGCCATTGAACCACCCAAATAGCCAAATCTCGGGAGAAAAAAATGCCGCAATTCAATAACGTCAACGTGGTAAAAAAGGGCAATGTATTCTTTGACGGCAAGTGTGTATCCCATTCGGTGCTGTTTGCCGATGGGACACGCAAGACCGTCGGCGTGATCCTGCCCAGCACGCTGACCTTCAACGTCAGTACGCCGGAACTCATGGAGATCACCTCCGGCACTTGCCGCGTGAAGATCGGTGACGAGCCCGAGTTCAAGACCTATACGGCAGGCAGCCAGTTCTCTGTTCCCGCCAACGGCCGCTTCGTGATCGAGGCGAATGAGGTAGTGAATTATGTTTGCAGCTTCGGCTGATTAAAAAACCTTTTGTCCACGAAAGACACGAAAAACACGAACAAAACCAAAAATACAATAAAAGCCAACCGTCAGACTAATTCCCAAAAAGTAATTATCTAAACAGCAGAATTATCCGTTTTTATCTTTCGTGCCTTTCGTGTTTTTCGTGGACAGTATTTGTTTTTCATCTTTTAGCAGGAGCAACAATGCCAACCTTCGACATCGTTTCAGAAGTAGACAAGACTGAAGTCAAAAATGCCATCGAGCAGACCAACAAGGAAGTCAGCACGCGCTTCGACTTCAAGGGTTCGGATGCGCGCGTGGAGCAGGCCGAGCTCAAGCTCACGGTCTGGGCTGACAACGAATTCCAGTTGGATCAGGTACAGGACATTTTGAATGCCAAGCTGACCAAGCGCGGGGTGGACATCAAATGCCTGGAGATCAGCGACAAGATCGAAAAAGTCAGCGGTAACAAGGTCAAGCGCGGTTGCGAGGTCAAGGTCGGCGTGGAGATCGAGTTAGCGAAGAAGATCGTCAAGCACATCAAGGACAGCAAGCTGAAGGTACAAGCCAGCATCCAGGGCGACACCGTGCGGGTCACCGGAAAGAACCGCGACGACCTGCAAGGCGCTATCGCCTTCATCAAGAAAACCATCACTGACTTTCCTTTGCAGTACCAGAACTTCCGCGACTGATCCTTGTCCAGCCATGAGCCCTACCTTCAATCTTTTTTTCTGGGCGGATCTTTAAGCGACAGTGGGTCCAACTGAGATCATTTTTGTCCGGGCATACAATTCAGGCAGAAAATCATGAAAACAACCTTGGTATTATTCGCCGAAGGCAGCGAAGAATTAGAGGCCGTCACCATCGTCAACATTCTGCGGCGTGCCGGCGTTTCCGTCACGCTGGCGGGCCTGAATGCCGGCTCGCTGCGCGGCAGCCGCGGCACAGTCCTGATCCCTGATACCACATTGGAGGAAGCATTGGCGCTCAGCTATGACATGGTGGTGTTACCCGGCGGGCAACCGGGCACCGATAACCTGAAAGCTGATGTACGGGTAGTCAAGTTGTTGCAGAAGATGGCGCGTCACGGAAAATACGTGGCGGCGATTTGCGCTGCGCCCTCGGTTCTCGCCACGGCCGGCCTGCTCGATGGCAAGCAGGCGACCAGCTTCCCCGGCGCACTCGATGCATTTCCGCTTGTCACCCAACAGCCCGCCGCTGTGGTCGAGGACGGCAAGCTGATCACCTCGCGCGGTCCCGGCACGGCGATGGATTTTGCGCTGACATTAGTGGAGCGACTGGTCGGCAAGGAAAAACGTCAAAAAGTCGAAGCGGGATTGCAACGTTAAGGAAACGCCGCCCCATTCCCGAACGCCAAAACAACCTGATTATGCATGCCGATATGATTGAAAAGGCATATTTTTAGCCATTGTTAATGATGTGCTTGACATACATCTTATGCATGACATAATGGCTCACCTGTGACAGATTGCCGCAGGCTGAGGGTAATAAAACATAGGCGTAATTGCCTGTTTTTTTACGCTTAAAGATGTATTTATTATGTATTAATCGCTGGTGGGTGTGTTTATGAAAAGCTTAACTGTGAAGGTGCAAAGTTTTCCGCTCTTCTTCTTGATATTGCTATTGCCAACTTTGGGTTGGGCCGCACAGCGCGAATTCAACCTGACCATAGACGAAGTCACGATCGATGTGGCCCCCGGTTTCAGCAACAAGGTATTCGCTTTCAACGGGCAAGTGCCCGGCCCGCTGATCCATGTCATGGAGGGCGACGACGTCACCGTGCATGTGACCAATAACACGACGCTGAACCATTCCATCCACTGGCATGGCATCAATCAGATCAACAGCTGGCACATGGACGGCGTTCCTGGTGTGTCCCAGAAGGACGACATCAAGCCCGGCGAATCCTTCACCTACAAGTTCAATGCTGACCGCCCCGGCAGCCTGTGGTATCACTGTCATGTCAACGTGTGGGAACACGTAGCGATACGCGGAATGTGGGGGCCGCTGATCGTCGACCCGAAAAAACCGAGTGAGCTCGACAAGAGCGTCACCAAGGATGCCATCCTGATGATGAGCACTTGGGAGTCGGCTAATGCCAATACCTACGGCAAGGGCGGCATGCCTACCGATGTGGCCGATTATTTCTCGGTCAATGCCAAGTCTTTCCCGTTCACCCAGCCGATCCGGGTCAAGAAGGGAGACGTGCTGAGGATGCGCTTCTATGGCGCGGGCGACGAGACCCACCAGATGCACATGCACGGCCATGACATGCTGGTTGTCGCCAAGGACGGCTATCCGCTGACCAGCCCGTATTACGTGGACACGGTTCCCGTCGGACCCGGCGAGCGCTTCGACGTGATCGTCAAGATGAACAATCCGGGCTATTTCGTGATGCACGACCATGTCGACAAGCACATGACCAACAACGGCGCGATGATGGGCGGACCGATGACCGTGTTCGAATATGAAGACGTCAAGATGGACGACTGGTATGCCTGGAAAGACAAAGTTTACGATCCTAATTTCTTCTACAGCGTGTCGCTGAAGCAGGGGTATGGGCTTTTCAATAGCGTGCCCTTCATGGGCAAGCCGGTCGAGCAGGGAAGAAGGCGGAAATAACCATGCTGCGATACATTTTTGCTTTATTGCTGGTTGCTTCCGGCAGCGTCCTTGCCGAAGGAATACTCCAGAAAGATTGCGCCTCCTGTCACAACATTACCGGACCGGCAGCACAGACCCTGAAAGATGCCTTCGCCCAAAAAGGGCCTAACCTTTTTTACGCCGGCAACAAATATCGCCAAGAGTGGCTTGTATCCTGGCTGCAAAAGCCGGAGCGCATCCGTCCTGCCGGAATGTATTACGGCAACCATATCAAGCCCGGCGCAAAAAGCGACGAGATCGATCCGTCCACGCTTACCAACCACGTCGTGCTTTCCAAAGCCGATGCTACTGCGATTGCAGCCGAGTTGATGAAGTTGAAACCGCATGACAACCTGATCGCCAGGGAAAAGATCGAACCCGGAACTATCATCAAGCAGATGGGCGAAATGAATTTCGACAAGTTCTGGGGCTGCCTGGCCTGTCACCTGATCGAGCCGGAATATGGCGGCTACTCCGGCCCCGAGCTGTATACGGCGGCCAAGCGCTTGCAACCGGAATTCACCGCAAGCTTCATCCGCAATCCTCAAGCATGGGAACCCAAGACATGGATGCCGAACAAGGATGTGTCGGAAGGCAGCATCCAGAAGTTGGTGCAATACCTTGACCTGTTGAGCAAGGAGTCCGCCAATGCCAAATAGATTATTGCTGGTGATTCTTCTGGCGACTCTTTCCGTGCAGGCGCATGCCCAAACTCAAACCAGGGAAACCGCCGCCGACAACTACAGGGCCTATTGCGTGCAGTGCCACGGCATGGAAGGCAATGGCAAGGGCGTGAACATCCGCGACATGTCTGTCATCCCGCGCGACCATACCGATGCCAAGGCCATGTCCGGGCGCTCGGACGAGATGCTGTTCAAGGTCATCAAGGAAGGTGGGTCTTCCATCAGCAAATCCGTCCTGATGCCGCCATGGGCGGGGACACTGAACGATGAAGAGATCAAGGATCTGGTTCAGCACCTGCGCGTATTGTGCAAGTGCAAATTCGGATCCTGAAAGTAGTAGCAAGAAACTGTAACAGTGGCAGGTTGTTCGTAGTTAATGTTAATCAAGAGAGGGGAATCACAATGTATACATTTAAAAAAGCAACAGTAGCGGTACTGACGGTTGTTGCGCTCGTTGCCGCGCAGCAGGCTTTCGCGAAGACCGTCAAGGTCACCATGACGGCTATGGAAGTTGACGTTCCAGTCAACGGCAAGATGGTCGGCGGCGCGGACACCATGGCAGCATGGACGTTCGACGGCACCATTCCAGGCAAGCCGGTGCGCGTGGAAGAGGGCGACACAGTCGATTTCACACTGGTCAACCCCGACACGAACAAGAACTCGCACGCAATGGACTTCCACGCAGCGCAGGTCAACGTGCTCGACGAGTTCGCCGAAGTGAAGCCGGGCCAGAGCAAGCATTTCACGTTCGAAGCCAAAGTTCCCGGCGTGTTCATGTACCACTGCGGCGCGGGTCCGATGGTGCAGCACATCGCACGCGGCATGTACGGCGTGATCATCGTCGAACCAAAGGACAAGAAGAACTATCCCAAGGCCGACCGCGAGTACGTGCTGATCCAGCAGCAATATTTCCCGGACGTGGAGAACTACGGCGCGATGCTGAATGATGCGAATGCCTGGAAGGGTTCGCTGATCAACGGCAAGGTGCTGCATTACGATCCAGTGCATGACCCAAAGGGCGACCATGACGTACTGGAAGCCAAACCGGGCGAACGCGTGCGCATCTACTTCGTGAACGCCAACGTCAACCTGCCGGTTGCATTACACCCTATCGCCAGCATCTGGGATCGCGTGTACATCAACGGCAACCCGAAGAACCAGCTGGTCGGTATCCAGACCTACAACGTGGCCGTGGCTGAAGCCGGCACATTCGACCTCGTGACACCGAAGGACAAGGAAGTAGCCGGTATCGCGATCGTTGACCATGCCATGAACGCGGCACTGCGCGGCGCCATCTCGGTTCTGGTGAGCAAGAAAGACGCTAACCCGAACAAGGGCAAGGGCGAAATGATCATCCTCAAGTAATTATGTTGTTGTAGTATTTGGGGGAGGCGCAAGCCTCCCTTCTTTTTTAACTCTGCAATACTCACATAACTAAAACCGGACTATCAACATGACGAAGAAAATGGCCGCAAGTATCGCGCTGTTGGCAGTCGTCATACTGTCCTCGTATTTCCTCTATCAGCACACCTCGATTTCATGGAATGAAGCCAGTGAGGCTTCTTCCGGCACTACCGCATCGCCCGGCGCCACCCGGTCAAATTTGCCCAGCATCAACCAGCCCGGAAAGGGGAAAATCTGGGTCTGCCCGATGCATCCGGAGATCATGCAAGATCGTCCGGGCACCTGTCCGATCTGCGGCATGGATCTGGTCGAAGCCCCAAATCGAACAACGGACCACGCCGGCCACGATCACGGCGTCCAGGTCGACACCGCCACCATCCAGAAGCTCGGCGTCAGGCTGGCGAGCGTGAAGAAAACCACCCTCAGCCGGGAAGTCCGCAGCTACGGCAATGTTACGGCGGACGGCAGCGCGATCTATAACGTCCACAGCAATTTCGACGGCTGGATCAAGAAGCTGCACATCCACTCCATCGGGCAACAAATCAAGCAGGGCCAAGTGATCTACGAGATCTATTCTCCAGAACTGATCATGCAGCAGAAGGAATATTTACGGTTCACAGAACGGCGCAAGCAGATATTGCAAACCATAGGCGATGTCAGGTTCCAGGAAAATGAATACGTGATGGACCTGTTGCAGGAGCTTTCCAGAGAAAGAGCCAAGTTCCTCCAGGAAAATATCGGGATCGAAACCGTGCAACAGATAGATGATTACCGGAGGCCCGTGGAGGTGGTCAAGATACTGGCGGCAGAATCCGGTGTCGTGACCCAGATCAATGCGCGTGAAGGCAGCTATGCCACGCCTTCCGCCACGCTGTTCACGCTGGCGAGCGTCACCAGGGTGTGGGTTGATGTCGCGCTATATCCCGATCAGGTCGAGCAGGTAAAAGCCGGCGACGAAGTCACCATAACAGGCTCTGGCGGACAAAAGATCAAGGCGCGGCTCGACTTCCTCAACCCGATCGCCGAAAACAACAAGGTCAACGCGAGAGTAACGATAGACAACTCACAATTGCATTTGCGCCCCGGCAGTTTTGTGGACGTGACTATCCATGCCCAATCCCACGAGGCGCTGGCTGTGCCCAGCTCGGCCGTATTGCGTAGCGGAGAAGGCAACGTGGTGATGCTGCACCGGGGTACAGGGCATTTTCTTCCGGTTTACGTCGACACCGGAATCGAGACTGGCGATCTGATCGAGATCACCGACGGCCTCCAGCCGGGTGCCGAGGTGGCGGTCAACGGCCAGTTCCTGCTCGATTCGGCTGCATCGATGAACGCTGCAGTTGAACGCATGCAGTCGCATGAGCACAAATAATTCGTGGAATGTAGGTCTAGTTTTAACCCGACATGTCGGGCTGAAGCCCGACCTACACCCAAATGGGATGAACACATGATGTCTGGCACCTACGATGCAAAATGATGATGTGCTGATCAAGCGGGTCATCGACTGGTCATTGCGCAATCGGCTGTTCGTGCTGCTCTTCTCTTTGATACTGGCGGTGACGGGCATCTTTGCGCTGCGCGACATGTCGCTGGACGCGATCCCCGATCTTTCCGATGTGCAGGTGATCGTCAAGACTTCGTATCCGGGACAACCCCCGGACATCGTCGAGGATCAGGTCACCTACCCGCTCACTTCGGCATTCCTGTCGGTTCCCGGCTCGACGGCGGTGCGCGGCTTCTCGATGTATGGCGAGTCCTACGTGTACATCATCTTCAAGGACGGCATCGATCCTTACTGGGCACGCTCGCGCGTACTGGAATACCTCAGCCAGATCGCGTCGCGTTTGCCGCCGGGCGTGACACCCGCGCTGGGGCCGGATGCCTCCGGGGTGGGCTGGGTGTTCCAATATGCGCTGGTCGACCGCAATCACAGATATGACCAAGACCAATTGCGCTCCGTGCAGGATTATTTCCTCAAGTACGAACTGCAAAGTCTGCCCGGTGTGGCGGAAGTGGCCAGTGTCGGCGGCATGGTGCGGCAATTCCAGATCGAGATCGACCCCAACCGTCTCGCCGCCTATCGCATCACCACGGAGCAAGTAGCCAAGGCGGTGCGCGACAGCAACTCGGCCAGCGGCGGTGCGGTCATGGAAATGGGCCGTTCCGAATATATGCTGCGTGAAAAAGGCTACCTCAAATCGCTGGCCGATTTCGGCAAGATCCCGATTTCAACCGACCGCAATGGCATCCCGATCTTGTTGCGCGACATTGCACACATCGGTATCGGCGGCGAGGCCAGGAGAGGCGTGACCGATCTGGATGGTGAGGGTGAGGCGCCGGGCGGCATCGTCGTGATGCGCTATGGCTCCAACGCACTGGATACCGTACAGGCGGTCAAGCAACGCCTCGCGGAAATCAAGTCTGGCCTGCCCGAAGGCGTCGAAGTCGTCGTGACCTATGACCGTTCCGGCCTGATCAAAGAAGCCGTCGATACGCTGCAAAGCAAGCTGATCGAGGAGTCGATCGTGGTCGCGCTGGTATGCATCCTCTTCCTGCTGCACTTGCGCTCCTCGATGGTCGCGATCGTGACCCTGCCGATCGGCATCCTCGCCGCGTTCATCGTGATGCGCTTGCAGGGCGTGACCGCCAACATCATGTCACTGGGCGGCATCGCGATCGCGATCGGCGCGATGATAGACGCGGCGATCGTGATGATCGAGAACATGCACAAGCATCTCGAACGCCTTCATCTGGAGCGCGCCACCAAACCCCATCCCCTCCCCAACCCTCCCCTTGAAAGGGAGGGGGCAATCGTCCCTTCCCCTTCAAGGGGAAGGTTAGGATGGGGATGGGGTAAAGAGGCCAGAGGAGATGAGCCAGACTACTGGCAAGCTGCCAGAGCCAGCGCACATGAAGTCGGCCCCGCGCTGTTTTTTTCGCTGCTCATCATCACCGTTTCATTCCTGCCGGTATTCGCGCTGACAGGACAGGAAGGAAAACTTTTCTCGCCGCTTGCCTACACCAAGACTTATGCGATGGCTGCCGCCGCGTTGCTGGCCGTGACGCTGACACCGGTGTTGATGGGCTATTTCGTCAGGGGCAATATCAGGCCGGAAAATCGGAATCCGCTGAACCGGATATTGCAATCATGGTATCTGCCGCTGTTGAATCGCGCCCTGGAAAACCGGGGCGCCACGATCTTGTTGGCGCTGTTGTTATTGCTCACTGCGCTCTGGCCCGCCAGCAAGATCGGCAGCGAATTCATGCCGCCGCTGTATGAAGGCGACCTGCTTTACATGCCGACCACGCTGCCGGGAATTTCCATAGACGAAGCGGCCAACATCCTGCAGATCACCGACCGGCTGATCCGCCAGATGCCGGAAGTCGAGAGGGTTTACGGCAAGGCAGGCAGAGCGGACACCGCACTCGATCCCGCGCCGCTGTCCATGATCGAAACGGTGATCCGCCTGAAGCCCAGGAGCGAATGGCCTGCCGGAGAGAGCACCGAGGACTTCATCAAAAAACTGGATCGCGAGGTCAACCTGCCCGGCTTGACCAACTCCTGGGGCTATCCGATACGCACCCGCATCGACATGCTCTCCACCGGCATACGCACTCCACTGGGGCTCAAGATCACCGGGCCAGACTCGAAGGGGATCTCGCAACTCGCGCAGGAGATCGAAGCCGTGCTGCGCAAGATCAACGGCACGCGCAGCGTGTTTGCCGAGCGCATCGAGGGCGGACATTATCTCGACATCGAGGTGGATCGCGACAAGGCCGCACGCTATGGCATCACGGTCGCGGATGTAGAACAACTGATAGAAGGCGCGGTAGGCGGAAAGAATATCTCGACGATGATCGCGGGTCGCGAACGCTACCCGATCAACCTGCGCTACATGAGGTCGTTCCGGAATTCCGTCGCCGCCCTGTCGAAAAGCCGGGTGACGATGCCCAACGGCGAAAGCGTTCCACTGGGAAATCTCGCGCGCATCGGCATCCACGATGGCCCGACCGAGATCAAGAGCGAGAACGGCAGGCTGGTCGGCTATGTGTACATCAACACGGAAAACCGCGACCTGGGTGGTTATGTCGAAGAGGCCAAAAGCCAGATCGAGCGATCCATCAAGGCAAAGCCGGGTTATGCGATCGCCTGGTCGGGACAATACGCCAATCTGGAACATGCCCGTGCGCGCCTGCACTGGTTGATCCCGATAACGCTGCTGTTGGTTTGTCTGCTGCTGTTCATGCACTTCAGGGATGTCGGCAAAGTGCTGCTGGTACTGCTGTGCCTGCCGTTCTCGCTGGTCGGCGGGGTGTGGCTGGTATACCTGCTAGGCTACCCGGTCTCTGTCGCGGTGGTGGTGGGCTTCATCGCGCTGGCAGGCGTCGCCACGGAATTCGGCGTAGTGATGCTGCTGTTCCTCGACAAGGCCATCGAGTCATTTCGCGCCGCTGGAAAATCAATCAACGCGCAAATGTTACGGGAGGCGATCATACAGGGCGCGGTGCTCAGGCTGCGTCCCAAGATGATGACCGTCTCCGTGATCATCGCTGGGCTGTTACCGGTGATGTATGGACAGGAAATCGGCACCGACGTGATGAAACGCATCGCCGCCCCGCTGATAGGCGGCATGGTGACCGCGCCCATACTTTCGCTGATCATCATCCCCGTCGTCTATCTGTGGTGGCAGGAAAGGCTGCTGAGGAATCAGGAACGCGACACCAGAGTCGCAACCGATTCGTGAGCAACCATCACAACCCACGAGACGCTTGCGTCATGCGCCGGAAATAGTTGGACTATTTTGCCACTGCGATCTCGCTGATCACATATTTTCCCTTGCGGGGCTCGACCAGCTTGAACGTGACTTTTTGGCCTTTTTTCAGGTTAGCCAGCACAGACTTATCCTGTACCTCAAAATCCATGGTCATGCCCTCCCAGCCCAAGCTGGCGATCGGTTCGTGGGTGATATTGATCTTGCCCGCCTTGGCATCCACGCTGTTGATCGTGCCCTTGCCCTGATGATTCTGGGCAGCGGCTTTACCTTCGGTGTGTTTCATGGCATGGTCTTCTGCCGCAGCAGGCAGAGCGCTCAGCGCAAGGAACGCCAAGGGAATAAATAAATATGCGGTGCGTTTCATGGTATTTTCCTTTGCATAGTTAAACATGGATTCAGGCTACAAGTTTGAGATAATACTGAAAACTTGGCTTCATTTCAAAGGGCATCGACAAAGCATATCAGGAACTTTTTTTCGGGGTTATTTTCAAGATGTCGCTCAATGAAATATTAAGGATCGTCGGGGCCGAATCACACGGCATGAGCCATACCGAAAAAATCATATCAGCGGTGGGCGGTTTTTTCAGTATTTTGCTGATCATGTGGATCTGTCTTTATTATGTCGGCGTACAAGGTGCCGCACTGATCTCAGCCTCGATGGGAGCCTCGGTAATATTGTTGTTTGCCGCTCCCCATAGCCCGCTGGCACAACCATGGCCAGTGATCGGCGGCCACGCTGTATCTGCTCTGATTGGTGTTACCTGCGCGCAATTGATCCCCAGCTCTCTGCTTGCCGCACCCTTGAGCGTGGCATTGGTCATCGCCGCCATGCATTACCTGCGCTGCCTGCATCCCCCGGGGGGCGGGACAGTCCTTGCGGCTGTGATCGGCGGGCCGGAGGTGCATGCGCTTGGCTACCAGTTCGTGCTGACTCCGGTGTTGGTGAATGTAGCCATCCTGTTGCTCTCGGCCATCATGCTCAATTATCTATTTCCGTGGCGGCGCTATCCGGCATATTTCAAGAAGCAGCCCGCCAAAGTCCGGGCGCAAGAATCCGGTACGCTGACGCATGACGATTTTGAGTACGCGATACAAGAGATCGGCTCCTACGTGGACATCAACAAGGATGACCTGGCGAAGATCTACAAACTGGCGTTCAAGCATGCCCACCGGCTAAGCAATCAACCCGAACTCATCACCGTCGGCAATTGTTACAGCAATGGCGAATATGGCGAGCAATGGTCGGTACGCAAGGTAACCGGAATAAGCGGCAACGGGCAGGATGCGCTGGTGGCCTACAAGATATTGGACGGGGATGGACTGGGCACGACAGCAACCTGCACGCTGCCTGATTTCACCAACTGGCATCTCTATGAAGTGATCCTGGATAAAGGCACCTGGCACCGGATATTGCGCAACCGCTTTGCCGAACAAAAAACTGATTAGATTCGCCAGACAACAATCAACGCAAGCTCATCACCGGCCAGTTGTGCTGCTCTGCATGGGCACGCAGCGTCTCATCCGGATTCACCGCGACCGGATTTTTCACTTTGCTCAACAACGGCAAGTCATTCAATGAATCGCTGTAAAACGTGCTTGCAGCAAAACTATCCAGTCTCCAGTCGTGTTGCGCCAGCCAATTTTCCAGGCGGATGATCTTTCCCTCGCGGAAACACGGCACGTCGGCGACACGCCCGGTGAATTCGCCATCCTTGTGTTCCGGCTCGGTGGCGATCAGATGCTCGACGCCGAATTCGCGCGCGATCGGCGCGGTGACAAAACTATTGGTGGCGGTGATGATGACGCATACGTCGCCGGCCGCGCGATGGCGGTTGACCAGCTCGCGTGCTGGTTGGGTGATCATGCCCAGCGCCTGCTCGCGCATGAATCGATGAAGCCATTCATCCAGTGTCTTGCGCGCATGGTGTGACAACGGCTTCAGTTGAAAATCCAGAAACTCCTGGATATCCAGCGTCCCGGCCTTGTAATGCTCATAGAACGCGATGTTCCTGGCCTCGAACAACTCGCGGTCGAGCACGCCGATGCGGATCAGGAATTGCGACCACTCGAAATCGCTGTCGCCATTGAGCAGGGTGTTGTCCAAATCGAATAAGGCTAAATTCACATCCACTCCGTTCATTTTGCAATTTATTTACCCGACATCATCCCAATCCTTGATTCTATTTTGGGGGTCGAATAATTCTGTATGGGCGCGATTCATCGCGCCCTGGCCTGCTCATTTTTACAAAAAACTGGGCGTGATGAATCACGCCCCTACTTAACTTGTTGCAACACTTCCTTGAGCAGCGGCACAGACGGTGCGCGGTGCAAGCGCAACGAATGCGCATCCAGCGCTTCCAGCGTCGCCATCAGGCTGGGCAGGTCGCGCCGTCCGTGGCGCAATAGATATTGGCTGACCTCCGGCGGCAAACTGAACCCCTTTTGCTGCGCGTGTTGCGCCAATGCCTGTGCTTTTTCTTCGTCGCTGAGGCTGTGCACCTGATACACCAAACCCCAGCCGAGGCGTGTGCGCAGGTCGTCGCGCAGCTTGAGATGCAGCGAGGATTCAATGCCGCTCACCAGCAACATGCCGCCGCTGTCGCGCATCCGGTTATACAGGTCGAACAGCGCGATCTGCGCCGTATCGTCAAGTTGTTCGACATCGTCCACGGCTACGACCTCCGCAATTTCCGGCACGCTGCCTCGGGCATGAACGGCATTGCGATTCGCTTGTTTGGCCGCATGGACACAGGCTTGCAACAGGTGACTCTTGCCGCTGCCATTTTCACCCCACAGGTAAAAGCTCCGCTCCTTACTGGTGCCCGCCAGCGCATGGCGCAGCGCCGATAGCAACTCGCGGTTGCGCCCCGCGACGAAGTTATCCAGCGTGGGAACAGGCTGCCGGGAAATATCGAGCAACAACTGACTCATGGCCTGGAATCCATCTCACGGGCCGGATAGGCCTCGTTAGCGTGACTTGGCACAGCCAGCGGCAGGGCAGGCAGCACTCCGACGACTGCTGAAAACGACAGCCACTGCAAGGCGACAAAGCGGGATAAAGTCATTTCGGGTAAAATTCGTAACTTAGAACGTGCGGCACTTTACCTTTAAGAAAGCGAGAACTCAACTTGAGCCAACCCACTAATAGCCTTTCCTACCGCGACGCCGGTGTCGATATCGACGCGGGCGACCAGTTGGTCGAGAACATCAAGCCGTTTGCCAAGCGCACGATGCGCCCCGAAGTGTTGAGCGGTATCGGTGGTTTCGGCGGCCTGGTCGAGATCTCGAAGAAATTCAAGGAACCCGTGCTGGTATCGGGCACAGACGGGGTAGGCACCAAGCTTAAACTTGCTTTTGAACTGAACCGCCATGACACCGTCGGCATCGACCTGGTCGCGATGAGCGTGAACGATATTCTGGTGCAGGGCGCCGAACCGCTGTTCTTCCTCGACTATTTCGCCTGTGGCAAACTCGATGTACCCGCCGCCACCGAAGTCATCAAGGGTATTGCATATGGCTGCGAACAATCTGGCTGCGCCCTGATAGGCGGCGAAACCGCCGAGATGCCGGGCATGTATCCGGTGGGCGAATACGACCTCGCGGGTTTCGCGGTCGGCATCGTGGAAAAATCAAAGATCATCACCGGGGAACACATCGTCGCTGGCGACGTGGTGCTGGGGCTCGCTTCCAACGGTGCACATTCAAACGGATATTCGCTGGTGCGCAAGATCATCGAGCGCAGCAAGCCCGACCTGAACGCGAAGTTCGACGGTGAGCGCACGCTGGCCGATTGCATCATGGCGCCGACCCGTTTGTACGTGAAGCCGATGTTGAGCCTGATGCAGAAATCAACCGTGAAAGGCATGGCGCACATCACCGGCGGCGGCATCACAGAGAACGTACCCCGCGTGTTGCCTGCCAACGTGGTAGCCGCTATCGACAGCAGGGCTTGGCAGATGCCCAAGCTGTTTCATTGGTTGCGCGAAGGCGGCAACGTCGCCGAACAAGAAATGTTCCGCACTTTCAATTGCGGCATCGGCATGGTGGTGATTGTTTCTGAACAGGATGCGGATGCGGCAATCAAGCATTTGCAATCCGAAGGTGAAACGGTATCACGCATCGGCGTGATTCGCGCACGCAAGGGCGACGAGCACCAGACGCAGGTG
>Ga0315272_10000884_pt1 | contig 15253 bp, 16 predicted proteins | sample C3_middle_MG_FD_203918 | JGI IMG/M metagenome (GOLD analysis project Ga0315272, IMG submission 203918) | Sediment microbial communities from Yellowstone Lake, YNP, Wyoming, USA - C3_middle | ecosystem: Environmental > Aquatic > Freshwater > Lake > Sediment | place: USA: Wyoming | collected...
CTTGATGAAGTGGCCTGGATCGAATTGAATGAAGCTTTTGCGGCTCAGGCGCTGGCGGTCATTCGTACCGTCGGGCTGGATCCGGCGAAGGTCAATCCGCTTGGTGGAGCCATCGCGCTCGGTCATCCGCTTGGCGCCACCGGCGCCATTCGCACGGCCACGCTGCTGCATGGGTTGCGGCGCACGCGGCAGCGCTATGGCATGGTGACCATGTGCATCGGTACCGGCATGGGCGCGGCGGCGCTTTTCGAAAACATGTCATGACTGAACACGCCAGGATACTGATCCACACCTGCCATGTCCCGATCCGCTGGGGCGACATGGATGCCATGGGGCACGTGAACAACACGGTATATTTTCGCTACATGGAACAGGCGCGGGTCGAGTGGCTTGAAACGCTCGGCCATGGCATCGGTGTACTGCTCGATGAGGCGCCGGTGATTGTTAATGCCAGCTGTACGTTCATTGTGCCCTTTGCCTACCCCGGCATCGTTGAAGTTCGCACTTTCGCCGGCAAGGCCGGGCGCAGCAGTTTGCCGACATACGTCGAGTTCTACAAGGTCGGCGAACCGACTCTTTATGCCGAAGGTGCGGCAAAGATCGTTTGGACCACGCCCGCCACGGGAAAATCGGCGCCACTGCCGGATGTGATCCGAAAACGGGTGGAAGGCTTGTAGTGTCCGCACAGATTCTCTGGCAGCCTTCGGCGGAACGCATTGCTGCCGCCAACATGACCACTTTCGCACGCGAGGCCGGACAGCGCTGGGGACGGACGTTCGCGGACTATGCCGCCCTCCATCGCTGGTCCGTAGAGCAACCCGAGGAGTTCTGGAGTTCGCTGTGGGACTATGCCGAGGTCATCGGTAACAAGGGCGCCGCGGTTTTGCGCGATGGAGACAGGATGCCGGGTGCGCACTGGTTTCCCGAGGCGCACCTTAATTTTGCCCGCAACCTTCTGTGCCGCAAGGCACCGGATGACCCCAGTGATGCGCTGGTGTTCTGGGGTGAGGACAAAGTCAAGCGGCGGCTGTCACATGCCGAGCTCTATGGTCGCGTGGCGCAGGTGGCAGCGGCAATGCGCGCCGAGGGCATAGTGGCCGGCGACCGTGTCGCCGCCTTCATGCCGAATCTGCCCGAGACGGTGATCGTGATGCTGGCTGCGGCATCGATTGGTGCCACATTCAGTTCGGCCTCCCCCGACTTCGGGGTGCAGGGTGTGCTTGACCGCTTTGGACAGATCGAGCCACGATTGTTGTTCGCCACGGATGGCTATTACTACAACGGCAAGGTGATCGATTGTCGGGAGAAAGTTGCTGAAGTCGTCAGCCACTTGCCGTCATTGCAAAAAACCATTATGACGTGCTACATCGGTGCCAGCAGCAGCCCACTGCCGATCGGAGCGGTGGCATGGGAAGACTTTTTGGCGCCGCACACTGAGCAAGTGCAAATCGATTTTGCCGAGCTGCCTTTCGATCATCCCTTGTTCATCATGTACTCCTCGGGCACTACCGGCGCGCCCAAGTGCATTGTGCATGGCGCCGGCGGTGCGCTGTTGCAGCACCTCAAGGAACATCGCCTGCACGGCGACGTCATGGCCGGCGATCGCATGTTTTATTTCACGACTTGCGGCTGGATGATGTGGAACTGGCTGGCCTCCGGATTGGCTTCGGGAGCGACGCTGCTGCTCTACGACGGCTCGCCATTTCTAAATACCGGCAACATCCTGTTTGACTATGCCGATGCCGAGAATGCCACCCATTTTGGCACTTCGGCCAAGTTCATCGACGCGCTGGCCAAAGCCATGGTGCGCCCACGCAAGACGCACCGGCTGGCGAAGCTGCGCGTCATGTTTTCCACCGGCAGCCCGTTGACCCCGGAGGGTTTCGACTATGTGCATGCCTGCGTCAAGGCCGACTTGCAACTTGCCTCGATTTGCGGCGGTACGGACATCATTTCCTGCTTTATCGGTGGCAACCCGACGACGCCGGTGTGGCGCGGCGAGATCCAGTGCGCAGGTTTGGGCATGGCGACAGATGTTTTTGACGAGAAGGGCAATTCATTACGCGGCGCCAAGGGCGAACTGGTGTGTACCCGGCCGTTTCCGGCCATGCCCATCGGTTTCTGGAATGACCCGGAGGGCGTGCGTTATCGTGCCGCCTACTTTGAGCGTTTTCCGGGTGTCTGGCACCATGGTGACTTTGTCGAACGTACCGATCACGATGGCTTTATTGTCTATGGCCGCTCCGATGCGACACTCAATCCAGGTGGTGTGCGCATTGGTACGGCAGAGATCTACCGTCAGGTTGAACACCTCGACGAGGTGCTTGAAGCTTTGGTCATCGGCCAGGATTGGCCACCGGGGCGGCCGACCGATATAAGGGTTGTGCTGTTCGTCAAACTTCGCGACGGCCTGGTGCTGGACGAGACCTTGGCCGCGCGGATCAAGCAGACAATACGTGACCACACCACGCCGCGCCACGTTCCGGCGCGCATTGTTCAGGTCAAGGATATTCCGCGAACCAAAAGTGGCAAGATCGTCGAACTCGCCGTGCGCGATGTCGTGCACGGCGAACCGGTAAAGAACATCGAGGCCCTGGCCAATCCCGAGGCGCTGGAGCAGTTCCGCAAACGGCCGGAACTGGCCAGCTGATCAGGCGGCAGCCAGATGTGCCAGCACCGGGTCCGGTGTGGCAGCTTCGTTGCCTGCGTGCGCAAAGCCATTGGCCATGTAACTTGACAGGTTGCCCATCAGTTCCACCTGTTCATCGGTGTAAGCGGCTGGCTGGTCGGTGACGAACATCAGCAAGCCCTTCCAGCCGTCGTCGGACGTCAGTGGCACCATCAGCACCGAGTTCAGCCGTTCCGTCTTGACCAGTTCGCGCAGGAAGCGGGCATTGGGTGTTTTCAGCACATACTCGGTGAGCTTGTCTGACTTGAATGGTTGCATTTCCCGACTCATGTTGATCAGGCTGGTGTCAGTATGGGCGTGGTTTTCCAGCGTCTTGAGGAGGCCGTCAGCGATAGGCTTGTCGGCGCGCAGGCTGAGCAGGCGCATGCTTGAACCGGAAGCGTCTACCTCCCACAATCCCATCCACTTGATCTGCAGGTAGCCACTGGCTTCAATCCAGAGCGAGCCGATTTTGCTCTCGGCACTGCCCGGTCGATGCATTTTGCTGAGCATGGTGAGGACAAAGCGGGTGCGCGCCGACAGGCTGTTGAAGGCTTGTGCCAGAGTCGTGAGTTCGTCGTTGCCCTTTACCGGCAATTGGTAACCGAAATCTCCCTGGGCTACTCGCTGGCAACCGGCGACGGTGAGGCTAATGCGCCGCACGATACTGAAATAGAACCAGATCACGACGGTCAGCAGGAAGACACTGGCTCCAATCACGGCGATCGTGGTTAGTTCCGCGTTTTTGCGCAATCTCTCCTGTACGGTCTGGTCTACCGTGGCAATTAATTCGCCGGTGAGGGAGTTGATGAGTGCCTGGTTGTCCTTCACGTACTCGGCACCCCATTCGAGACGTGGCTCAGCCGGGTTAGGGCCGAGCTTGTCCTGAAATCCGCGCTGGAAGGCGGTCCATCCAGTTTGCATCTTTTCCACGGTCTCGATTAGGCCAGTGCTGGGGGCGGAAAATCGACCATTGGGGAGCGCGCCGACAGTCTTGGTGACGTTCTTCAGTGTCTGTTCGAAAGCCGCCAGGTCACGCACGAAGTCAGGATAGAAAATGACCATGTCGCGCTCATAGGGGCCGAAATCACGTGGCGCATTGCCAGCGTAAGTGATGCCGCGGCGCTGTATTGCCTGTCCCTGGACCTGCAGCTGACGTACCTGACTCAGCAGATCCTGGCTGGCGTGGTTTTCTTCAGCCAGAAGGCTTAGATAGCCAAAAACAACGGCGGCGCCGGTCAGTAGTCCACCCAGTCCGAGGACAACCTTGATTTGCAGCCAGTTCGCTCTTCCTTTTGACATTGCTCGCCCTCCATTGGTGCATGCCTGTCCGTCGGATGATGGACCTGTATGCAGTGGACGGCGCCGGCAATGCTTCCTTACAACCGCCAGGCGAGCAGTTCGTCGGCGCCACGCAGGCGCTCGGACAGGACGCCGGCGATGTTGCGGAAAACCTTGAGGCCGATTTCCGGCGTTGATTCGATGGCACGGTCATCAAGGCGGACCAGGACGCAGAAACTGTCCGCCGTCACAGTGGCGCTGCGGGTGTCCTTGTCGATAAGCGCCATTTCACCAAAGCTGTCTGGGGCCGAAAGCAGGGCTAATTCCACCTCGCCGTCGCGCCCTTTCTTGCTCACACGCGCATCGCCTTCGATGATGATGTACATGTGCAAGCCGGTATTGCCTTCCTTGACAATGGTCATGCCCGGCTCGAAGGTGCATTTCTCGGCGCGCGCCATGAGTTCGCCGATTTCTGCCGGCTTGAGGCCGCGGAAGGCCTTGACCTTTTCACCCAGTTTGAACAGCAGGCGCTGCAGGTCGTGGAAGGAAAACTGTTCGCGTATCCAGCTCATATTTTCAGGGTCTCAAGCAGTTCCTGCTCCAATCCTACCAGTGTTGCAGTTTTTCCCAATTCGTCGCCGCTCAGGGTGAATGTATCTTCCACTCGCTCGCCCAGTGTCGAAATCTTGGCAGCCTGGACATCAATATCATGCGCGCTGAGTACGCGGGCGATGGCATAGAGCAGGCCGGGCCGATCCACTGCCGACACCGACATGATATGCGTGTTTCCCTTTTCATCGCGACGCGTGGCAACTTCCGGCGAAAACGGAAAGTGGCGCACCTGGCGCGACAGGCGACCTCCGGCGAGCGGGCCAAGCGGCGGCCGCTGCTGAAGCTGCTCGATCAGGTCGTGCTCGATCAATCCAATCATGTCGCGGTAAGGCAATTGACCGGAGAGGTCCAGCAGCACAAAACTGTCCAGGGCGTAGCCATGACGCGTGGTGTGGATCTTGGCCTCCATGATTGAGTAGCCGAGGCGGGAAAAGAAGCCGCACAGGCGTGCGAACAATTCGGCCTGACCGGCAACATAAATCATCACCTGCAGGCCCTCGCCAAAAGGGTTGAGGCGGGCGCGGACCACGGGCTCGTTGCCGGACGGACGGTGATAGAGCGTGCGTGCGTGCCAAGCGATTTCCTCGGCGTCATGACGCATGAAGTAGGCTGTGTCGAGCTGCTGCCAGAGTTCAGCTTCGACATGGGGCCGCAGGCCGCGCAGGCGCAGCATGCCGCGCGCCTCTTCCTGGCGCATGGCCAGGCCGGCAGCGGGCGGCGTCACATCACCTTGCAGCACGCGCAGACTGGCGGTGTATAGGTCTTCGAGGAGCTTGCCCTTCCAGGCATTCCACACTTTGGGGCTGGTGCCGCGAATGTCTGCCACAGTCAGCAGGTACAGCGCGGTCAGGTGCCGCGGCGTCTGCATTGACTGGGCAAAAGCGTTGATTACATCCGGATCGGACAGGTCCTGTTTTTGTGCCACTGCAGACATGCCCAGGTGCTGCTCGACAAGAAAGGCAATCAGATCGGCATCTTCGCTGGCGATGCCATGGTCACGGCAGAAGCGGCGGGCGTCGGCTACGCCAAGTTTGGAGTGGTCGCCGCCACGGCCCTTGGCGATGTCGTGGAACAGCCCGGCCAAATAAATTACCCAGGGCCGCTCGAAACCGGTGATGAGGCGCGAGCACAACGGGTTTTCGTGGGCGTATTCGGGCTGGGTGAAGCGGCGCAGGTTACGTATTACCTGCAGGATGTGCTGGTCAACCGTGTAGACATGGAAGAGGTCATGCTGCATCTGCCCGACAACGCGACCGAAGTTGGGCAAGTAGCGCCCGAGGATGTCGTACTGGTTCATGCGCCGCAATTCGTGCGTTATGCCGCGCTTCTGCTGGAAGAGTTGCAGGAACAGCGCGCGATGCGCCGGGTCACGGCGAAAGGCGGCGTCGATGCGGGTGCGCGAGTGCCACAAGGCGCGCAGCGTGCGCGCCGTCATGCCCTTGAGTTCGGTGCGCTGCGCCAGCAGGATGAAGGCATCGAACATCGTGCGCGGTTCGTTCTCGAAAACACCTTCATTTCGCACATCCAGCAGCTCCCGCACCATCTGGAAGTGATTGTCGATGATGATGGGTGGTGCCGCGGGCGCGGTATCGATTTCGGCGGCGATGTTTTGCAGCACCAGGGTGTTGAGCTGGGTAATCAGCTTGGCATTGCGGTAGTAATGCTGCATCAGCACTTCCGAGGCACGGCGGGTGCGCGTCGCGGCAAAGCCGGCGGCTTGCGCCAGACCCTCCTGGTGGTCGAACAACAACCTGTCCTCGCGGCGGCGGGTCAGTAGATGCAAATGGCAACGCAGTTGCCGCAGTACCTCCTCGGCACGCGCGAGCTGGCGTGCCTCATGGGCCGTGAATACGCCTTGGCGTGCCAATGCTGCCCAGCCATCACCGAGGCCGGCAGCGCTTGCCGCCCACAGGATGATCTGCAGGTCACGCAGGCCGCCCGGGCTTTCCTTGCAGTTGGGTTCCAGACTGTAGGGCGTGTCGTTGAAACGGGCGTAACGCTCGGCCTGCTCCAATTGTTTGGCGCGGAGGAAGGCCTTGGCATCGAGGTGTGCGCGGAAGGTACTGCTGAATGCGTCAAACAGGGCGCGGCGACCGCAGAGGTAGCGTGCTTCGAGCAACGCCGTCTGCACGGTGATGTCGCGCCGGCCTTCGGCGATGCATTCGTCGACGCTGCGCACGCTCTGGCCGATTTCCAGGCCGATGTCCCACAGCAGGCCGATCAGTTGTTCTATAACGGGCTGGTGGTGGCCGGGAATCTCATCGGGCACGAGGATGAGCAGGTCGACGTCCGAACCCGGGTAAAGCTCGCCGCGGCCGTAGCCGCCAACTGCCGCCAGCGCGAATTCTGGCGGGAGTTGCAGTGCGCTCCAGACGTCGCGCAGTACGGAATCGACCAGCTTGGCCCGCGCGAGGATCAGGCGACGCGCGCTACCATCAGCAGCAAAGGCGCCACGCTGACTTTCCTGCTCGGTTTTAAGGCGATCCTTGCAGCGGCGTGCGAGTGTGCCGAGGTCGGGTTCCGCAGCCGCCGTCGCCCGGCTCATCGCCTCACACCACGAAGGCAGGTTTGGGCGGGCTGCCGGCAGAGAGCGTCAGTACCTCGTAGCCGGTCTCGGTCACCGTGATGGTGTGCTCGAACTGAGCCGACAGGCTACGGTCCTTGGTGACAATGGTCCAGCCGTCGGGCAGTTCCGATATTGCCGCCTTGCCGGCATTGATCATTGGCTCGATGGTGAACACCATGCCCTGCACCAGCTCGATGCCGGTGCCCGGCTTGCCGTAATGCACCACCTGCGGCTCTTCGTGGAACTTGCGGCCAATGCCGTGGCCGCAGAATTCACGCACCACCGAGAAACCGTGCTTGATCGCGTGCTGCTGAATGGCCGCCCCGATGTCGCCCAGATGCGCGCCTGGCTTGACCTGGTTGATGCCCAGCCACAGGCATTCGTGGGTGATGGTGCACAGCCGCTTGGCGAGGATGGGCACCGCCGCTTCGCCGCCGACCATGAACATGCGGCTGGTGTCGCCATGCCAGCCATCCTTGATGGTAGTGATGTCGAGGTTGACGATGTCGCCCTTCTTCAGCGGCCGCTCATTCGGCACGCCGTGGCACACTTGGTGGTTGATCGAGGCGCAGATGGACTTGGGGTAGGGCGCATAGCCCGGCGGTGCGTAGTTGAGCGGAGCCGGCACGCAGCCCTGCACATCCACCATGTAGTCGTGGCAGAGCTTGTCCAGTTCCGCCGTGGTGATGCCGGGTTTGACGAAAGGCTCGATGTAGTCGAGCACCTCGCCGGCGAGGCGGCCGGCGATGCGCATCTGCTCGATGTCTTCGGGGGTCTTGAGGGTGATGCTCATTGGGGAGAATCCTGAGGGCTTTGCTCGGGATTGTACCGTTTGCGGGGAGGTTCTTGGATGGGAATAGGCCGGGATTGTTCGCGTGGCACGCCCGAGGGGCGGCCATCCCGCCCCGCCTCCCGGTGCTCCCCAAAAGCACATATCGGCCGGCCGGGACGGCCACCCCTCGGGCAGCGGGCTTGGGTGCGTGGCTGAGAAAATGCAAAAGTCGGCGCTGGTGACACGCCGATGGGGCCATGAGTTGCGTCGGCTGTCCATCCGCACAAGTCTAGCGACGGCCACGCGGCTCGGCTATCATCTGGCGCATGTCGTATGCATTGGCCCAACACAACCATTCCTACTCAGCAAACGATCTATCGTTTTCGTTATATGTTCCCGCCGGGCCTTTGGGTCCGGGCTGAAGGAGGCTGCGTGACAACGGAAAACGTGGTGAGCCCGAAATTATCAAGCAAAAGATTACTTCAGCCGGATCCATGGGTGCTATTTGGCCTCATTGGGGGCTTTTTTCTCGCCATTTTGGGGCTCTTGGCCTCCCTTCTCGCCATCGCAGAATTTCCATGGGGAGAACTGGGACAGACGGATGCAGTCGATGTAACGGTGGAGAAGGTGGTTACTCAAAAGGGGGGGGATGTAATCGGTTTCAGGAATCGTGACAAGCGGGGATTTTCCTGCCACGTCCGCATATGTGGTTATCCCGACTGGGAGCGAGACATCGGTAAGCGGGCGACGATCTGGATTCTCAGCGGGGAAGTGGCGCAGATCCGGGTGGATGGAAATATACGGAAAAGCTTTGACGACATCCGCGCGACTGTGCGACCAAGACTGTATTTGTTCCCCGGCTTCGTCGCTGCGGGCATTCTGGTGATGATCATTTCCTACTTTGGACTAAGGAGCGGTCGGCAGACAAAATTGTGACCAGTCCGGCCGGCGAAAAATGGCAACGGCACGCAAAAGCGGCGCAAAAGGGGTCAGGCTCTGAGGTTTCCCCACGAATCACGAACAGCGCAAAAGGGGTCAGGCTCGAATATCACGGCCAATCTTCCCTGATGCCCCGCCGCCCGGCGGTCAAAGGGGCCGAGATCAAACGGGCCAGGTTGAATTGAATTCTGGTGTGATGGCCCCTGCGGCCATTCGTGCGTCTGATTCAGCCGACGACTCGACTGATCGTTTCTCGCAACGTGCGCAGATCGGTAGCCGAAAACTTGCCGAGCGTGCGTGCTACAAGCCCCTGTTCGATGGTCGTGATGACAGGCTTCAGCACGGAAGCCTTGATCAATCCGGCGGCCTGCCAGTCGGCAACGAGCGCCTCGCCAAAACCGAGCGGCATGCGCACTTGGCTGGTGTCGCCATGATCATGAGATCGCGCCGACTTGTGTTGTAACCGCTGCTGGAAACAATGACGGCGGGCCGCTTCTTCGTGCCCGACTGATCCGTGAACGGAAACGGCACCAGGACGACATCGCCGAAGGCGTGGGTCATCGTCACATCCGGTCGTAAGCAGCGTCTTCGTCGTTGTTCCACACTGCCGCAAAGCTCGCCTCGCTAACACGAGTGGCGACCTGCGTGAGGCGTGCTTCATTCTCGCGAGTGCGCAGGAAATCGACGAAATCCTCGACCTCTGCCAAGCGTTGCGGCGGAAGTTGTTTTATTTTCTCGATCAAACCCGGTTCGGCGGCGGCCATTTTCTTCTCCTTATGCCTGCTGAGTCATTGCTTGCTGACAAGTCTAGCACTGGCCCGGAGCGTCGGCTACGCACCCAAGTCCGCTGCCTGAGGGGTGGCCGTTCCGCCCGGCCGATATGTGCGAGCACCGGGAGGTCGGGCGGGACAAGTTGCACCGCATGGGGTATGGCTGCCCTTCGCCATCCCCGATTCCCAATCGCCAAATCGGCCGTGATTGAATATTCTGGCCGCTAAGCGGGATCAGGCTGTTGCCATCTCCCCGGACGCTTTCTTGCGCGATGCCCGCCGGGGTTTTGTCGGAGAGGCCGGCGCTGCGTGCAGTCTTACGCCAAGCGCACGAACGACCTTGAGAATGGTGGCAAAGCTGGGATTGCCTTCTCCGGATAGCGCCTTGTAGAGGCTTTCGCGCCCAATGCCGGTGTCACGCGCGAGTTGCGTCATGCCCTTGGCGCGTGCAATGTCACCCAATACTTTGGCGATGAATGGGGCATCGTCGCCCGCTTCCTCCATGGCCGCTTCAAGGTACAGCGCCATGTCCTCGTCGGTTTTCAGATGCTCAACCACATCCCATTTGCTTAGTTTCAATGCCATGATTCCCTCCTACAGTTCCCGCGCCAGTTTCAACACTTTCTTGATGTCCTTGGCCTGAGTACCCTTGTCGCCACCGGCCAACAAGATCACAATTTCGATTCCGCTGCGCTTGAAGTACACGCGGTAGCCGGGGCCGTGATGAATGCGCATCTCTGAAACTCCTTCGCCGACCGGCTCGCAATCGCCGAAGTGGCCTTCTTCGACGCGGCGCAGGCGCACATTGATGACGGACTTGCCGCGCTCATCGCGCAAGCCTTCGAGCCACTTGTCGAATAGGTCGGTGGTGTAAATCACGGCCATGGCGAGACTGTATTCCAAATTATACAAACTCGCAATATGGATTGAATCAATTGGCCTAAACCGGGACGGCTGCCCTTTTGCCATCCCAAACTGTGCCAAAACAAGCCCTTGAGTCGAACCCCTGCCTTGCCCTATAATGCGCCCCTTGTCCGGGCCCGGTTTTCGGGTGCGGGCAAAAAATCCACACGTTCGGCGCCGATAGGGTGGCTTCATTTTGAAGCAGCACGGCCGGGCGGAGGTTTAACCCATATCGGAGACAATTGATGAGTACTACCATGCGCCAGATGCTGGAGGCCGGCGTGCATTTCGGCCACCAGACCCGTTTTTGGAATCCCAAGATGGCCCCGTACATTTTCGGCCATCGCAACAAGATCCACATCGTCAACCTTGAGAAGACCCTGGCCAAGTACAACGAGGCCATCGACTTCGTCAAGAAGCTGTCCGCCAAGAAGGGTACCGTGCTCTTCGTGAGCACCAAGCGCCAGGCGCGCGAGATCCTCGCCGAAGAAGCCCAGCGTGCCGGCATGCCTTTCGTTGATGAGCGTTGGCTCGGCGGCATGCTGACCAACTTCAAGACCGTCAAGGTATCGATCAAGCGTTTGCGCGATCTCGAGCAGATGATCGAGGACGGTTCGATGGAGAAGCTCTCCAAGCGCGAAGCACTGACGACCAGTCGCGAAATTGAAAAGCTGCGGAAGTCCATCGGCGGCATCAAGGAGATGAACGGTCTGCCTGATGCCATCTTTGTCATCGACGTCGGTTACCACAAGATCGCCATCACCGAGGCCAGCAAGCTTGGCATCCCGGTTATTGGCGTGGTTGATACCAACCATTCGCCCGCGGGCGTGAGCTATGTAATTCCTGGCAATGATGACTCCTCAAGTGCAATCCGACTCTACGCCCGTGGCGTGGCGGATGCCATTCTGGAAGGCCGCAGCCAGTCGATGAACGAGCTGGTGCAGGCTGTCGCCGGTGAGGATGAGTTCGTCGAAGTCGAAGAAGGCGCTGCCGAGTAATCGGTTTGCATTCAAGGCGAGGGTTGCCGGGTTAGGCGCCTTCGCCCGTTTTCACGTTGCATTGGAGTTGAAGAATGGCGGAAATTACCGCAGGCATGGTCAAGGAATTGCGCGAGAAGACCGACGCGCCCATGATGGAATGCAAGAAGGCGCTGACCGAGGCGGGCGGCGACATGGAGAAGGCGGAGGAGATCCTCCGCGTCAAGCTGGGCAGCAAGGCCACCAAGGCCGCTTCGCGCGTTGCCGCCGAGGGATTGGTCGGCATGTACCTGTCGGCCGACGGTAAACTGGGCAGCATGGTCGAAGTGAACTCCGAGACCGATTTCGTTGCCAAGAATGATGAATTCATCGCGCTGAGCAAAGGTTGCGCTGAACTGGTCGCCACCAAAAATCCGGCCGATGTTGCCGCGCTGTCGGCGCTGCCGATGGCTGGTGGCACGGTGGAGTCCACCCGCGCCGCACTGGTCGGCAAAATCGGCGAGAACATGTCGCTGCGCCGTTTTTCTCGCATTGAAGCCAAGGGCAAACTGGCTTCCTATGTGCATGGCGGCTCGAAGATTGGCGTGATGGTCGACGTGGTTGGCGGTGACGATCAACTGGGCAAGGACATCGCGATGCACATCGCTGCCTCCAAGCCCAAGTCGCTCGATGCCACCGGTGTTTCGGCCGAGTTGCTCGACACTGAGCGCCGCATCGCCATCGAGAAGGCACGCGAAGCCGGCAAGCCCGAAGCCATGCTGGAGAAGATCGCCGAAGGCACGGTGCAGAAATACCTCAAGGACGTGACCCTGCTGGGCCAGGTCTTCGTCAAAGCCGAGGATGGCAAGCAAACGATTGAGCAACTGCTGAAGAGCAAGGGCGCATCGGTGGCGGGCTTCACGTTGTTCGTGGTGGGTGAGGGCATCGAGAAAAAGGTGAGCGACTTCGCCGCCGAGGTGGCCGAACAGGCAGCCGCAGCCGCTGCTGCCAAGAAATAAGGCCGTCATGGCTTCAGCCGCCCGTTACAAGCGCATCCTGCTCAAGCTCTCCGGCGAAGCCCTTATGGGCGATGATGCTTATGGCATCAATAACGCCACGCTGGCAAGTATTGTCAGCGAAATAAAGGCGGTAACGGATATTGGCGTGGCCATCGGCATCGTCGTCGGCGGTGGCAACATTTTCCGTGGCATGGCGGGCGCTGCCGGCGGCATGGACCGGGCGAATGCCGATTACATGGGCATGCTGGCTACGGTGATGAATGCCATGGCGCTGGCTGATGCCTTGCGCCAGGCGGGTCTTGATGCCAGGGTGCAGTCGTCATTTCACATCGCCCAGGTGGTCGAGCCATATGTTCGTGGCAAAGCCCTGAGCTACCTGAGCGAGGGCAAGGTTGTCATTTTTGGCGGCGGCACCGGCAATCCGTTTTTTACGACCGACACCGCGGCAGCTTTGCGCGGTGCGGAAATCGGCGCCGACATCGTACTCAAGGCAACCAAGGTTGACGGTGTTTACACTGCCGACCCGAAAAAGGATCCGGCCGCCACGCGCTTTGCAAAAATCAGCTTCGATGAAGCCATTGGTCGTGGCCTTGGCGTCATGGATGCGACCGCCTTTGCGCTGTGTCGCGATCAGAAGCTGCCGATAAACGTGTTCTCGATCTTCAAGGCTGGCGCATTGAAGCGCGTCGTGATGGGCGAGGACGAGGGCACTCTCGTGCATGTTTAGGAGACGGAAAATGGCCCCCACGCTCACGATGTTCGCTGCCCCCACGGGGGGCGCTGCCTACCTCGGGTCGGCCCGTCGGGAGGCGCAATGATTCCCGAACTGAAGAAGACCGCCGAACAAAAGATGCAGAAGAGCCTGGAGGCTCTGAAGCACGATCTGGCCAAGGTACGCACCGGTCGTGCCCACGTTGGTTTGCTCGACCATGTTCAAGTCGATTACTACGGTACGCTGATGCCCATCAATCAGGTGGCCAACATCACCCTCGTCGATTCGCGAACCATCGGCGTGCAACCATGGGAAAAAAACATGGTGGGCAAGGTTGAGAAGGCGATTCGCGATGGCGATCTCGGTCTAAATCCGGCAACACAGGGCGATCTCATCCGTGTGCCGATGCCCATGCTGACAGAAGAGCGCCGCAAGGAATTGATCAAGGTCGTCAAGACCGAGGGCGAGGGCGCCAAGGTGGCCGTGCGCAATATCCGCCGCGATGCCATTGCTCACCTCAAGGATGCGCAGAAGAAGCACGAAATTTCCGAGGACGATGAGCGGCGTGCGACTGACGAAATCCAGAAATTCACCGACAAGTATGTTGCCGAAGTCGACAAGCAACTAGCCGACAAAGAGAAGGACCTGATGGCCATTTGATGGCCATCTTCTGCCGATGAATTTTCAGAGTTCGACACGGCAGATTCCCGAGGCGGTGGCCGTGCCACGCCACATCGCCATGATCATGGATGGCAATGGCCGCTGGGCGAAGAAGCGCTACCTGCCACGTATTGCGGGTCACAAGCGCGGCGTCGAGACGGTGCGTGAGATGGTAAAGGCCTGCATTGACCGCGGTGTCGACTACCTGACGCTGTTTGCCTTTAGCTCCGAGAACTGGCGGCGGCCTGCCGAGGAAGTCTCCTTCCTCATGAACCTGTTTGTCACCGCGCTGGAGCAGGAGGTTGATCGTCTTCATGTCAATGGCGTGCGCCTGCGCGTGGTCGGCGATTTGTCACGTTTCGAGCCGCGGCTGCGCGAGTTGATCTGCCGCTCCGAGGAAAAAACCGCTGCCAACACGCGCCTCAATCTCACCATTGCCGCCAATTATGGCGGCCGCTGGGACATCGTGCAGGCGGTCAGCCGCATGACGGCGGCCAGCCCGGATAAGGTCGGTGCGTATGCGGAAGAGGATCTCGCTCCCTATCTGTCGATGGCCTACGCGCCCGAGCCTGACCTGTTCATCCGCACCGGCGGCGAGCAGCGCATCAGCAACTTCTTGATCTGGCAGTTGGCCTACACCGAGCTGTATTTCACCGATTTGCTCTGGCCCGAGTTCGATGCCGTGGCACTTGATGCAGCCATCGAGTCGTACCAAAATCGCGAACGGCGTTTCGGACGTACCAGCGAGCAGTTGCTTGACGCCACTGCGGCTCCCGCCGTTGGCAATGCTTAAAACCCGGGTCATCACCGCCCTGTTTTTGGCTGCCGGCCTGCTTGTCGTTCTCTTTCTCGCTCCTCCCGCTGTCGCAACGATTGCCTTTGGTCTCGCGGCTGCACTGGCAGCGTGGGAGTGGGCAGGATTGATGAAGGTTGATAGCGCCGGGCGCTGGATGTACGCAGCATTCATTCTGATTTGTTGCCTTGCTGCGTGGTACCAGCCCGCATTTGCTTTTCCCAAACTATGGCTGCTGGCGAGCGCGTTCTGGCTTGTACTTGCGCCCCTCTGGTTAAAGTTCCGCTGGCAACTGGCCAGCAATGACATTTTGGGCTACGGCGTGGGGTGGATCCTGGTCGTGCCAACATGGGCCGCCATGGCCGGTCTCTACGCGCACAGCCCATGGCTGCTGCTGGCGGCCATGGGGCTGGTTTGGGTTGCCGACATCGCCGCCTATTTCAGCGGCCGTGCCTGGGGTCGGCACAAGCTGGCCATCGCGATCAGTCCGGGCAAGACGTGGGAGGGCGCGGGCGGCGCGGTGTTTGCAGTGCTGGTCTATGGTGTCGTCGTGGCTTATTCGGTTGATCGCTTGCCGGACGGGACAGCATTGTTGATGGGGT
>Ga0315272_10000885_pt1 | contig 15250 bp, 11 predicted proteins | sample C3_middle_MG_FD_203918 | JGI IMG/M metagenome (GOLD analysis project Ga0315272, IMG submission 203918) | Sediment microbial communities from Yellowstone Lake, YNP, Wyoming, USA - C3_middle | ecosystem: Environmental > Aquatic > Freshwater > Lake > Sediment | place: USA: Wyoming | collected...
TGTAAAGCCAGGCCTGACGGTAGAACCAACTATCATATTGCGCGCGCGTCACCGGCCACGAGGAAGCAGGCTCGCTGGCATGACTGCGCTGGCCGAGCAGGACACCGTCCGGCAGCACCGTCCACGTGGCCTCGCCGCGGACCTCCCAACCGTCGAGATTGTTTCCATTGAACAAAGGCTTCCAGTCCTGCGCAATCGACAGGCAGGGCAGCAGCACAAGAGTGGCGAGAAGAGGGGAGAGTTTCATACTGGCTCTATCCAGCATAGCCGCCCCGGAAACCCGATCTCCGGATCGGCTGCCTGCCGTGTGGGTGACAGCCCGACGAAGGCCGGCTGGATCCCGCTACATTCGGGACACGCGGGATTGCCAGCCATCTCGATAGCCCCGTCGAAAGCCAGTCCCGAACGTTGCCGCTCAGGCGGCAATGGGCGCCGATCTGGAGATCGGCGTTCCCAGGACGCGTTCGCCGCTCCTCGAAGCTCATACACTGACTTTTCGTTTGGTATTGCGCACCCGCAGGCCCATGGGCAGGCCCTCACGGTCGCGGCTCCGTTTGAGATGTAAACTTCTCCCCCTCTCCTATTGTTTCCCAATACAAGCAGTGACATTCTGATATGGGAAACCAATACGAGCCATGAACGATAAGGCGGATGTCTGGCAAGGCACTTTGGCGCTGATGGTGCTGAAGACTCTCGAAACGATGGGGGCGCTCCACGGGTATGGGATTGCGCGCCGGATTGAACAAATCAGCGGGGATCTGCTACAGGTCAACTACGGCACGCTGTACCCGGCCCTGCTCAAGTTGGAGCAGGAGGGCTATATCTCCGCCGAGTGGGGGACGTCGGACAACAACCGCAGGGCGAAATTCTACGCGCTGACGCGGGCCGGCCGGAAGCAACTCGCCGAGGAAGCGCGCCAGTGGGGGCAGACCACGGCCATCATGGCCCGTTTCCTGTTCCCGGATGAGGAGGCATCATGAGTCCCGCGCATCCCTTGCGAACCATGCGCGCCTTCGTGCTACGGATCGGCGGTCTCTTCGCCGGCGAGGAGAAGAACCGCGAGGTGAACGAGGAGTTCGAGAGCCACCTCGAGATGCAGATCGAGGATAACCTCCGCGCGGGGATGACGCCGGCGGAAGCCAGGCGCGACGCGCTTCTGAGGACGGGCGGTCTGTCGCTTGCGCAGGAGAATTATCGAAATCGCAGAGGCCTGCCGTTCATCGACAACATCCTGCGCGACCTGCAGTACGCCGGGCGGCTTTTCCGGCGGAGCCCTGGCTTCACGGCCGTCGCCGTACTCTCGTTGGCGTTCGGCATCGGCGCAAACACGGCGATTTTCACGATCGTCAACGCGGTCATGCTGCGCTCTCTGCCCATCGAAGATCCGAGCCGGCTCGTCCAGATCAAGCAAGGCGAGAACACGGATCTGACCAATCCTATCTGGGAGCAGGTCAGGGACCACCAGAATGCGTTTTCTGGCGTTTTGGCCTTCGCTGAAGACCGCTTTGACCTGGCCGATGGAGGCGAGAGCCAGTTCGCGCAAGGCGTGTGGGCAAGTGGGGATTATTTCCGGGTACTGGGTGTCCCAGCATTGAGAGGGCGGGTCTTCAACACCTACGATGACCGGCGAGGAGCGCCCGCGCTCGCGGTGATCAGTTACGCATTCTGGCAGCGCCGGTTCGCCGGCGACCCGGCGGCCGTTGGCAAAACCCTGCGCTTGAACCGGCATCCCTTCGAGATCATCGGAGTCACTCCGCCCTGGTTCACCGGCCTGAACGTGGATCGCGGGTTCGAGGTGGCGATCCCGATTGCGTGCGAGCCCATATTGCACACCGACGGCAGCACCCTGGACGCGAGGAGTACCTGGTGGCTCAATCTGCTGGGGCGGCTGCGCCCGGAAGAGAGCATCGCACAGGCGTCAGCCCGCATGAAGCAGTTCGCTCCCGCGGTCTACCAGGCCACTCTTCCAGCCCACTGGTTGCCGAATGACCTGACCGAGTACCTGCATAACTCCTTCGATCTCAGCCCGGCCGCGGGCGGATTCTCGCAAACGGGCACACACTACCGGAATGCACTGTTCGTGTTGATGGCCATCGTCGGCCTGGTGCTCCTGATTGCCTGCGCGAACGTGGCCAATCTGCTGATGGCCCGGGCCTCGGCCCGGCAGCGCGAAATCGCGGTGCGTATGGCGATCGGCGCGAGCCGCGCGCGCATCGTCCGCCAGCTCCTGACCGAGAGCCTGCTCTTGTCGCTGTTGGGCGCCGCCTTCGGTTTTCTGCTGGCTCTGGCCGGCAGCAGAGTGCTGCTGCGACTGATTTCGACGGCGTCCAGCCCGCTCGACATCGACATCTCTCCCGACCTCCGTGTCTTCGGATTCACCCTCGCCGCCACCCTGCTGACGGCCCTCTTGTTTGGCCTGGCGCCGGCCATGCGGGCCACGCGCATCGAGTTGGAGCAGGCGCTGAAAGAGAATGCGCGCAGCGCTGTAGCCGGTGCGTCGCACTTCAATCTGGGCAAAGCTCTCATCGTCGGTCAGGTCGCCCTGTCACTCGTGCTGCTGGTCGGCTCGGGTCTGTTCCTGGGTACTCTGCGCAACTTGCTGACGATTGACCCGGGCTTTAACCGGCAGAACCTGCTCGTGATCAACGCGAACTTTGAGCAAGCTGCCGTGGCCAAGTCGCAACGGGTCCGCGTGTACGGGGAAATCCTCGAGCGCCTGCGCGCCATTCCAGGTGTCGTTTCGGCGTCGAGCTCGATGCATGTCCCGATCTCCGGCAGCACCACAAACGGCTTCGTCCGTCCCGAGGGCTTCACCCCTGCGAATCTCATGGACTCGATAGCCTTCTTCAACCGTGTTTCGCCGGGCTATTTCAAGACCTGGCGGACACCGCTTCTCCTCGGCCGCGACTTCAACTTGCACGATGACGCTGCCGCGCAGAAGGTCCTGATCATCAATGAGTCGGCCGCCCGGCATTTTTTCGGCTCCTTGCACGTGGTTGGCAAGACCATCGGCGTGGAGCGGCCGCCGGACGAAAACACCGGACGCCCCGGGACCGATCTCTTCGAGGTCATCGGCGTGGTGAAGGATGCCAGGTATTTGAAGCTGGATGAGCAACCTGTTAGGACCATCTACATGTCGTCCGGGCAGGATACGGACCCATGGCCAAACATCAATTACGAGGTCCGCTCGAACGGCCCCGTGGAGCGCCTGATTCCGTCCACCCGGGCGGCATTCAGCCAGGTAAACCGCGGCGCCGCGCTGAACTTCAGCAACTTCGAGACCCAGGTCAACGATTCCCTGCTCCGCCCGCGCGTCGTGGCTCTGCTGTCGACCGCCTTCGGAGTATTGGCTCTCATCCTCGCCATGGTGGGACTGTACGGAGTGACCTCCTATTCTGTATCGAGGCGCAGAAGCGAGATCGGCCTTCGAATGGCGCTGGGCGAGCAGCGGAAGTCGGTAAGCTGGCTGATGCTGCGGGACGTTCTGCTTTTATTGGTGGTGGGATTGGCGCTCGGGCTCGCTACGTCTCTGGCTGCAGGCCGTCTGGTGGCCAGCCTGCTGTACGGGATCAAACCGAATGACCCGCTGCAACTCGCCGTCGCGGTGCTCATTCTCGCCTGTGCAACAGCCGTCGCAGCCTATCTGCCCGCGCGCCGCGCGGCACGCCTCGACCCGATGGCGGCTCTCCGGGAAGAGTAACGAAGTGGGGCGGGCTTCAGCCCGCGGACCGGTTTCAACCGGTCCGTCCGTCTCGACGAACTTGCGGGGCTGAAGCCCCGCGCAGACTAAAGTCCGCCCCACTTTTACGCGTTTTTCTTGGCGTCGAATTTCCAGGCGCTCTCGACCATCGCTTCCAGCGTCGTGTACTTCGGCCTCCAGCCCAGCGTCTGCTGCAGCCTGGTCGAGTCGGCCACGAGAATGGCCGGATCGCCTTCGCGCCGCGGACCGACCGTATATGGCACCTTCTTGCCTGTAACCCGTTCCACGGCCCGGATGACTTCCAGCACGCTAAAGCCGTGGCCGGTGCCGGCGTTGAACGAGTAGCTCGCGCCCCCGACCAGCAGATGGTCGAGCGCAGCCGAGTGGGCCTGCGCGAGGTCGGAAACGTGAATGTAGTCGCGGACGCACGTGCCGTCGGGCGTGGGATAGTCCTCGCCGAAGACCGTCAACGGCTTGCCCGTGTGGATGGCGCGGAACACCAGTGGGATCAGATGCGATTCCGGCTCGTGCTCTTCGCCGATTCCGAAAGCTTCCTCGGCGCCGCAGGCATTGAAGTAGCGCAAAGCCACGAAGCGCAGGCGGTTGCCCGCGTCCATCCAGCGCATCGCCTGCTCCACCATCAGCTTGGTGTGTCCGTAAGGGTTCACCGGTTTGTGCGGCAGATCCTCGGTAATCGGCGTACTTTCGGGGTTGCCGTACACGGCTGCCGTGGACGAAAAGACGATCTTGCGCACATTGGCACGGGCCATCGAATCCAGCAGGCTGAACGTCGCCCCGCAGTTGTTGCGAAAATACTTTTCGGGCTGCCGCACCGACTCTCCCACCTCAATGAACGCGGCAAAATGCACAACCGCATCGAAAGAAAACTGCTGCTGCAGCGCGTCCAGAGCGACCGTGTCCAGCAGATTCAGAACGTGCAGACGGCCCTCCGGCACGTTGTGCTTATAGCCGTGGGAAAGATCGTCCACAACCTGAACGTCGTGGCCAAGCCGAAGCAGATGATGCGTGGTGTGGGAGCCGATGTAGCCGGCGCCGCCGGTGACGAGGATACGTGCCATGGGTATGAGGGGCAGGCCCTGCGAGGGCCCGCTCCCCTTAACGGTATCAGACCCCATTATTGTGGGGCAGCTTGGCAAGCTGCGGCCGATTGGCAATCGGCCAACGGGCACTTCGGCGCGAGACGGCGGCGGTAGGCAACCGCCGCGCAGGCTGCCAGCCTGCCCCACTCCTGCCCGGAGATAACCTATTGCTTCAGCGCGCTCTCGACCGCACCCGTTAACAAAGGATCGTCAGGCGTCACCGCCGACTCAAAGCGCTGTGCGATCTGGCCGTTTTTGCCGATCAGAAACTTGGTGAAATTCCACTTCACGTCGCCGCCCTTGGTTTCGGTCAGGTATTTGTAGAGCGGCGTGATGTCGTCGCCCTTCACCGAGACCTTGGCCATCATCGGGAAGCTCACGTTGTACTTGCGCGTGCAGAAGGTCTTGATCTCTTCGTTCGTTCCCGGCTCCTGAGCTCCAAAGTTGTTGGCCGGAACGCCGACGATGACGAAGCCCTGGTCTTTGTACTTCTCGTAGAGCGCCTCCAGGCCGGTGTACTGCGGCGTGAATCCACACCGGCTGGCAACGTTGACGACGAGCACGACCTTACCCTTGAAATCGGCGAGCGGGACTGGCTTGCCGTCGATGCTGTTGAGAGTGAACTCGTAGACGCTGCTGGCTGCTGGGAGACTCATGGCTAGTGTGGCGGTCAGAACGGTGGCGAAAAGTAGGTTTCTCATCCTGCCTATAGATGCTCAAACCCGCCATCCTGATGCAGATTCAACCGCCAGAGGAGCCGCCGTGGCCCTGCGCGCCGCCTGGCGAAATGAACGTGGGCCTGACCGTCGTGGCGCAGACTTGAGTCTGCGGACCGGTTTCAGCCGGTCCTTGCGCAAGGCCTTGCGGGGCGGAAGCCCCGCGCGGAATGAATCCTGCCCGATGGCCCGGGCCCTCACGCGATTCTCTTGTAGAATAGGCAGTTACTACCGCCCTTGACAGGCCCTGTCCGGCCCCACGCGGCGATTCAAAAGAGCGCAGAAGGATGGCAATGCGAGCACCCGTCTGGTGTCTGGGGATAGTTCTATGGCTGGGTTGCTCATGCCCTGCGCTGGCTCAGTCTGCGACGACGGGAGCTCTGAGCGGAACCGTTTCAAACGCGGGCGGAGCGGCCGTTCCCGGCGTGACGGTGACGGCAACGAACGCGGCTACGAATCAGGCGCACGGCTCTTCCACCGGAACCGACGGCGGCTACCAGTTTTCGATGCTCCCTCCCGGCGAGTATGAGGTTCGATTCGCGGCTCAGGGCTTCAAGACCTCGCGCATGGCTTCGGTGACCGTGAACATCTCGGAGGCCACCACACTGGACGCCACGTTGGAGAGCGGCGAACCGGCCGAAGAGATCGCGTGCCAGTGCCGGACCGGCAGTGAAACCTCCTCCAACGGGACTGTGGTCGATGCCAAGACGCTCACGGCGGTCCCGCTCACCACGCGCAACTTCACCCAGGTTCTCTCCATGACCTCGGGTTCGGCCGCCGACGTCAACAACGCAGGCACGCTGGGACGCGGGACGCGCGGCATCAACGTCAACGGCAACACCAATGCGGGCGCCTACACGCTGGACGGCGCCAGCGCGCCCAGTGCGGTGCCCAACCCCGATACCATTTCGGAGCTGAAGATCCAGCCCTCCCAGTACGACTCCGCCTATGGCGCACAGGTGCCGACCACGGCGCTGATCACCAAGAGCGGCGAGAAGGATTTCCACGGCGACGTCTGGGAGTTTGTACGCAACGACATCTTCAACGCGAACAGCTTCTTCCGCAACTCCACGGGCCAGTCGAAGCCCAACCTTAAACAGAACCAATACGGCGCCACGCTCGGTGGACCCATCCTCCGCAACAAGCTGTTCTTCTTCAGCTCCTTTCAGGGAACCCGCCAGGTGAACGGCCTGGATACGACATCCACTTCGAACCCGATCCTGCCGCCACTCACCAGCGACCGTTCGGCCGCGGGCCTGGCCGCGCAGTTCTGTCCCGCCAACCACATGCTGGGCGGCGTGCCCGATCCGCGCTACCTGACCTACGCCGGCGGGAAGCAGTTGGATTGTCACAACCAGAACTCAGCGACGACCGCGCCGATCAACCCGGTCGCGCTGCAACTGTTGCAGGCCAAAGGCTCCAACGGCTCGTACCTGATTCCCGTACCCCAGACGATTCTCACGACGGGTGCGAACGCCGGCCTCGGCTTCTCTTCCTACAGCCTGCCCTCGACCTACAACGAGAATCAATATCTGTTGAACGCCGACTACATCCTTTCGCCCAGGCACACGCTTTCCGAGCGTGGCTACATCGCCACGATCGATCAGTTCCGCACGTTCGGCTCGCCCTCGGGCTACCCCGGCACGGCAATACTCCCCGGTGACGGCACGCCCCAGGCGCTGCAGGCCAGGGACTACGTGACCAGCCTGAACCTCACGTCTTCCTTTACGAAAAACGTCGTCAACGAGGCGCGCATGAGCTTCACACGCTCACTGCAAAACGCCGAGGGCGTTAACACTCCGCCGGCCACGTCGTTGGGCATGACTCCGGCGACACGCTTCTTCAACCGGCCGCCCGAGACGACCGTGCTCGGACCGTTGGGCAGCTTCCGGCTGTTCGGGAATACCGGCAACGATTTCGCATCGAACAACAAATACTACTCGTGGGCGGACAACCTCTCCTGGGTCCACGGCAGGCAGACCATCCGCACCGGCGCGGTCTTCCAGTCGCAGTTCAATTTCCGCGACGACACCGGCGCGGCGCGCGGCAAGGCCACATTCGAGACCTTCAGCGACTTTCTGCTGGGCCTGAACGCGACGGGCAATCTGAGCCCGTCGGGACGCAGCAACATCCAGTGGATTCAGGCCTCGGAGGGCATCGGACCGAACGGCGAGACCCAGTCCAAGTACCGTGCCTACAGCGGCGGCGGCTTCGTGCAGGACGACGTAAAGGTGAGCTCGAGGCTGACGCTCAATCTGGGCCTGCGCTGGGAGTATCTCGGACCCGCCCAGGACGCGGAAGGCGCCATCGGCAACACCTGGCCGGTGCTGCTGCAGAAAATGCCGATCCCGCCGGCCACGGGCACTTTCCTCGGCGAGACCGTCGCGGCGAACTACAATCCCAACCTCATCAACCCGTACACCGGCCAGCCATTCGGTCCGCCGCCCGCCGGCGTCCTTGTGCGCTCCACGAAGAGCTATTACGCGAATAACACGCCGCTGGACGCCTTCGCGCCGCGCTTCGGCTTCGCCTGGCATCCGGCCGGCGTCGATGAACGCCTGGTGGTTCGCGGCGGCTACGGCTGGTTCTACCAGACCCCTTCGTACAACGGCTCCTCCTCCGACACGCCGTTCGCACAGGGCTTCTCCAACTCGGACTCCAGCAACAATCTGTCGAGCTTCCAGCAACCATTTCCCACCACGACGCTGGGCTTCGCCACCCGGACCGCCGATTCTCAGCTTTCCGATCGCGTGGTCGGCCCGGATTACAGGATCCCGCGCCTGCAGCAGTGGAACGTAGGTACACAGTTCGGCCTGACCCGGACTCTGTCGCTCGACACCAGCTACGTCGGCTCGCGCGGCGACCGCCTGCTGCTCACGCGAGGTCTCAACCAGCCGCTGCTGGCTAGCGCGGCGACGCCGGTCAACTGCGGCTACGACGGCGTGGCGTCCGACTGCATCACGACGAACACCGCGGCGAATGCCTCGCTGCGCGTGCCGATTCTGGGCGAGGTACCAACAGCGCTGGCGGACAGCACGTTCTCCGGCGCATCCACCTACAACAGCCTGCAGGCCACCCTGCGCAAACAGGTCTCGCACGCTCTGACCTTCCAGACCGCGTACACCTTCTCGCGGGCGGCGACGAACACGGCCATCTACAACGATCTGAATAATCTCTCGCTGGACTGGGCGCGGGCCTCGTTCGATCGCACGCACCGCATCACCACGAATTTCAACTATCAACTGCCCTCGCCGGCGAGAACGGCCTGGCTCACCGATGCGTTGTTCAAGGGCTGGTCGCTCTCCGGCCTGATCATCGTGCAGAGCGGATTGCCGATGACGCTCACCGATCCCAATGGCGGCGGCGTCTACGGCCATGCGGCCACGTCTACCGTCACGCTGTGTCCTGGCGCGTCCTATGCCCGCCTGGTGACGCCGGGCAGCAACAGCGCGCGTCTGAACAACTGGATCGACACCTCGGCGCTGTGCTCCCCGGCCGCCGCCGGAATCGACGGTTCGACAGCCTATGGCACCGCGGGCCAAAGCATCATGAACGGTCCGGGCCAAGTGAACACGGACTTCTCATTGGGTAAGACGACTAAGGTGGGCGGCATTCGCGAGGACGCCATGCTGGCGTTCCGCGTGGAGTTCTACAACGCCTTGAACCATCCGCAGTTTGCCAACCCGGGAACGACGGTGGGCACGGCGACGCTGGGCGTGATCACGCAGACTTCGGTCGCACCCCGGTTGATCCAGGTTGCCTTAAAGTATCTCTTCTGAACTAACGCCAATCCTGTTCACTGAATGATCCCGATCCATCCGCGCGGCGCTTGCCCAGACGATTCGTGGGCCGCGAAGATCGCCGCTCATCTTGCGCTTCACCTCGCAGAAGCTGGCGCGGCTCGCGTTGGAGACGACGCGTTCCTGGAGGATCTCGCGCGGGACCACCACGGGCAGATCGTTCTTTTGCTGAACGGGGAATAGCCGCGTAGCGGGCCCTGCACCGCTGGACCACGCGCACCGAATACCGGAAGGAGAGCCGGCCGCGATCTTCATCGGCCCTCGGCGCGGCTTCATGCATCACCCCGGGGATGGTGAAGATTCTATCCGTTAATCCGGCGATTGGCGCCCGTCAGCACCGTCTCCTGCCGCAAGCGGGCGAGTTCACGCCGCGCCACCCCAGCCCAATAGCCCGAGGGCTCAATGTGCAGGTAGATACGCCAGTGCCGCAGGGCGCTCAGCGGATCGTGCACGGACTGATAGAGCAGCGCGAGGTTGTAGTGCGCATCGGCGTAAGAGGGATCGAGTTCCAGCGCTTTCCTGTACTGCGTGATGGCCTCGCTCGGGCGGCCCGTTTCGTCGAACAGGTTGCCGAGATTGTAATGGGCCAGGGCGTAGCCGGGACGCGACGCGAGCGCTTTCCCGTAGCACTCTTCGGCTTCGGCCCAGTGGTGCTGGTTGTAGTGAACGGTCCCCAGATTCAGCCACGCTCCGGCCAACTCCGGATCGAGTTCGACCGCATGACCATATGCCGCGAGCACATCCGGCGTCCGCTCACCCTGCTGCTCCATTGCCACCCCCTTCTCGAACCAGGACTGCGCCTGGCGTTTTGTGGCCTCCGCGGCGAGCGCGGCGGCCTGGGCGGCCGGCGCGGACGGGAACTCGAGCAACCGGCGCAAGGTCTCCCGGTCGAAGTCGAGCAGAAGTTGCCCGGTCATGGGCTCCATCTTCCGCCCTTCGACCTGTACCGAGACGCGCTTGCCGTCACAGAATATCTTCAATTCGGCAAGTGGATCGCGGACGTTCGAAAGACGTGCGCGAAGCGTATCCACGATGCGGCGGATGCGCTCCGGGCGAACCCGGTTCCTACGCAACTGGGAGAGCGACTTCAGAGCGACCAGGTCGTGAAAATGGTAGTGCGTAGCACGGGCGACAAAGCCATGCCGCTCCCACGTACTGAGGATCGTATTGGAGATCCGGAGCAGCCGGCAGACCTCTTCCCGCGTGTACTCGCGGGCTGGAGATGGTTCAATCACTCCCGCGATTCTAACACGCACGCAGCGCTGCGCCGCTCCCAGTTGACAGCTCATTTTAGGGGTACGATACTAAAGACAGATGCAACTGAGTTTCAAGAAGACGTCCAGCGGGAGCAAGCCCAGGACTCTCGCGGAGCTTGGCAGCGGCGAAGCTGCGACGTTGGTCCATCTGGATCTTCCCAACGATTTTGCTAACCGGTTGATGGAATTGGGCTTCTTGCCCGGCGGACCGGTTTGTGCGGCGTTTAGCGCCCCCGGCGGAGACCCCCGTGTTTTCCGCGTCGAGGGCGCCGAAGTTGCGCTGCGTCGTGAAACTGCGTTGCGTATCCAGATTTCCCCGGCCGCCAGCGCGGCGTAATGAAAGAAGTTCATGAGCTCCTGCCACGGCGACGGAGACGGACATAAATCCGTCTCGACTGCGACGGTCGAAGGACCTGCGCCTGTCGGCCAGCGTCTGATCGCGCTCGTCGGACCGCCGAATGCCGGGAAATCCACTCTTTTTAATCGCTTAACCGGCCTGCGGCAGCGCGTGGCAAACTTCCCTGGCGTCACTGTCGAACACCGCCTCGGCAAGGCCCAGGTGGAGGGTCACTACGACGTGGAACTCGTGGACCTGCCGGGTATCTACAGCCTGTCTCCGCGATCGGAAGATGAGCGCGTATCTTTTGATGTCTTGACCGGGAAGATGGACGGGCTCCGGAAACCCGACGCGATCCTCCTCATCCTCGATTCGACAAATCTGAGCCGCCACCTGACTCTGGCCGCGCCGATTCTCTCCCTCGGCCTGCCCACGTTGATTCTCCTGAACATGGCTGACGACCTGCGGGCGCGCGACGGACACGTCGACGTTAACGCGCTGTCCAAGAGTCTGGGGGCTCCGGTGGCCCTCATCAGCGCCTCGAAGGGCGAAGGGATCGAAGCCGTCGAGCGCTTTCTGACCCGCGGGATTGCCGTGCCCAAGCCGATCCAACTGCCGGTGCTCCAGGACGTGCCCCACTGCCGGCAGTGGGCGCGCGGCATGTCCGAGAGCGCGGGATACCGCCATCCCGCCCCGCCGGAGCTGAGCCGCAAGCTGGACGGTGTATTCCTGCACCCGCTGTGGGGACCGGTGATTTTCGTGATCGTGGTCGGCGCGGTGTTCCAGACCATCTTCACGGGCGCGAAGCCGCTGATGGACGGCGTGCAGTCTCTGGTGGCGATGTCCGGCGCCTGGGTCGGCGGATTACTGGGCCCGGGTTTGCTGAAGTCGCTGATCATCGACGGACTGTGGAGCGGCGTGGGCAGCGTGCTGGTCTTCCTGCCGCAGATTCTGCTGCTGTTCCTGTTTATCGGCATTCTGGAAGACTCGGGTTACCTGGCGCGGGCGGCGCTGATCGCGGATCGCACCATGGCGCGCGTGGGATTGCAGGGCAAAAGCTTCATTCCGCTGCTCTCCGCTTACGCCTGCGCGGTTCCGGCGATCATGGCCACGCGCACGATTGAGAACAAGCGCGACCGCATCGCCACCATCCTGATCGCACCGTTCATGACCTGCTCGGCGCGCCTGCCCGTCTACACGCTGATCATCGCCGCCTTCATCCCCGAGCGGCCTTTTATCGGACCGTTTCTCGGCACCCGGGCGGCTGCGATGATGGGGCTGTACGTCCTGGGATTCGTCGCCGCCGTGGCTACGGCGCGGCTTCTAAAATCGTCGATTCTGAAGAGCGAGCGAACGCCCTTCGTGCTGGAGATGCCGGCCTACCGGCGTCCGACGCTGCGGTCGCTCGGACTGCGCATCTCCGACCGGGCGCAAGTATTTTTGAAGCGCGCGGGCACCGTGATTCTGGGCGTGTCCTTCGTGCTCTGGCTGCTCGCCAGTGTGCCGCTGATCAACGGCCATACGCCGCCGATCGAGCAGAGTCTGGCCGGGACGCTGGGACGCACCATCGAGCCAGCCATCCGGCCGCTGGGCTTCAACTGGAAAATCGGCATCGGACTCATCAGTTCGCTGGCCGCGCGCGAAGTGATCGTCGGAACTTTGGGTACGATCTATGGCATGGAGCCGGGCAAAGACCAGGTTGGATTGCAGCAAGCCTTGCAACACGACCTGTCGCCCGCCGGCGCCGTCTCCCTGCTCGTCTTCTTCGCCTTCGCCATGCAGTGTATGTCCACGCTGGCCGTGGTGCGCCGCGAGACGGGCAGTTGGAAGTGGCCCGCGATCCAATTCACGTACATGGGCGCGCTAGCCTACGTGAGTTCGTTCATCGTCTATCACGTGCTGCGTTGAGCGGCCGTTCGCCGCGCTCGCCGCGCACACGGACGAGCGAAAATCCCTTCCGAGGCGTGACAATAAGACTATGCGGAACGTCGTCATCATCGGGTCGGGCTGCGCCGGGAACACTGCGGCCATTTACACCGCGCGAGCGGGGCTGAAGCCGTTAGTGATCGTGGGGCATGAGCCGGGCGGCCAGCTCTCGATTACCACGGAGGTCGAGAATTTTCCGGGCTTCCCCGAAGGCATTCTCGGGCCGCAGCTCGTCGAGAACATGAAGCAGCAGGCCGAACGTTTCGGCGCCGAATTCATGAGCGGACTGGTGGAAGAGGCCGACCTGTCGAAGCGTCCGTTCCGGCTCCGCATCGAAGAGAACTGGATCGAGACCCGCACGCTGATCATCGCCTCCGGCGCGTCGGCGCGCTGGCTGGGTCTGCCCCATGAGCAGCAGTTGATCGGCCACGGCGTGAGTTCCTGCGCCACCTGCGACGGTTTCTTTTACAAGGGCAAGAAGATCATCGTGATCGGCGGCGGCGATACGGCCATGGAAGAGGCCAACTTTCTCACGCGCTTCGGACAGGTGGTCACCATCGTCCACCGCCGCGACGAGTTCCGCGCGTCGAAGATCATGCTGGAGCGGGCGAAGAACAACCCCAAGATCCGCTTCCTCACGAGCACGGTGGTGGAGGATGTTCTCGACTGTGAGAAGGGTTTCGTGACGGGCGCGAAGCTGAAGAACGTCAAGACCGGCAAAGAGTGGATCGAGGAGGTGGACGGTTTCTTCCTCGCCATTGGCCACATCCCCAACACCAAGCCGTTCGTGGGGCAACTCGATCTCGATGCCGACGGCTACATCGTGAGCCACGGCGGCGCGAAGACCAATATTGAAGGCGTGTTCCATGCCGGCGACGTCGAGGACCGCATGTACAAGCAGGCCATCACCGCGGCCGGCGCGGGCTGCAAGGCCGCTATCGAGGCCGAGAAGTTCCTGGAAGCCGAGGGGCACTGAGCCGGCTGGGTGAAAGAGCCGTTCGGCCTGTGGAAAATGGTGGCGCGAGTGCCGCCACGGCACGCTGAAGCCTACGCCACAACGCCCGCTACTTCCGTGGCTCGCTCGAAGGCGGCACCAGACCTTTGAGCCGCATGTAGGTGACCATGTTGCCGTAATGCTCGTAGCCGTGGAACGAGAGCAGGAAGAGCCCGGTGACACGGGTGCGATTCTCACCCCAGATCTTGAGAACCTCGGTGGCGTTAGCGCCGGTCAGGTTCTCGAAGGCCGCGTCACAGAACGTGTTGGAGTTCTTCAGCTCGGCGATCAGGTCGGCCTTGGCGGTCTTCTCGGGTCCGGCCAGCGGGCCGGGCGCGCCCTTCACCATCGCGCACAGCTCCCGCTGCGAGAAGGCGATGTGCCCGATCAGTTGGCCGAAGGAACGTACCTCAGGAACAGGCTTGAACGCATAGTTCTCTTCCGGCATTTTCTCGGCGGCGCGCAGTACGAGCGTCCTGGTGAATCCCCACGCGTCGCGGGCGTCGGAAGTCAGCGGGTTGGCGGGCGCGGCCGGCGGAGTCTGGGCAACCAGGGGCAACGTCAGGAAAGCGATTGCAGGTAGGGAAATGGCAAGTCGAAAAGACAGCATGGCCGGATTATAGTCGTCTCGCCTACTTGGCGTGCGACTACCCGGTCCGGCTCTTCTCCGAGCAGGGATCCGGGCTGCCCCGTTTCCTGGTGACGCGACCGGAAGAAATTTTAACTCCAGACACATCTGCGGGTTGCCGTTGCCGCCGGGAACCGTGCTCCGTGGAAACCTTGACAGCCGCTCGTATAGTTGGGCTGCGAAGGCCGAATCAAAAAGAGTTTTTCGGTTTATCGTCGCGTCGCGGTAGGGACGGCCATCGCTGACCGCCCCCCGCACGGATCCGTACGAGCGGCATTACCGCATACGGCTCTTCCCTTGGATACGAGCGTCGAAGCGAACATTCGGATACGGATGCAAGGTGCGCGGCGCAGGAATCCACCGGTCAAAGATCGGGCTGATCACATTCCAGGTCACCCGCGACTTCTGACTCCGGCGGCGTAAGACGTAGCGCCACAGCCGGGCCAGCCGCCAGCGGAAACGCCCCAATTGCTGTAGATTGCCCGGCACGGCGTGATATTGGTAATAGCCCAACACCACCCGCTTCAACCACTTCCCGGTGGCCTCAACCGGCGCGTGCATCCGAGCGCGCAACTCCTGCTTGATCTGCTGGAGCTTGGCCCTCATCCGCTTGCCCGCCGTTTCCCGCCAGACCTGAAAATAGCCTTTCGAGTTCTCTCCGCAATAGTGCGTGAACCCCAGGAACGTGAACGTTTCGAGCTTGCCCTGGCCGCCCCGTTTCCGGTTGCGCCATGCTTCTCGCCCAAACGCTATCAGCCTCGTCTTTTCCGGATGAACCTCCAACTCGAACTTC
>Ga0315272_10000886_pt1 | contig 15238 bp, 8 predicted proteins | sample C3_middle_MG_FD_203918 | JGI IMG/M metagenome (GOLD analysis project Ga0315272, IMG submission 203918) | Sediment microbial communities from Yellowstone Lake, YNP, Wyoming, USA - C3_middle | ecosystem: Environmental > Aquatic > Freshwater > Lake > Sediment | place: USA: Wyoming | collected...
CAACGTCTGCCGGATCATCAGACATCCCTTGCGATGCGCATTCACGCCTTCTCCCACCCAACTGACCTTGGACTCAATTGCAAAATCCCCATCCATTTTCTTCCACACAAAATGGAACGCGTCGTTGGTGAACCACATATTTTCGCCACCACCTCCCACCAGGTAACTGCGGCTGTCGGGATGATATTCGGCAAAACCCGGTTTGCGGTTGTCTCCAATGTCCTTTTGCCCTTCAAAAATGCCAGGTGCGGTTGATTGCGCTTGAGCCTGGCTGGCGAAACAGCACAGACCTACACACGAAAGCCTGGCGATCCAGAAAGCGAGTGGGTTCATATTGGCGGACATTTTGATTCAACGCGCGAAACGATGCAAGCCGGCTTTCAGCAGCTCTCAAGTTACTGGTCAATTACGGCTGGGAAGTCGGGTCCCAGCCTGCGGAGCAAACCTCCCCATCCGCAATTTTCAACCGCAATGGCGTCAGACTGGCGCCAGCGCAGGGACCCCGCAGGCACAGTCCGGTAAGCGGATCGAAAATCGCACCGTGATGATGACACACAAGATGCCTCCCTTCGGCGTCAAAAAACCGCTCCTCTTCATAATCCAATGGCAAAGACAAATGTCGGCACCTGTTCTCATACGCCCTCACCCGCCCCTCAAAAGCAATGGCGAATCCTTCTTTCTCCACGCCCTCTTGAACAAATATTAAACGCATGGCCCGCCGCGATTTTAGTTCATCCAACTTCAACAAAAACGGCTTTGACATATGGCTTCGATTATTTTCATTTTCTCATCCAAATCAACATTTACTGGAAATCATTAAAATTCGTCCTATGGTATGATTACGAACAAGGCAGGCTCGCGTTGCGGGCTTGCGGAAAGGATGCGCATATGGAATCGGACATGCCCAATTCAACTCCGGCGCGGGAGATTTCGGGGGGACAAAAGCCGTCAGAGGTTCGTCAGACCGTTTGCGTCAGGAAGATCCTGGCACCGCTCGATTTTTCGAAATCTTCCGATAAAGCGCTGAAGTATGCGTCCGCCCTTGCCGCCCAGTTTCAAGCGGCGCTGATTCTGGTTCACGTCGTCGAGTTCTCGTTTGTCGGCTCCGAATTTGGGGCGGTTGAACTCTCCCAAATCGAAGGGGACATGCGAGAGAACGCCCGAAAACAATTGGAGGCGCTTGTCCAGAAACTGGTGGATCCGCGCTTGGAAACCAAAACCATCATCGCCTGCGGGCGGCCCAGCATTGAGATCATCGAAACAGCCACGGATGAGTCAGCCGACCTGATCGTCATTGCAACTCACGGACACTCAAGCCTCGCTCATGTGATCCTGGGCAGCACCGTCGAACGCGTCGTTCGTCACGCGTCCTGTCCAGTCCTCGTGGTGCGCGATGAGGAGCGCGAATTTATCGCACTCGATAAGTAGCACGCCGCCAGGTTCTACCGCGCCGGATGCGGCGCGGATGCCGCGATGAGCTCCTTTAATTTGTCCGTGGCCCGGCCGGTATCGATCATATCCGCCGCAAGCGTCCAGCCTTCGGAGATCGAGCGCGCTCTCCCTGCCACAAACAGGGCCGCCCCTGCGTTCAGCAGCACGGCTTCCCGTTTCGGCCCCCGATCCCGGCCTCCCAGCACCCGCCGGACAATTTCAGCGTTCATATCACGATCGCCACCGGCCAAATCGCCAATGCCCATGGGCTGGCTGCATAAATGTTCAAATCGGTTGGTCGTCAGATTGAAGCCCCGTTCCTGATAAAATTCCGCCATCGTGTTTTCCCCAAAGGGCGAGATTTCGTCCATGAAACCAGCGCCGGCTTCCCCACTGACCACCATGGCCCTGCGGACTCCAAGTTCCCGCAACACCATGGCCAAAGGCTCGCACCACCGGGGCGAAGGCACACCGATGATCTGACAGGTGGGCCGCGCGGGATTCAGCAGAGGCCCAAGAATGTTGAACACCGTCCTTTGACCGCGTTGGGCGCAGAGTTTGCGCGCCGGCGCAATGCCTTTGAACGCTGGATGATACCGGGGCGCAAAGAAAAATGCGAATTGGTGTTCTCGCAACCATTGCGCCGCCTCCGCCGGGCTTAATTCGGTGCGAATGCCCAGCGCTTCCAGAACATCGGCGCTGCCCGATTGAGACGTCACCGCGCGATTCCCATGCTTGGCCACCGCGATTCCACCGGCTGCAACAATCAACGCCACCGTGGTGGAAATATTAAACGTATTGAGCCGGTCCCCACCCGTTCCACACACATCCATGATTTCACCATTGCGAGTCGCCGCATCCAACGGCGGCTCTATGGACATATTCCTCAATGCCCTGGCAAATGCGGCGATTTCTCCCGTGGTCTCTCCCTTGCCGGCCAATGCGATTAAAAAGTCGGCCTTGGGTTCAACAGGCAACTTCTCCTGAATCAACTCCTGAACCGCCAGGACAACCTGATCAGTGGTCAGCTCCCGCCCGGATGACACGATTTGCGTTAATGTCTCGATCACAAAACCATTACTAGGACAATGACCCGGTCCTGAAAAGATCGATTTGTATGAATCGGGCCATTTGTGTCGCTTGAAGTGGCGCGCCGCCAATGATTTTTGTTAAAATCGGGACTCGCATGGAATTTCTGGAAATCTTGCGCGCGAGTCGCCGACACGTTAAGAATCGGAGGAATGGATTGGGAATCCAAAAAAATGACCAACGTGCTTTCCACCGGAACTCCAGAGCTGCTCCGCAAGGCAGTGGCGCAGGCGGCGCAACTGCTCAAATCAGGTCAGGTCGTCGGCTTGCCCACAGAAACGGTGTATGGCCTTGCCGCAAACGCCTTGGATCCAGCGGCTGTGACCCATATTTTCGAGGTTAAGGGCCGTCCCGCCCACAATCCGATCATCGTCCATGTGTCCAGCCTGGAAATGGCCCGGCAATGCGTCGCAGCCTGGCCTGCGTTGGCTGAAAAAATGGCCGCCGCTTTTTGGCCGGGACCGTTGACCCTGGTTTTATCCAAAACAGCCCTCATACCTGACATCGTCACCGCGCGGGGTCCAACAGTCGGAATACGTTGGTCAAGCCACCCCGTCATGCAGGCCGTCATTCAAGCCTGCGGCTTTCCACTGGCAGCGCCCAGCGCCAACACCTCAAACCGCGTTTCCCCCACCACAGCGGGGCATGTATGGGAAGACTTGGGCGACAAAATTCCACTCCTCCTCGATGGAGGCCCCTGCCAGATCGGCATTGAATCAACAGTCCTGGACCTGTCCCAATCCCCGCCGCGATTGTTGCGTCCGGGAATGATTCATGCCGAAGCCATCGCTGCGGTCACAGGCCCATTAAACCTCGACTCCAATCCAGGCTCCGCACAACTCCGCAGCCCCGGCATGTTAAAAAAACACTACGCGCCCAAGGCGAAGTTGATCGTGATACAATGGCGCGATGGACCGGAATTGGAAAAAATCATCGAAAGTTTCAAACCCACTTTCTCCAATATTCATTTGCTGACGATCAACACAGTCCCTCCGGGTATTCCTTTGGAACGGATGGGCGTCATGCCGCGCGAGCCCCTGGCCTTTGCCCGATGCCTTTATTCCGAACTCCATCACTGCGATACCCAAGGCGCGGACCTGATCCTTATGGAAGCGCCTCCCGAAACGCCTCCATGGCGGGCCATCCATGACCGGCTGGGACGCGCGGAGGCCTGAAATTTGAGTCCGCCGCCCCAGGGCCGCTGTTTTGAGTCTTGCTGAAAACGAAATCGGGCTTTCCATTTTTCATGGGAATATTTAAATTGGACGGGATAATTTCAAAATAAAAACGAATGAAAACAGCTTTAATTGAAAATTTGTCGGCTATTGCGAATCAGTTGCGGATCCATTCGATTGCGGCCACCACCGCGGCGGGAAGCGGCCATCCCACATCGTGCTGCTCGGCGGCGGATATTGTGGCGGCCCTTTTTTTCGGGCACATGCGCTACGACCCCAAAAATCCCCACTTTTACAACAACGACCGCTTTATCCTTTCCAAGGGTCACGCGGCGCCCCTGCTCTATGCGGCTTGGGCTGAAGCGGGTTTGTTCCCGGCGTCTGAACTTCTCAAACTCCGCGTTTTAGGCAATGACCTCGAAGGACATCCAACCCCCCGGCTTTCATTTGCGGATGTCGCCACAGGATCGTTGGGCCAGGGTTTGGGCGTGGGTGTCGGCATGGCCCTTTGCGCCCGGCTCGATCAACTCGATTACCGCACCTACGTCTTGATGGGGGACGGCGAATGCGCCGAAGGCAGCGTTTGGGAAGCCGCCTCTCTGGCGGGTGTCTATAAATTAAGTAATTTGGTGGCCATCGTCGATGTCAACCGCCTGGGCCAAAGCCAGGCCACCGCGTTTGGTCATGACCTCAAAGTCTATGCCGACCGTTTCAAAGCCTTCGGCTGGCGTGTCAAGATCGTGGACGGCCAGAACATGGAGGAAATTGTGAAGGCCCTGGCGGCCGCCAAAAAGGGCGACCAACCCCTGGCCATCATCGCAAAGACCCTCAAGGGCGCTGGAATTTCCTTCATCCAGGATAAAGATGGATGGCATGGAAAGGCCCTGTCCAAAGACGAAGCCGCCAAAGCGATCGCGGAATTACAGCCGAAGGCGAAAACCGCTTTGGGCGTTCCCATCGCCAAACCCAGCCAATTGGAGGCTCCCAAAAACGAGTTTTCAACCCAATATCCTCCGCTCAATTACAAACTGGGCGATAAGTTCGCCACGCGGGAAGCCTATGGATTTGCCCTGGCCCGTATTGGCGGGGCGGATGCGCGCATCGTCGCCCTGGACGGAGATACAAAAAATTCGACCTTCGCCGACAAATTCATGAAGAAATTTCCGGCGCGGTTCACGGAGTGCTTCATCGCCGAGCAAAACATGGTCGGCGTGGCCACTGGTTTTTCCACCCGTGGCAAAACCCCGTTCGTCTCCACCTTCGCCGCGTTCTTTGCCCGCGCTTTCGATCAAATTCGCATGGCGGGCATTTCGTTGGCGAACATCAAGTTGGTCGGCTCCCATGTGGGCGTCAGCATCGGTGAAGACGGTGGCTCCCAGATGGGTCTCGAGGATATGGCCATCATGCGCACGGTTGCGGGCAGCACGGTCCTTTACCCCAGCGACGCCGTATGCGCTGAAAAACTGGTCGAACAGATGGCGCAGCACAGGGGCATTTGTTTTCTGCGCACCAGCCGCCCCAAAACCCCCGTCATTTATAACAACGACGAAACCTTCCCCATTGGGGGCGCGAAAGTGCTCAAGCAAAAAACGGGCGATAAGATTACTGTGGTTGGCGCGGGTGTGACCCTCTTTGAAGCGTTGAAGGCCGCGGAAATCCTCGCCAAAGAGGGCATTGGCATCACCGTCATTGACGCTTATTCCATCAAACCGATCGGCGCGGATGTCATTCGTGCCGCCGCTCAAAAAACCGGCAATCTGGTATTAACCGTCGAGGATCACTATCCCGAGGGCGGTTTGGGCGACGCTGTGTCAGGTTCCCTGAGCAAGGACGGGATCAAAGTGCATAAGCTGGCGGTTTTTGAACTGCCCCGATCCGGGAAACCCGAAGAGTTGATGGCCAAATACGGCATTGATGCGGCGGCAATCGTTCAGAAGGTCAAATCGTTTTAATTTGGCCGATCGTCATTGGTAACATTTGATAAGCCGGTGGAATTAGCCTTCCATCGGCTTTTTTCTGAACTTAAGCCTATTTGACAGGCGTCCATCCTCTGCCCGGCGCAAACTCCTGGCTACCCGAGGGACTCGAACATCCAACGACCAGCAGCGTTACCGCGAGCAAACACAGCATGATAATTTTTGTCATGGCAAATGGACTAAACCAATTTTATAGTATTGGCAAGCGAGCAGGCGCCATGGCTAAAATATTCCAATCCCTGAAGGGGCAGATGCTGCTGGACAGCGGCATGCTGCGTGGTTCTTTTTTTCATCGGAGCGTCGTCCTGATCTGTCAGCACGATGCCGATGGGGCCTTTGGATTGGTAATTGGTCGTGAGAGCGGAACAAAAGTCGGCGATGCGCTGCCCTCCAATCTCCCAAGCTCGCTCCAAAATCAACCCTTGTTCCTTGGAGGTCCCGTGCAACCTTCCGCTCTAAGCTATCTGATTGCGGGAGAGTCGCTTAAAGATGCAAACGTGCTCCAAAACCTGGAATTGGGCCATTCCCTGGATACCTTGGTTGAGATTGCGGAGTTCCAGGCTGTATCAACACAAATTCGAGTCTTTGCGGGTTATTCAGGCTGGGGCGGCGGGCAATTGGAAGCGGAAATGAAACGCGACGCCTGGCTCTGCCATCCCGCATCGCTGGATTGGATTTTTCACGAGGACCCCGCCCATATCTGGCAACTGATCATGCGCCAAAAGGGCTGGCGCCAACGCCTTATCGCAGAAAGTCCGGAAGACCTTTCCTGGAATTAAACCGCCCCGCGCAAAACCGTTGCCGCGCTCGACGTTCCCAGGCGGTTGGCGCCCGCCTCAATCAAGGCCAGGGCTGTTCTGGTGTCCCGGATTCCACCTGCCGCCTTGATACCAAATTCGGGACCCACTGCGGCACGAATTAACTGAATGTCCTCCACCGTCGCGCCGCGGCCCGCATAACCCGTCGATGTCTTCACAAAATGCGCGCCCGAATCAAGAACCAACCTGCACGCCCGACCAATCTCCTCGGAGGTCAAAAGTGCGGTTTCAATAACGATTTTGACTGTTCTTTCATCCGCCGCCTCAACAAGATCGCGTAATTCGCAAAATACGGCCTTGTCCTTGCCTTCCTTAAACCAGCCGACATTCATCACGGCATCGATCTCACCCGCCCCATTATCGATGGCCGTCTCGGTTTCATACCTTTTGACATCCCTATCCATGCCCCCCAATGGAAAACCGACCACGGTAACGACCTTCACATCGCTATCATCCAGTAAATGAACAGCTTCCACGACGCGCGAACCTTGAACGCATACGCCGCCAAAACCATATTCACGCGCTTCCATGCATAAACGCTCCACATCCGCGTGTGTCGCCTCCGGCCGCAACAAGGTGGACTCGATATGTCGAGCCAACATTTCAGGTTTCAAATTTAATACCATAAGACGCTCAAATATTAAACAGGACGGTTCCCCGAATAAAACAAAAACGTTCAGGTCGCGATACCGCGCGTATCAACCGCCGATTTTAGGGAGTTTTATGAATAACCCGGCCTTTTTTTCGGTCAAAAACAACAAAGTCGCGAATGATGGTGTCTGATAATTCGGGGTCCATGTGGAAAATCGTCGGGATTCTCCATAAGTCCTTGGGTTGTCATTATTTGGGCGTCTGCATTGACAGCGGCGCTGATAAATGCCATCAATCGCGGGTTATCCTATACCAAAAACTGAATATTCAGAACGCCATGAGTAATAGAACTGATGTTTCGCGCCGCCATTTCTTAAAAGCGGCCTCAACAGCCGCGTTTGCCGCGCCGTTAATTTTGCCTTCTCATTTATGGGCTGCGGAAGCCGAGAGCAAAGCCAACGATAAGATCGTATTTGGCTTCATCGGCACAGGCACACAAGGACGCCACCTGCTTAACAGCTTTTTGCCCCATCCCGGTGTGCAAGTCGTTGCCGTATGCGATGTGGATGAAAAACGCCGCCTGTTTCACCAGAAAAAAGTAAACGATTTCTACTCCGCCAAATCCGGCAAGGAATACAGTGGTTGCGCCGTTTATTCTGATTTCCGCGACGTGCTCGCCCGCAAGGATATTGATGCGGTGGTCATTGCCGCACCCGATCATTGGCATGGCATTCTTGCCGTTGCCGCGGCCAACGCCGGCAAGGATATTTACTGCGAAAAACCGCTCTCTCTGAATATCGCCGAGGGGCGCGCCATGGTAAGTGCCGCGCGGAAGAATAACCGTGTCTTCCAGACCGGTTCGATGCAGCGCAGCAGCAGCGAATTCCACAAAGCCTGTGAACTGGTCCGCAATGGACGCATCGGCAAAATCAAGCAGGTGATTGTGGACGTCGGCCCCTCCTCCAAGTGGTGCGATCTGCCCGAGGAAACCATGGAACCCGGTTTGAATTGGGACATGTGGCTCGGTCCTTCGCCCATGCGCGGCTATAATTCCATTCTCAGCCCTCGCGGCGTCCATCAGCATTTCCCCGATTGGCGCAATTATCGCGAGTATTCGGGCGGCATGATGACCGATTGGGGTGCGCATCATTTTGACATCGCACAATGGGGGTTGGGCATGGACAACAGTGGTCCGGTGGAGATTATTCCTCCCGAAGACCCCAAGGCCACCAAAGGTCTGCGCTACATTTACGCCAATGGCGTGGAAATGATCCATGGTAATGGAAACGGGGTGACGTTCATCGGTGAGAACGGAACAATCCAGGTCAATCGCGGCTTCTTCAAGGCGACACCTGTCGAAATTGAGAAGGAACCACTGGGCGACAATCCGATCAAACTCTACAAGAGCACCAATCATTACGACGACTTTGTCAAAGCCATCCGTTCACGCCAAAAACCGATTTGCGACGTGGAAATCGGTTGCCGCTCGGTCACTGTGTGCCATTTGGGCAACCTCGCCTATTGGAATCATCGCAAACTGAAGTGGGATCCTGAAAAGGAACAATTCATCGGTGATGCCGAAGCCAACACCTGGCTGGGCCGGAAAAACCGCACGCCTTGGGACAAGGCCATCTAAGCCGGTTTAAAAAACTCAATTATCAAGAGGCTCCCCCTTCAAAAGAGGCGCCTCTTTTTTATGCCTGTCCGGCGGAAACACTCCGTTTCGACGTTCCGAAAAGCAGCTTTATCATCAGCCACAGAACCAGAAACGCTCCCGTCATGAGAATGGCTTTTCCGATGAATCCACCGGCACCCAATTTCACCGCGACAAGATGAATGGTCATGGGCTTGCCGGTTTCCGTTTGAAGCACCTGCGAGAACTCGAAACGCGCCCCTCGAATCGGCAGATTCACCCGTAGCGGTTGAAATTGTGCCACGGTCACTTCCTGTGCCTGCTGCAGCTTGCCCCATTGCTGCTCCGCCACGGTCGCATCATTATAGAAGAACATGGCACTTTTTGATGCGTTGGCATTCTGTGCGCCTTTTGCCTGATCCGCATCCATAATGACACCATTGGCCGCGCTGAAGGTGTTCTGACGCGCCAGCAAATTGCTGCTTTGAACCCGGCGCAAAGCCTTTTCCAACTGCTTGATTCCAGGTTCGGCAGTCACCGAGCCTTGCTGCCCGGATCTAACCTGGCGATAATTCTCCACAGCCTCCTTGATATTCCCTTCGGCCAGTTTCTCCTGGGCGGTCTGTAGATTGAGCTGAACCTCGGATTGAATGACTTCCTGTTTCTGGGTTTCCTGCCGTTTGTATTCATCAATGGAATACCGGGAATCAAAGGATGAAAGTGGCCTTGTGAACACTCTGTCCGGCACAACGACATTCATGCTGCCGCCAAACTCGGAATAGGAATAATTGGGCGGCAAATACAATTCCCAGCGAATGTTCTTCAAGGGAACATCGAACTTGGGGGAAACAAGGTCCAGCGATCCCCGTAATCCCGGAAATTTGTTTGTGTTCACATAGATTATTTCCACCGAGATCGTGGCCCGACTTCCTGCCGCGCTCCGCTCCACAGGCAGGAGTATCCGGCCCTCGCGCCGGCTGGGTTGGGCCGGCTGCCCGCCGACAAACGCGGACCAGACTTGGGCGCCGGCTGGCAATTCCATTTCCAAATGCTGGCGTCCATTATTCCGCAATGCCAGAACCATCTCCGTCATGGTTTGACCATCCTCGGCCACAACGGTCGCAAACCGGCCGCTATCGACCAGGGCCTGCAATACCGACACCTCCTCAAACCGTTTCACCTCAACCAGCAGTTTTGAACCGGGCCGCAAATATCGAAATGCCAAAACGGTGGCTCGATCCGGACGCCCCGCCCAATCCGGCAATTCGCGCGGGTCCGCTTTGAGCAGGTCCCCCATGCCTTGAGGCAAAACCTGCAAAGGCGGACGCGCCACAATCGCGAACATGCCCGTTTCACGCTCCGCTCCCACGGCGGATATTCCTTCAAATTCCATCGCGTTGGTCTGACCCGGGCGCGGCTGTTCCCAGGTAATCGTCAGGAAGTAAATCCCGCGTGTCCTGCCCTGAAATTCCACACGCCACTCTTCGCCATCCTGATCCCGCCGACGGATGTTGGCCCCCGTGATCTCGACATTTTTAAAGGCCTTTGGAATTCGCAACTTCAGCTCTTTGATGGGCGCGTTGGCTATCTCAAAACGTGCCATGGCGTGCCCATTCACAAGTGTGTCGTTGATGTTGAAGGTGTTGACGATCTCCGCCCGAACCCAGGGATCGACCTGTTCAGCCGTGACGACCAATTTCCAATCCGGCGTTTTTCCTGGCTGGGTGGCAATGCGCTTAAAGGCCAGCGTGCTGCCACTTAATGCCTGCGGCGCCGAATCAAGATTTCTGCCGTCGGTTTCCAGAGGTTCCTGAACCATTGCCGGCAACCCTGTCGCCGGTATCTCCGACAACCCCTCGAATAGCTCGGTTTTCAAGACAATCCCCAATTCCGGGGAAACAGACACAAATCCGGCCAATTTCGCCGTGTCCAATGGATGCACTCCCACAATATTGACATGCTTGGATGGCTCAGTCCCGGACTTGGTCAGGGTCATTCGCAACGTGCGGGCTCCCACGACTCTCTCGCCCAGATTCGCCTCGTAAATATCCGTTCCCGGAAGAACGCGCCCGTTGAGCGTCCCCTTGCTGTCGGCGATTTTTTCCACACGATAATCCTTTGGCAGCAAAAACCTCAGGGAAAACACGCCCGCCTTCTTAATCTGATAATCCACCTGCGCCTCGAGAAAAACTTGGTCGGATCCCACAGTGACACGATTATGCACAACAGCCTCAATCTCAGGTCGGATCACCTCAACGCCCACGGACAGGTTAAAATCGGGCTTCAGAAATCGGAATGCGCCCCCCAATCCCTCCACCTTGCGCCCGACGATCTTCTCAAATTCCGCACTATCCACCCGTTGAAGGGATGAGGCGTCGATGTTCAAGCCCAGCTCTTCGGCGCCCGCCAGCGCCACGATTCCCGTTTCACGCTGCACATCCATTGCGTGCGGCACGAGGACTTTCACCACAGTTGGCAATGGATCCAGGAGCTTCTCAGTCTCGAGGATTAAGCGCCAATTCGCGGAAATGCCCTTCAGCAATTCAACCACCGCGATCGATCCATCCCCATCTTCGTGCTGTTCCCAGGTGCGAACCATCTCGCCCTCCACTCGCACAAGTCGCTGACCGGCTGGCAGGCGCACCGAGGCGCGACGTAATTCGCCCTGTGTAATCTGGTAATCCAGCACAGACCGCACACCCACCACACTGTTCCCCAGAGTCACCAGGGAGGTGTTGTCACAAAAGATGGTGGCGGCAATCTCAGCGGCTCTCTTGACCCGGGGCGTCCATCGCAAATCGACCCCTGCTCCGGGACCGATAATCGTCTCCACATGGGTGGTGGATTCAAGATTGGTTCGCATGATTGAGATGGCTGTGGGTGCCTCGATCTCGACATCTGGTTCATCGATATTCAGCACCACCTGACTGTAAAGAGAGGGGGGGATTCCAAACGCAAGCTGTTTCCGGGTCACTTCTCCACCAATTTTCACCATCATTTTCAGGGTTAAACCGGCCGCGCTGGCACCACCCAGATCCGCACAAACCGAGGTTCCATCCCGCATCAATTGCACGGAAGGGGTGTCCGAGGAAAACTGTTGCACCGCGACCTCCGGGCCAAACAGGCGCACGAGAGTATTGGTGCGGAACGTTTGCACCCGGAACGTTGCCTCGAAGGCCGCCACCTGCCCCTTGACCTCGCCTTTGTAAATGGCCGAAGTGATCGAAACGGCATTGGACGTTGCAACTCCGGTTGTTTGCGCCGAAGCGCCCGCAGGCCAAAGCAGCAGGGCCAGCAATGCGATCATGGGCGGAACGGCATGGTCCGCTGAAGCAGGTTTTCGCCCCGGAATCTTCAAGACAATCCAGACCAGAACGAACAACACAAGCAAAGGCGCCGCGAGGATCAAACCAAAATGCAGAATCCTCCATGCGATCAATAAATGCGCCACCGCTCCGACGGAAAACACCACTCCCACCGTGAGCCAAAACGCATTGCGAACCGCCTTGCGCCACTCCACCCAGATCAAGGCGAGTCCCACCAAAAAGGCCAGTGTCTCAAGCATTCCACGCATGATTGCATACGCCGTGGCATCCATTCCACGCGCACGCACCGTGAGTGGCTCGCCCTCCACATTAAGAACCTTGGTAAACAAATAAGACCGCCCTTCACGCGGAATTTCAATGCGGATGGGGTTGATGCCGCTTTCCACCGCCTTGGCCATTGAAACCATCGCACGACCGGCGAATCCAGCAACAACACCACCTCCTCCAACTCCCATCTGCCCTGCGGTTTCCTTCTCTTCGTTAACCAGGCCAAAACGAGTTTGCCGCGTTTCGGACGCCAACGGGGGCGCAGCCGGAACCTGGCTCGGTACTTTTGCGGCAGAAACAGATGGCTGCTCCGCAGGGGTTTGAAAACTGTCTTGAGCACCATCCTTCTTTTTTTGCTCCAAACCCGCGGCTCCTCCATCCATGACATTTTTTCTATCCGCCAGGCTAAGCGTATCGACCGTGGACACCGGGCCATTGACATCCGTTCTGCCGACATCTCTCCTGCCGCTCAGAGCCGTTAGCTGCGGGCCTGAGGACTTGGCCTTGGAAAGCGCTGGCAGCAACATGAGTCCCAACAGAAACATTACGCCCAATAGCGCCAGTCCCCACACCAGCCCCCCGAAGCCTCGGCGTTTGAAAGCAATGATCATTACAAGGAATGGCAAAAACAGGCCGCCAAGTATGAGTATTCCAGACCCCATTTCCTTTTCCATCCGAACATAGTGTTCGAGAAACTGGCTCCACGCCTCATGCCATCCATAAACCGCCCCTTGGGCAATGGTCATCGTTCCGCCGAATCCGCCCAAATGACGTGAATTGGGCGCGTAAACCTGCCACTCCGCATACGTGTTCGGCACATCGGTGCGTGGAGCCTCCAGTAAAACCGTTTGCATTCGCATCGCTCCAGGGGCTCCCGTTTTTTGCGCGTACACCAGGTCCACGGCGAAGGTGGCATCCCGGTTATCCTGGCGCGGCAAGGGCACAAGCACCCAGTCCCCATCGCGTTCGGCCTTCACGGCGCGATCATTGACGAAGCTGGACCAGAATTGGGCGCCCTCCGGGAGTCGGAACCGCTGAAATTGTTTTTCATTATTTTTGACCATGAAAGAGGCCTGAGTGAGCATCTGGCCCGCCTCGGTCACCACCGTGGTCAATTGAGTGCGATCCGCCACGGCCTCCAGCATGCGCTCGGGCTCAAAACGCGCCACATCCAGGGTTAGATCGTAAGCTGCGCCGGTATATTGATAGGCCAGCATCACCGGGCGCATGATCAAGGCCCGATCCTCAGCAGCCAGTTCCATCTCATCGATCCGACGTAAAGGCTCCGATACCGGCCTGGCATCGAGCCGCAACCCTGAGGAACTGGTCAACGCAAGACTCCCCGTTTCCCGTTCGACACCCACGGCGTGAACGCCGCCCACGGTGAGCACCGCGCCCTTGGGATCAAAAGGAAAATCGTAAGTAATAACCAGTGTATAGCCGCCCCAGGCCTTATCTTGCAGACCAATAGTCCACTCGTTGGTCAGTTGTTCCTTCCGCCGGATACCGGGTCCGGTGAAATCGACATTCTTCCAATGGGCGGGCACTTTCACATGAATCTCCCGCACCCCTTGATTGATGATGCCCAATCGCATTGTCGCGCTGCCGCCCACCAGGCCATCCCCCACCGTCACCAAATTGAAGATGTCGGCAACCACCCTTGGGGTGAGCTTCTCGGTTGCCAGAGTCAACCGCCAGGCCGCCTGCTCCGATTGATAGGCCAGCAATTCGTCCGTTCGCTGGCTCAGGCGGTCGATCGGTTTTTCACGCAAGCCGATCAGCTCGGCGGTTTTAACGCGCAATCCAAATAGCGCCCCCGCCCCGATTTCCGCGGTCTCGGTCGCTGCGTTATCCAGCCGAAGCGGATCAACCACCACCCGCGCGGGAAACTCCTTCAGCGCCTGTTCCAATTGAATTCGCAACGGCCGGGCTCCCAGAACACGACTGGCAAAATTCACGCGCAGTTTGCCATCGGCAAGTTTCCAATCGTCCACACCTTCCCCGATGACATTCGCAACCCCAAAACCGGCCTGTGGAGAGAGCACAATGGAGTAGATGCCCGCCTTTGTGACGTGCAAACTCATGGCATGATCGACAAGTAACCGGCTTTCCTCCAAACGCGCTGTTACCCTGTCAGTTGCTTCGATGAAAGGTTCGATGCGCCGGATGCGCGCGGCCAGCGAAAAAGGACGCGCATTGAATCGATACGCCACCACTGAACCGGCGGGGGTGTTCACCTGCCGCAAGCCATCGGCCTGATCCACCTCCACGATGGTGTCATCCACGGCCAGATTGACCGAACCCGATTCCCGCTCTACTTGCCGCGGTCTCGGCACGTCCAAAGTCTGCGCGGAGGTTCCAGCCTCCACCGTCTGCTCGCTCAACAAAATCAGTGGATAGTTTTTTTCAATCGGCTTGAGGAATTCAATGGTCAGCAGCGATGCCTCCTTATCGGGAGTGATGCGCCAGTCGCGAATCTGTTCGCCCTGAAGCCGGATCAAGGTCTGGTTGGTGGGCAATGAAATGACCAGACGCGGCATTCCGCCCTGAAGAATGTCATATTTGAATTGGATGTTGAACCGCACGACAGTGGGCGTGACCTGGATGTCTGCCACCGTATCGACCGTGACAAACGACTTGCGTTGAACCTCTGCGGCCTTGCTTTGCCACCTCAAGGAGAGTGTGCGATCCGGCCCGATCAAACCACGCATCTCCAATGAATCATCCCCCTTTTTCTGATCCACGAGCGTGCCGCTTAATAGCTGCATCTCCAGATCCGCACCCGTTGCGCGCGCAACCACGGAGGCGATGGCGGCGGGGGGGCCGTTCACGGTAATCTGGTTCCAAGGCTCGGCACGTTGTATTTTGACCACAACATCGAACGCAACCTCGTAAACGCCCGGCGCGCTGGCCACCATCAACGTTCCCTTGG
>Ga0315272_10000888_pt1 | contig 15225 bp, 17 predicted proteins | sample C3_middle_MG_FD_203918 | JGI IMG/M metagenome (GOLD analysis project Ga0315272, IMG submission 203918) | Sediment microbial communities from Yellowstone Lake, YNP, Wyoming, USA - C3_middle | ecosystem: Environmental > Aquatic > Freshwater > Lake > Sediment | place: USA: Wyoming | collected...
AGGCCCCTGCACCGTACGTCACCGCCGCCACGCCCAGACCACCACCGATGCGACCACAGGCGTCGGCGGCAAAACCGACGCCGGGCTCATGCGACAAGGTGTACAGGGGCAAGATTGCCGACTGCTAAATGATGCGGAAATAAGGCAGTGCGAAATCGCCGGGAATGCCAAAGATTTGCTTGGCGCCGTGCGCCTTGAGCGCGTGCAGCAGGGATTCGGTGAGGTTCATGGGAAAGTGGTTCAGTGTCGGGGCGGACAGGTGGTGGCGCGGCTTGCAATCAACGCATTGCAGCAGCTGGCTCATGACGTTTCATGCGCTTGTATTTTAGGGAGCTAATGGCAAAGATGGATGAATATTTTTGACCGCAATTTGATGTGCGTGAACCAAGGCGCAGCCGGTCAACCCTTTCGGGCGCGTTCGTACAGCGGCATTACTTTGGGCAGGTTGCGTTCAATGTCGTTGATGCGGGTGTGGCCCGACGGATGGGTGGAGAGCCATTGCGGTGGCGCACCCTTGCTGGCAGCGCTCATTTTTTGCCACAGGGTGATGCCTGCGCGCGGGTCGTAGCCGGCCCGCGCTGCCAGCTCCATACCCACCAGGTCGGCCTCGGACTCATCGCTGCGGCTGAACTGCAGGGTGAGCAACTGGGCACCGTAGTGGGTCACCGCTTGGCCGATCTGGCCCAGGCCGAGTACCTGGCTGACCACGTTGGCACCCAGGCCGGTGGCGGCGCTCTTGCCCATGCGTTCACGCGCATGCTCGCGCAGCGCGTGGGCAATTTCGTGGCCCATCACCATCGCAACTTCGTCATCGCTGAGTTGGAGCTGCTCCAGGATGCCGCTGTAAAAAGCGATCTTCCCACCCGGCATGCAAAACGCGTTGATCTGCCGGCTGCCAATCAGGTTGACTTCCCAGCGCCAGTCGCGCGCGCGCGGATTCCATGGCAGTGTCAAGGGAATGATGCGTTGGGCAATGGCGCGCAGGCGCTTGACTTGAGGGTGATCCTTGGAGCCGAGCGCATGGTTGGCCCGGGCTTGTTGCAGCAGTTGCAGGTATTGCTGGCCCGCCGAGCGCTCTACCGTGTCGGCCGGCACCAGCCGGCTGAACGCTGAGTTGTCGGCAACCGCTATGCCTTCGCGGGCCGCCGCCATGGCAGACGCCATGACCGAGAAGCTCAGCAGCAAGGCTGTTGCCGCTCGCGCAAGTCGACTGGGCTGCTTGCGGGCATGGGTTGGGCTGAAGCCTTGGGTGGGGTGCATGTTGGGGTTGAAATAAATGAAAATCGCCTGGCGCTCGACGTATTATTCCCGCATGACACCAAGTGCCGCCGCCGCTCCCCCAATCAAGCCCTCCTGGATTGCGGCTTTCAAGGTCTATCTGGAGCCGCCGGCGCTGCGCATGCTGGTGCTTGGATTTTCAGCCGGGTTGCCCTTGTTGCTGGTGCTCGGCACCCTGAGTTTCTGGCTGCGCGAGGCTGGCATTGACCGCACCACCATTGGCTATTTGAGCTGGGTTGGTCTGGCCTACGCTTTCAAATGGGTTTGGGCACCGCTGGTGGATCGGTTGCCGATTCCATGGCTCACGCGCTGGCTCGGGCGCCGGCGCAGCTGGTTGATGGTGGCGCAATTGGCGGTCATGGCGGGTCTGGCGGCGATGTCGTTCAACGATCCGCAGTTGGCCTTGCGGCCCGTCGTCTGGGGTGCGCTGGCGGTGGCCTTCGGCTCGGCCACGCAAGACATTGCGCTCGATGCCTTTCGCATTGAATCGGCCGGCAGCGAGCGTCAGGCCGCGCTCGCCGCGGCTTACCAGACCGGCTACCGGCTGGCCATGATCTGGGCGGGTGCTGGTGCCCTGTGGCTGGCCGCACGCGCTGAAGTGGCAGGCTTGCCGAGCTATCAGCAGGGCGCCTGGCAAACGGCTTACCTGGTGATGGCAGCCAGCATGTTGCCGGGCCTGCTCACGGTGCTGCTTTCGCCGGAGCCGATGCGACGCCCCTTGCCGGTGACCAAAAACCTGAGTGAGTGGTTGCGTGGCGCGCTGCTGGAGCCGTTTGCCGATTTTCTGCGCCGCTACCGCTGGCAGGCCGGCTTGATCCTGGCGCTGATCGCGGTCTATCGCATCAGCGACGTGGTGATGGGCATCATGGCCAATCCGTTTTATGTCGATATGGGTTACAGCAAGGATGAAGTTGCCGCGGTAACCAAGATTTTCGGTGTCATCATGACGCTGATGGGCGCCTTTGTCGGCGGCGTGATGTCGTTGCGGCTGGGCGTGATGCGGGTGTTGCTGCTGGGTGCGGTGCTCAGTGCGGCCACCAATTTATTGTTTGCTGCGCTAAGCCTGCGCGGCCATGACGTGACGGCGCTGATCCTGGTGATTTCAGCCGATAATCTGGCCAGCGGCATTGCGTCGGCGGCGTTTATTGCCTACCTGTCGTCACTCACCAATATCAATTATTCGGCGACCCAATACGCATTGCTGAGTTCCATGATGCTGCTGCTGCCCAAGTTTCTGGCCGGTTACTCGGGCCGTTATGTGGATGCCTTTGGTTATCAGAATTTTTTCATTGCGACCGCTTTGCTGGGCCTGCCGGTGTTGCTGCTGGTTTGGTTGGCGTCTCGCATTCAAACGGAGTCACGCCCTTGACTGGGCTGTTTACTTAACTTTACCGCCGCTTCAAGCGCTTGCCGCGGCCCAGCCCTAGACTGTTCGTATGAGCCAATCCTTGTTGATGATAGAAGACGATGCGCGCCTGGCCCAGATGGTGAGTGAATACCTGGGGCAAAACGGCTTCGCGGTGAGTCACGCCGGTGATGGACAAAGCGGGCTCGCCGCCTTGCAAGCCAGTTCGCCTGATCTGGTGATCCTGGACTTGATGTTGCCCGACCTGGATGGGCTGGAGGTGTGCCGGCGCATTCGCGCGTTGCCCGGCGCGCTGGCGCAAGTGCCGGTGCTCATGCTGACCGCCAAGGGCGACCCCATGGACCGCATCATCGGGCTCGAAATGGGTGCCGATGATTACCTGCCAAAACCGTTCGAGCCGCGTGAACTGCTGGCCCGCATTCGGGCCGTGTTGCGTCGTCGCGTTGAGGGCGTGCCCGAAGTCGGCAAGCAACTGCGTTTTGGCACGCTCGAGATTGACCGTGACGCTCGCAGCGTGAGCGTGGCCGGTCAGCCTTGCGATTTGACCTCTTACCAGTTTGACCTGTTGGTGGCGCTGGCCGAGCGTGCCGGCCGGGTGCTGACGCGCGACCAGATCATGGAAGCCGTGCGCGGTCGGGAGCTCGACGCGTTTGACCGTTCCATCGATGTCCATATGGGTCGCATTCGCGCCGCCATCGAGCTCGATGCCAAAGACCCCAAACGAATTCTCACCGTGCGTGGTGTGGGCTACGTTTTTGCTCGGCAACAAGACTGAGCCTCTGCCAACTGTTTTAGTGCATGTTTCTCAAGAAGCTTTATGTGCGCATCTGGCTGGCCGTGTTGCTGGCGGTGGCGGTGCTGACATTTCTGGTCGGCTGGGCTTGGCGGCTGGCGGCCGAGCCGCCGTTGCGCGAGGTCATCATTCGCAACGAAGCCGGACAAATCATCGGCAACGGCCATTCCAGCCGCAGGCGTCCGCCCGGCGGTGGTCTGCGGGCACGCCCCGAGGGTGAGTCCGAGGCACAGATGTTGTCGTTCGGTTTGCACAGCTACCAAGGCAGCAGCCCCGAATTCGTGGTGATGATGGTGGATGGTCAAATTGTGCACATGCAATTGCCGCGTCCGCCGTCCTCGTCCTGGAACTATGCGCCGTTCGGTTTTTTCTGGACGCTGGCGCTGGTGGGGGTGGCGGTGGCGCTGGCCACCTACCCGATTATTCGCAAGCTCACGCGGCGTCTGGAACTGCTGCAAAACGGCGTTCAGAAATGGGGCGAGGGCGACCTGTCGATTCGCGTCGCCGAAACCGGAGAGGATGAAGTCGCATTCTTGGCGGCACGCTTTAATCACGCCGCCGAGCGCGTTGAGACGTTGGTGAAGGCGCAAGAAGCGCTGCTGACGTCGCAAAAATCCTTGCTGGCCAATGCCTCGCACGAGTTGCGCTCGCCGCTCACGCGCATCCGCATGGGACTGGAACTGATGGGCGCCCCCTCTTCTGCGACTTTCAAGAACGAAATCTCTCGCAATATTGCCGAGCTCGATCAACTGATTGAAGAAATCTTGCTGGCCAGCCGTCTCGATGCCCGCGAGGCCGACTTGGGCACCATTGAATCGGTTGACTTGATCGGGCTGTTGGCGGAAGAATGCGCCCGGGCGGATGCCGAGCTCGACGTGCAAGTGGTGGGCGTGTCTGAGCTGCCGGTGCAAGGGGTGGCCAAGCTGTTGCGGCGGGTCGTGCGCAACCTGTTGGAGAATGCGCGTCGCCATGCCGCCGGTCAGATCAACGTGACGCTGGGCCTGACCGACGGCCAAGCGGCGATCAGTGTCTGTGACCGTGGCCCGGGTGTGCCAAGCGAACTGCGCGAACGCATTTTCGAGCCTTTTTACCGCTTGCCCGGGGCGACCGAACGCGATGGCGGCGTCGGACTCGGCCTGGCTCTGGTCAAGTCCATCGCGCTGCGCCACGGTGGCAGCGTTTCGTGCGAAAACCGCCCTGACGGCGGGGCCTGCTTTGTTGTCAAATTGCCCTTGGCAGCAGAGAACAAGACCTGATTTCCTGAGCGCGGCAAGCGAATTCAGCCACCGCTTTCAAAGCAAAAATTATTTTCTCGAACGTGAAAAACAGTTAAATGTTTTTCAGCACCAGGGCAACTTCGATATCGACCAGACAACGGGTGTGGCCAAGTGGGCAGACCCGCTCAAAGCACGGCGCACAGGTCAGCGGCGGCTGGTAAGCCGGATCATTCTTCAGCCACAGCACCGTGGCCTGATGGTTCAGAGGCGGCGTGTGCAAGGGGCTGCTCGAGCCAAAGAGGGCGATTTGGCGTACGCCCAAAGCGGCCGCCACATGCATCATGCCGGAGTCGTTGCTGACAATATTTTTTGTCGCTGAGATCACGCCAAAGGCCTGGTCCAGCGATGTTTTCCCGGCAAAATTCAGGCACTTGCCCGGCTGTTCGGTGTTGACCGCCGCGGCAATTTCCTGGCAGAGATCGAATTCCTTGGTCGCTCCCAACAATACGGCGGGCGCTGAAAGCTGGCGGGCCAGCGCCGCAAAATGGGCTGCCGGCCAGCGTTTGGCCGGACCGAACTCGGCACCCGGCACCAGCACGTAATAACGGTCGCGCTGCACACCCAGGCCGGCCAGTGTTTGATCGACCTGGATCGCGTCCAACTGCAACCGGGGGCGGTCGGCCTCAACGTCGGCTTCACCGCTGAGCGCCGAGTAAAACGCAACCATCGGCGGGCGCTGGTTTTTGGCCGGGTTCTTCAGTCGGTGCGTCAACAGGCCGACCCTGGCCTCGCCCAGATAACCGATGCGCTTGGGGATGCTTGCCAGAAACGGCAGCAGGGCGCTTTTGAGTGAGTTGGGGCAGATATAGGCCAGGTCGAACCGACCGGTGAGGCTGCTGGCGAGTTGGCGCCGCGCCTGCCATTGCAATCGGCCATGGGCAAAAGGCAATTCAATGACCTCGGCAACTTGGCTCATGGCGCGGTACACCGGTGCCACCCAGGGCAGCGCGCCCACTGTGATCCGCTCGCCGCGCGCACGCAAGCGGCGCAGCAGCGGCTCGGTCATCACTGCGTCGCCAATCCACTGCGGCGCAATGATTAAAGAATTTAAATCAATTGCCAATTCGCCGACCTTGAACCGGTAGCGTCATTGCGAGGAGCGCGGCGAGGTGGCAGTCCAGCAAGTCCGGGGCCATGGATCGCCACGGCCTGCGGCCTCGCGATCACACGCACGGTCCTTAATGCCCGGCGAAGTGCTCACCGGCCTTGAGTTTGTAAACCGTGCCGCAGTAGGGGCACTTGGCGTGGCCGCTGTGGGCCACATCCAGATAGACCTTGGGGTGGCTGTCCCAGATTTTCATGTCGGCTTTGGGGCTGGGGCAAAACACCCCGCCTTGGGGGTTGAGGTCTTCGGCCAGGAGTTCAACGACGGTGCTGTTCATATATATCCTTAATCAGTTGGGGACAGAGCTGGCTCGCTTCGCGTAGCTGCGGTCTGTCCCACAAGTTCTCAGTTTAGTTGGTAACAGAGCTGGCTCGCTTCGCGTAGCTGCGGTCTGTCCCACAAGTTCTCAGTTTAGTTGGGGGCAGAGCTGGCTTGGTTGGCGTAGCCTCAGTCTGCCCCAAAAGGTCTCAGTTTAGTTGCTAACAGAGCTCGCTCGGTTGGTGTCGCTACGGTCTGTCCCGCAAGGTTTTCTTTTGGTTGGGGGCAGAGCCTGCGCACTGCGTGACGCCGTGGTCTGTTCCATCAGGGCCTAGACTTTTGTCAACCAATGGGTATATTTTGGATTGCGGCCATTGACGATGTCAAAGTACGCGCTTTGGATTTTCTCCGTGATGGCGCCGCGGCTGCCACAGCCGATCTCGATGCGGTCGAGTTCGCGAATGGGCGTCACCTCCGCCGCGGTGCCGGTAAAGAAAGCTTCATCGGCGATATAAACCTCATCGCGGGTGATGCGTCTTTGCACCACATCCAGCCCCAGGTCCTTGGCAATTTGGAGGGTGGTGTTGCGCGTGATGCCGTTGAGCGCGCCCGACGATAGATCGGGCGTGTAAATGACGCCATCCTTGATGATGAATATATTTTCGCCCGGGCCTTCAGAAACAAAACCTGAACTGTCGAGTAGCAGCGCCTCGTCGTAGCCATCGTCGCAGACTTCGAGGTTGGCCAGAATCGAGTTGCTGTAGTTGCTCACCGCCTTGGCCTGGGTCATGGTGATGTTGACGTGATGGCGGGTGAAGCTGCTGGTCTTGACGCGAATGCCGCGCTTGATGCCTTCATCACCGAGGTAAGCGCCCCAGGGCCAGGCAGCCACCATCAGGTGGATGGTGTTGCCTTTGGGAGATACGCCCAGCTTTTCCGAGCCAATCCAGCTTAAGGGGCGGATGTAGCCGCTTTCAAGCTTGTTCTGGCGCACCACGGCCTTTTGCGCCTCGTTCACCTGTTCTTTGGTGAATGGAATCTTCATGCGCAAAATCTTGGCGCTGTTGAAGAGGCGGTCGGTGTGATCTTCGAGCCGGAAAATCGCGGTGCCACCGACCGCGTTATAGGCGCGCACGCCTTCAAAAACGCCACAGCCATAGTGCAAAGTATGGGTCAGCACATGAATTTTTGCGTCGCGCCATTCCACCATCTGGCCGTCGATCCAAATTTTGCCGTCGCGGTCAGCCATTGAGGGGGCTAGAGGACTCATGGGTATTTCCTTCAGAATTGATTGTTGCAGGTCTTGCTGGGTACTGATTTTACGGGGCCGTCCTGACAGCGCAAGATTGGGGTGCCGGATCGGTCGGTGTGGGTCGTATCAGTTGCCAACTTTTCAACTTGCCCTGGCAAAACTCGCAGTTCACCCGTGACTGCGTGGCGTCGCTCCAGCGGTAGTGTTCGTTTTGGCGGTCGTCGTGGCTGATCAGTTCGCCCAGAGAGCGGGTCATGGCCGTCACATGCAACAGCGTTATGCCCGCAGCCAGTTTGGCGTTGAGCATGACGGCACTGTCAACATAGCCGATCGGCCGTTTGGCGGCACGTTTGAGAACCTGCATCAGGTGGGTGAAATGCAGCAACAGCCACATCATCAAGGCGCCCACGGCAGCCGCCACACCGGCCCAGCCATAGATGCGGTAGGCGGCAACGACCAGCGCAACACTGACCAGTGGCACAAAGATTTTCTGAAATTGCATGCCCTGATTTTGACTGATGCCGGCGCAGCAATGACATGCGCATTTATTTTTAAATGAGTTGTCATTGATCAGACCAGCTCCGAATTGGCGCGCTACAACGCACAAGCGACGCCGGCCACGGCGCAAATGCGCGGTAACATGCTGCCAGTATTTTTGAGATGAGACTCACTGTGGAGGTGGACAAACTCTGGCAGGGGTGGCGATCAAAGAACCAGAGTACAAGGGTTGACAAGATGAACAACGCGGTGTTGCAGCGTTTCGATCTGGCCGGCAGGACGGTCGTCATCACGGGCGCAGGCGGTGCGCTGTGCGGAGCCATGGTCGCCCGCGGCCGCGGCGCCATCGTCAACCTCTCGTCGATGAGCGCTTTCATGCCGCTGACAAAAGTAGCCGCCTATTCGGCGGCGAAGGCGGCGGTGAGCAATTTCACGCAATGGCTGGCCGTTCATTTTTCGCATGCCGGCGTTCGCGTCAATGCGCTCGCACGGGTTTTTTCATGACCGAGCAATTGCGATTTCTTCATGTCGATCAGGCAACGGGTAAACTCCTGCCCCGAGCACTCAAGGTGATAGCCCACACGCCCATGGGCCGCTACGGTACCGCAGACGATCTGATAGGCACGCTGGTTTGGCTGCTGTCGGATGCTTCCAGCCTCGTTACCGGGGTGGTGGTGCCCATCGATGGCGGGTTTTCTGCCTATTCGATCTAGGTCCTCACAGCACATCCGTAGCGAACCAGAAAAGAGATATCCAACGTGGCCAATGTAATTCTAAAAAATCTGGTGAAGCGGTTCAACGCAGTGACCGTCGTCAATGACCTTTCGATCGAGATCCATGACCACGAATTTGCGGTACTGGTGGGCTCCTCCGGTTGCGGCAAATCCACCGTGCTGCGCATGATCGCCGGCCTTGAGACCATCAGCTCGGGCGAGATCTTCATTGGCGATACGCTGGTCAACCACATGGAGCCCAAAGACCGGGACATCGCCATGGTGTTTCAGAATTACGCGCTCTATCCGCACATGAACGTGCGCGACAACCTGGGTTTCGGACTCAAGATCAGAAAATTCTCCAAAACCGAGATCGACGCACGGGTGCAGGAAGCGGCCGATATCCTGGGCATCGAGGAGCTGTTGGAGCGCAAGCCCAAAGAGCTCTCCGGCGGCCAGCGCCAGCGCGTGGCCCTGGGCCGGGCGATCGTGCGCAAGCCCAAAGTGTTTCTTTTTGACGAGCCGCTCTCCAACCTCGATGCCAAGCTGCGGGTGGCGATGCGGGCCGAGATCAGCAAGCTCCATCGGCGGCTCGGGGCGACCATCATTTACGTTACCCACGATCAGGTTGAAGCCATGACCATGGCGGACCGGATTTTCATCATGCACAGGGGGGTGGTACAGCAAAGCGGCGCGCCGATGGAAGTCTATGCCAAGCCGGCCAACCTCTTCGTTGCCGGTTTCATTGGCTCGCCGGCGATGAATTTCTTCGACACCCGCCTGGTCAACGAGGCCGGTCAGTTGTTCATCGATGGTGGGAGCTTTCGCGTCGCCATGCCTGAAGCCTTCCGCGCCAATCTGGTTGCCCACGCCGGCAAGGAGGTGGTCTTCGGCGTTCGCCCGGAAGACATTGCGCTGCATCAACCAGGTGCCGACGTCGGCAGCACGATCAGCGCCAGGGCCGAGGTGGTCGAGTTACTCGGCTCCGAGATCTTCGCACACCTGAGCTGCGACGCGCATGCCTTGGTGGCGCGCATGGCCGTGCCGAAGCAGCCGATCGGTGTCGGCGAAACGATCCAGATCGATTTCAAGATGGCCAACACGCACGTGTTCGACAAGAACACGTCAGACGTCATCGTTTAGGGTAGGTGGTTCTTTGCTCTTTTAACTTGGAGGTTTTCATGAAATACCAACTGTCAAAAATCGGGGTCGCACTGACTTCGCTGTGTCTCTGCGCGGGTGCATTAGCGCAATCGGGTGAAATCCGCGTGCTGGTGGCCAACCATCCTTACGGTGAATTGCTCAAGCTGTCGATTCCACAGTTCGAGAAAAGCACCGGCATCAAGGTCAACGTCGAAAGCTTGCAGGAAAGCCAGCTGACGCAAAAGCTCACCACTGAATTTGCCACCAAGTCTTCCACCGTCGACGTCTTCATGACGCGCCCACTGCAGGAAGGCAAGATGTTCTCGAAAAACGGCTGGTACGCACCCCTGACTGGCTACGATTTCAGCGACTATCCGAAAAACATCATGAACGCCGCGTCTTTTGGCGGCAAACCCTACATCGTTCCGCTGGTCACCGAATGGCAAGTGCTCTACTACCGCAAGGACCTGCTGCAACAGGCGGGGCTGAAGGTGCCGACCAACTTCGATGAACTCGAGGCAGCCGCCCAGAAGCTCAATTCCGAAAGCGTTGCCGGCTTTGCCTCGCGTGGCAAGGGTGCGGCAGCCGTAACTCAGGCCTCAAGCTACATCTTCAACTACGGCGGCCAGTACCTCGACAAAGGCAAGGCGGTCTTCGACTCGAAGCCGGCCGTCGACGCGGTGCGCTATTACGGCAAGCTGCTTGGCAACTATGGCCCGAAAGGCGTGACGTCAATGTCGTGGGAAAACATCATGCCGCTGTTCCAGGCCGGCAAGGTCGCGATGTGGACCGACGCCTCGGTGTTCTACGGCCAGATCGTCGATCAGTCCAAGACGCAAATCCCGGTGGCCAACTTCGACATTGCCAATTTCCCGGCCGGGCCCAAGACCAACGCGCCTTTCATCGTCTCGTCCTGGGGCATCTCGGTGGCCAGCCAGTCCAAGAAGAAGGACATGGCCATGAAGTTCCTGAACTGGGCGTCGAGCAAGGAAATGGCGATCAAAGGCATGATGGACAACATCACGATGGCACGTTCATCGGTTTGGGAAGACCAAGTCGTGCGCAGCAAGATGAATCCGGGTCTGATCGCGACGCGCGCCTTTGCTGCCAAGCACGGCACACCGGTTGACCGTCCCTACATGAGCGCCGTGGGCGAGGCGCGTGACCTCATTGGCGAAGTGATCATCGAGTCGATCAACACCAAGGGCACGTCCACCAAGCTCGACCAGATCGCCAAGGCAAAGGTCGCCAAGGTGAATGAACTGCTGCAGGACAGCGGCGAATTCGGCAAATAAGCGCCCATTCGGTTGACTGGTACGCGCACCGTTCACCCTGGTGGACGGTGCGCGTACCAGATCGAGATCGCTCAAGAACTTTCGCGTAGAACGCCATTCATGATTCAGTCAAGCTTTACCGAACGGAATTTGCGGATTTTGTTTCCGCTTCCGGCCATCGTTTTCATCGGATTGCTGATGGTGTTTCCGATTCTCTACACCCTGTACTTAAGCTTTACCAACTGGAATCTCACCTCGGGGATGGAGCCGACTTTTGTCGGTCTCAACAGCTACCTGCGAGTTTTCTCCGAGCCACGTTTTCTGCACGCACTTGGCCGAACCTTCTCTTTCACGGTGTTTGCCGTGGCGATCGAGGTCGTGCTGGGCGTTGCCATCGCATTGATTCTGAACCGCGCTTTCGTCGGCAGGAGCCTCGCCAAGCTGCTGCTCTTGCTTCCGCTCGTGGCCACGCCGGTCGCGGTGGGCATCGTTTTCAATCTTTTTTACGACCCGACCATCGGTCTACTCAATTTCGCCCTCGACGCGCTCGGGCTGCCGCAGGGTCGCTGGGTCTCGAGCGAAAACACCGTCATTGCGTCGCTGGTCCTGGTCGATGTCTGGCAGTGGACGCCCATGATTACCCTGATCGTGCTCGCCGGCCTGGCCGGTCTGTCGGAGGAGCCGGTCGAAGCTGCGCGCGTGGACGGTGCCAGCGAGTGGCAAATTCTGCGCTATGTCACCATCCCGATGGTCATGCCGGTCGTTCTGACGGCGATGATTCTGCGCCTGATCGATGCGTTGAAGACCTTCGACATCATCTTTGCAATGACCGGCGGCGGCCCCGGTTACGCGTCGGAGACGCTCAACATCATGGGCTTCAAGTACAGCTTCGAGTACTTCCGCATGGGTCAGTCGTCGGTCATTCTGGTGGCGCTGTTCATAGTGGTGTTGCTATGCAGCCTGGGTATCATGAAGCTGCGCGCATCCAGCGAAAACTGAAGAAGCTGGCATGAAAAACAAAATCGTTACCGCCATCCTGTTCTACCTGCTGGTCCTGATCATTGCGTTGGTCGTGCTGTTCCCTTTCCTGTGGATGCTGACCTCGTCGTTCAAGACACAGGTCGATATCATCTCCTGGCCGCCCAAGCTGTTCTTTGAACCGACGCTACAGAATTACCGCAAGGTATTCGAAGAACAGGACTTCCTGAAATATTTCTTTAATTCGACCATCGTCGGTGCGATGGCGGTCGGCCTGTCGCTACTGCTTGGACTGCCGGCGGCCTACTCGATTTCGCGCTACGCGCAGAAAAGGCTCGCCGTATTCATCCTGCTGGCGCGCCTGATGCCCGGCATTTCCTTCCTGATGCCCTGGTACATCATTTTCTCGCGACTCGGCCTGATGGACAGCTATGTCGCGCTGATCCTCTCGCATATGCTGATCGCGCTGCCTATCGTGGTCTGGATCATGGCGACCTATTTCAGCACGATTCCGCGCGAGCTCGAAGAATCGGCCATGGTCGACGGTGCCACGCGACAGATGGCGTTTCTGAAGATAATCCTGCCCCTGTCGGGCCCTGGCATCATCACCGCCACAACGCTGTCGTTCATCTTTTCCTGGAACAACTTCATGTTCTCACAAGTGCTCAGTATGGAGCGGACCAAAACCCTGCCGATCGCCGTCTACAACTTCCTGTCCTATGCCGAAGTGGACTGGGGTGGCGTGATGGCTGCCGCCGTGGCCATCATGGCGCCGGCGATCATTCTGACGATGATTTTCCAGAAATACGTGGCCAAGGGTCTGACGATGGGCGCTGTCAAAGGGTAAGAACTTGTCCGCAAATAGGGAGGGACCGCGCAAACGGTATTTCTACCATTCGGCGAAGCTGCCATCCTTATGGCGCCAGATTGGGTTGCGCCAGCGGTGGCCGATAGCGGCGCGCTCCTTGACGTACTCTTCATTGATTTCAATCCCCAATCCAGGACCTTGCGGAATCAAGACATAGCCTTTGTCGTAGGCAAAGACTTCCGGCTGTGTCAGATAGTCCAGCAAGTCATTGCTTTGGTTGTAGTGGATGCCCAGGCTTTGCTCTTGGATGAAGGCGTTGTACGACACGGCATCGACTTGCAGACAAGCGGCCAGCGCTATCGGGCCGAGCGGGCAGTGCAGCGCAACGGCGACGTCGTAGGCTTCGGCCATGGTGGCGATCTTGCGGGTTTCCGTGATGCCGCCGGCGTGCGAGACATCCGGCTGGATGATGTCGACATAGCCTTCGCTGAGAATTCGTTTGAAATCCCAGCGCGAATAGAGTCGCTCACCGAGAGCGACTGGGGTGTTGGTCAACGGCGCCAGTTCCTTGAGTGCCTCGTAGTTTTCGCTGAGTACTGGTTCTTCGATGAACATCAGCTTGTATTGATCCAGCTCCTTGATCAGGACTTTGGCCATCGGCTTATGGACCCGACCGTGAAAGTCGACGCCGATGCCGATGTGGGGACCGACTGCGTCGCGCACCGCCGCCACATTGGCCAAGGCCGCTTCAACTTTTTCATACGAATCGACGAACTGTAATTCTTCTGTTGCGTTCATCTTGACCGCAGTAAACCCGCGCGTCACAGCATCTTTGGCGGCCGCTGCGGTATCGGCCGGGCGGTCGCCGCCAATCCAGGAGTAGACGCGGATACTGTTGCGCACCTGGCCGCCCAACAGCTGGCTCACCGAGACTCCGAGTGCTTTGCCTTTGATATCCCATAGCGCCTGATCGATACCGGCAAGCGCGCTCATGTGGATTGCGCCGCCGCGATAAAAGCCTCCGCGATACAACACGGTCCAGTGATCTTCGATATTGCGCGGGTCCTTGCCGATTAGATAGTCGGACAACTCTTCAACGGCCGCCGCAACGCTGTGCGAGCGGCCTTCAACTACCGGCTCGCCCCAGCCGACCACACCTTCATCGGTTTCAATTTTCAGAAAACACCAGCGCGGAGGCACGATGTAAGTGGTAAGTTTGGTGATTTTCATTGTTCGCTTTCTCTTTGATGAATGCGTCTGCCAATAGCCACGCTAATTTTGTTCGAATCAGATTAATTTCTGCTATTGCGTGGAGCGCCAGGCGGCGATGAATTCGTCGGCATTTTGGCCGACCAGCATTGCGCTTAGACCTGGCTTATAGAGCGCTGAGCCCAAGCCAAAGCCGGATGCACCAGCAGCGACAAAGGGCGCCATATTTGCTGGCGTGATTCCGCCCACCGGAATCAATGCAACGTCACTCGGAATGACCGCGCGCCATGCCTTGACCACGATTGGACTGAGTTGCTCGGCAGGAAACATTTTCAGTACATCAGCGCCTGCGGCCAGCGCGGCAAATGCTTCGGTCAGGGTGGCCACGCCTGGAGCGCAGGCCATTGCAGCCTGTTTGGCAGCAACGATCACTTTGACGTCGCTGTGCGGCATCACGATGATTTCGCCTCCTGCATTTTTTACTTCTGCCACTTGTGCTGTTGACAGTACGGTGCCGGCACCGACCACACAGTCTGCGGCCAGCGTTGCGCGCAATAGTCGTATGCTTTCAAAGGGTTGCGGGGAGTTCAAAGGCACTTCGATCACTCTGAATCCGGCCTTATACAGCGCCAGGCCAACGGCCGCGACTTCATCCGGCCGAATCCCCCTCAGAATGGCGATCAGTCCACAGTGTTGCATTGCGTTTTTGAGCATGTGATGATCCAGTCATGTCTGTATGTAACTAAGCAGGCCGGCAGCCATTGCCAGTTGCCATAAGCCGCGTTCGGTCGCTTGCCCCGCGACTTCGATCTGATCAAAACCATATGCTCTGAGGGCACGCGTGTAACGAACACACAATGCTGCATTACCGATCAGTATGACGCGCGCAGGCTGATAACGTTGTTCCGCCAGTAAGGTTTGCAATGCCGCTACTTCATGGCCGATGAGCAGCCCTGAAAGATATTCACGCTGGCCCACGCCATCCAGTACGCCAGTCAGGCCCAGTGTGCGTGTGCTGAAGATGGTCGACAGGAGCCCGGCACGTCCGGCCGGGGTTTGCGGTACCAGGATGCCGCGATCGAACGCAGCCTGATCGTCACCGTTGATATCGCTGGTTTGCATGCCACGTCCCAAAATGGTGTGCTCGCATAGCGCTGCGTAGACCTCGCCCGTCATGAATGTGTGGAAATGCTCGATGTGACTTTGTACTTCACGATGCTGTATTCGTACCTGTACCCATTTAGACTGCGTGCCAGGCAAGCCGATCAGGATT
>Ga0315272_10000889_pt1 | contig 15210 bp, 11 predicted proteins | sample C3_middle_MG_FD_203918 | JGI IMG/M metagenome (GOLD analysis project Ga0315272, IMG submission 203918) | Sediment microbial communities from Yellowstone Lake, YNP, Wyoming, USA - C3_middle | ecosystem: Environmental > Aquatic > Freshwater > Lake > Sediment | place: USA: Wyoming | collected...
CCAATCGCCTACCGCGGGAAGGTCCGTGCTCGACTCAGCGGAGTAACTGAAACTTCCCGTCAGTTCAGCGAGAACTTCGCAGGTATCGTTTCTTACGAGGTAGCTGTCCCCGTGGGCCGCGGTCACGCGTGCAACCGCGCAGTCAGGCCTCAGCGCCTCCGACCTTTTGTCTTGAAACCACCGGTCAAATCCGAGAGGTTTGAGTTCCATAGGAAGTTGAACGCGCCGGTCACGCGCCGCTTTTGGCGCGTCGCTGTGGACCGGCAGGTTGGTATTTATTTATATTGGTCTCCAAGAACTTTGTCTTCAGCTTTTCGATATAGATCAGACCTCTCAGCCTCAAGCATTGAATAGATCGCTTCTTTCGTCTCTTTCATTGTCTTGCGATGGATTAGCACTTGTGCGCGTTGCCACTGATTATCGGCTTCTTTCTTTTGCCCCACAGTCTCTAATGCTGCCGCGAGTTTGCCCCTATCAAACCCTTCGGCAATCTTTTCTCCTCACTTGATATTTTCACCTGAAGACATCCATTTCAGAATATACATGACATACAGGTATGAATATGGTGCATCATCGAGTTCAAGGCTATGAGCTTTAAACAAGTGAAAGCCAACATCTGATTCGGCATTGACTACGGCCCACCGGTGAAATGTCGCTTCGAGGAGTTTGTTTTCTCGGGTAGCACGCATGGCCAAAAACTCTTGTTCTATTTTCAAATGATTCCTCAAAACTAGATCGCGGTAAGTCGGGCGTATATCTACTTCGAGTGTCTCAAGAAGAAAGGCACCGATTATCAGTCCGAGGAGAAATACACCTAGATATTTCAGGATAGACTTTAAGCGGTTATTCATCGTGCCTCCCAAACCAACCAGTAGTTTACTATAAGGAACCTTTCATCTACATATATAAAAACCATATACCTGTAGATGACAAGCTTCCATATACAGGTATATAACTTTTCAAATTTGCAAATTGCCATGACTCATCTACCTGTATATGTTTTTCCAGAGGTGACCGGTGATCTCACCGTACCTCTTAAACCATCGGAAAGGTGCAACAGTACCTGAAAGCAGTCCTGAAAGATAAATACGAATACTGTTGCCGGGAAAGAATTCAGCGCGTCTGCAAGGGAGTAAATTGATTATAGATACATTACGTGAATTGTCAAGAATTTCGACGGTGTGTTTAAGGAGAGGTTCACTGCCCGACGTCTTGTAAAATGAATTGGACAACTATAATCTATGAGCGGCAGTTAGCCACATAAAGCACATAAGTCACATAGTCAAAACAAGAAGTTGAAGCGACTGGCGATATCACCAAACCGGCGAGGTATTTTCAAAGCGCGAGTATTTGGTTTTTTTGTGAATTCTGTGCATTTTGTGGCTCAACTGCTCTTTTTAAGATAAATATTTTGTAACTATTCAGATCAAATGCAAAGCATCTCCCGCAGAGTCGCAGAGGCGCAGGGAAATCATCAAACAGGAGACGGTCAGTTTATTATCTTTCGTTTCAAAAAGAGCAATTAAGGCCTTGCCCTCTCAGCGTCTCCGCGTCTCCGCGCGAGAATGCAGTTGAATTTGACTGATTAAAACTAAAAACAAAACGAGCTGAATAGTTACAATATTTTCGCAATAGGTTGCACATTCCAAATAGGGGGAATGCCCTTGTAAAAGGGAGGTTAGGAGGGATTTTCGAGTTACCCTCAGCTCTCGCACGCAAGCTTTGCAAGCTCCTCCGAGAACATTTCAAAATTGTCCGAATAATCAACCGGGCACTCGATCACGACCAGCTTCTTCAGCGCGAACGCGTCCCGCAGGACCTTCGTGAGATCGTCCCCTTTACGCACCTTCATACCCACCGCGCCGAAGCTCTCTGCGTATTTGGCAAAATCAGGGTTTTGGTAATCGAGGCCAAAGGCCGGGAAGCCCTTGGCCTGCTGCTCCCACTTGATGAACCCGAAAGCATTGTCATTCAGGATAAGCACGACCAGCGGGAGCTCATATCTGAGCGCCGTTTCCAATTCCTGCGAGTTCATCATGAAACCGCCGTCGCCCGTCACTGCGAGCACATTCCGGTCGGGATGCAGCATTTTCGCCATGATGCCGGAAGGCAGCCCTGCGCCCATGGTAGCAAGCGCGTTGTCCAGCAGGAACGTGTTGGGTTTGTAGGTGCGGTACAAGCGCGAGAACCAGAGCTTGTAGATGCCGTTGTCCAGGGTCAGGATATCCTCATGCGACAGAACGTCGCGAACATGCCGCACAACATCCTGCGGGGTCAAGGGGTATTGCTTATTGAATTCTATCGAAAGTTTCTTGTCCAGGAATTCACGGATCTTCCTGAAGGTTTTGTCGCTCTTGCGGTCATTCACCAGCTCTCCCAGCTGTTGCAGCGAGCAGGAGATATCGCCAATGACCTCGATGGCAGGGTTGTAGTAGGTATCCACATCAGCGCCGCTAAAATCGATGTTAATGATCTTCTTGTCGAGGTTCTTGTTCCAGACGTAGGGCGGGTATTCGACGATGTTGTAGCCGATGGTGATGATCAGGTCGGCCCGGTCAATGCCGCAGTTGACGTAATCACGCCGATGGATCCCGGCGGCGAAGAGGCTGTAGGCAGACGCGTCGCTAAGCACGCCTTTCCCCATCTGCGTGTGCACCACATGGATGCCGGTCTTGTCGATGAACTGCATGAGCTGCTTCGTGATCAGGTTGCGGTTCGCGCCCGACGACAGGATAATGAGCGGGTGCTTCGCATTGTTGATCATCTCTGCGGCGCGCATGAGCGCCTTGGGATCGGGCGCGGGCCTGCGGACAAGACCCCGTTTCTGCACCTGCGCATCGGTCTCGCTTTCGGCAACATCCTCAGGCAGTTCGATGTGGACCGCGCCCGGACGCTCTGTTTGGGCAAGCTTGAAAGCATTCCGCAGCACCGTGGGAATCTCGCCCTGATCAATGATGGTGACGGCATCCTTGGTAAGAGGACGCATCACGCTGATAATATCGATAAGCTGGAACCGGGCCTGATGGTTCCCGCGCAGCGCCTTCTGGCCTGAGATGGATATGAAGGGCGCGCCGATAAGCTGTGCATGGGCAACGCCGGTCACCAGGTTCGTCGCACCCGGACCGAGCGTCGAGAAGCAGACACCGGCCTTGCCGGTGAGCCGCCCGTAGGTGGCTGCCATAAAAGCGGCCGCCTGCTCGTGCCGGGTGATAATGACCTTGATGGACGACGTGCGGAGCGATTCGAGAAAATCGAGGTTCTCCTCGCCTGGCAGGCCGAAAATATATTCCACCCCTTCTTCTTCCAGCTGCCGTACGAACAAGTCTGATGCTTTCATGAGCACTCCTGATTATATTTTTTACCGCGGTGACGCGGAGACACAGAGAAAAGCGAACAGGATTTTTGACACTGATTTTCACTGATTCTATATGATTTAAAAGCGCTAGGATCAAACATCCTTTATCATAAAAAATCATGCCCCTTCAGTGTCAAAGTCTTTCTCCGTGTCTCAGTGTCTCCGCGGTGAAAGTTGTTATTACTCTCTCACGACGATAGTTTTGACGTTCACAAACTCCTTCAGCCCGTAATGCGACAGCTCCCTGCCGATGCCGGACTTCTTCACGCCGCCGAAGGGCAGCCGCGGGTCCGACTTCACCATGTCGTTGATCGTGACCGTGCCCGCATCTATCCGCGCGGCTAAACGCTCGGCCCTGCCGATGTTCCGGCTCCAGATCGACGCGCCAAGGCCGTATTCGGTCCTGTTGGCCACAGAGATCGCCTCGTCCTCGCTCTTTACAACGATGATCGGCGCGATCGGGCCGAAAACCTCCTCGGTCAGGACCTTCATGTCCGGTTTCGTGTTAAGCACCACGCAGGGCGTAAAGAACAGGCCGTTGGTAAAGGTCTGTGGCCCCATCAGCACCCGGGCGCCTTTCGCCTTCGCATCGCGCAGCTGTTCTTTCAATCCGTCAAGAATGTCTTTCCTGGCCACCGTACCGATGTCCGTGGCCTCATCCATGGGATCGCCCATTTTCATTTCTTTGAGCCGCGCCATGAAGTGCTTCAGGAACTCGTCAGCCACCCGGTCCATGACGATGAAACGTTTTGCCGCGATGCAGCTCTGGCCGGTGTTGACCATGCGCGCATTGGCCGCCATCCTGCCGGCCTTCTCCACATCGGCATCGTCCAGCACGATGTAGGGATCGGAACCGCCCAGTTCGAGCACGACCTTCTTGATCCTTCTGCCCGCGTGAGCGCCGATCTCCTCGCCTGCCCGGTTGCTGCCGGTAAGCGACACGGCGTCCACGAGGTCGTCGTCAATGAGTCTCAGCGTTTCCTGCACGTCGATCAGCGCCGTCTTGAACACGTTCTCCGGAAAACCCGCTTTGGTGAACGCCTCTTCGATAGCCAGCGCGGTCTGCGGCACATTCGACGCATGCTTCAGCAGCACCACGTTCCCTGCGGTGATCGCCGGAACGCCGAAACGGAAGGCCTGCCAGAACGGAAAATTCCAGGGCATGACCGCCAGCACCACGCCGAGCGGCTGGAACGTGACATAGCTCTTCTTTGCTTCAGTTTTGATCTCCTCGGGAAGCAGGAACTGAGCAGCGTTTTCGGCATAATAGTCCGCGAGCACGGCGCATTTTTCGACTTCCGCCAGCGCCTCTTTGATGGGTTTCCCCATCTCCGCGGTGATGAGCTCTGCATAGCGCCGCTTCTCCGCGCGAAGCACTTCCGCGAGCTTCTTGAGCGACGCTGCCCGGTCAGCAACAGGCACATCGCGCCATTTCAGAAAAGCCTCGCGAGACAGGCCCACCTGTCCGTTCAACTCAAACGTGCTCATGACCGGGTACTTTTTCATCACCTCTTCGGTGTAAGGATTGATTGAAATGATTCGCGTCGGTCTTTGTTGTGTTTTCGACTTTGTTGTGGCTGTCTTCATGTTCTTCACCCCCTGTTTCGGAGGGACGAGATTTTTCGATCTGGATTTCAGTGTTCCATACTTCCTGTTCTCAACACTTTGTTTCTTGCCTGTCATTTCCGTCCTCCTGGTATCATGCCGTATATACGGCAAATCCCCCTCACCTTTACCCTCTCCCCCGAGGGGAGAGGGTAGGGTGAGGGGTTTTCGTTCCATTTTTACTGTCTCTTCTCCATCGGCTCATACACGCAACCCGTATTTCCGCAGTAATTCCCGGTGTAATCCGACGACGGCCGGTACAGCGCCGGTTTTCCCTGGGCTTCGCCGAACTTCTCCTCGATAATATGCGCGGTCCAGCCTGCAATGCGCGACACGGCAAAGAGAGGCGTCATGAGATCATGAGGAATGCCCATCAGGTGATAGACCGGCGCACTGTAGAAGTCCACATTGGGTTTGATCGTGGTCTTGCCTCGTTTCGCAAACTCTGAGAGCGCCGCTTCTTCTATCTGTGTGGAGAGCCGGTGCCACTGCTCCTGACCGAGCTTCTTCCCGAGCTCTGCTCCCATCTGCTTCAGGAATTTCGCCCGGGGGTCAGTCGTCTTGTACACCGCATGGCCCATGCCCATGATCTTTTGGCCGCTGTCGAGCTGTTGCCGCACCCACCCGGCAACGTCCTGCTCGTTCCGCAGTTCCTGCAGCATCTTCATGACACGGGTATTGGCGCCGCCGTGCAGGTTCCCCGAAAGGGCTCCCACGCCTGCTGCAACGCCGGCATACATGTGCGCCTGCGTTGACACCACCTCGCGGCAGGCAAAGGTCGACGCATTGAAGGAGTGGTCCGCATGCAGCACCAGCGCCGTATCGAGGCTGCGCACCATGTCCGCATCGGGCTTTTCACCCGTAAGCTGCCACAAAAAATTGCCTGCATGGGACAACGCATTGTCCGGCGGCAGCGGTTCGCGGTCATGCCGTATCCGCTGCCAGGCCGCCACAATGGCGGCCACTCCGGCGATGAGCCGGATCGCCTTCGCGTCATTGGCTTCCCGCGATTCATCGTGAAGCTCGGGATCGGCCATGGCCAGGAGCGGAATGGCTGCCTGCAGCACATCCATGGGATGCGCCCCGTGCGGCATATTCTTGAGAGTGTACAGAACGAAGCTCGGCATCTGTCTTGCCTTCACGAGCCGCTGCGTAAAATCCTTGAGCTGCTCTTCGGAAGGCAGCGCGTCATGAAGCAGCAGATAGGCCGTTTCCTCAAAGGTCGAGTTTTCCGCCAGTTCTTCGATGCGGTATCCCCGGTAGATGAGGACCCCGTGCTCGCCGTCCACGTCGGAGATCCTCGTGTCCGCCACGGTCACACCGCGCAAGCCGATGTTTTTTGTTGCAACGGTCCCAGTCCGCGGTTTTATTAATTCAGGTCTTCTTGATTGAGATTTGGTAGCCATACGCGACCTTCTTTCTGGCCTTCGTAAGGGCGGGTTATACCCGCCCCTACAATTTCAATTCATCCTTCACATAGTTCAGCGTGCCCCCTGCCAGCAGATGCTTCCTCTGGCGGTCGGACACGTTCAAGATCGTAAGAATCATTTTTCCGTTCACCTCCACCGGGATTTCCCGCTCTCCCTGTGCAATACGTTTTCGCACCTCCGGAAACCTCACGGTCATGCCCTTCTCGATGCGGCCATAATCAGCCGGGTCCTTGAAGATCAGCGGAAGGATTCCGAAATTGCAAAGGTTCGACAGATGGATGCGTGCAAAGCTCTTTACGATCTTGGCCCGTACCCCGAGATAGCGCGGCGCAAGAGCAGCATGCTCCCTGCTCGACCCCTGGCCGTAATTCTCGCCGCCGATGATCACGGCGGAGCCGGCCGCCCTGCATTCCTTTGCGAAATCCGGGGCGACCTGCGAGAACACAAACTCGCTGATCGCCTCGATGTTCGACCGAAGCGGCAGCACCCTGTTCCCGGCAGGCATGATAGCGTCCGTGGAAATATCATCCCCTACTTTCAGCACCACCTTGGCGCTCAGCGTATCCGGCAAGATATCGAGCTTCGGCAGCGGTTTGATGTTCGGACCGCGGACCACCTCGGTCTTCCGGAGCTCGTCGGAAGGGAAGATCACCGACCGCTCGTCGATCAGAGAGGTCTTCGGGTCCGTGATCAACGGATAGGGCATAATCTTCGCGAGGTCCCGCGGGTCCGTGATCACGCCCGTGAGCGCTGCCGCCGTCGCGGTCTCGGGAGAGCAGAGATAGACCTTGTCGTCTCTGGTGCCGGACCGGCCGGGGAAATTACGCGGAAAAGTGCGCAGGCTCACCTCGCCGGTGCCCGGCGCCTGTCCCATGCCGATGCAGCCCTGGCAACCCGGCTCATGCACGCGCGCGCCGGTGGTGAAGAACGTCAGCAGACCGCCCTGCTGCGCAACGTTCTCGATGACCTCTCGGCTTCCGGGATTCACATGGAAGCTGGTATCGGGATGCACGCGGCGGTTTTCGAGCATTTTTGCCGATATCATCAGGTCGCGAAAGGACGAATTCACACTGCTCCCCACAATGGCCTGATCGACCTTGATGCCCGCCACGTCACGCACCGGCACCACGTTCCCCGGCGATGACGGCTTGGCGATCAGCGGTTCAAGCTTCGACAGGTCGATCTCGTCGTTCTCGTCGTACTCCGCGCCTTCGTCGGCAGCCAGCTGGACCCATGCATGAACCCGGCCCTGAGCGGCCAGATAGTCCCGCGTCCGTTCATCTGAGGGAAAGATCGAGGTTGTTGCCCCGGTCTCGGTGCCCATGTTGCCGATGGTCTCGCGGTCCGTGGCGGAAAGCGTCTGCACCCCCGGTCCATAATACTCAATGATCTTTCCCACACACCCCTTGACGTCGTATATGCGAAGCATCTCCAGGACCACGTCCTTGGCGCTCACCCAGTCGGGCAGCTTGCCGATGAGCCTGACCCCCAGCACTTTCGGGCAGGGCAGATGATAAGGATGCCCCGCCATGGCCAGAGCAACGTCCAGGCCGCCCGCTCCGATGCCGAGCATGGACACCCCGGCGGCGCCCGGCGTATGGCTGTCAGCACCCAGCATGGTCCTGCCCGGGACGCCGAAGCGCTCCATATGGACCTGATGGGAAACACCGTTGCCCGGCTTGCTGAAATGTATGCCATATCGTGCCGCAGCGGTCTGGAGGAATTTGTGGTCGTCGGCGTTCTTATTGTCGGTCTGCAGCAGGTTGTGATCAACATACTGGGCGGCAAGCTCCACCTTGACCCGGTCAAGCCCCAGGGCCTCGAACTCGAGCATGGCAAGCGTTCCCGTTGCGTCCTGCAGCAGGGTATGGTCGATCCTGATGCCGAGCTCTTTGCCGGGAATCAGTTCGCCCTCCACCAGGTGGGCCGCCAGTATTTTATGCGTCAGGTTCTGTTTCATGCTGTTTCCTTTTGCGGAGTCCATGCTGCGTGCGATGCGTCCAACTTCAATCGGGACCGGAAAAGTCCGCTTTTTCAGGCACATCCAGTATGCGCTGTGAAACTAAATTCAACAAACAATCAACACCTTCTCCAATTCAATTGTATCACGGAAGGAAAGCATGTCAACGAGTTTCATGATCAGCGTGTTTGGTGCATTGCAGCCGGAGGAACAAAAAAAGGAGAGGATCGCTCCTCTCCTTTCTACCCTGCTGCATAGTTCACCGGCATCACCAGTGATGTTCATGATGCATATATTTTTCAATATGCCGGGTAAGTTTCTCCCGCTGTTCCGGTGTGAGCATGTCGTGGAGCTCCGTGAATTTAGCTGTGACAAAGCGGATCATGTCGTTCGCCTGTGTCTGGCTCTTTTCGACCATGGCATTCAACCTGGCTTTGTCGATCTCCGCACTTCTCATGAGCTCATTCGCCTCTTTCACGATCTCTTCGCGCAGTTTTGGCATTTCAGCACGCCGGGCAAGGAATTCATCCTTGATCTTTTCAAGCTGTGCCTTCTGCACATCACTCAGACTGAGCTCCTCTGCCATGCGCTTCACCATGTACTCCGCCCGCTGTTCCGGGGTCGGATGGTAACATGCGGTAAGGACCAGGGCAGCCAGCGCTGCCATCACGATCGCTATGATTGAACTTTTTTTCATGATTGACTCCTTTCTCTACCGATCTATAAGATAGACAAAAGCTGCTATTGTTTGTCTATGTTAATTGTAGCACTGTTTGGGAAACAATTAGTTTTGAGGCCATTTTAACCTAAAAAAGGCAGTTGGACGCAGATGAACGCAGATTTTTGCAGATCAAGCCGGGCATTCAGGCGGTAAGCTCCTTCACCGTAAAGGCGATCCTTATTTTAGCGTCTAAAAGGTTTTTCTGTCTGTTTTTATCCGCGTTTATCCGATTTTATCAGCGTCCAAATGCTCTTTTCAGGTTTAAGGAATACTTTAGTGGAACGAACTACCTACCGCGTAAAGAATGCCATACCGATCCCCTGGTCATCCTTGACACTTTCGACGATCGAGCTATACTATAACCAGATACAGGATTTAATTAATCCTGTTAAAAGTTTAAGAAAGTAGTTTAAATTCTCAATGCTTCACCAAGGAGGTACACCATGGCAACCGCGATCGAACTAAAAGAGAAGGTTTATTTCGAAGAAGTGTATACCGCGCTTGAAGGGATGAAGATGAAACTCTACGTACTGCGGGAGGAACTTGCAAAGACGTACGGAAAGGACAGCAAGATGCTGCGGGACCATGATCGGCATCTGATCGAGATGGCTGAGTATATCGACTGGAAGCTTCAAGTGCTGGAAAAGGGCACGTCCTTTGACTGGAAAACTGCGCGAGGGAACAAGACGAATGTAGAAAGCGACGTTTCAGTACGGCCGCCTGAGAACAGTATTGGACTGGATTTTTCCGGCGGCTATCTCGGAGGATGATGCATAAGCAACTATCGCGTGTTCAAGGCCGGCGGCGAAGATACCGCCGGTCTTTTTTTGCGGGCCAGGCCAGGTCTGCCACTCCTTCGGCATAGCCTATTGACGTGATGATGGCTGCGGCGCGGATTCCGGTTCCGGCTCAGGATCCTGCTCGTGCTCTCCGGGAGGCTGGCCCTGCTGATCCGCAGCAGGTTGAGGCTCTGGCAGGGGCAACGTGGCATCTTTATTTGAGTCATTTGCAGGGATTTCCTGCTGGGGAGTGGATTCTTCTGAAGGGGCCTGGCTTCCGGAAGCGACATTCTCCGCCAGGAGGAACAGCGGTACGCTTGTTCGTGCCGCATCAACGAACACGAGCATCAACGCCGCCACGATCAGGAAAGTTACCGTTGATTTTAGTCTCATCATACAGACCTTCCAACCGCCGCCTGATGCTCCGGCGACATTCATATATCACAATACATTCCGAGGCGACAGAGCTCCAGGTTTTGCCTGAAAAAAAAGGAACGGCAAGCCGTTCCTTTACAATATTTCCCACGCATCATATCAGCTACGGTTAATAGTTCGCCACATCCCCGCCGGCATCCTGGAGCTGCTTCAGCACGTCGGCGCGCCTGATGACGATCAGGGACTTGGTCCATCCCAGTGAATAGCGGTCGATGTTCATTTCATGCACCGTGTCGGCGGCACTGTTATCTTCGCGCTTCTGGCACGCGCCGTTCAAGCAAACCTCCAGTTCTCTTTTACTGGTCCCGGTCGGCGTCATCCCGTTAAAGGTGATCTCGCGCCACCGCACCAGGAAGGCATCGCTTTTCCCGGCTTCATCGGTATACACAAAGGTCGACGACCATTCCTTCTTGCACGGACCGGTTTCGCAGAGCAGCATGCCCTGTTTGGTCCGGTAGTATTTCCCCGACTGATCCTTGGTTTCCGCGTACTTGGTGATGACCTGTGGATTGACCTTGCTGGTGACGTGAAGCTCGGGTACGTCGGTCTCCGGGTAGACCTTGATGATGTTCAGGTGCAGATTGTGGAACGCTTCTTTCGAGTTCTTCGTTTCCGCTTTTTTCGGCTCCGGTTTCTTTGTCTCCGGTTTTCTTACCTCTGCCGCCCTTTTTTGTTCTTCCAGCTTTGCGGCCTCTGCTTTTTTCCTGCGCGCCGCTTCTACACGCTCGATTTCAGTAGTGTCTATGAGCTGCTGTTCGTCAAACCGCGCTTCCAGCCGGAGTGTTTCGTTCTTCACAATACTGAACTTTCCTGAAACCGCCTTGCCCCCTGCCCGGCATTCCACCACATGCTCCCCGGCCGGCACGCTTTCGATCACCGTATTGACGCTGCCGCTCGCGATACCATCAAGGAACACCTTTGCATCAAGCACCGGGCTTTTGACCGTCAGGGAGCCGTATTTCGCAATAACAAGCTCGGCCTCTTCACTCCCAGCCACCTGGGCCTGGCCTGGAGCCAGAGATAATCCTACAAGGAACACTGCCAGATAAAACGCTCTGCGTCGCATTGTCGCATTACCCTCCCGTTGCAAAAGGTGTTTGCCGACATTGTGTCGGATTTTTCATGTATTACTATAGCACAAAAAGGCCTTCGCGCTGATAAAAAATTACACTGGCGACCGCAGCCGTTCGATGACCCCTGCCATGTCCTGCGGCGGCGGGGCGCTAAAGGTCATGGGGTGGCCGGTGGCCGGATGGAGCAGTGACAGGGATTCCGCATGCAGCATCTGGCGCGGGATAAGAAGCTCCCCGATCCTGGCGATCTTCGCGCTTCCGTAGGTGCGGTCACCCAGCACCGGGTGGCCGATATGGGCCATATGCACGCGGATCTGGTGTGTGCGGCCGGTTTTGATCTCGACCTCGACCAGCGTGGCGTTCCTGAAGCGCTCCCTGACCTTGTACAGCGTCACGGCCTCACGCGCATTGTTCGTGTGCACGCTGATCTTCTTGCGTTCCTTCACATGTCTGCCGAGCCCGACCTCGATCGTGCCCGAGCCTTTTTTGATCACGCCGCTGACGAGCGCGGCGTAGCGCTTTTTTACCACCCGTGCCTTGAACTGGGCTGAGAGAGAGCGAAGCGCCTCCTGCGTACGCGCCACGACCATAACGCCCGAGGTGTCCTTGTCGAGGCGATGCACGATGCCCGGGCGCTCGCGCTCGATCGCCTGCGGGCCCGTCCCGGAGGAGGGCAGGCTCCCGTAGTGGTGGAGTAGCGCGTTCACGAGCGTGCCGGTAAAGTTTCCGGGGGCAGGATGGACCACGAGGTTGGGCGGCTTGTTCAGCACTATCATGTGGCTGTCTTCGAAGATCACGGAGAGCGGGATGGGTTCAGGCAGGACGTCATGGACCTTTTTTTCGGGCAGGTCGATCGTGATGCGGTCTCCGAGCTTGACCTTGTAGCCGGGCTTTTCGATCCGTTCGTTCGAGAGGGCGAGTCCTTCCTTGATCAGCGCCTGAATGCGGTTGCGGGAGACATGCGGCTCATAGTGGCTGATGAAAACATCCAGCCGCTTACTAACGTGCTTCTCAGTAACGGTGTGGGTTGTGATAGGCATGAGCGATTCAACAGGCGGCGTGCAAAACGCAAACTGCTGCAAGCACCGTGAACAACGGCCGCTTTACCCGTTGCACGCTGCTTTTTTCATTTTGCACCTGAGGTCCTGCGCAGTCTCCAGAGCATGAATATCGACGCGAAGGCCATGCCGATGGCGATGATCTGCGACGTGGAGATGATGCCGCCGAAGTAGAGGCCCCGCACGGCGTCACCGCGATAGAATTCGAGGATGAACCGCAGGATGGCATAGAAGAGCGGATAGAACCAGAACACCTGCCCGTCGTACCGTTTGAAGCGCGTGACCAGCAGCAGCAAACCGAAGTTCAGGAACTCGCCGCCTGATTCAAGCAGTTGCGTCGGAACGAGCGGCACGCCGAGCGGCGCAAGGGAATGTGGATCGCTGAAGGTGATGCAGAAGGGGCCGCTGCAGGGGGCTCCGAAGCAGCAGCCGGCGAAAAAGCAGCCAAGCCTGCCGAAGGCGTGGCCCAGGGCGATGTAGGGGGCCATGATGTCGGCTGTTTTCCAGACCGGAAGCTTGTGCCGCCGCACATACCAGATGCCGGTCGGCACAGCCGCGAGCAGGCCGCCGTAGAATACGAGCCCGCCTTTCCAGATAGCGAAGGCCTCCAGCGGGTTCCGGGTGAACTCCTGCAGATTCGTCAGAACGTACAGGATACGGGACCCCACGATGGCGGCGAGCAGCAGGTACACGCCCATGTCGAGGATCCGGTCCGGATCAAGCCCTTCTTTCCGGGCCTGCCGCGAAGCCAGATACATGCTGATCAGGAAACCGATGCCGATCATGAGACCGTACATCCTGATCGGGATCGGGCCCAGGACCCAGGCGCCGAAGTCGATTTTGGGTATTTCAAATAAGATTGGATGCATGGTATTCTAAACTCCAAATTTCAAATCTCAAATCACCAATAAGCTCCAAACAACAAATCTCAATTTCCAAAACGTTTTGAATTTCGAGCTTGAGGCTTGGAATTTATTTGTTATTTGGCGCTTGGTTATTGGTGCTTGTCATTTTGGTGCTTTTTCGTAAACAGCATATCCACGACCAGCAGTGCCACTCCCACGGATATCGCCGAATCGGCAATGTTGAACGACGGCCAGTATAAGTCTTTCACATACCACTGGATGAAATCGACCACCTCGGTGTAGCGGAGCCGGTCGATCAGATTGCCGACAGCCCCTCCCGCGATCAGGGAGAAGGCGACGAGGTGCAGGCGCTCTGTTGCGGTCCTGATGAGGTAACCGATGACAGCCACGGCTATGATCGTCACGGAGATAAAGAACAGGCTCCGCCAGATACCCGGCACATTGGCAAGGATCCCGAACGCCGCACCCCGGTTCCTGACATGCGTCAGGTTAAAGAAACCCGGGACGATCGTTATCGTCTCGTACAAACGAATATGCTTCTCGACCAGGTACTTCGTTGCCTGATCGAGGATGAGGATAAGGCCGATGATCGATCCGACCCAGTAGTATTTGTTTTTCAAATTATGCTCCTGCTTATTATGCGACGACGATACAAGCTTCAGGAAAGTAGGAGGTTAAGAGGTTAGGAAGTGAGAACTTTCCTCAACTTCCCAACTTCTCAACTTCCCATCTTCATAGACTTATCCCAGATTGTCCGCGCATCTGCCGCAAACCTCGGGATGGTCTTTCACCGCGCCCACGGTCTCGCTGTACATCCAGCACCGGCCGCACTTTACGCCCTTTGCCGGACCGGCAGTGATCCGGAGCCCTTTCACGGTCTCGCTCGTATAGGCGTCTGTGGGAGCGTCGGATTCATTCGCGATCGTCACCTGTGAAACAATGAAAATGAACGCCAGGTCGTTCTCGTAGCTCTTCAGGAACGCAGCAAGTTCCGGCGCAGCATAAAGCGTGACCCCGGCATCCAGCGAATGGCCGATCTTCTTATCGCGCCGGAGCGCTTCGAGCACCTTGGCTGCTTCGCCGCGCACTGCAAGGATCCGGTCCCAACGCTCGGCAAGCACCGGGTCCAGGTACTTTTTCTCGACCACGGGAAAGGGCGCGAGGAACACGCTCTTTGCGGCCGAGCTTTCCTTCATATAGCTCCAGACCTCATCAGCGGTGAACGAGAGCACCGGCGCCATGAGACGGACCATGGATGAAAGAATCGCATGCATCACGGTCTGGCCCGAGCGGCGCTCGGGAGATTTTGTTTTCGCCGTGTACAGCCGGTCTTTTAGAATGTCGAGGTAGAACGAGCTCATATCCACGGCGCAGAAATTATGAAGCGAGTGGAACACCACATGGAACTCGAACTCATCATAGGCCTTTTCCACGCGCTGCACAAGCAACTGCAACCGGTGCAGCGCCCAGCGGTCGATCTCGATCAGGTCAGCATCCGCGACCTTGTCAGTGGAGGGATCGAAGTCGGACAGGTTCCCGAGCAGATAGCGGCTGGTGTTCCTTATCCTGCGGTACGCTTCCGCAAGATGCGTCAGGATCTCCTGCGAGATCCTGATGTCGTCGCGGTAGTCCGCTGCCGACACCCAGAGCCGAAGCACCTCAGCGCCGTACTTGTCGATCACCTCCTGCGGCGCGACAACATTGCCCGAGGACTTGCTCATCTTTTTTCCGGAACCGTCCACGGTGAACCCGTGCGTCAGCACGGTCCGGTAGGGCGCCTGGCCCGTTGTCGCCACCGACGTGAGCAGGGACGACTGGAACCATCCCCTGTGCTGATCGCTGCCTTCGAGGTACATATCAGCAGGCCAGGAGAGCTCCTTGCGCTGCCGGAGCACAGCAGCATGGGAAACCCCGGAATCGAACCACAC